>Ga0073934_10001825_pt1 | contig 48230 bp, 43 predicted proteins | sample LarsenN4metaG_FD_76834 | JGI IMG/M metagenome (GOLD analysis project Ga0073934, IMG submission 76834) | Hot spring sediment bacterial and archeal communities from British Columbia, Canada, to study Microbial Dark Matter (Phase II) - Larsen... ...
AATCGTCGTTGTTTTTGCATCCGCAAATCATGCCAGATTTTTTAACCGTTAAAATACTCGAATCTCCCTCGTAGGAATCCCCTTTTTTATGCTATTTTTACCCACTCGATAGGGAGAAGACCCTAAATAAACACGTTAATGACATCTCCCTTTTGAGCTCGACCGAAAACCTTTTCTGCCTTTTGAGGAGACTCCACCATGTAGTGCAAACATGTCTTTCCCTTGGAGCAATCGTCTCCCTTACTTGCTTTTACTGTTCCGTCAATATCTAGTGAATTGAGGATACTAAAAATCGGTGGTCCCTCACAATCCTTACCGCTCTGATAGGCGTACTCCCTGAGATTATAGATCTTTCCTTCTTTATCGTTGCACCGTCTAAATAGGACGGTCTGCTTCTTGTCATCAAGATTTCCCAAACCAATCGAGATAATCTTGGCATCACTCCGTCTGATTAACCGATCGGCATGAGCTACGTTGTAGATACTAGCTATGCAAACCACGCAATAAACCGATAATGCGGCTTTACTTTTCTTCATTATCTCCCTTCCTTCAATTACCGACCGAGTATCCAGTGGTTGTACTGTACGATAAACGGTCCAACGGCACAATCGCCAATTCGGTAGCTCCATTTTGGGGTAACGCCGCACTGACGTTTGCTTCCAAGTTAATTGAATTGAGCACATACAGCGTGTCTTTGGTAAGCACTAGTAAATATCCAAAGAAACGCTTCGGCTTCTGCTTCGTTTCCGACTGATATTCGTAAATAACTGGTCTCAACTGGCCAGGAAAGCGCAAAACCGCCTTTGCACGCTCATGTCCCGCATTCGTACCTACGTAATGCACTCCGACGAACAACGCCGCAAGCAAGAACGTGACTCCCATTACACTAGAAAGTGGATGGTTTGTATAAAACTCCTTGACTCTTTTTGAAGTGTTCCCAATCAACGTCAAGGTCACAAGCATGAGATTGATGATCCAGGCGAAACATTCCCACCGGGTAAAAGTTTGACCTTCGATTTGAAATGGAAAGTTTAGTTTCAGACCTTGAACCAAAAAATAATAGAAGGGAAACTCAAACGCTGAAAGCCTGACTCCAAACATTTGTAAGTATGCATCTTGCCAGACCCAGCCGAAATAGAAGACAAAAATACTTAAAGCAGAAAACGCCTGGACGAGAGTCGAAACGATGTCTGAATTATTGTTTGGCATTACCGCATTTCACCATGAGTCGTATAGTAGGATCCCCTACTCCGTGCAACAGAACTGTTGTTGTTTTCGATGATAGACATCGCTCCGGTTTTCGCTCGCGACCTAAGAAAAATCACGACTCAAGCCCTTTCATTAGTCGAAACGCACTCTCAAGGGACTATGTTGATGAGATAATTGCCCGTCGTCAACCAAAGCTTGACTCTCACGCATGGGCGAGACTTCCGGGGCTTCCGCCTAATTCCGCTATCGTTTCTTCCGCCTTTATCTCTTCGGAGGAATGATCATGGATCGTGAGCTGCTTTTCGCGGCCTAACGTTAAATTGTGCTGTTCGCGATAGCATTCAATTACTAAGTTCCAGATCCCATTGTCCCAGGTAGCCTTTAAAACCTCGACTGGCTCTCCGGATGAGTCAATCGGTACGATTTTCATAACAAGTAATTCACTCCGCCAATCCCTTTATCAACGCATCTCGCGGGTCGCTGTAGTAAAACAAGGTGACCTTTGTTAACACATCGTCTGGCAAATCATTCAGTTGCTTGCGGGCGCTGATCGGCATGAGAACGTGGGCGGCGCCTTTTTCGACAGCGATCTCGACTAATGTCGAGGCGTTGTACACCGGTTCGATAGACCCGCCGAGGTTCAAGCCCCCGACGACAACCATGCCGCCTTTTAGGCTCTTTTCGAGCAGCGCGGAGCAGAGCCCGAGAAGGGCCGCGACGCCCAGAGCGGCACCACTCTTCGCCGAGTCGAAGGCACGGAGCTGGACAGAGAATTCATGCGAGCGGGGATCCCGGTCTCCGACCAGGCTCCTCGCTCGTGTATAAAGATTCTGTTCCGCACAACGTACGCTCTCTCTGAACGGATGCGGCGTCGGCTGATTCAATATCTTTACACCAGAACCGGGGCCTTGTGTGACATCGATACGGTATAAACCAGGATTCTCATCAGCCGTTCCCGAGGAGATGGCCCAGATCTGTCCCGGAGGCAGGGGATCTGTCCCTATGCTGTCCTCGCTATACAGCTCGGGTGTTGCGACGAACTTCTCAACGTCATCGTCACCCATTTGATAACTGAAGTGGGTGTTGCGGAACTCAACCGAGCCGATGCGCTTTTGCTGCTCCTTTACGCGGCGTCGGCATTCAAGCGCGAGTCGGACTGCCCATTCCAACGCGTCGTCGGGAACAGCTGATTCTGGATTGGGGTAGAGGAGCTTTAAGAGACCACTTGCGGTCTTTTGGACCGCCGTGACATCACGTCCGCTCAAGGCGCCGCCGTAGTGGACGCGTCCTTGAATCTGTGAGGCTCGCGGTTGAACGCGAAGCTGGTTCCAGCACTCGGAAAGAAAATCACTCACAAGTCCAAAATGATCTGTCAGCAGCTCTCGGCTCACTTTGGGAATGTCCCATCCCGGCAGATAACTGTGAATGCGATCCATAAAGGCGGTGTCGTTTCGCATGTCCGGCGGCAACGGCCCAAAGAGATGCCCGACCCGCTGCTGGTGCTCGACATCGACATCAAAGTTTCCCACCATGACGATCCCACCGTCCGCCCGAATGCTCTCCTTGCCTCGGCTGAATTCGCCGGATTCCATGTAGCCCTTCATAATGTTGACGCCGTCTTTCTGATCGAAAGAGACGCCGGAAATCTCGTCGAAGCAGACAACGTCGTACTGACAGACCAGACCGCGCTGGCCGTTGCTGTTGTTGACGAACATCCTGGCTACGGTCGCCTTTCCACCAGAAACGAGATGCGCATAAGGCGAGACTTGCTGGAACAAATGGCTCTTGCCTGTTCCCCTGGGGCCTAGCTCGACCATGTTGTAGTTCCTCTCAACGAAAGGAACCATGCGGACCATCAGGATGTCCTGCGTTCGTTGGCTCAGCTTCTCCGGCTCCATGCCCACGCTGCGGATCAGAAACTTTTTCCACTCGTCCAGGCTGAAAAGCTCCCGACCACGGTTAAGTGCCGGCAATACATCGCGCTTGGAAATCTGAATCTCTCTCAGCGACTCGATCCCGAACGGACGACCGTGGCGCTCCTCCGCTATGGTTGGGTCGTAAGTCAGCTCAAGTTCCGCGTAGAATCCGCCGGTGAGCATCCGTTCGTTGCGATGCACGAGCTCAGGGTCGATCCGGACGTCTTTCAACTGCAGGCTCGGAAGCTGCGCAACGAAGGAATCGGTGTCGGCGTCGAGCCGTGCGGTGATGATATCGATGACCTTGACCTGACCCCGGTCTTTAGCCCTGGCCTTGAAGAGTTCCTGTTCGCCGGCTCTCACGGTTTTTTCCGCAAGCTGCCGCTCGACGATCTTCAAACCTTCTTGAATCTCATCCTCATCGACTGTGGCGCAGTACCGCCCCAGGAGAAACTCGGCGACGTACGTGGGCACCGGGTACTGACCCTTGAATCGGCGGATCAGGTCCTTGCGCACGACCACGCCCTCGAATGCCTTGGCGGCAATCTTGTCCAGAGCGTCCAATTCCAAACTCATGCGCTTCCTCCGATCGTGGTCAGTTGCGAGTCGAGCACGGTCACTTCATCATTCGCCAGCAACACGACATGGGCGGCGCTCCCCTCATCTTCCGGTCTCTCCACCGCGAGCGATACCGTCCCATCCGCGCTCACTTCTTTGGGCTTACCGCCCTCCACCTTCGATTTCGCCTCTCCGACGCGCTCGCGGAGATCCACCTTGAGTCCCGGCGCCGCGCCTTCGAGTGTCACCCGGCACCACAGGCCTACCCACTTGACCCCGACTATTTTGGCTCGATCTACAGATCCCGCCGCCGCTTTCACGAGAATCCGCGGCACCACCAGTTCTTGCAGCGAGATTCCGCCATGATCGTACTCTTTTCCCGCTTTGAAACAGCGCGCGCCCGGCGGCGATGCGATCGAGACCGCAGAGTTCCAATGCCAAGCCACTATCGGGAGATCCGTGGTCGACGTGGTTTTCATCGCCGCGCAGCGTCCCCACTTGCTGTCCACGAGAAACTTGGCGAGCTCGGTCTTCTCGAACCCACGCGGCATGAGCAGCCAGCCGTGATCAGTAACGATTAGGACTTCCTTCCATCCGGCACTGATCAAGCCGCGCACACGCAGCACCATATCTTTCACTTCCTGATCTACGATCTTTGCCAGCTTCCAACCCAGGTCGTGACCCCGCTTATCCAGCGTCCCCGCTTCCGTCCAGGCTTTTCCGGTCGGATCGCCAGTCGCCATGCCCTCGAGAAACTGCACGTTCTTTCCGGCCAGCAGCGACTTGAATCGATCGTGCGTGAGCTTTTGCCCGGACTCCGAAATCACGACAGCGAAATCCTCGCCGTTTTCGCCGCCTTTGAGCAAACCCGCTACAGGTGAGACGAAAGGCTTTGCCGTCGCGGTCACAGCGGGAAAGGGCACCCAATCCCAATTCAAAGCGGCATCCAGCTCAGCGGACCGCAGCGATCCAGCCAGCAGTTGCGCCACGTCGTAGCGCAAGCCATCCGCAAACAGAATGACCCGCCCCTCGCACGCCTCGACCGCTCCAAGCCGCGGCCGCATGCCTGTCGGATTATTCTTTTTGAGACTTTGTAGATTACGCGCCGACTGGTCGAGCCAGGTGGCGTAAAGGGTTTTGACGGCCGAGTGGATCGGTTCTTCATGCTCGACAGTCTTACAGCAGTCGAGCGCCTTGAGCACAAGAGCATCGATCCGCCAACCCGTTTGCGCGTAAAGCTCGCCGAGTTCGTCGATCGAGCCTGCGGCCAATGGCTTTTCGACCAGCTCCGCCAGCTCATTCAAATACTCCAACGCGACTGCGAACTGCGAGCGCCCGATCTCCCGCCATACCCAATTCCGCTGATGACCGTACCTGCTTTCCAGCTCCTTCACCTTTGGCGCAGCTTGATCCGGTCTGAGCGCGCCGATGGCTCTCAAGTTGTCGGCGATTTCGTTTTCCAGCTTGTCGTTGATCTTCGGCCAGGATTCAGGATCGGCTCCCAGCTCCAACTGCTTCGGATCGATCCGATCCAGCAGAGCGACCACACCCGAGTAGCGCCGCGGCGCATCGGCAAATCGCGTCCAGACCTTCCCCCACTCGCCCTTTCGCTCAGCCAATAGCCTCGCCGCCGCCAGATCGCCATCCTTATCGGGATTAAACTTAAATCCAGCCTCGCACAGCTCGATAAATGCCCGCCACTCTTCTCGCGAACGCGTCTGTTTTTCTTTCTTCGGATCGTTCAGCCAGCGCAGGATCAGGCTTTCCGTGTCCGGCGCCACCAGCCGGTTGAAGAATTCGGAGTCCAACAGCTCGTTTCGCAGATCCGCAACTTTTTCCTTGAGCAGTTTCGGCAAGGCGCGCAGGAGAGCTTTTCCGGTAGCGGCGTCCTTCGCGACACTGAGACCCAGACCACCCATCAGGAAACCCAGAGGCGTCCAGTCCTTGCCGTTCGGATGCGCCCATATCGCGCCGCGAAACTGGTACTCGATCAGCGGCTGGATCTCTTCCGAACTTTCCTCCACCTCGCGCAGCTTTTGCTTGCTGACACCCGGCAGATAGAAAATCGGCACGTCGTCCTTGGTGAGCTTCGTCTCTACCACACGCGCTTCGACACAGCGGAGCCACACCGCCGGTCCGCTACGCTGCTCCGCGGAATAAGGCCCATAAACGAACAGCTCCGGCACGATGGGTTTCAAATCAGCCAGCACCGGTTCCCAAAACCGCTCCGGATCGGTCCAGAGAATCGCACAAGGCGCGGCCTGATCCCCCGGTGTAAAAGAAGCAGCGTCCTTGATCGCAGCGATCAGTTCCGACCCAACGGTTCCTTCGCCATCTTCCACGCGATAAGGCGATACCCGAGGCGCCCGATTGCCTGAAGTTCTCCTCTGTTTCCGTACCGCCATTTTTAGCTTTACCCTCGGGCCTTCCGCTTCTCCGCCAGAGTTAAGTGATGATCGTTGATCCGCTCGCCTTTAAACACCTTGTACCAGGGCGCGCTCGCCACGTCCTTGCCGCGATCTTTCTTCCAGTTGATCTTCGGGTTTTTTCGAAGAACCCCCGCCTCGACAAACGGGCGTATGTTCAGCCGCACACCATCGTTCAAATCAGGCTCCCAGCCGATCGGCTGCTTTTCAAGCGGCTTCCAACGCACGAAAATATCGAACGGGGCTTCGCCCTCGATAATTTTCTCAAGCTTTCCCTTCAGCTCCTGCGCCGCCTGAAGCCGAGCGTCGCTCCCTTCCTCTCCCGCATCGTTCGCGGCTTTCTGCCGCGCTATCCAATCGCCCAAGAAAGTGAAGGTTAGTTTTTCCAGATTTCTCCGGTTGAGCTTATGGTAATTGACCAACGCGCTGAACCCGTCCCGCCGCCCGTCCCAGATGTGCCAGATAAAAGGCCGCTGGTGAAATAGCTGACAGTGCTGCTCGAAAAACCCATTGCGCAACCAGTCTTCGAGAGTCTTGCCTCCAAATTCCACCTGCTCCAACAACTCGTTCTGTTTCGCAGGAGTCCAATCGACCCCGAATGCCGCAGCGAGCAATGCACGCAATCTCTCAGCCGCCGGTTGTTCCCCCTTAATAGGATTGATGCAAGCGATTCCGTCCTCATCCGCTCGGCTCTCAAACCCATCCGGCCCAAGCGCCGGACAATCTGGAAAACTCGACCCAGTCTGCCGCGGCCATTGATAGCCGAGCAACCGCGCCACGCCCACATGTAACGGCTGAGCTGAATCCTTTGGATTCCCATTGAACAACCACTGTGTCGGGTCGTCGGAAAAGGGTTTCGGTAATCCATTGGGATACTTTTGTGCCGCCACGTTCTGCCAGTGCGACCGCTCAAAGGGGACGGAAATAACAGTTTTAACCGACACTCCAAGACTCGAGTCAATCTGTCGTAACTCGGATTCCAGTTCTCCAGATTCTGCAAAACACCATATAGCTAAAAGGTCCCTCGCGTCGTGCGGAACAATAACGCAGCATGACTGAGCATAGATTTCACCGGTGTACAAAGTGGCGTATATTTGCCCCACGAGGCCTATTGCGACGCCGTGCCTGCCCCAATTCGGCTTGCCACTTCGCCACTGCTGAGCCTTATGATTTAGATGTCGAACAGAGTTGGCTAACTCTGCCATTCTTCCATTTTCATTTTCCCAATGAACCACACTGTGCCGTCCACCGTAGAAACACGTCACATCTGGCTGACATTGATATGGCTCCCAACCATCCCTTAGCGCTTGAATTTCCCAGAAAGACCGGTTGAAACTTGGATTGTCTCCAACCGCTTGACCGTGCAGTGCGCTTGCAAAAACATCTAATCTTTGGTGTTGGTCAACCGCAGCGAGTGATATCTTTGAATTGGGCGAATTGAGGAGATCAACCTGTAACACTCGTCTAAACTCCGATATCAAAAGCGAACGAGCTTTTTTCAATGCCGAATCTTCAGCTGATACATCAATGGCTGACATATAAAAGTTGGCTGGCGGAAGTCGTTTTGAGAAAATGAGAAGGGCTATGTTCACGATTTCGCCGCTAATAGTCTCAAACGCCCGAGTGCCAAGCCTTGCGAGAAGATCGGTTTGTTCGCTCTGCAGGGTCCGCTGCCTTACAGAGTCGTATCGGGCTTGAGAAAGCCAACTTTGTGGTACCACTAGTGCTTTACTGCTTCCGGAGTCACAAAAAGATTGGCACCGCTCTACGAAACAGGCTGCGAGATCGGCCTGTGAATCTGGGTAAAATTCACTGCAATACTCTTTCAGTACGTCGTCCTGATTCCCCCGTCCTAAATAAGGGACATTTGTTGCCACTAGTGTGAAGTGGGAAGCGAGAATTTCGGCTGCCATCGCTAAGCCATGAGCAGTCACTGCCACTTCGCGAGCGCTTTCATCTCTGGATTCCTGGGCAAGTGCCATTTCCATCAGCGGTTGTAGTTCATGGAACGCAGCCGCCAGCAAATCGCCCTCCTGTGCCCGCGGGTCAATCAGACTACCGACTACCGTGCTTTTCTGAAATAGCCAGTAAAGCCGCTCCATGCCGCGCTGAAGCTTATGATCATTGCCGGCGATTTTCAGCCACTCTTCCAGTTTAGCGTTTGGCGCGAGGCCAGAGCACGCAAGGTTCATCGCGGGCAATGCATAGTGGCCTATGCGCCGCCAAGCGGCTAGCGCCAAGTTGAACGCGGCGATCTGAGTGCAGCGAGGATCTATCTCTAACCCGAAAAGATTGTCACGGATGACCGCAACGACTGCCTTTTTTTCCTCTATTGGGTTCTCGGCAATTCGCAGCGCGACGAGACGTTCGAACAGCGCCACGACAAAATGGCCGCTGCCCATGCACGGGTCGAGACACTTCAGTTCCGCTGCCGTCCGTGGCCACCCGTTAAACGTGCCTGCGGCCGGACTCCACTTACCGTCCTCTGCTTTGACGAAGCGGAGATAATTCCACGTCACACCGGGCAACGAGCAAAAGCGACGGAGATCATCCTCAGTTGCAAATTCTGCGTTCTTCGCGTCCTCTCCGGCTAACTTCTTTCCCGCCCACCATGCACCAAGCGTGTTGTCCAAAAGAAAATCCACCATGTAATCTTCGGTGAACAATTGTGTGACGGCAGGAAGTTCATCCGCGCCGATTTTGCTGCCAGATTCGTTGACCTGCTTTTTTCGCTCCGTCTGCCAGAACTGGTAAGACCATCCGAGTGAATCGCTAGCGAGGAGAATTTCCCTGGAAAGACCCACCACGAGATCACGCAACGATGCGCGATCTTCAGGAGCAAGCTCTATTTTGCCGGCGGGATCATCGGGGCGGAAAATCTGCGGGAGACTCTTTGCAGCGAACCGAACAGCCACGTCCCATTCGTCTTTGAGACCGATTTCGGGAGCCAACTCGCGGCATTCCGCCAGCGAAACCGCTACGCCGTGATCGGGAGAAATGAGCAAGTCATTCTCCGCCAAGAAGCGGGCGAAGAGCATGCGGTGCCACTGGTCGTAGGCGATCTTTTCCGTGAGGTGGTAAAGGTCGTACGTGCCCTTCTTGCGAGGGTCTTCTTTATCCCCAAGCTGCCGCGCTTGCGCCCGCAGCGCCCGGCGAAGCGTCCGTTTTTCTTCAGACAAATGAGACGGTGCGTCCGTTTCACCGACGCCGATGGCGCGAAGAGCCTTGGCTGCCGCCGCTTCAGCGACGCCTCGCGCTTGGATCACCACTTTCGAAAGCTCGTTGCGCTCTTCTTTCGTTAAAATTGCCATCAAAAATTCTTTGCCCAATCTAACGCTCTGGCCTTTGCTGCAGCGTTGCCGCAGGTCTCAGAATTGTGGTGCATAACAGAGCCTTCAAGGTGAGCGTTCTCCCCAACGGCCTGAAGCTGCGCGGTGCATGGATCCCTCTCTTACCTCATAGTTTTGGTAACCCCTGACACAGGACGGTGAGGGGGATGACGCTACGCGGCTTCGATTTGAACTCGCCTGCCGATTTCGAAAGCTGGTTCTGTAATTTTTCCGCAGCGCGAGCGCTTCGCACGAGTACGCCGATTGGCTGCGACGGTAGTTCGAAACTTCCCTTGCATCGCCATTCTCTTTCGTGCAGCCAGCTGATCCATCCGTCGTCGCTCACCTCGAAACGGACAACTCGCCAAAGCTCATCTCTGGGAATCTGAAGTTGTTTTAATTCTTGATTTGAGAGGTAAAGAACCGGCCGGCAGCCGCTTCGGTAAGCGTATTTTTTTGTAACGAAGACGCCAAACGGTTCGTACCGCGGGGCATCTGGATCGGCATTGTTCTTGTTCAAAATGTACTTCAGAGCGTAAAACGGTACGTCCATTTCTGCATGGCGCTGAGCGGCGGGATATCGACATTGAAAGACGCATTGCCGATCTGAGCCTGATTCAAAGCCTTGGCTTCGGTCGGTTGCCCGTTCACCGAACAGCGCAGATTGCCGGCGAGGGTGAGGATAACGAGGGAGGCGTCGATGGCGTCCTGCGGCCAACCGAACGGAGCCTTACGAAAATTTTCCCTGACCTCGCGGCCTTTCTTCCCGGCGCCGATAAACTCGGAGATCTGTTTGCAGACGGGATGTTGAACAACCTCCCCTTGATAGGCCACGGATTGTAAGGCTCCCACATTGCCGCCCTTGGCCCCGGCCAATACCTGCGGCCAATTGGAGTGATCCGCTTCACCGAATTGCGGGAAGAGTCGCTGCAAAGCGTTTTGCGCTGCCTCTTCGACACGATCGACAAGCTCAAGACCGGTGACCTCGCTCCCGCCGCCGAGAAATACTTTGCTGTCGGCTATGACTTGGCGGATCGCATTGTTTACGGATTGTTCCGCTGCGCGCTGACGGGTCTTGATCGCATCTGCGGCCTGATTCGCCTCCTCGCTCGTAGGCGTTCCATGGTTCTCAATCGTGTCCTTCGCGGCGATCATCGAAGCCAGACCCTGCCGTAAATCTTCATGAGCTGTTCGCGGAAGATACCCAAACAGCATCGGGCTGTCGTTGCCCGCGGCCTGAGCATCGGTTGCCACCGTCTTCTCCTGTTCTGCCCAGCCATGGCGAACCCAGAAAACCAGCCCGCCGTCCGGCTGCGCTGGTCGGGTATTGGAAAGCGCGATCTCAAGCTTGCGAGACTGGCGAGACGTACCCTGAGCGATGTTCAGCGACTTGAGCGAATCATCCAACGCTGTTCGCAGTAACTTCTCTCGTTCGTCGTTGAGTCTGCCATCGTCATTCAGTATTTGGCTTCGGCGGCGGTTGTAGTCCTGGTTCCAGTTGGCTCCCTCTTTCGTCTGCAGCAGGTACTCGCTATCCACCAACATCACTTTGCCTGCATCGACCAGTTCCTTGAGCAGGTTAGGAATTTCCTGACGGAACTTTGTCCCGTCATTCTTCAAGTCTTCGACGAGCAGGTCGGCCAGCATTTCCGCGGTGGCCCTCACGCGATCATCGGCGCCGGCCTGACGGGGAAGTTTCGAGATCAGGAAAATCAATGTGCAAAGGCGGGATTTGAGCTGGCCTTTTGGCGTCTTGTCCGCCAGCTCCGAGATGATCTCGTGGTATTCCCGCTGCAGCATCCCCGTGTTGAGCAAGTCGGTCGCAATCTCGTTATAAATAAAGTCTCCGGCAACCACCATGCCGAGATCACAATCTGCCGTTTCCTTGGCCGCATCGAAAACGATCTTCAGCTGAGTACGGAGTTGAGCAGTCGTACCGCTGGCATCGACGTTGCGCAAAACTTTTTCCCAGAAACGGCGGCGCACAGGCAAGAGCGGATAATCCGGGGCATAGTACGGCTCGTCCGAGAGAGTCGAAGCAATCCGGCTGCCTTGAAGATGCCGGCTGATTTCGCCTTGATTTGGGTCGATTGCTTTTTCTTTGATGTCGTTAATCCGCTCCGGTTTTTTTGCAAGCACGGTTTGGCGAGTGACCGCTTCCACGTCAGCGTCGGATAACGGCACCTTGACAGTAAATCTGGCTTGCAGACGGCCCAGGTTGGCCGTGCTGGTTAATGCCGATTGTCCGGTACCGACGAGAAGGACTCGACTGTCGAGGTCCGTACAGCAGTGCTCGGCGATCTCCTGAACGTCCATGGCACGTTCGACTTTGTCTCCAATAAACTGCTGGACTTCGTCGACCACGATCAGCGTGCATGGCAGCTTGCCGTCATTGCCAAAGATGCGGCGTATCAGATCGAGCGCATCGTCGATCGTGACTGTGCTCGTATTGGGGTATTGGGAGCGCAGCGCAGCCAGAGCATCCTTGGCGCTTCCATAACCCGAATCCGCTGCGACCAGAGCTTCGGCCAGAGGTGTCGAGACGTAAAAGTTTCGGATCTCCTGAGCGGGATCACGTTTCTTGTTCTTGAGGTGAGTCGAGATTTTCTCCCAAAGATTCCGTTCGCGCAGCCAGAGAACAAACTTTGCCGCCGCGAGATTTTCCGGCAGGCCGTTTGCTCGAAAGATGAGCTGCAGGAAAGCCAGGCGGATATTATCGGGCGTCCCCTCGCCAAGCGTACCGGCAGCCGCCTTCAAGCCTCCGAATTGCCGGGCGCGATTACTGAGTTCGACGAAAGAGTCGTTGATACCCTCCGGCAGCCTTGCGAGGGAGCGCGCCGAGGCGCCATCGGAGAATTTTGAAATCGACCCAGAGGTAGCGGAGCATCTTGACCAGATGCGATTTACCACTGCCGAAGAAACCGCTGACCCAAACTGCTTGCTGCTCCGGCTTGCTTAAGCCGTCGAGGTAGGCGTTTAAGATCCGTTCCAACCCTTTCGCGTACTCGCCATCGCAAACAAACGTTTCCAGCTCGAAACGGAGCGTTTTAAGCTGCTCCTGGTCGGCGCCGATCTCGCCGACCTTTGAGACGCCATTATTGAGCAGGTCGTATCGGCGCGGGTCTTTGGCATAGACCTCGTAATTCTTCATATCTGCAATCCCTCGCTGCAAGTGATCGGCACCGCCATATAGTTGAAGCCATCGCGAGCGTCCATGAAGCGATAAACACTGCGTTCGCACTCGCCCGGGAAGAAGACCAGAAGCCGGCCGCGAATGGACTCCTCCAGCCTGCTGATGACATCGGACAGATGCAGAAAACCGAAGAGACTGCCGACGCCTACGACAGCGACCATGGTGTCTTTGTCAACATCATTGGCTTGGCAAACTTGCCGCAGCGCTGAAACGACATATTCTCGTAGGTCTTCGACGATCATGCTCAGCGCGCTCGGGTCTTCGAAATAAGCTTCCCGATACTCGTGACGGGCGAGCCACTCAGCAGGAAGGTTGGTAATGTCGATAGACTTCCAACAGTGCTTAGCCTCGCGAGTGGCGATCTCGAATTCCTGAATCTTCAGGCGGACGCGTCGTTCCTCTGAAGGCGGATAGACCGCGAACCAGACCTTTTGCCTGCCGGCAAGGTTGGCTTGCCAGGGTATGCTGACGTGGCGGCGGTAGTTCGCGATGAGGTTATCGACCTGGCTCATCAGAAGCCTTTCAAAAACTGGCTGAATCTCGGGAAACTGATCTCCACGACGGGACCAACGGCTCGCAGCGTGAGAAGCTCCTGCCGATGCGCCTGCTCCGCCAACGATCTAGCTTCACTGGCGTTTAGATCGAGAAGGCGGCACCAAATCGACGAGAAAAGCTGCTCTCCGGAAATTCCCGTCACATGCGCCAGAATCAATGCGAACGTCACTGCGGCTGGTCGGGGTTGCACGCGAGTGCGAATCTTTTTGGTGCGTCCGGTAAGGTGGCCGGCTTGAGTCCAGGAAGAAGCGGCGTTTCGCGCGATCTTGCTGATGTTGTTTGCGCTGTACTGGTGAGGATAGACATCCGTCAGTGCCTGCTGAAGGTCGCCGCTGGCCACCTGATCGCCGATGATCGCATTCAATATCGGGGGAGTTGTGGCCCTAAGAAGCGGATCGCGCGCCCATGCGATAAGAAGTGATATGAGTGCACCCGATTCTGCATCGCTCGTCATCAGATCCCGGAAGAGCGAGAAAATAGGAATCACGGACGAGAGCCCATATAGCTCACGAAGATGACGGAGAGTTTTTTGCCTCGTGCTTTCCGTCGCTTTTCCTAGAAAATTTTTCTCGACTACGGCTCTGTTATAGTCGTCGGCACCGTAGGAGGCGTTACTGGACTTGAGGAGTCGTGTGATCTCCGTAAGCATAATGGTGCGACTGATATGCGCGCCACCCGCCTTGAGCTTAAATCCAAAGCTCTCTAGGTGATCTGCTTTCCCCGGAATTTCAAATTCTTGTTGACCCAAAGACAACTGGCTAACTCTACCTTTCGGGAAAGAATGACCCCGAACATTATCATCAAGCGCAAGAAGAGGCATCAGACCCGTAGGGATTCAATGAGGCAGCACTATGGCTGGTTATAAACTTGGAAAATTCTTGGCAATGCAATTGGCAAAGCCCACCGCAATTGAGCGTCAGGCCTAGGTTCATTAGCAACTGCGGCGCTCATGATTCGCGTAAACGCGGGGAGTCGTGTTGGTGGAAGAATAATTACGGTTGCAATAGGGAAACTGACCGTGACCAGCAAACCCGACGCCCTATTGGGACTCGATTTTACGGATTCACGACCGTTTTGTCTATCCGTAATTTTACTAAATCCCATTTATAAATTTTTATTTATAAAAGGCTCTGGAGTGCTGGAACCGCGCTGATCCGGCCGTGTTACTGGGGTTCACATTCCGGAGCGCCAGCTATTCGTGGATTCTCATCCCTTTCTCGAACTCCCCACGTTTCGAGAATTGTCGAAACGTCCAAATGAGCCCCCGCACCGGCACTTCCTCATTTCCGGAATTCCGGAAATGAGGAAGTGTGCGCCAGCTATCGCCGGCCGTAGGCTGCGGCCTTCTCCTCGACCAAGAACCCAATCTTGCGCTTTTTCTGCTCGGGCGCCGCCATCCGGTCCAACAACCGGTCGCAAATTGAAATCGCGAGGGTCAGGTCTATTTTATAAGCATGGTAAACGCGTGGAAGCCGTGTTGGGGGAGGAATCAAGGCTGACGTGGGGGCGGAGTCGTGGGAACGTGGACGTGATGAACGTGATCGTGATCGTTGAACCCGCACATCCTGATCATGGACCGTGTTCGTAAACCGCCCTGGGTCAACGGCTTGGCGAGGCCGGCTATTGTGTCTGGACCAATAAAAAAAGTGACGGTGACCAGCAAACCTGCGCATTTTGGGATCCGGTTTTACATTGCCCGCAATGACAATAAAAAATTTCATTTATAAATTTTTTTATAAAAGGCTCTGGAGTGCTGGAACCGCGCTGATCCGGCCGTGTTTACTGGGTTCACGTTCCGGGGCGCCAGCTATTCGTGGATTCTCATCCTTTGTCGGAACTCTCCACGTTTCGAGAATTGTCGAAACGTCCAAATGAGCCCCGTTGCAACGGCACTTCCTCATTTCCGAAATTCCGGAAATAAGGAAATGTGCGCCAGCCATCGCCGGCCATAGGCGGCGGCCTTATCCTCGACCGAGAACCCGATCTTACGCTTTTTCTGCTCGGGCGCCGCCATCCGTCCAACAACCGGTCGCAAATTGCGACCGGGAAGTGTTTTGGTGGCCGCATATGCTTTCAGCGCTAATTGATGCGCCAACTTGAAAACGTCGAGATCTTCTTCCGTGTCCTCCTGGTCACGAACACGTATCACGAACACGTCAATCGCGGCCAGCGGACGAACACGTGAGCACGATCATGTTCATCACGCCCGTCCCATGACCTGGGCTTCGGTTCGCTTTGGCAATTCGGCGAAAAGCCGGATCACTGACAACGCGTATTCTTTCGTTCTGATCTTTAAGTCGACAGGAGCCATGTCCAAAGGATAAGGGCAAAGAAATGAAGGATAAACTTTTCGGTCGATTTTTATCCGTTATCCTTCATCCTTTATCCTTTCAACGTCTACAGGAGGCTTTCCACATTTCCGGAATTCCGGAAATCAGGAAATGAATAGCGGCAGAGAATCTAGTGGAAACCTGGAGCGGTTGGAAATTCGCAACGATCGAACGAAAGCCCCTAAATCGCCTTGGCTAATGGTTCCTGGTTTTGAATAACGATCTTAGGAGTGGGATTTTTTGTCGGAATGGGCAACGACTGTTCCCTGAGCAGTTCCAGATGTTCCTCCATACCCCACTTTGCTTGATAAAGGCAGTCTTCAATCGAGTGTCCGATACCCGTGAAGCCTTCGAGATCAGGCGAATAGAACCCGAAAAATGTTGGATCGTCGGTAGCTTCGATCACCAACGAGTATTTGAGGTCAATCACGGTCTGACTCCTTACTTTCCCCTCAAACCAGCGGCTTTCAAAATAGCATTGCAGGTTCCGGTCGGGACCTCTTTGGCTCCATGATAATCAACCCGAATCAGTCTGTCCACACCGGCTTTGGCATAGTAGCGAATCGAACCCTTTTCGCGGATTAGACGAAACCCGTTCTGCTCCAGTAATCGAACCAGTTCGTTAAATCGCACCGATCCCTCTGCCCGGAGACAATCGTTCAATTGCTGTCAATCTGAGCAAAGCTCCAACTCGCAAAATTTGCCGCAATCTAATGGAACCGCGTAGAGTCCTTCAAAAAGTCTTCCAACTTGCGAAATTTCAGCGGCCTTTTTCTCATCTTCCTGAGAGTTTTGAGATCTTCAGCGTCCTCCGCCCGCTCGAGTAATTCGCGGTACTCCTCAATCCCTAGAATCACAGCCGCCGGCTTTCCGCCGCGCATCACTATCTCCGGGTCTTTTCTTTTTCGTCTCGCTTTCATGCGTTTTGCCTCACCCACGTTCTGCCCCCATCAATGATGTCTAAACTTCCTGCTCGACCTGCCGTGATCGGACTAAGTCGAGTGCATCACTGTCCGCCAATTCGATGATTTCAGCAACCAATTTTTCGACCTTCCTTGCCGTCTGCCGATCCCAACGGGTCATTTTCGCGTCCAACTTTTTAGCAATAGCAGTCATGATGTGGTGTATCTTACTTGGATATTCTCAGAGGGTCAAAGTGCAGATGAGGTCGGACGGTGGAGAGAGCGTGATCGTTAGGATCGAAAGTGGACACGTGGTCGGCGGCTAACGTGCTCGTGATCGTTAAACCCGCACACCGTGATCAGGGACCGTGGACGTGATGAGCGTGATCGTGGGGTGGAGAAACGTGGGGAACGTGTGATCGATAATAGGGAAAGCGACCATGACCAGCAAACCCGCGCATTTTGGGATCCGGTTTTACGGATTATTGCCCGCAATGACAATAAAAAATTTCATTCATAAATTTTTTTTATAAAAGGCTCTGGAGTGCTGGAACCGCGCTGATCCGGCCGTGTTTACTGGGTTCACATTCCGGAGCGCCAGCTATTCGTGGATTCTCATCCCTTTCTCGAACTCCCCACGTTTCGAGAATTCTCGAAACGTCGAAATGAGCCCCGCAACGGCACTTCCTCATTTCCGAAATTCCGGAAATGTGGAAATGTGCGCCAGCCATCGCCGGCCATAGGCCGCGGCCTTATCCTCGACCAAGAACCCAATCTTGCGCTTTTTCTGCTCGGGCGCCGCCATCGGTCCAACAACCGGTCGCAAATTGCGACCGGGAAGTGTTTTGGTGGCCGCATATGCTTTCAGCGCTAATTGATGAGCCAACTTGAAAACGTCGAGATCTTCTACGCTGTTCATGTCCCTGTCCTCCTGGTCACGAACACGATCACGAACACGTCAATCGCGGCCAGCGGACGAACACGCTATTGTGGCCACAATTTATGACTAGAAATTTCGTCATGATTATTTTATAGTACGGTCATGAAAACGTTACCCGCCGCAAAGTTCAAGGAGCAGTGTTTGTCACTGCTTGATCGGGTCGGTCCGGAGGGTATTGTGATCACCAAACACGGAAAGCCGGTCGCTAAGCTCGTGCCTGTTCATACCGATAACGTAAATCTGATCGGCAGCTTGAAGGGCAAAATCAGAATCAAGGGCAACATTTTGAGTACCGGCGTGAAGTGGAATGCTGAATCTTGACACGCACGTTCTACTTTACGCCTTGACCGATGATTTAACCGCGCGCGAGCGCGCTTTACTTACCGATGACCCCTGGAGTATATCCGCGATCGTACTCTGGGAAATTGCCAAACTCTCCGAGCTCGGCCGTATTGAAATCGACTTGACTCATCCAGAGTTGGTCCGAACTTTGACGCGTATCCAAACCTGGCCCTTGACGCTCGATATCTGCCGTTCAATTCAATCTTTGGACTTTGATAGTGATCCGGCCGATGAGATCATCGCCGCCACCAGTCTAGTGCATCGAGTGCCGCTCATGACCCGTGATCGCAAAATGCGGCGCTCCAGGATTGTTCCGCTTGCCTCGTAGGGAACACGCCCGTCGGTGATTACCCATCGCCTGGATGCCGATCTTTCACTCCAGTTCGGACCCATTCCCTGGTGCGCACTTATGATCTCCGGCATCCTAACAAGTGCGCCGACAACAAGAACGCTCATCTGACGGCCTGAGGGCTGTGTGTAAGCGGTCATGAGACAGCACGGGGACTTCCACGTTTCCGGAATTCCGGAAATCAGGAAATGAGTGGAAACCTGGCGCGGTTGGAAATTCGCAACGATCGAACGAAAGCGCCTAAATCGCCTTGGCTACGGTTTTGGAATAGGGAAAGTGACCGTGACCAGCAAACCCGAGCATCCGTGATCCGTGGACTCCGACCCCTACACGGACATTTCCAGGTTTCCGCAATTCCGGAGATCGGGAAATGATGGCTGTCTATCAGCGATCGACTGCTCCGGAAACCTTCACGAACTGCGACAACGCGGCCAACACACTGCGAATTTCTCGCGGATGCTTGAGCCGATAGCGGTTGTGCTTGCCATCGGTATCGTAACGCACCACTTCAGCCAGGCGCAGAGCCGAAAGCACCGTGCTGATGCGTTGCACGCTTCGGCCGACCGCGCGGGCAATTTCACTCGGGCTCAATTCCTTGTTCTCTGCAAGCAGCTGAACGACCGTAAAGGCTACTGGATTGCCGATCAGCCGACATAGACGTGATTGCCTGTAGCTACCTTCTTCCACGCAGCCTTCATTACCACGTTTCCGGAATTCCGGAAACCTGGTCATGACACACCAGTCAGAAGCATTAGAAGTCGCGCCTCAAAGAGCCATCGTCGAGAATCGACGGCTTATAGCACTGAGAGAATCGCCACAGCGCAGTGTCAATTTCGTTGAATCCACTGAATATCGAAACACGGCGGCGTCCAACAATCGTGGAGTAGCTTCCGAGTTATCATGCACGCTCCAGACATCCGCTAAAAGTCTGTAGTGGTTTGCGCAATTGTTCCAACTCCGAGTGAACCGACGCGCTACATCTCCGCGCGGCACATGGTGGCCGCCTTGTTTGACACGCGCGGCGATTCGTCGAAGCGCGATACGTGGCGACGAAACGCGCAGATAGATTCCGATAGCCGGTAGCCTTCCGGCGCTTCAACATTCCAATATAGGTGAGTCCGCTCAAAGTGCTTTCGAAAGCGAAGTCTTCTTTCGAGGGAGCGAGCCGATTCAGCTCGCGAAGAAAAAGACGCCCTGCCGCCAGAGCCGCGAGCTCCGGCCGCAAGGGCGAAAGCCCGCTGGCAATGAGATCCGGATTAACGAAATGGACAATGCCAGCCTCGTTATCCAAAAATTCGCGCGCAAAGGTGGTTTTTTCCGCGCCGTTGGGACCGGCGATAATGAGGCAACGTGCAGATGAAGTTCGGGCCTTCGCCATCGTGGCGGCGATTTTAGTTTCGTCGCGTCAGCGAAGCAAGGCGAAAAAAGGCAGAGTTCTAGACGAAATGGTGGAGCTGATGGGAGTCGAACCCACGACCTCTTGAATGCCATTCAAGCGCTCTCCCAACTGAGCTACAGCCCCACGGCAGGATGAGCGAGAGTGCTCCCTCAAAGTAGGAAACAGCGCGCCAAAAGTCAAACTCGCGCTCGGCGCGCTCACTTGCCCCGGACCATCTCTTCGGCATGCCGGCGCGTTTGTTCGGTGATTTTGATGCCGCCGAGCATGCGCGCCACTTCGGCAATCCGCGCCTTTTCCGACAAGCGCTCGACTCGGGTGAAGGTGCGTCCCTTTTCGACTTCTTTTCGGACGACAAAATGAACGTCCGCGAGCGCTGCGATCTGGGGCAAGTGCGTGACGCTGAGCACCTGATGGTGCGCCGCCACCGCCTTGAGCTTCTTGCCGACAATCTCGGCCACACGCCCGCCCACGCCGGCATCGACCTCGTCAAAGAGCAGGGTCGAAACCACTCCAGGGGTCAGCACCAACGACTTGAGCGCCAGCATCAAGCGCGACAATTCGCCGCCCGAGGCGATCTTTGCCAGCGCCTTCGCCGGTTCTCCGGGATTGGGTGAAAAGTAAAACTCCACTTGGTCCGCGCCCCTTTCGCTGAGCTTCTTGCCGGCGATAACATAGGGCGGCGCATCCGCCTTATCCTCCGGCGAGCGAAAGCGCACCTCGAAGGTTGTTTCGGCCATGCCCAGGCTACGCAGCTCTTTTTCCATCTCGCGTTTGAGTTTTTTGGCCGCGCGCTGCCGCTCGTCAGAAAGCCTGGCGGCGCAGTCCCACGCCTCGCTACTCGCCCGAGCGAAATTTTTCTCCAGAACGGCGATCTGCTCTTCCCCTTGCTCCAGGGTCAAAAGCGTCGCCTGAACCGTTTCCTGAAGGCGCAGGATCTCTTCCACGCTAGCCTGGTACTTACGCTTGAGCCGCTGGATGAGCGCCAGGCGGTCTTCGATCTGTTCCAGGGCGCTTGGATCAAAATGTACACGGCCGGCGTAACCTCTGAGCGCGGCCGCCGCTTCCTGCAAATGGATCGACGCCGCTTCGATCAATTCCAAAGTCGGCTCAAGCTGTGGATCGATGGCGACCAACTCGCGCAGCCTTACGGCATATTTTCCGAGCCGTCCAACCAGCGCCGCCTCTCCTTCGTACAATAGCTCCTCGCCCTCGCGGCTCCCCTGATGCAGCTTCTCCGCGTTGGCCAAAATATTTTTTTTCGCGCGGAGCTCTTCTTCTTCACCCGGTGTGAGCCGCGCCTGAGCGATCTCTGCCGCCTGCATTTCCAGCAGGGCTCGGTCCTTACCCCTTTGTTCCAAAGCCTGGCGGCACTCGACGAGCTCCTGCCAAGCGCAGGTCAACGCCGCAAATCGATCGCCCATGGCAGCGCCGGCATCGCTGAGCGCCGCGAAGGCATCAAGGAGATTCAGATGGGTTTCCGCCTGGAGCAACGTGTGATGCTCGTGCTGGCCGTAGATATGCACCAGTGAAGCGCCGATTTCCGAAAGGAGATTCAGCGAACAAAGGCTGCCGTTAAGATAGATGCGATTTTTGCCGGAACGATGGAGCATGCGCCGGATGACCAGATCGCCATCGCTGTCGAAACCGGCCGCGGCTAGTTTTACCGCTACTTGCTCGGGCACGCGGTCGAACAGCGCTTCCACCGATGCCTCGTCTTGCTGGTGCCGGATGATGTCGGCGCTGCCGCGCTCTCCGGCAATCAAGCCGAGGGCGTTCAAGATGATCGACTTGCCCGCGCCGGTCTCTCCGGTGATGATGTTCAAACCGGCTCCCAAATCGAGCTGCACTTCATCGATGACCGCGAAGTTTTTGATCCGCAGCTCACGCAGCATAACCTAATGCTTGCAACCGGCGGTTAACGCCCGACTCTTGTTACCGCTCGCCCCATTTGAGTTTTTCGCGCAAGATCTCGTAGTAGCTGCGCGACGGCAGTTTGATCAGCGATACCGGCAGGCCGTAATCGCGCGCCTCCACTTTATCGCCGTTGTTGAGCCGCACGCCCTTCTGCCCGTCGGGGCTAAAAAATACCGTGTCGCCGAACGACCTCAAGGTCACCCGGATCGTGGCGTTGCTCGGCACCACGATAGGGCGGTTGGTCAATGTATGCGGGCAGATCGGCACCAGGACCATCGCGCCCAAGGTGGGCTCCAGGATCGGCCCGGCCGCAGCGAGACAATAAGCGGTCGAACCGGTCGGCGTCGAAATGATCAGACCGTCGGCGCGGTAAGTGCAGAGATAGTCCGTGCCGACGTAAGTCTCCAGATCGATGATACGGCTCCGCGCGCCTTTGGCGATCACCGCATCGTTCAGGGTGCGGAACTTGCGCGCCTGCCCTTGCTTGCTGATCACCCGGACTTCCAGGGTCATGCGCTTTTCGACTTCATAATCGCCGTCGAGGGTTTTACGCAACACCGCTTCCAGCTCGTCTACCGCGACTTCGGTGATAAAACCCAAACCGCCGAGATTGACGCCGAGAATCGCCACCTCCGGGCGCATCACCAGGGGCGCGATGTTGAGCAGCGTGCCGTCGCCGCCGAGCGAAATGATCAGATCGGACTCGGCCGCCAGTTCCTTTTTCGAACAAGCCCGCGCGCCGGTGCGCCCCAGCCCGGTTTCGACGCATACTTTGATACCGCGCTTCTTGAGCCATGGGATCAGCCAACGGACCATTTGCTCGGCCTTGGGCTCGTGATACTTGGCAACCAACCCGACGGTGTGGATCATCGAAAGCTGTTCCCCCGCGCGACCTTAGCATAAGCAGCAAAAAAAAGAACCGGAGCAGCTCGCGCATCTCTCCCTACTTACGAGCTTCTTCGTCAAAAGCCCCTTCCCATCCTCACACCACCAGCCGGCGCAAGCGCGTGCTCACATAGTCGACCAGCATGACCAATGCGATCAGAACGATCACGATGGCTGCCGCCTCCTGGTACTGGAAAGTTCGAAAGCTCGTGTTCATCAAATAACCGATCCCGCCCGCGCCGATCAGGCCCAAAACGGAGGCGGCCCGAATGTTGGTTTCGAAGCGATAGAGCGTAAACGAAATCAGGTCCGGCAATACTTGCGGCAAGACGGCGAACGAGAGCACCTGCGGATAACGCGCGCCGGTGGCGCGAATCGCTTCGACGACCCCCTCGTCAATATTTTCCACCGACTCGGAAAAGAGTTTTCCCAATACCGTCGCGGTGTGAATCGCCAGCGCCATGGTGCCGGCGAAAGCGCCCAGACCCACGGCGGCGACAAACAAGAGGCCCAACGCTAAATCCGGAATCGTGCGCACCAGATTGAGGGCCCCGCGGACGCCGTAATAAATCAGCGGATGCGGCGTCGTGTTGCGCGCCGCAAGAAATCCCAGAGGGAACGCCGCAACCAGCGCCAAAAAGGTTCCCGCCAGAGCCATCTGCACCGTTTCCAGGGTGGCTCCCAGAACGGTTTGCGGAAAGGTGTTTTCCCACCAGCGTTGCCGCGCCCGCTCGTCCGCCTCAGGCAAGCCCATCGGCAGGATCAACTCCGCCAAGGACAGGTTTTCCGGAACAAAATAGTTCTTCGCCTCGATGATTTTGCCGAAATCAGGCGGCAGCATACGTCCAAGCGTCGCGATGATCTGCGGAATGCCGTCGATGAGCTCGCCGGGCCGGAGTTTGGCGCCTTGAAAGGACCAGACCAACAAAAGACAGCCGATCCCGAGCGCGACGAAGTATTTGCCGCTCCGGCGCGGCCGCCGCGGCGCTTCCGTGAAAATGTCTTCGCCGTCAGTTTTCATCGCCAATTTGGCACGCTCCGATCTTTACGAAAGCTTTTCGTCCTTGAAGACCAGCTGTTACTTACTAATGAGTCCATTATTTAGAGACTATCGCTGCTGTGCGACCGAGGGGCGAGTCCTTCCGATCGCGGTCAATGGGCTCTGCCTTTCCGGCCACCGCCCCGTCCTCTCCATGGGTGAAAATACCGGGGGCAGGGCCCGAAAACGACTTGTGATCCTTTGCCCGCAATCTCCGCACATGGTTACTTGATTGTGGACTCCTTAATAACTACTCCAACTTTGATCCCGGCAGCAACTGGCTGGTGCAGCGATCGCCGTTCGAGAAAGCAAGAAAGCGCAAGACATCGGCTTCCACGCGGATCGGTTTTCCCTTGAATTTCAGGTGAACAATCGGTATGTGGGCGGCGTGGAACAGCAACCAACGCGCCAGACGCTTTCCCCGGCTCAACGCAGCGAGCTCTTGGCGACGCCGCTTTTCGCCGATTTAAACCCTGCCGCCACCGCTCAGTTGCTGGCCGAACTCCAGTTCGTCCATTTGCCCGGCGGGACGGTCTTATTTCACGCCGGCGATCCCGGCGATGCCATGTACGTCGTCCTTTCCGGACGGCTGCGCGCTCTTCTTCAGGGCCTCGACGGCAGCAGCGAAGCCCTGCGCGAACTTTCCCACGGCGACAGCGTCGGCGAGCTTGCCCTGCTCACCGGTGAAGCGCGCTCAGCCACCATCCGGGCGATTCGCGACACCGAGCTTGCCGCGCTTTCGCGCTCTTCGTTCGAGCGGGTGATTCAATCCGATCCCACACTGATCCGCCGCATTGCCGTCCAGCTGGCGGCGCGCCAGCGCGCCGGGAGCGACAAGACAGCTTCCGGGCGCAACGTCCGCACCATCGCCTTGCTGCCGGTTTCCGCAGCTGCCGGCGTGCATCACTTTGGCGCGGCGCTCGCCGACGCGCTCGCATCCATCGGGGCGACCAAGCGCCTGGACGGCAATAGCTTCAAATCGGCTAACGGAGCGGACATTTGTGCCGGCCGAGGAAACGGCTCGTATGATGCCGAACTCGCGGTGCGCCTCGATGCCATCGAAGCCAGCCACCGTATGGTCGTCTATCAGGCCGACGCGGAAATCACGCCCTGGACCGAACGCTGTGTGCGCCAAGCCGACCTAATTTTAGTCGTCGACCAGGCCGGCAGCGGCGCCGCCGAGGCAACGCTTGCCCGTGTGCGTGAGTTTTTCGCTGCTTCTGCCGTTAGCGCCCGCGTCGAGCTCGTGTTGTTGCATGAACGCGGCGAATTGGACCCTGCCAGCGCGACCTTGACTCGGCTCGCCCAACTTGGCGCCGCCACGCATCATCATATCGTTCCGAGCGATGCCGACGACCTCGCCCGCTTGGCGCGTCTCCTCACCGGCAATGCGCTCGGGCTGGTTTTGAGCGGCGGCGGCGCCCGCGGTTTCGCCCATATCGGCGTGATTCGAGCATTGTACGAACGAGGAATGCCCATCGATTTCATCGGCGGCACGAGCATGGGGGCCGTGATCGCGGCGCAGTATGCGCTCGGCTGGGACTGGCAAACCATGGCGAGCGTCAACCGCGACGAGTGGCCGCGCTGTGAGCCGCAAAAGAACTACACGCTGCCGCTGGTGGCGCTGAATTCAGCCCGGCGCATGGATCAAATGCTGCGAAGAATGTTCGGCCTGGCGGCAATCGAGGAGCTGCGGCGAAATTTTTTCTGCGTCTCCACCAACCTGACGTCTGCCGCGGCTAAAATTCATCGCCAGGGTCTCGTGTGGAAAGCCGTGCGGGCGAGCATGTCGATTCCCGGCATCGGTCCGCCGGCGATCGAAAATGGCGAGATCCTGGTTGACGGCGGCCTGGTCGATAATCTTCCGGTCGAGACGATGAAAAACCTCTGCCCGGGAAAAACCTATGCGGTCGATGTCAGCGAACAAGTCGAGTTCGCCAGCAGGCTCAAGGAAAGTTACACCGTCTCAGGCTGGAAGCTGCTCTGGCAACAGCTCAATCGGGGCGCGGAAAAACCGGATATCCCGAACATTTTCAACACCCTTTATCGCACCACCGCGGTGGCCGGCATTCGCGCCATCGAAGCCGCCCGAGCGCGCGCCGACTTGTGTTTCGAACCGCCGGTCAAGCAGTTCGGCGTCTTCGATTGGAAAAGCGTCGAGCAAATCATCGACGCGGGTTATCGCTACGCCTTGGGCAAGCTCGAGGCCTCGCGCTCTCACAATGTCCGGCGCTGATAGATCCGATCGATCACCATTTCGCTGAGTTCCGTCGTCAGGCCGTCGAAAACGATCTGCCCGTCCTTGAGTCCGATCACGCGGTCGGCGTACTCGCGGGTGAGATCCAGGGTGTGCAGGCTGACCAGCGCGGTGATGCCGTCCTCGCGGCAGACGCGCCGCAGGATATCCAGCACGACCCGGGAGAGGCGGGGGTCGAGGCTCGAGACCGGCTCGTCGGCGAGAATGATCGCCGGCCGCTGCATCAAGGTGCGCGCAATGGCGACGCGCTGCTGCTCCCCGCCGCTCAGCTCATCGGCGCGTTTATAGGCATGCTCGAGGAGGCCGACGCGCTTGAGATTGGTGAGCCCCTGACGCAGCTCGTCGCGCGCAAACACTCTGAGGGAGCTCTTCACGACGGATTGATAGCCGAGCCCGCCGGAGAGCACGTTCTCGATCACCGAAAGGCGTTTGACGATATTGAACTGTTGAAAGATCATCCCGATCCTGCGGCGCAGCCGGCGCAGATCGGCGCCGTCGAGGGTTAAGACGTCGATCGCTTTGCCGTCGGCGCGGCGATCGAGCAGCGCTGCCGGTACCCGAATGCTGCCGGCGCTCGCATCCACCAGCCGGTTGATGCAGCGCAGCAAAGTCGATTTGCCCGATCCCGACAAGCCGATAATGCCGACAAACTCGCCCGCTTCGACCTTGAAAGAGATCCGGCGCAGCACCGGCGCGCTGTCGCGGTAGCGCTGTTCGAGGTCAACGATTTCGAGCATGCTCAGGTTTTTTTCTTGAGCGCTTCCTTGATCGGAATTCCGGCGATTTTGAAGGCTTCGCGGACCGAGTCGTAATCGCGGTCGGTGGCGTGGACAAAGCCGTCGATTTGATAAAGATCGCGGAGCATTTTTTTGCCTGCCGGATCGCTGCTCAATCTAAGGAAGACCTCGACCAGCTTGTTGGCGATGCGCTCTTCGAGTTTGGCCCGGATCACCAGATTATCGGCGGGGATCGGCTCGGAAAATGCGATGGCGCGGATTTTTTGGCTGTCTGCGGGATTTTTTAAATAGCGCATCCACGCCGTGTCTTCGCTGTCCGGCGAATTGGCATAGGTGGCGCCGGCATCGACCTTGCGGTTGAGCACCGACAACACCGTGGCGTCGTGGCCGCCCGAGTAAAGAATCTGCTTGAAATCGCGCACCGGATCGATGCCGCGCTCCTTCAACATCTTGCGCGGAAACACGTGACCGGTGGTCGAGAGCGAGTCGCCGAAGGCGAAGGACTTGCCGCGCAAATCGTCGAGCGTCCTAATGCCGCTGTCCGCCCGCGTGATAATCGCCGCGTAATACGCCGGAATGCCCTTGCGTTCGGATTTGAGCAGCACCTTAACGTCCGCCTCTTCTTTAGCCAGCACATAGGAAGCCGGCGCCAGAAAAGCGACGTCCAACTTTTCTACCCGCAGGGCCTCGACCACGCCCGTATAGTCGGTGGCGACGAACGGCTCCACCTCCATGCCGAGCTCTTTGCGCAGAATCTCCACCAGCGGCTGCGCATTCTGCAGCACCTGCTGAGCGTCCTCAGCGGGCACGAAACCGACGCGCAACACGTTCGTCTTCAAGCTCGAATCGCCGCACGCCGGCAAGAAGAGCGCCAAGCCCAAGCCGGCGCACAAGCGCAGCGCCAAATCGCCAAACCGAAACCGCCGCCGGTTACCGAAACGACGCGTGTTCGACTCGCAATCATTGCCCGTAGCGCGTTCGATTTTACCCTCGTATAGCAACGGTCGGCCTGTTTCGGATTGGCGATGCGTTTCACATTGCGGATGGTCAGAGTTAGTTCAAGGGAATCGGTTTGCCCGCTTGGTCGACCGCCACGTAGATGACTTCTGCCGCGGTCACTTTCACCCGCCGGTCGGGTTCCTGAGCCCGTTCGGCTTCGACATCGACCGTGACCGTCACCGAAGTGTTTCCGACGCGCAGCACCGAAGCGTAAAAGCTCACCACGTCGCCGACATACACCGGCGCGATGAATTCCACCGCGCGCATCGCTCGAGTGACGAAGTTGCGCTGCGCTTGGCGCGCCGCCGCAATGCCGCCGGCCAGGTCGATATGGCTGAGAATCACGCCGCCGAAGATGGTGCCGCGCCCGTTGGTATCGCGCGGCAGCATAGTGACGCGGAGCGTCGGCTCCCTCAGCTGGGGCATATCCGTGCTTCAATCAGGGCAGGCGGGGTTCAGTCCGAGATCGCCCGAGCGACTCATACCGGGTACAACCACCCGGCGTATTTCTCCGTCGCTTTGCCTTGGATGATGTCAAAGAAGGCGCGCTGAATCTCTTCGGTAACCGGGCCGCGCCGACCGGCGCCGATCTGCCGGTCATCGACCTCGCGAATCGGCGTCAGCTCCGCCGCCGTGCCGGTAAAAAACGCCTCATCGGCGATATAAAGCTCGTCGCGCGTGAAGCGTTCCTCGATCACCTGGTAATTCTTGTCGCGCGCCAGAGTGATGATCGAATCGCGCGTGATGCCGGGCAGAATCGAAGTCAGCGGCGTGGTTTTGATCTTGCCGTCGCGCACGATGAAAATGTTCTCGCCGCTCGCCTCCGATACATAACCTTCCGTGTCGAGCAGAATCGCTTCGTCGTAGCCGGCCTTTTTCACTTCGGCTTTCGCCAGGACCGAATTGACGTAATTCGCCGCCGTCTTGCTCTTGGTCATCGTCACGTTGACGTGATGACGGGTATACGAGGACACCTTGGCGCGAATGCCGTTCTTGATCCCGTCGTCGCCGAGATAGGCGCCCCACGGCCACACGGCGATGCAGACATTGACCGGGTTCTGCGGCGCATAGACACCCAGCTCGCCGAGACCGAGAAACGCCAGCGGACGAATGTAGCAGGCCTTCAGATTGTTGGCGCGAATGACGTCCCGGGTCGCCTGGCAAAGTTGCGTCACCGAATAGGGCAGAGGAAAACCGAGAATCTTGCCGGAATCGGCCAAGCGCCTCAAATGCTCTTCAAGGCGAAACACCGCCGAGCGGCCGTCGGCCAGCTCGTAACAGCGGATGCCCTCGAAGTAAGCGGTACCATAATGCAACGCGTGCGACAGCACGTGCACTTTGGCGTCTTCCCAGCGTACCAGCTCGCCGTCAAGCCAAATTTTTTCCGTCTTTAACGACATGCTCTGCTGCTCTTTATGGGTAGACTGCGCCGGCGCCGACTTTTGCGGCTATTCTACGTTCCTACCCGATTCGCATCAAGTAGGACAAAAGGCCGACGGTCGGGGGGCCGCCGGCCGGGGCAGGATAGCGATCAGAGTTCCCGTTTCAAGTCGGGTGCCGGCTTGAACCCGACGGTGCGGCTCGCTTTGATAGTGATCCGATCGCCGGTCTGCGGATTCGTTCCTTTGCGCACCTTGCGGGAACGCACGGTAAACGTACCGAACCCTGGAACCTGGAAGCGTTTGTTTTTCTTGATCGCTTTGATAATCCCGTCGAAGGTCGCATCCACCGCTTCACCGGCAGTGCGTTTGTTAAGTTGTACCGCCTTTGCCACAGCTTCGATCAAATCTGCTTTGGTCATGACCGGTCCTCTCCTCACAGGCGCCGCATAAACAGTTTCGCTGAAACTCGTGTTTCGTCGGATCCATCGAGCAGGCGCGATCATTTCGAATTCAGCTCTAAATGTCAACAGTTTTTCAGCCCCATTGAGCGCGTTCGTAAAGCAAACCGTAGCGCACGCCTTGATCGCTGACCAAGACGCCATCGGCGCGAAACAAATCCATGATCCGGTCGCTCAAGCAAGCGCCGGCGAGAATCACGTCGGCGCGTTTCGGTTCGAGACCGGCGATCTTCTTCCGCTCTGCGATGGTGTTGCGCCGATACAAGTCGATTTGCCGGCGCACCTCGGCGCGGCTCAAACGGCTACCGTGAACCTCGGCATGATTGTAGCGCTCGAGCTGCTTTGCCACCGCCGCCAAAGTGGTAAAAGTCCCGGCGATGCCGACCAGCGTGAGCGGTCGTTCGCTCGGCAAAAACTCCGTGCCGAGCCGCGCCAAAGCACGATCGACGGCGTCGTTGAGCGCCGCCACTTCCTCGGCGCGCACCGGATCGCTGTGTAGAAAACGTTCGGTCAAGCGCACCGAGCCGATGTCGACGCTGACCGCGCGGGAAAGCGCGTCGGCATTTCCGCGCATGAATTCGGTGCTGCCACCGCCGATATCGATCGCCAGGAGCTCTCCGCTGAGTGACAGACCGCGCTGCACCGCCAAGAACGAATAAGCGGCTTCCTGATCCCCCGAAATGACCCGAATGTCGGCGCCGAGCCGCGCGCTCAAGCGCGCCTTCACCTCGGCGCTGTTGGCCGCATCGCGCAGCGCGCTCGTGCCGACGGCGAAGATCTCTTCCACGCCCAGATGATCGCAATGCGCCCGGTAGCGCTCCAGAGTCTCGCCGCAGCGCTCCTCCCCGGCGGCGCTGATCCGTCCGGTTTGATCGACGCCCCGTCCCAAGCCGACGATTTCGGAAAAATCGTCGAGCACGCGAAAGCGGCCCGATTCGCGCAGATCGGCGATCAAACAAAGCACTGTGTTGGTGCCGACGTCGATAAAGGCGCTGCGCTTGGGGCTCACGGCAATGCCACTGCCGCGGCGGGCTCGGCATCGACGCCAAACTCGCGCCGCCACGCCACGAGATCGGCCAACGCACGCCGCGCCATCATCTCCTTCTTCGCCTTGCCGCGCAGCCGCGCCGACAACGGCTGAATCAATCCGAAGTTGACGTTCATCGGCTGGAAGTGCTTGCGGTCGGGATCGCTAATGTAGGCGAGCAGCGCTCCCAACGCGGTGGTGGGCGGCGGCGCTACCGGTGTTCGACCGGCGGCAAGCTTGGCCGCATTGATGCCGGCGAGCAGACCGGTGGCTGCCGATTCAATATAACCTTCGACGCCGGTCATCTGGCCGGCGAAAAACACCGTCGCGCGCTTGCGCCATTGCAAGGTCGGCAAGAGATGCTGCGGCGCGTTGATGAAAGTATTGCGGTGCAAACTACCGAGGCGCACAAACTCCGCGTTAGCCAATCCGGGGATCAAGGCAAACACCCGCTTCTGCGCCGCGTAGGTCATTTTGGTTTGAAATCCGACCAGGTTGTAGAGCGTTTGTTGACGGTCCTCTTGGCGCAATTGCACTACGGCGTAAGGCCGCCGGCCGCTGCGCGGATCGTCCAGACCCACGGCGCGCATCGGTCCGAAGGCAAGGGTCTCCCTGCCGCGGTCAGCCATCTCTTCGATCGGCATGCAGCCTTCGAAAGCGACAAAACGCTCAAAGCTGTGCGTCGGCACGCGCTCGGCGGCCCTTAGCGCATCCACGAAGCGATAGTACTCGTCGCGCGTGAGCGGCAAATTGAGATAATCTTCGCCGCCTTTGCCGTAGCGCCCGGCGCGGTAGGCGACTTCCATATCGATCGAGTCGGCCGTGACGATGGGCGAGATCGCGTCGTAAAAATAAAGCGCTGCTTCGCCCAAGCGCGCGGTTAAATCCTGCGCCAGCGGCGCTGCTGTCAGCGGTCCCGTGGCGACAATGACCAGGCCTTCGCCGGGTAGCGCTTCGACCTCTTGTCGCGTTATGTGGACATGCTTCAGCGTTTCGACGGCGCGCGTAACCGCCCGCGCAAAACCGCCGCGATCGACAGCGAGCGCCGCGCCGGCCGGCACCCGATGGGCTTCGGCGAGGCGAAGAATCAAGGAGTCGAGCTGGCGCATCTCCGCCTTGAGCAGCCCTGCCGGGGCGGACAAGGATTCGGAGCGCAGGGAATTGCTGCAAACGAGTTCGGCAAGATCGCCGCTGGCATGAGCGTCGGTGCTGCGTCCCGGCCGCATCTCGAAGAGTTCGACCGCAACGCCCCGGCGCGCCAGCTGCCAAGCCGCTTCCGCGCCAGCCAGTCCCCCGCCGATGATACGCACTGCCGGTTGCATGGAAATTTAGCCGCGCCCGCCGATCGACAATCGACAAACGAGCCGCGGGCACGATCGCGAGTCGCGAGATTTGTAACCTGGAGGTGCGCTCTTTGCAACTGGCAAACTGAGCGAAGCCGCCGCGCTCCGCTACTGTTCGGCGACTTTGATCGAATAGCCGCACTCTTTTTTATAACACCGGTGCGTTCGGCCGGCCCGTTTGGTGACCTTCTCGACCAGGATCGGACTGTTGCAGTCGGGGCAGGGGGTTGGAATCGGTTTGTCCCATGAGGCGAATTTACATTCCGGATACCGGTCGCAGCCGTAGAACACTTTGCCCCAGCGCGATTTGCGCTCTTTGATGTTGCCTTCCTTGCACTCGGGACACTTGATACCGAGGTCCACGGGCTTTTGCAGCGGCTGGATGTTTTTGCATTCCGGATAACCGCTGCAGCCGAAAAATTTGCCGAACTTGCCGAAGCGCAGCAGCATCGGCCGGCCGCACTGCTCGCACGCCTGGTTGACCTCTTCTTCGGCGGCGATTTCAATCTCGCCCTCGTCGCTGCGCTTGAAGTTCTTGGTATTCTTGCACTCGGGATATTTCGGACAGGCGAGAAATTCGCCGTTACGGCCCCACTTGACCACCATCAAGGCGCCGCATTTGTCGCAGGCGATGTCTGTCGGCACTTCCTGGCGCTTGACATCGCGCATCTCTTTGGCCGCTTTTTTGAGATCCCGTTCGAACGGCGTATAGAAGCGCTTCATCGCCCTGGTCCACTTCTCTTTGCCGTCCTCGATTCGATCGAGTTCGTCCTCCATGCCGGCGGTAAACTCTACGTTGAGGATGTCCGGGAAGCTCTCCACTAAAAGATCGGTGACCAAAAAGCCCAAATCGGTCGGCACCAGCTGGCGGCTTTCATTTTGCGCGACGTACTCGCGATCGAGAATGTTCGAAATGATCGCCGCATAGGTTGACGGCCTGCCGATGCCGCGCTCGTCGAGCTCTTTGATGAGCGAGGCCTGCGTGAAGCGCGGCGGCGGCTGCGTAAAATGCTGGCGCGGTTCCATCGACAGCAGTTGCAGCGCGTCGCCCCTTTGCAAGTTGGGCAACACGCCCGCCGAATCCAGCGACTCGTCTTCATCGTCGTCCTGGCCATTGGGCGGCGTCGCGCGCTCGTCGCGCCCTTCGATGTAAAGCTTCATGAAACCGTCGAACTTGATCTGCTGCCCGGTGGCGCGAAAGAGCGCTTGCCGCACCGGAATCTCGAAGGCGGTCTGGTCGTAAACGGCCGGCACCATTTGACTCGCCACAAAACGATCCCAGATCAGCGAATAGAGCTGGAACAGGTCGCGCCGGAGATAGCGCCGGACCCGGTCGGGCGTATACTCGAGGGAAGTCGGCCGGATCGCCTCATGGGCATCCTGCGCGCCCTTTTTCGAGCGAAAGGTGTTGGCTTTGCTCGGCAGATAATTTTTGCCGTAGGCGGATAGAATATGGCCGCGTACCGCGCTCAGCGCATCGGCGGAGATCCGCGTCGAATCGGTGCGCATGTAGGTGATCAGCCCCACCGCCCCTTCGCTGCCCAGCTCGACGCCTTCGTAGAGATGCTGCGCGAGCTGCATGGTGCGCTTGGGCTGAAACCCCAGTTTGCGGGCTGCCTCCTGTTGTAGCTTGCTCGTGACGAACGGCGGCGCCGGGAACCGGCGCCGTTCCTTTTTCTCGACTTCTCCGATCGCCCAGGTGGCATCTTCCAGCGACCTGACGATCTCCTGAACGGCGTCTTCGTTTTCCAGGCGAAAATTTTTGTTGTCGACTTTTTGACCCTGCCATTGCACCAGCTTGGCCCTGAACGACGGCGGCAGGTGTCCTTCCAAGAGCGCTGTCAAAGACCAGTACTCCACGGGCTCGAACGCGCGCACCTCCTTCTCCCGCTCGCACACCAGACGCACGGCCACCGACTGCACCCGTCCAGCGCTCAGGCCGCGCCGCACTTTGGTCCATAACAGCGGACTGATCTTGTAGCCGACCAAGCGGTCGAGCACGCGCCGCGCCACCTGAGCTTCGAATTTGTTGCGGTCGAGCTCCTGCGGATTGGCGATCGCCTCCTGCACGGCCTTCTTGGTGATCTCATTGATCATCACGCGATGGACCCGCTTGTGGTTCTTGACCACGTGGTCGGCGATGTGCCAGGCGATCGCCTCCCCCTCGCGATCCGGATCGGAAGCGAGATAGATATTCTCCTTGCCCCGAGCCGCCCTCTTGAGCTCGTCGATGACCTTTTTCTTGGTTTGAATGACGTGGAACTCCGGCGCGAAGTTTTTCTTGATATCAACGCCGAGTTTGCTCTTGGGCAGATCGACGACATGGCCGACCGACGCTTTAACTTGATAATCGCGCCCCAAATATTTTTCCAAGGTCTTGGCCTTGGCGGGCGACTCCACGATGACCAGATTCTTTGCTGCCATATCCGATGTCTCGATTGAAAGTGATTCCGCCGTTCGGTTAATGCGGCCGTTCGAGCGCGTACTTTTTTCCCGCTAGCTGCGTGACGTAACCCTGCAATTCCAGTTCCAGGAGAATTTGCAGAACCCGGGGCGCGCCGATGCCGCTCTTTTCGATCGCCTCGTCGACCTGCAGCGCGCCCTCCTGCAGGAGCGCGAATATCTTCTGCGTTTCCGCGCCGGCGCCGGGCGGCAGTGTCGGCGCCGAGCTCCGGGCCGCGCCGCCGCGCGCCAATTGCGGCGCGATCTCTTCCAAGATGTGGTCGACGTCCTCGATCAATTTGGCACCCTGACGAATCAAACGATGCGCGCCGCGGCTGCGGCTTGAGCCGACTTGGCCCGGGACCGCAAAAACTTCCCGGCCCTGCTCCACCGCCATCGACGCCGTAATCAACGAGCCGCTCTTCTCGGTCGCCTCGACCACGACAACGCCGAGCGCCAAGCCGCTGATCAAACGGTTGCGCGCAGGAAAGTTGAAGGCCAGAGGTCGCGTGCCGATCGGCAGTTCCGAAAGCACCGCGCCGGCGCCCGCGATCCGCGCGTGCAGTTTGTCATGTTCGGGCGGATAGGCGCGCTCGACGCCGGAGCCTAAAACCGCGACGGTGCGGCCGCCGGCGTTCAAGGCCGCCTCGTGCGCCGCGCCGTCGATGCCGCGCGCCATGCCGCTCACGACAGTCAAGCCGACCCCGGCTAAACCGCGCGCCAGATCGCGCGCCACGCGCCGGCCGTAATCACTGGCGCTGCGCGAGCCGACGATCGCTACCGCCCGATCGTCGGCCTCGATCAATTCCCCTTTGAGATAAAGCACCGGCGGCGGATCGGCGATCGCCCGCAAGCGCGCGGGATAGCGCGCGTCGCTGTAAGCAACCAGCGTGATCCCGGCATCGCGCGCCAAGGCGATTTCGTTGGCAACCTCCTGCCAATCATGAAACTGGACGATGCCGTCGATCGCCTCCGGGCGCAAATCTTCGACCTGTTCCAACTCGCCTCGCGGCGCGCTAAAAATTTTCTCCGCATCGGCAAATCGTTCGACGAGTTTCTTGAAGCCAAGGCAGCCCAAGCCTTTCACGCGGCGCAGCGCCAGACAAGACGCGACCGAGTTTTGCTCGCTTGGCGCCGGCCGAGTTTGCGCCGGCGCCGATGCTGTCGTGAATAATGCTAAGTCCATTGGGGCGAACTCGAGTGACGTGGCGATCCCACTCTCAGAGAACTACAAAACCAAAATCATAAGGCAATTTTTTCTTGAAGGCCAGCGGCAAAACCGCCAGGCGCCGTCGGGCGATCGGACGCGTATGACAAAGTTTTGTTTTTACAAAGATTTTTCGTCGAAAATTTCTTCGCGCCAGCCGCCGGCCCGGCCCGCTTAGGCCGCAAGATCGCGTGTCGCTATTGCTACGACAGTCCGTCAGCGGCGCGCTTTCCGCGCCGGCGCTTGCTCGCGCCGCGGCCGAAAGACCAGTTTGATCGGCGCATGATCGAGACCTAGGCTTTCTCTGAACTGGCCCATCAGATATTTTTCGTAGCTCGCCGGCAGCGCATGAACGACGTTGACAAAAAGCGTGATCGTCGGCGGCGCCGTGGCGGTTTGTGTCGCATAGTAGATTTTCACCGGCTTACCGCGAAAGAGCGGCGCGCTGTGCGCCTTGACGATTCGCTGCAGCGCTTGGTTCACTTGTGAAGTTGAGACTTTGCGCCGGTAAGCTTGCAGCAGACTCGCGGCGGTTTCAAGCAGCTTGCGCACGCCGTAGCCGGTGGCCGCGGAGATAAAACAAATCGGCGTGTAGTCCAAAAAAGACAGCCGATAGCGCACCTCCTCGCGATACTTGTCGGGATTGCGATTTTCCCCGGTTAGGAGGTCCCATTTGTTGACCGCCAATAACAGCGCCTTGCCGCGTTGCACCGCGTAGCTCAAAATCTGCGCGTCCTGATCGGTCACGCCTTCGGGTCCGTCGATCAAATGGATAATCAAAGTACCGCGCTCAACCGCCTTCAGCGATTGGCTGACGCTAAACCGCTCAACTCGGTCGTTGATGCGCGCTTTGCGCCGAAGACCTGCGGTATCGACCAAAATACACGGTTCGCCGAACAGTTCGAGGGGTGTGTCCAGGGAATCCCGCGTCGTTCCCGGGGCCGCGTCACCACCGAGCGCTCAAACCCGACCAAACGGTTGACCAACGTCGACTTGCCGACATTGGGCCGCCCGACCACGGCGATTCTCAGAGGTTCGCCAGCTTGCGCTTCGCCTGCATCGCTTTTCCCCGGAGCAGCCTCGCGCGCGGCGGGCTCTGCTGGCAGGCGGCGCATCACCTCGTCCAGCAACTCGCCCACTCCGGCGCCATGTTCGGCCGAAATCGGATAAAGCGATTCAATCCCGAGGGCGTAGAATTCGTACAGATTGTCCGCGCGTTGCCGCGAGTCGATTTTATTGACGGCAAAGAAAACCGGTTTGTTCGCTTTGCGCAACCGATCGACCGCCTCCCGGTCGAGCGGATTAAGACCGCTTTTGCCGTCGAACAGAAAAATCACCAGATCAGCCTCGTCCACCGCCTGGCGGCTTTGCGACTGCACGTTTTCGAGCAGCGCGCCGCCCGCCTCGGAATCAAGTCCCCCGGTGTCGACCAGCCAGTAACGCCGCCCGGCCCACTCGGCTTCAGCGTAATTTCGGTCCCGCGTCACTCCAGGCAGATCGTCGACGATCGCTCGCCGCCCGCCTACCAAACGGTTGAACAGCGTCGACTTGCCGACGTTGGGTCGCCCGACGATCGCGACCACCGGCCATTCATGCGGGAAGCTGCGCCGCGCGGCAGATTGAAGTGCGCTGGGCGGGTTCATGGAATTTCCTCTTTACGGCCCTACGACGGCGGCCGAGCTTCACCTCACAGCCCCATCTCGGTGAGCAGACGCGGATTCTGCGTCCAATTGGGGTCCACGCGCACGAATAACTCCAGAAAAATCCGACAAGCAAAAATCTTCTCCAGCTCTTCGCGGGCGCGCCGGCCGATCTCCTTGAGCATGGCGCCGCGCTTGCCGATCAAAATGCCTTTATGCGACTCGCGCTCGGTGTGAATCGTCGCCGAGATCACGATCAAATTTTTTTCTTCTTTCTCGGTGAATTCCTCGATCGTCACGGCCACGCCGTAAGGAATTTCTTCGCGCGTCAGCACGAAGACTTTCTCCCGGATGATTTCCGACGCGAGAAACCGCTCGGTCTGGTCGGTATATTCGCCGCCGGTAAAAAAGGGCTCGCCCTCGGGCAGCCATTTTTCGACGATCTCCAGGAGAATCGGCAACCCCTCGCCGCTGAGCGCGCTCACCGGCACGATCTCTTTCCCGGGCAACAGTTCGCCGCAACGCTCCATCAGCGGCAGCAGCTTGCTTTTCGAAATCAGATCGATCTTGTTCAGGACGATCAACACAGGCGTCTCGACGCCGCGCAGCGTTTCCGCGATCCGTTCTTCTTCGACTTTGATGCGCTCATGCGCATCGAGCAACCAGATGACGCCGTCCACCTCATCGAGGGTCTGCAGCGCCGTATCCACCAGACGCCGGTTGATCAGGGAATGCCCCTGGTGAATTCCCGGAGTGTCAAGAAAAACGATCTGGGCCGCCGCCGTGGTCCGAATCCCGGTGATGCGGTTGCGCGTCGTCTGCGGCCGCGGCGACACGATGGCGACCTTCGCGCCGAGGATTTGATTGAGCAATGTCGATTTGCCGACGTTCGGCCGACCGATGATCGCGATGTACCCGGAGCGAAACGGCGCACTTTTTTCCTTGTTCTTCGCTTCTGCCTCTGTCATAAAATTCGCTGGGAGAAGGATTATGACACGCTCGGTGATCGGTTCAAGGCGGTGCAATTGATCCCGCACAACGTTCGGCTCCGATTCACGCCCGCGATGAAGGCGCGCTTAAACCGGCGCACCTTGGAGATGATCCACCGGGCTTTGTCTTACTTTCCCGAACTGCAGAATTCGCTGATTACCGTCGGCTACACGCGCAAGCACCTAGGCAGCGCCACGGTGATCTACCGAAAGGGCGTGCTCACACAGCTGATTATTCGCTTGCGCGCGCGCAACGTCACCTACCAGACCGTGGGTCACGAATTGACTCATTTAGTTCAGGGACTCACCTACGGCGCGCGCTCGAACAGCCGGAGCACCGAATCAGGCAAGATTCCTTGCGGCGAAACTCAATGCGACATCTGGACGCTCGCCCGCGATCCGCTCTTCTGCGACGACCCGCCGACATATATTAAAATGCCGCGCCGTATCCGCGAACAGTGGCCGGACTTTGCCGACGCGGTGCGCGAACTCTGCATCAGCGCGATTGAAAAACGTCTAACGCAACGCCACTACATTCGCTGGCTGGAGCAGGAAATCCGCCAGTTGGGAAAGACGGCCCAAGCCAAAAAAACCGGCCCGGCGCAGCTGTCGCTGCCGTTTGTGCTTTGACTTTATCGATCGCGGTATTCTCGCCAGACAAACCAGACGAGGTTCGGAACCTCGTGGCTTCGAGCAAATCATTCTTGGACGTTGCCGAAACTCTTTAATTCCCTGATTCTTCTAAGATCGCGTCGATCGCTTTTAGATCGTCGGCCGTCAGCTGCCAGTTCGCAGCTTTAATGTTGCTGGTCAGCTGCTCGACGTTCTTGGCGCCGGTAATCACCGAACAAACCGTCGGCTGCGCCAACAGCCACGCCTGCGCCAGTTCGTTGACGCCGCGCCCGCGTTCATGGGCCCACGCGGAAAGCTTGCCGACCATGCGGTAATTGTGTTCGACCATGAGCTCTTGGACAACGCGGGTACTCTCGCCCCGCGAGCCGGGCGGCGGAGGCTTGCCCGCTTCATACTTGCCGGTTAGAAATCCGCCCGCGAGCGGATAATACGGCACGAATCCCACGCGATGCGCCCGGCAGTACGGCAAAACCTCGCGCTCCACGTCGCGCTTGAGCAGATTGTATTCCGACTGCAAGACGACAAACGGAGTCCAGCCCTTTAGTTCCGCGAGCAGGTTGGCCCGCGCCAACTGCCACGCCGCATACGCGGACGCGCCGATGTAAAGCACTTGGCCCCTGCGTATCAAATCATCCAGGCCGCGCAGCGTTTCTTCGATCGGCGTGGTGTCGTCCCAGCGGTGGCAGTAGTAAAGATCGATGTGATCGGTCTGCAAGCGGCGCAAGCTCTGCTCGACGGCTTGCGTCATGCGATAGCGCGACGCGCCCCAGCTGTTGGCGCTCGTCTTGCGCGGAAAGTTGAACTTGGTCGCCATCACGACTTCGTCCATCCGCCCCTTGAGCGCCGCGCCGAGGGTTTCTTCAGAGCGCCCCTCGTTGTAAACGTCGGCCGAATCGAAAAAGTTAACTCCGGCGTCGAGCGCGGCGCCGACGATTTTATTGACTTCACTCTGCGGCACCTCCCTCGAGCCGAAGCGGTTGGTGCCCAAGCCGACTACGGATACCCGAACACCGGAATTGCCCAATTGGCGATACTGCATCATCACTCCCATCCCTCATCGGGTCTGTCTTATTGGAACCACTCGCCCCTTAGCAAGGAGTCCAACGTCAAGTAACCACCTGCGACCGAGGGTTACCCAACCAGCACCGAAATCGCGAGCCCGTTTGGCATGCGCACCGCTGCGCAAAGCGCAACGCGCCCTTCCTCTGTCGGTCCGGTTTGAATGCGCTTTACGGCTTCCTTGCCGCGGCATGCTTTTGAAAATTCCACGTGCCGTCGCGCTGCGGCGCGCGGCCTTTGAGGACATCTTTGAAATGCGGCTGCTCGTAGAGCGGCGTGCGATTGGACATTTCCGCGATCAAGTGATCCGGCAGGCAATTGTAATCTTTACCCTGCGCAGAGTAGGCGAGATAGTTCAAGCGCGCCTGCTCTTCGAGATGCGCCATCCCCATGACCGCTTCGGAAAGTTTCTTTCCGGTCGTCACCGCGCCATGGCCGTAGAGCAGCATCGCCTTGTGATCGCCCAACAAATTCGCGACCTCCATGCCTTCGGCATCGCTCTGAACCGTCTTCACGTGCGGGTATAGCGGCAGCGGCTGTTGCACCAGCTGCGCGCCTTCCTGACACATCGGCTTCAACGTTCCGGTCAAAATGCTCATCAGAATGGTATAACGCGGATGGACGTGCACCACGGCCTGAACGTCCGGGCGGATCTTGTAGATGCAGGCGTGGATCTTCACCTCCGAGCATTGTGTCAGGCCGGGCCGGCCGGCGATCAAAAAACCGTCGGTATCGCACATCACCATGTCTTCCGGTTCCATGATCTCCAGGGCATCCAATTCGTACTCGCGTCCCTTGACGAAAAAATGGTTCGGCTCCGACGGCACGCGCATACTGGCGTGCCCTAGCGCCGCCGTGAGTCCGGTGGCAAGCCCGAGATGGGCCAGCACCCGATTGGCCGCGGCTACTTCCCTTTTCACATCTTCGTGATCCTTAGCCATAAGATATTCCTTTCGGCGCCTAAGGGTTATTCATCCACGCTAGTCCTCGGTTTAGGCCGCTGTCAAGTTTCTCAGCCGCCGCTCAAAGACGGCTCGGCCCAATCTGTTGTGCGGCCGGCGTTTCGTGTTATGGTCCAGCAAAATATTTTGCTCGCTCCAAGGGAGCGGGTTGGTACCGTAGCCGAGTATTCAGGAGACCTTATGGCCGGCGCGCTTGACGATATCCGCGTGATTGATTTTACCCATGCATTAAACGGGCCGTTCTGTACGATGATTCTCGGCCATCTCGGCGCGGAGGTCATCAAGATCGAGCCGCCGGCCGGCGACAACTTTCGCCGTTCGTGGATGCCGCCGGACGCCAAAGTCGACGCCTATGAATTCCTATGGGTGAGCGCCAACAAGAAGAGCGTCGTGTTGAATCTGAAAGATGCGCGCGGCGCCGATTTGGCGCGCCAGCTGATCGCCAAAGCGGACGTGCTCGTGGAAAACTACCATACCGGCACCATGGAAAAATTCGGCCTCGGCTATGACGACTTGAAAAAAATCAACCCGCGCTTGATCTACGCCTGCTCGCGCGGCTTCGGTGAAACCGGGCCGTACAAGGACTACGGCAGCACGGCGCATACCAACAATAGCATGACCGGCTGGACCCACACCGGCTGGACTTACAGCAAAGCGCCGGGCACCAAAGCGATCGGCATCGGCGATGAAGCCGCCGGCGTCAGCATGGTATGCGGCATCCTGGCCGCGCTGCACGCGCGCGAGCGCACCGGCGAAGGGCAGCGCATCGTCGTATCGATGCAGGAGGCTTTGCTCGGCTTCATGATCAGCGAGTTCCACGAGCACTTTGTCGGCATCGAAATCGGCAACAAGCCGGTGCCGGCTGCTGACGGCTACTTCACGCTGCGCATACCGGAGTTGAGCGACAGCGGCTGGGCTAAACTCGCCAGACTCATGGGACGCGAGGAATTGCTTGAAGACCCGCGCTTCGCCAGCGCGCCGGCGCGCAAGCAAAATCGCTCGGCCTTGTACGAGCTCATCAAAACCCGGGTAAGCACCCGGAGGCGCCAGGAGCTATGGGACGGCCTCCGCTCGATCGATTATTTCGGCGCGCCGGTCCTATCGATGGGCGAAGTCATCGAAGATCCGCATATCAAAGAGCGCCAAGCGTTCATCGAGCGAAACCATCCCACCGCTGGGCCGGTCAAATTGCTCGCGCCCTGGATTCACATGTCGGCGACGCCGCCGAGTATCCGCACCGATTCGCCGGCCCTCGGCCAGCACACCGATGAAGTGCTGCGCGGCATTCTCGGCCTTAACGCTGCCGAGCTCGGCGAATTGAGAAGCCAAGGCGTGGTCAAGTAAAGTAGCCAGTTTACCGATCTGACGAGCCACCGAGGCTTCGTGCAATCTGCAACGTCTTGCACCCGCTTTTGCGCTCAAGCTCTACCGCAATGAATTTTTTCAGGTGCTCGGTTGTGCGGCTTGTGAGCTCGCCCGTCTGACGGAGTAGGAGTGTCGGAACCTGCAGCCGCTCAAGAGAAGCCCGGTGTCCGCTGGCGTGCGCTGATCTATCTTTCGTTAGCCGAACTGCTCGCATTGTCACTATGGTTTAGCGCGACCGCCGTGCTACCCGCGTTATCGCGCGAGTGGCAACTCGACGACGCAGGCCGTGCTGCTCTGACGATAGCCGTACAGTTGGGCTTTATCGCGGGCACGCTGTTAAGCGCCCTCACCAACCTGCCGGATGTTTACTCGCCGCGCTCACTCATGGCCATCAGCGCCGCTCTAGGCGCCATGGCCAACGCAGTGCTGGCACTCTGGGTCAGCGACCTCCAAGCAGCATTGGCGCTTCGCTTCATCACCGGCGTTTTTATGGCCGGCGCCTACCCTCCGGCGATGAAGATCATGGCGACTTGGTTTCGCGAAGGTCGCGGCGTGGCAATGGGTATTCTCATTGGCGCGCTCACGGTCGGCTCGGCGATGCCGCATCTCATCCATGGCCTCACGGTGCTCCCCTGGCGCGAAACACTGTTAGTAGCCTCGTCCCTAGCGCTACTCGCTTCCGCCATCGTGCTCGCTTGCATCAAAGAAGGTCCGCACCGCTTTCCCGCAGCGCGATTCGATTACCGCATGGCAGCAGCCTGCTTTCGCGAGCGCGCTCTGCGGTTGGCGTGCTTCGGCTACTTCGGGCATATGTGGGAGCTTTACGCCATGTGGGCATGGATTGGCGTATTTCTCAGCGAGAGTTTTTCCAGCCAGGGGAGAAGCGGCTCTTGGGCCGAGCATCCCAGCGCGGCGACTTTTCTGGTGATCGGCTCAGGTGCTGTCGGCTGCTATGTCGCAGGGGTCCTATCGGATCGCTTCGGACGCACCGCGGTGACCATCGCTGCAATGGCGCTAAGCGGGCTTTGCGCCGCGCTGATTGGTTTTAGCTTTGGCGCTTCACCCATCGTCACCTTATCAATCGCGATTCTCTGGGGAATAACCATCGTTGCCGATTCGGCGCAGTTTTCCACTGCCGTCACCGAACTGTCGTCGCCCGCTTATGTCGGGACGGCACTGACGATGCAAACTTGCGTGGGCTTTGGCTTGACGATCATTTCAATCTGGATTATTCCGCCGCTGGTCGGCGCTGTCGGCTGGCGCTGGGCATTTTCGTTTTTAGCGCTCGGACCTTTTCTCGGAGTGCTGGCCATGAAACGACTGCGCTCATCGCCTGAAGCTCTGAAGCTCGCCGGTGGGAGAAAATAGCCGCTGCCGACCTTCGTTGAACCCGGATTTCAGGCTCTTCAAAAAGGTCCGATGCGAGGCGCGCGAGAAATCGACAAGCAGAGGCGTATCCTGGATCCGCCCGGAGCGAGACGATCGACGTGGGCCTTTTTCAAATTAGTCAGCGCCGGCGCGTCGGTGCGGCGAACTTGACCACGCCGCGCGCTTTAATCCCGGCGCGGTCAGAGCCGCAGTTCCAACACTCGGAGAATTGACCTTCGATTTTCTCGCCGCAGCCGAGGCAGCTCCACGGCTTTTTGACCGCCGCCAACGGCGCCAGGGTTTTCTTGAGGATCGACCGGGCGCGCACCGCCTTGCTGTCGTCGACCACCCAGAGCTCCGGCCAGCATTCGATCGGCGGCAGCTCGCCCGCGGCGCTGATCAGATCGATTTTTTTGGCGATACACTTGATGCCGAAGCTCGCCATCACGTTTTTTAGGTGGCCGATCATGAGCGGGTCCTTCGCGCTGTAGATACGTTGCATGGGCAGTTCTTATCGGCCGCGCTGCAGCGCCGCCTCGTTTAAGCGCAATCGCTCGCCGAGCCAGAGAGAGCGGATCATGTGATCTGCATAACCATCGCCCGTCGAGGGATGGACAAGCACGGACAATCCCTCGCGGTTAAGCATCAGCCACGGCACAACTCTGCCGAACTCATCGGCGGAAAAGACCGCCTGGTACATGGCATCGAGATGCGGTCCCACGGCTTCGTCGTGCCAGCTGCCGAGCTGTACGTTGAAGTGCGCCAAACCGGCGCGCACCCTGGCCGCCGCATCGCGGGTGGTTTTCGGATCGTAGTAGATGTGGGCGTGGTATGCCTTGACGAGCGGCTCGCTCATGGCGCACCTCCAAGTGGCTACGCCATCATGTTCTATCAAATCTCGCGAGCCATGCCAAAGCGGTGCAGACTGGCCGGGCGGGCGCAATGACGCTCTCGAAAATGCTAGCCTTGCGCAGGTTCTGGCACTACCTCGTCAGGAAAAAGGTACTCCTCCTGAGTGCCGAAATTCACTAAAATCAGCTGCCGGCCCATGTTTTCCACCGCGCGCACAAAGGTCCCCTGGCGCGGCAATATTGCACCGGTTTTTTGCGATCGTATCGGTTTGGTGGTTTTGAGGCTGTCTCCTGGTTTCATCGCCGCTCCTTCGGAGTCACTCTTCGTCGCGCTAACCTTGCCGAGCTCTCCCTGGTGCTCTCTTGTCGTTCGCACCTGCTCTACAGCTTAGACGCATGAACCGCGCCAATGTATTCAGCGGCGCGTTCACGGCCGTGGCGGCCAATTGTAGCGCGTTTTGGCATCATTCGTCAGCAAAAATCAGCGGCGCTTAATGCAAAGAGGTGCCGAAATCGACACAGTCCCGCCGGCGCTTCCACGCAAATGACAGAGTGCGACGCTAAATCGGGATAAGCGAAAAAATTTTACGCCGCGGAGAATCGCCGGATCGGCAAATGGCGCAAGATTAGGTCGGCTAGAAAAAAGATCAGCGACGCGCCGGCGAGAGGCCACCAGCTCTCGCGCCCTTGTAAACCTTTGCCCGGGCTTGGCGTGTAGAGGCGCCTCAGTCCATCGCTGAATTTTTCCCCATCGAGCATCTCGCCGCCGGTCTCTTCGGCGAGCCGGCTTAACAACGCTAAGTTGGGCTTGAGCTCCCGATACTCCTTCGGATAAGGCGAGATGTGCGGCACCGTTGCCACCGGGATGCCCGGCTCGTTGGCGTTCCCTTCGGCGTAAAGAGTGACGAAATGAACGCCTCGCGCGGCCGGCGTAAACTCACCTTCGTAGCGACCTGGAGCGGTTTGGCGAAGCGCCCGTTCGGCAGCCCCGCCGCTCGGGTTCGTGACATTGGCCCTGAGTTTCAAGCGATTGAGAAAATCGCCTTCGGCTGAAGCCAGATCCGCGACGATTTTCACTGCCTCGCCCTCGGCGCGCAAATCGGCGCGCATCTTGGCATCCAACATCTTGCGCATGGCGTCGCGGCTGATCTGACTCGCCCATTGAGGAAAAGCGCTCCAGGCAATCCAATCTCTGCCCCAACGGCCGCTCAGGTCGGAGGTGAAAGCCACCACCCGGCCGAGTCCGTAGCGCCATGCCGCCAGCAATGGATCTCGGTCGACGCGCATCAGCACTTCGGCGCGCGCTTTCGGATAGGTCAAGACATAGCCGCGCAGCGCCGGCAAGTTCGTTTGCGGGATGCCCTTAAGCGGACCTCCCGCCGTGAGGACACTTGCCGTCGCTTGTTTTTCGATCAGTAAATCGCGCGAAATGAGCAGCGTCTCCGTCGTAAAGATTTGCGGGATCGTCTGCGGGTCAAGAGCGACATAGCCGCGTCCCTTGCCGAGTTTTGCGATATCCGCCATCAGTTGAACATCGGCGTCGCTACCCACCGAAACTGTCGAGACGGTGATCCCGTCGCGCGCCATTTTGCCGACCAGAGAAGCGAAATCGGCCTTATCGGTAAGCCCATCGGAGAGCACGATCACGTGTTTGATCGGCGCCTGCTTGGCGCCGATGCCGCGGTGCGCCTCGAGCATCGCTTTATAAAGGTCGGTGCCGCCATCGGACTGCAATCCCGCGAGGCCGGAAGTCAGCCACTCCCCTTTGCCTACCTGGCGGAAGGGCAAAGCCCAGTCCCAGTTGGCATCGAAAGCCAGGATGCCGACTTGATCGGTTGGATTCATGATATCCGCGGCCGCGATCGCCGCCGCCTTGGCCAGGTCCAACTTGGTGCCCCCCTCTGCGCCGGCGCCCATACTGCCCGACTTATCGATGACGAATAAGAGCGCCACATGGGGCGTTTCCAAGCGCGCCGGCGGCCGCATGTCGACCGGCAACACGCGCTCGAGGGGCGTACGAAAGTAACCGCCGGCGCCGTAGCTTTGCGCGCCGCCCACCACCCACAGGCCGCCGCCCAGGTCGCGCACATATCTCTCGATATTTTCCAGCTTCGCGTGAGACAATTGAAACACGGGCACATTGTCGAGTACCAGGAGGTCGAAGCCGGAGAGATCGGCCAACGTCAGCGGGTGTCGTTCCGGCGCCGAATCCACTACCGCATAACCTTGGACTTGCAGCACTCGCGGGAGCACCCGTTGGCCGGCCGGCTGGCTTGACAGCACCAGCACGCGAGGCGGTCCTTTGACTTCGACCACGCCATGGAGCAGATTATTTTCCGCCAGCGTATCGTCCGGCGATTCGATCAGCAACTCGTAGTGATGATTGCCGCGCGCCGTGAGACTATCGCGCAGCGTAAACGAGTTCGTGCCGCTTCGGAGCGACACCTCCCTTTCCCAATGAACCGTCCCGTCGCGCAGCAACCGGAGCCATGCGCGCGCTTCCCGGCCGCTCTCGACTTCGGCGCGGATCTCAAAACCCTCGGCGCTATCGACCTGGCGCGGCAGTTGAAAATCGCTCAGGTAAATCTCGTTTCGTCCGCGCGCCAAACCCACCGGCAGGGTCCAAACGGAAATTCCCTGGCTCCTCAGCCAGGGAATCACCTGCGCGACTTGGCCGCGGTTCTCGTTGCCGTCCGAAATCAGCAGAATCCGGCCCTGTCTGGCTTCGCCGATCTGCGCCGCCGCCGCTTGCAGAGCCCCTTGAATATGGCTTTCTTCCCGGTCCAGGCGTGCTCCGAAGTCGCTTGGGCTGATCTTAGGGCGCGGTAAAAACTCCCATTCGGGAGTTCGGCCAAAGGCCAGCAAACCCGTGCGCGTCTCCGGATGCTCAAAGCGTGCTACCGCCCGAAGCAGCTCATCGGCCTTTTCCCGCCCTTCCTGGCCGACGCTGCGCGACAGATCGACGCTGAATACCACGTCGAGGGCGGCGCTGGAGCGAAAGATGCGCGGGTTGACCAGGGCGAAGATGAGAGCGCCTAAGGCCAAGCCGCGAAACAGCACCGGATAAAGGGTGACGCCCTGCCGCCAAGCCAAGAACAGTTCGGCAAACAGCAACAAAAACACGAGCCCGACGAGGCCGGGCCAAAGCCGAAGTCCGCTCTCGAGCGAACTCGGCCTGTTCTCGGCTTCGGCCGCCGGCACGGCAGGCAGGCGGGACCCGATATTGGACTCGCTTTCATCGAAAAGATTGACGGCAAACCGGCCGCTACGGCTGGCGCTCTTATAGGCGTAGAAGCCGCTTTGATAGGTTTCGCCGAATAAAAGCGGGTTGGTTGCCGCCGCTAAAGTTTCTTTTTTCCCCGAGGGGAGCGAAATGTCTACCGTATCATCTCCGGCCGGCAGACGGATCTCGAAAGGACTGCCCGCTCGGGCGCTCAGCGCGGGAAATTCCAGAAGCCGGGGTTGAAACCACTCGAGCAGATTGTGCATCAGGATCGGAAAGGCAACCCGCAGCGGTAAATCCGAATGAGCCAGGTCGAAGCCGATATACAATAGCCGCAGTTTGGCTCGTTCGAGGGCGACGATGAGCGGCCCGTCTGCCGAACCGGCCAACACCGCGGCTTCGCCGGCAAGATCAACCCGCCGCGCTTCTCGGACGCGCAGATCGCCCAGTTGGACTCCCTGAGCGAGCGGATGACGGACAGACGACGCGCTCACTCGCGGGTTTTCAATTTTGCCGGCTTGCCGAATCGGCAGATTAGGCGCCACCGTGTCGATCAGGAGAAAGTTTCCCTGGCTGAGAGGCGGCACGGCGACACGATCGAAGATCACTAGATCGTGCGCTGACGCCGTCTCAAATTGCGCGTCCCAGCGGCTTGTGCTCGTCAGTTCGACGTTGGCAAAGAACCTTAATAGACCGGTGAGATGGGTGTTGCCCGGCCCGACGTAAAGCACGCGCACGGCCGCGCCATCGTTGATGGCTAGAAACGCGCGATTGTCGCTCGCCAACTCGTCTTCGATCTCCAGCCGAGCCGTCAAAAGGGCGTTCTTCGAATCACCCGCTAGTGCGGCGATCTGGCCGCCGTCCAATGGGTAAATCAACACGATCCGATCATCGGCGCCGACGTCTACATCCTCCCGCAGCAGCACTCGTTCGCCCAATCGGAGCGTCAGCGGCGCGCGCACCGCGGTCCGGCTAAAATTGCGCACGTGCACCATGACCTCG
>Ga0073934_10001826_pt1 | contig 48199 bp, 47 predicted proteins | sample LarsenN4metaG_FD_76834 | JGI IMG/M metagenome (GOLD analysis project Ga0073934, IMG submission 76834) | Hot spring sediment bacterial and archeal communities from British Columbia, Canada, to study Microbial Dark Matter (Phase II) - Larsen... ...
CCCCCGCCCCCCCCGCCGCGCCCCCCCCCCCCCCCGCCCCCGCCGCCCCCGCCGCCGCCTCCCCCGCCGCCCCCGCCGCCTCCGCCGGCGCCGGTGAGCGAGAAGGTCACGTTCGCGGCTGACGGCTTCTTCGCCGTGGGCAGTTCGCGCCTGCAGCCGCAAGCCCAGGCCAAGATCGCCGACCTCGCCGAGAAGGTGAAGGGCATGGCGCTCGAGGTGATCATCGTCGTCGGCCACACCGACTCCACCGGCAACGCTGCTGCGAACCAGCGTCTGTCCGTGGCCCGGGCCGAGGCGGTGAAGGCCTTCCTGGTCAGCAAGGGCATCGAGCGCAACCGTATCTACACCGAAGGCAAGGGTGCGTCGCAGCCGGTGGCCGACAACCGCACCGCCGAAGGGCGCTCGAAGAACCGCCGCGTCGAGATCGAGGTGGTTGGCACCCGCGCCAAGAAGTAAGGCGCAGCGGTGTTGCGCGGGTCGCGAGATCCGCGCACCGGAGAAGCCCCGCCCCGGCGGGGCTTCTTGCTTTTGTGGGCATCGCCCCGTCGCGCATGGGTGCGCAGGCGTGCGGATACCATCGACGCCATCATGACCGCGAATGTCGACGCCCAGGAACTGGCCAAGTTCAGCGAGCTTGCGCACCGCTGGTGGGACCCTGAGAGCGAGTTCCGGCCCCTGCACGAGATCAATCCGCTGCGCCTGGCCTGGATCGACGAGCTGGCCCGCCTCGAGGGGAAGACGGTCCTCGACGTCGGCTGCGGCGGCGGCATCCTCGCCGAGGCGATGGCCGCGCGCGCGGACAGCGTGCTCGGCATCGACCTGGCGGCGAAGCCGCTCGGGGTGGCGCGCCTGCACGCGCTGGAAAGCGGCACGCACCGCGTCGAGTACCGCGAGGTGGCGGTCGAGGCGCTGGCGGCCGAACGGCCGCAGTCGTTCGACGTCGTCACCTGCATGGAGATGCTCGAGCACGTGCCCGACCCGGCGTCGGTGGTGTCGGCCTGCTCGACCCTGCTGCGCCCGGGCGGCTGGGCGTTCTTCTCGACGCTGAACCGCAACCCCAAGGCCTTCCTGCTGGCCATCATCGGCGCGGAGTACGTGCTGCGCTTGCTGCCGCGCGGCACGCACGAGTACGCGCGCTTCATCCGGCCGAGCGAACTGGCGCGCTGGTGCCGCGACGCGGGGCTCGACCTGCAGGCGACCCGGGGCCTCGAGTACAACCCCATCACCCGTCGCTACCGCCTGAGCGCGGACACGAGCGTCAACTACCTCTTCGCCTGCCGCAAGGCGGCGTGAGCGCCGCGGCATGAGCACGCGTGGCCGTCCGGCGGCGGTGCTGTTCGACCTCGACGGCACCCTTGTCGACAGCGCGCCCGACCTGGCGGCGGCGGCCAACGCGATGCTGGCGGCGCGCGGCCTGGCGCCGGTTCCGTACGAGGAACTGCGGCCGCTCGCCGGCTCGGGCGCGCGCGGCATGCTCTCGCGCACCTTCCGAAGCGGGCCCGGCGACCCGGACTACGCCGCGCTGCGCGACGAGTTCCATGACCTGTACGAGCGGTGCATGCTCGCGAGCACGCGCGCCTTCGAAGGCGTCGAGGCGCTGCTGGCCGGGCTGCAGGCGCACGGCCTGCCCTGGGGCATCGTGACCAACAAGGCGCGCCGCTTCGCCGGCCCGCTGGTGCAGGCGCTCGCGCCCATCGCCGGCACTGGCACGCTCGTCTGCGGCGACTGCACGCCACATACCAAGCCGCACCCCGCGCCGCTGCTGGAGGCCGCGCGCCGGCTCGGCCTCGAGGCCGGGCGCTGCATCTACGTCGGCGACGACCGGCGTGACGTGGAGGCAGGCCGCGCTGCCGGCATGGGCACGGTAGCGGCGGCCTGGGGCTACCTCGGCCCCGGCGCCGAGGTGGCCGCCTGGAGTGCCGGCCACGTGATCCACGCGCCCGGCGAGCTCTTGAACTGGCTCGATCTGGCCTAAACTGGGGCGCTTGGGACCGACCTGGCTTCGACGTGGGTGCGGAGTCGGCGCGGGGCATGCCGAGCACCAGTTCGCTCGTTAATCCACTGGAAGCAAGTAACTGCGAACGACGAACGTTTCGCCCTCGCCGCTTAAACACCGGTGAGCCTCTCAACGGTTGGCCGATGGGCCGGGCCGGCGCCGCAAGGCAAGGGCTGAGAGGTCATTCACATCGGCTGGGTGCCCGCCATGTCGCTGGGCAGGCACCGAGACTCAGCGAATCGGGGCCCAGGTAGCGTGCTGCTGCGCGACCGGGGCTCCTAAAACCAAACCAGACAGCTACGCATGTAGAACCGTCCGGCGATGGCTTGCGGACGGGGGTTCGATTCCCCCCGGTTCCACCATTCACGCCCCGCCGCTCGCCGACGCGCGAGCGACGGTCTTCATCCCTGCAGGCGCACTGGGCGGTCGCCCGCAGCGCTGCCCTTGCCAGCCTCGCCAGCCTCGCCAGCCGCATCGGCCGCGGCGAGCATCTCGTCGTACAGCGACCAGACCGCCAGCGCCTCCTCCGGGGCAATCTTGTGCAGGGCGTGGCCGAGGTGGACGGCGACCATGTCGCCCGGCTCCACCGGGTCATGCAGCAGCAGCAGGCTCACCGTGCGCTCGCTGCCGCGTGCCTCGCAATGGGCGACGCAGCCCTCGACCGACCGCACGCGCATGGGAATGGTCAGGCACATGGCCACCATGTTGCGTCGATGCACGACCCTGCCGGCTTGACCGGAGTCAACGCCGGCGGCGCGTCTCGGGCAGCCGACGCCCGACTAACCCGTCGGAGCTAGCTCCAACGGCGTGCCTCGCGCCCCGGGCTGATTCAGGTCAACCGGCGTTGCCGCGCTGCGCCTAGCGTGCTGGCTCGTGGAAAGGCGCAATGGGATGGGCAATCCTGTTCTCGTGCTCGGGTTGGGCAACCGACTGCTGGGTGATGACGCAGCCGGACCGCTCGTCATCGACTCGCTCGGTGCACGGGCACTCGAGGACGCAGGAGCGAGCGAGGCGCAATGGGTCCTCCAGGACGGTGGGACCATCGGGCTCGGCCTGCTGCCGGCGATCGAAGACTCCTCCGGCCTCATAGCCGTCGATGCCACGCGCTTCGGCGCGTCGGCGGGGACCGTGCGCGTGTTCGAGGGCGCGGCGCTGCACCAACTCCTCATCGGGCGCAAGTCCAGCGCGCACGAGGTGGCGCTGGCCGACCTCGTGGCGGCCGCAGCGCTGCGCGGCACGCTGCCCTCGAGGTGCGCCCTGGTCGCGGTCGAGCCCGCCGTCACCGAGATCGGCCTGAAGCCGTCGCCCGAGGTCGAATCGGCGATCCCGACGCTCTGCGCCGCCGTGCACGAAGTGCTGCAACGGTGGAGCGCATGAGCCGGCTCGGAAGCCCCCAGGGCCGGCGCCCGAGCGTGTGCCGCAGAGTCGCTTCGGGGCCTGGGCAGGCGAAGTGCGAGCACCTCGTCGGGCGGGCCGGAGGTTTGCGGTGAATCACCCCCTGGCGCCCGATGCATTGGCACCACCGGGTCGGCCCGAGGTCCCGGGCGGCAACGTGGTCGAGGCCGTGCTCCGCGAAGCGGCAAGGCTGCTGGAGGCGCTCGCGGCCGAGCATGACGCGGTGGGCGCGATCGACCTGAATGCGCTGTCCCTTGGCAACGGGGAACTGGCGCAACTGCGCGAGCGACTGGGCGCCGGGGAAGTGACGGTGAGCCTCGGTGTCGGCGCAGGCGCGTCGTTGATCCGCGAGACGGGCTACGCGGGCGTGTGGTGGATGAGCCTCGGCGGCGCGGCGGCGGTGCCGCCGCTCGAGCAGATCGTCGTCGCACGCGTGCCGCCGCTCGTGCCGGCGCATGCCGTCGACGTCGCCGATGCCGCGCAGCGCTTTGCGAGCGATCTGTCGATCCATGCTGCGGCGGCTTCGGCGCGCGCCGCGCCGGGCGCGTCCGAGGACGCGGGCGGGAAAGCCGCCGCGGGCCCGGCGGTGCCGGACCCGGGCGCGGTCGACCGGCCGCGGGCCGCCGCCACCTCCAAGGAGAGCTGCCGATGAGGGACGAAGCGCAAACGCTGGGCGAACTGTTGTCGAGGCGCGGAGTCTCGCGGCGGGCTTTCCTCGCCTACTCCACGACGATGGCATCGCTGCTGGCGCTGCCGCCCAGCGCGGCCGGGGCGATGGCCGAAGGCCTCGCGAAGGCCCGCCGGCAGGCGGTGATCTGGCTGTCGTTCCAGGAGTGCACGGGCTGCACCGAGTCGCTGACGCGCTCGTTCAGCCCGAGCCTCGAGGACCTCGTCTTCGACTTCATCTCGCTCGACTACCACCATACGCTGCAGGCCGTCTCCGGCGAGGCGGCCGAGGCGGCGCGGCGGCAGTCGATGCAGGACAACCGCGGCAAGTACGTCGTCGTCGTCGATGGGTCGGTCCCCACGCGGGATGGTGGCGTGTACTCGGTGATCGCCGGCCAGTCGAACCTGCAGATGCTGGCCGAGACGGTGGAGCATGCCGCGGCCGTGGTCGCGGTGGGCACCTGCGCGGCCTTCGGCGGCCTGCCCGAGGCGCAGCCCAATCCGACCGGCGCGGTGCCGATCTCCGAGCTCGTGAAGGGCAAGCCGGTCATCAACATCCCCGGCTGCCCGCCGCTGCCGCAGGCGATGGCGGGCACGCTGACGCACCTGCTCGCCTTCGGCAAGCTGCCCGAGCTCGACCCGCTGAACCGGCCGCGCGCCTTCTTCGGCGAGACCATCCACGACCGCTGCTACCGGCGGCCGTTCTACGAGCGCGGCCTCTTCGCGAAGTCGTTCGACGACGATGGCGCGCGCGAGGGCTGGTGCCTGTACGAGCTCGGCTGCAAGGGCCCGGTGACCTACAACGCCTGCGCGACGGCACGCTGGAACGGTGGCGTCTCGTTCCCGATCCAGTCCGGCCACGGTTGCATCGGCTGCTCGGAGCCGCGCTTCTGGGACCGCGGGGGGCTGTACCGGCCGCTGCCTACGGCCACGCACTCGCTCGGCGGCCCGCTCGCGGGGGCAGCTGTGGGCGGGGTCGCGGTCGGGGCGCTCGCAGCGCTGTTGGCGCGGCAGAGGGTCCGGCAGGCGGCCGAGCCGGCGGCACCAAGCCAGCCGGCACCCCACAAGCAGGCGGAGGGCGCGTGATGGAACTGCTCGATTTCGCGCGGGGACCCGCGCTGCGCGTGGCGATGGCGGTCTTCGTGTTCGGCACGTTGTGGCGGCTGGTGGCCGTGCTGCTGCTGCCGCGGCTGCGCGACCGGGCGCCGCCGCGCGAGGGCGCGGCGGGGCCGATGGCCGCCGCGCTGGGCACGATCGTGCGGCGCATGTGGCCGCGCAGCGCCTTCGTGCCGGCGACGCTGTTCCCGATCGTCAACGGCTACGTGTTCCACCTCGGCCTGGCGGTCGTCGTCTTCGGGCTCGCGCCGCACATCCTGTTCATCCGCGACCTCACGGGGCTGCACTGGCCGGCCTTGCCGAGCAACGTGGTCTACGGCGTCGGCGTCATCACGCTGGCCTCGCTGCTGGCGGCGCTGGTGCGCCGGTGGTTCCACCCGGTCACGCGCCTGCTCTCGGGCGCCGGCGACTACGTGAGCTGGCTCGTCACCGTGCTGCCGGTGGCGACGGGCCTCGCGGCCGTCAGCCACATCGGCGCGCGCTACGAGACGCTGCTGGCGCTGCACGTGCTCAGCATCGCGCTCTTCCTCGTGTGGTTCCCGTTCGGCAAGCTGATGCACGCGTTCCTGTTCGCCTTTTCGCGCGGCGCGACGGGCCTGCGCTTCAGCCGCCGCGGAGTGGCGCCGTGAGCCGCCGCGCCGCCCCGGGGGCTAACGGCGCGGCAGATCGCCTGGAGGCCCGGGCATGAACACCGCCGTCGCACCCTTCGACAAGCAGGGCGATCGCACCGACGAGCAGCGGGTCGACGCTGCCGTGCGCAGCTTCGTGCGCGAGTTCGGCGTCACCGCGGCGTTGCACGTGGAGGCCTGCGTGCGCTGCGGCATGTGCGCCGAGGCCTGCCACTTCTACGTGAGCACGCACGACCCGAAGTACACGCCGGTCCACAAGCTCGAGCCGTTCCGCCGCGCCTACTTCCGGGAGGTGGGTCCTTTCGCGCCCCTGGTGCGTGCCCTGGGGCTCCAGCGCAAGGTCACTGTCGAAGAGCTCGAACGCTGGCAGGAGCTGATCTACGACTCGTGCACGATGTGCGGTCGCTGCACGCTCGTGTGCCCGATGGGCATCGACATCGCCGAGCTCGTGAAGGAGGCGCGCCACGGCATGTTCAAGGCCGGGCTCATCCCCGAGCGGCTGGCGCTGATGGATCGCGCCGCCGAGAAGTGGGGCAGCCCCGCGACGCCCGGCGAAGACCTGCCCGACATCCTGCGCGAAGTGGGCGAGGAGCACGGCGTCGAGATTCCGTGCGACCTGCCTCAGGCCGACATCCTGGTGACGGCCGCGCCCGCCGAGCTCACCGACCACACCAAGGCCCTGGCCGATGCCGCGAAGATCCTGCACCGCATCGGCGCGCGCTGGACCTTCCACAGCGCCGGCTTCGACGCCTCCAACATCGGCTTCAACAACGGCGACATGGCGCTGCAGGAGAAGCTCACGCGCGCCATCATCGACACGGCGGTGAAGATCGGCGCCAAGACCGTGCTGCTGCCCGAGTGCGGGCACGCCTACGGCGCCGCGCGCTGGGACGCGGCCAAGTGGTACGGCGGGCCGCCGCCGGTGCGCGTGATCCACATGGTCGAGTTCCTCGACGAGCAGATCGCCGCCGGCCGCATCCGCCTGAAGCCGATCGGCGACAGCGCGACCTTCCACGACCCGTGCCAGATCGTGCGCCGAGGCGGCCTGGAGGCAGCGGCCCGGCGCGTGCTCGCGGCGCTCGGCTTCAAGCTCATCGAGCTGAAGGACCACGGCATCGAGGGCTTCTGCTGCGGTGGCGGGGGCGGCGTGGTTTCCAACGTGCGTGCCGCGCCGCTCAGGCAGAAGGTGTTCGAGATCAAGCGCCGCCAGGTCGAGGAGACCGGGGCCAAGCGCTTCGTCACGAGTTGCGGGCAGTGCCGCATCACGCTGGCGCAGGGCGCCAAGCAGGCGCATTGGGACCGCACGCCCGAGAGCCTGCTCGAGCTGGTGGCCGAACGGATGGCCGACGAGGCCCCGGCCACCGCGGCGCCGGGCACACGTGGCGCGCAATGAGGAGACCGTCATGAACCGCCGAGTCGTCGTCGATCCGGTCACGCGCATCGAAGGGCACCTGCGCATCGAGGTCGAGACCGCGGCCGACGGCGCGATCGCCTCGGCCTGGAGCTCGGGCACGATGGTGCGCGGCATCGAGCTGATCCTGAAGGGCCGCGACCCGCGCGAGGCCTGGGCGTTCGCGCAGCGCATCTGCGGCGTGTGCACGCTGGTGCACGGCATCGCGTCGGTGCGGGCGGTGGAGGACGCGCTGAAGTGGTCGATCCCCGCCAATGCGCAGCTGATCCGCAACCTGATGGTGGCCGCGCAGCACGTGCACGACCACGTGATGCACTTCTACCACCTGCACGCGCTCGACTGGGTCGACGTCGTCTCGGCGCTGAAGGCCGACCCGAAGGCGACCTCGGAGCTCGCGCAGTCGATCTCGGGCTACGCGAAGTCGAGCCCCGGCTACTTCGCCGACACGCAGAAGCGGGTGAAGCAGTTCGTCGAGTCGGGGCAGCTCGGCATCTTCGCGAACGGTTACTGGGGGCACCCCGAGTACAAGCTGCCGCCCGAGGCGAACCTGATGGCGTTGGCCCACTACCTCGAGGCGCTCGCGTGGCAGCGCGAGGTGGCCAAGCTTCATGCGGTGTTCGGCGGCAAGAACCCGCACCCGAACTTCCTCGTCGGCGGCGCGCCGAGCCCGATCAGTGCCGCGCCCGGCAGCGGCGGCGCCGCGGCCACGGCCGTCAACATCGTCGCGCTCGACGAGGTGCGCGGGATCATCCGCTCGATGCAGTCCTTCGTCGACCAGGTGTACCTGCCCGACACGCTGGCCATCGCGGGCTTCTACAAGGACTGGTTCGCGCGCGGCGAGGGGGTCGGCAACTTCCTCACCGTGGGCGACTTCCCGGCCGCCGGCACGGACGATCCCTCGAAGGGCTTCATCCCGGCCGGCGTCGTGCTCGGGCGCGACCTCGCGCGTGTCGAGCCGATCGACCTGCGCGACCCGGCGCAGGTGCAGGAGTTCGTCGCGCATTCCTGGTACGAGTACAGCGGCGGCAAGCAGACCGGCCTGCACCCGCACGAAGGCCAGACGACGCTGAACTACACCGGCCCGAAGCCGCCCTACGAGCAACTCGACGTGGCCGGCGGCTATTCGTGGCTGAAGTCGCCGCGCTGGCGCGGCAAGCCGATGGAGGTGGGGCCGCTGGCGCGACTCGTGATGCTCTACGCCCGCGGGCACGAGCCCACGAAGGCGCTCGCGGACCAGGCCCTGGCGAAGCTCGGGCTGCCGCTCAACGCAATCTTCTCGACGCTCGGCCGCACCGCGGCGCGCACGATCGAGGCGAAGCTCTTCGCCGACCAGATGATGACGTGGCTCGACGCGCTCGTCGCCAACATCCGCCAGGGCGACCTCTCGGTGCAGAACACCACGAAGTGGGAGCCTTCGACCTGGCCCAGGTCGGCCAAGGGCGTCGGCTTCATGGAGGCGCCGCGCGGCGCGCTCGCCCACTACGTCGTCATCCGCGACGGCCTGATCGACAACTACCAGGCCGTCGTGCCGAGCACCTGGAACGCCGGCCCGCGCGATGCCGCCAACCAGCCCGGGCCGTACGAGGCTGCGCTGATGGACCGCCACCGGCTGCACGACCCGAAGCAGCCGCTGGAGATCCAGCGCACCGTGCACAGCTTCGACCCGTGCATCGCCTGCGCGGTGCACGTGGTGGATCCGCAGGGGGAAGAGTTGACGCGCATCCGCGTGAGGTAGGGGTCGGCGGGAGAGGCCTGGCATAGGCCCGCCCCAAAGTCCGGGCCCCAGCTTGCGCGGTGGTGCAGACTCCGGCCGTGTCCAGGCAACACCCCTCTCCCGGCGCAGATGTCGAGGCCGCATCGGTGCTGCGGGTGCCGCCGCCGCCCGACTTCGTGCCGTTCGAGCGCGCCGCGCTCGAGCAGTCGCTGGCCGACCGGTTCGAGCAGCAGGCGCGGCGCGCACCCGGGCGCACGGCCATCGCGGCACGCGCGCAGTCGCTCACCTACGCGCAGCTCAATGCCCGCGCCAACGGCATCGCGGCGCGGCTGCTGACGACGAGCGCACGGCGCGACCTGCCGGTGTGCGTGCTCGTGGGCCACGGGGCGCTGCAGGCCGCCGCGATCCTGGGCGTCCTCAAGGCCGGGCGCGCCTACGTCGGCATCGATCCGCTGCACGAGCCTGAGGCGCACCGGCGCACGCTCGCGCACTGCGGCGCGGACGTCGTCGTCTGCGAGGCGGGCAGCCGGGCTCTCGCGGCCCGGCTCGCCACCCCGGGCGTGCACGTGCTCGATCTCGACGGGCCCGAGGCGGCCCCGCGCGAGGACGACCCGCCGGTCGCGCGATCGCCGGACGATGCCGCCTACATCTACTACACCTCGGGCACGACCGGCGTACCCAAGGGCGTGCTCGACAACCAGCGCAACGTGCTGCACAACGTCATGCGCTACACGAACCACCTGGGCATCGCGCCTTCGGACCGGCTGAGCCTGTTGCAGTCGGTGGCCTTCAGCGGGGCGGTGTCGAGCCTCTTCGCCGCGCTGCTGAACGGGGCGACGAGCCTGCCGGCGGACCTGCGCGCCGACGGTGTCGCCGGTGCGGCGGAGTGGCTCGAGTCCCAGGGCGTCACGATCTACCACTCGGTGCCGTCGATCTTCGAGCGCCTCGCCGGCACCGGGCGCCGCTTCCCGAGCCTGCGCATCGTGCGCCTCGAGGGCGATCTCGCGACGCCACGCCACCTGGCGCTCTTCCAGCAGCACTGCGGAGCCGGCGTCACGCTCGTCAACGGGCTCGGCGCCACCGAGACCGGCATCTCGCACCAGTTCGTCTGCGGGCACGACACCCGGCTGGCGGGCAACGTGCTGCCCGTGGGCCTTCCGTGCCAGGACGTGCAGGGCTTCGTCGTCGATGCCGCCGGCGAGGTGCTGCCGCCCGGCAGCGTCGGCGAGGTGGTCGTGCGCAGCCGGTACCTGGCCCTGGGTTACTGGCGGCAGCCCGAGCTGACCGCGGCCCGCTTCGGCGAGGATCCCTCGGGTCGCGGCGAGCGCACCTACCGCACCGGCGACCTGGGCCGGTACACCTCCGGCGGCGTGCTCGAACTGCTGGGCCGCAGCGACCGCGCCCACAAGCTGCATGGCCGCTGGGTCGACCTGCAGTCGGTCGAGGCCGGCTTGATGCGTGTTCCCGGCGTGCGTGACGCGGTGGCGGTGGTGCGCGAGTCGCGTGCCGGCGGCAACGAGCTCGTCGCCTACCTCGTGCCGCGCGAAGGCGGCACGCGCCCCGGCCCGGCCGTGCTGCGCGCGGCGCTCGCCGCCTTGCCCGACGAGCCGGCGGTGCCGGCGCGCCACGTGTGGCTCGAGGCGTTGCCGCTGGACGCCAACGGCAAGGTCGCGCGGCACGCGCTGCCCGACCCGCCACGCGAGCGACCGCCCGTCACGTCGGCCTGGGCGGCACCGGCCGGCGCCACGGAGGAGGCGCTGGCGCGCCTGTGGGCCGAGGTGCTCGGGCTCGATGCCGTGGGTGTGCACGACGACTTCGCCGAGCTGGGCGGCGGCTCGTTGCAGGCCATCGACATCGTCACGCGCGCCGAGGCGTTGTTCGGCCTGCGGCGCGGCGCGCCACGGCTGCTCGAGGCGAGCACCGTTGCAGGCATGGCGCGCCGCATCGACAAACTGCGCGCGGCGCACGGCGACGCCGCCGCGCCGGGCGGCTGAGGAGCGGCCGACATCGGCCGCCCCTGCGCGCCGTCCGCTCAGTCGCGCGGCGGCAGCTGCGGCCTCAGGTGCTTGCCGAGGAAGGCCTCCATCGCGCCGTAGAACTCGTACTGGTTCTCCTCGTTGCGGAAGCCGTGGCCCTCGTTGTCCTTGACGAGGTAGGGCACGTCGACGCCGCGCTTCTTCAGCGCCTCGACCATCTGGTCGCTCTCGGACTTCTTCACCCGCGGGTCGCGCGCGCCCTGCACCACCATCAGCGGCGTCTTGATGCGGTCGGCATGCAGCGCCGGTGAGGTGCGGGCCAGGCGCTCCTTGTCGCGCTCGGGGTGGCCGACCATGTCGTGCATCTTGGGCAGGAACGGCTTCCAGTACGGCGGGATCGTCTCCATGAAGGTGAAGAGGTTGCTGACGCCGACGTAGTTGACGGCCGCCGCGTAGAGGTCGGGCGTGAAGGTCACGCCAGCCAGCGTCGCGTAGCCGCCGTAGCTGGCACCGTAGATGCCCACCCGCCTGGGGTCGGCGATGCCTTGGCCGATGAGCCACTGCACGCCGTCGGTGATGTCGTCCTGCATCGCCAGGCCCCACTGGCCGAAGCTCGCCTCCCAGAACCTGCGGCCGTAGCCCGTGCTGCCGCGGAAGTTCATCTGCAGCACGCAGTAGCCGCGGTTGGCCAGGAACTGCACCTCGGGGTTGTAGCCCCACGTGTCACGGTGCCAGGGCCCGCCGTGCGGGTTGACGATGCACGGCAGGTCCTTCGGCTCGCGCCCCACCGGCAGCGTCAGGTAGCCGTGGATCGTCAGGCCGTCGCGGCTCTTGTAGCTGATGGGCTTCGTCGGTGCCATGTCCTCGACGGCGATCTTCGGGTTGATCTCGGCCAGCACGCTCAGCGTGTCGGCCTTCGCGTCGTAGATGTAGCGCTTGCCCGGCGTGCGGTCGTTGAAGGCGGCGACGATGAACTTGTCCTCGGCCCGGGTCTGGCTCTGCAGCATCAGCTCCATGCCCGGCAGCCGCGCCTCCAGGCGCCGGTAGAGACGCTCGGCGACGGGGTCGAAGAAGTGACGCTGCGTGCGGTCGGTGACGAAGGCCACGTCGGTGAGCTTGCGGCGCGCGCGCGACCAGTTCGCGGCCGAGAGGTCGACCTCGGGGTGCACGAAGAGCACCGTCTCGGCGTCGGGCCGCGCGGGGTCGATGCGCACCAGCGCCTTCTTGTCGCGGCCGCGGTTGCTGATGAGCATCAGCTGCCGGTTGTCGGCGGTGAAGACCGGCAGCTCGACCTCGGTGCGGTAGTCGGTGGTGATGATCGGCCTGAACTCGCTCTTCTCGTCGGGCCGGTAGAGCACGATGCTGTTCAGCCCCTCGCTGCGGAAGGCGACGCGCACGCGCCCGGCGTGGTCGGTGGACCAGCCGACGACGTCGCCCGGGTTGCGCGCCACGAGCGTCTCCTTGCCGGTGCGCAGGTCGATGCGGTAGACGTCGAACACCTCGGCCTGGCGCCGGTTGTGCGTGACGAGGATGTGGTGCGGGTCGTCGGGCAGCTCGTCGAGCAGCTCGGCCTTGACGTGCTCGCCCGGCGTGAGGTCGGTGACCTGGCCGGTCTTCACGTCGACGGAGACGACGTGGAAGTTCTCGTCGCCGCCGAAGTCCTTGACGTAGAGCACGCGGTCGCCGCCCTTCCAGGAGAAGTCGGAGATGTCGCGCGCGGTCTCGGCCGTCAGGCGGCGCGGCTCGCCGGCGAGGCGGCTGCCGTCGCGCGGGTCGAACGACTGCACGAAGATGTTGAGGCGGCGCGGCGAGCCCTCCACCGACACCGGCTGCATGAAGCCGAGCGTCTTGCCGTCGGCGCTCAGGCGGAAGTAGGCGCGCTCGGGTTTGGCGAAGAAGTCGCGGATCGGGTAGGCCTTGGGGATGCCGCGCGCCTGGGCGGGGGTGGTCGCCGGCGCGGCCTGGGCGCTGGCAGGCAGCGGCAGCAGCAGCGAGACCACGAAGGCCGTGGCGACGAGCGCGGCGGAGAGCACGAGGTCCGGGACCCCCGAGAGGCGGCGGATGGAGCGCATGGTCCGGTTCTTCCTGATCGGCGGAGTTCTTCGATGCGGCGGCATTCTTCGGGGCGGGGGCGATGCGGGCCGCCTCGTTGCGACGAGAAGTCGATCCGGCGGGACGAACGGCACCATGCGCCCGACCGGCCGATCGCGCCCCAGGGCCGCCTGCGTTTGTGATACTGTATAAATATACAGTTCACTCGGGGAGGCTGCGATGGCTTCATCGACCGCCGGGGGCGGTGCGGGTGGCGATCCTCTGCGGCACGACGTGCCGCACGATCCGCACGATCCGCACAGGCCGCACGATCCGCATGCACCGCGCCTGCTGGACCTGCTGCGCCAGCAGATCCGCTACCTGCATTACAGCCGCCGCACCGAGCAGGCCTACGAGTACTGGGTGCGCTCGTTCATCCGCTACCACGGCCTGCGCCACCCGGCCGAGCTCTCTCATGCCGACGTCGAGGCGTTCCTGAGCTGGCTGGCCACCGAGCGGCAGGCCTCGGCGGCCACCCACAGGCAGGCGCTGTCTGCGCTGCTGTTCCTCTACCAGAAGGTGCTGCGGCTGAACCTGCCCTGGGTGGCCGAGATCGGACGCCCGCGCACGGTGAGGCGGTTGCCGGTGGTGCTCAGCGGCGAGGAGGCGGCGCGCCTCTTCGAGGCCCTGGAGGCCGCTCACCCGAGCGCCGATGCCGCCACCGGCCGTGTCCAGCCTCCTCAGCCGCTGCCGCACGCGCTGCTCGCGAGGCTGCTGTACGGGACCGGCATGCGCCTGCTCGAAGGGGTGCGCCTGCGCGTGAAGGACCTCGACTTCGATCGCCGTGCGATCGTCGTGCGCCACGGCAAGGGCGGCAAGGACCGCGTCGTGATGCTGCCTGCGGCGCTCGAGCAGCCGCTGCGCGCGCAGCTGCTGTACTCGCATTCGCTGTGGGCGGCGGACCGGGCCCAGGGCATCGCCGGGGTGCAGGTGCCCTTCGGGCTGGAACGCAAGTACCCGCGTGCCGGGCTCTCGTGGACCTGGCACTGGGTGTTCCCGCAAGCGGCCTGCTCGCACGATCCGCGCAGCGGCATCAGGCGCCGTCACCATCTCTTCGAGGGCACCTTCCAGCGCGCCTTCAGGCAGGCGGTGGAACGGGCCGGCATCGCCAAGCCCGCGACGCCGCACACGCTGCGCCACTCGTTCGCCACGCACCTGCTGCAGTCCGGCTACGACATCCGCACCGTGCAGGAGCTGCTCGGCCACGTCGACGTGAGCACGACGATGATCTACACGCACGTGCTGCGCCTGGGCGGTGGCGGCGTGCGCAGCCCGCTGGACGCGCTGGGCGGCGGGGCGGGCGCGTTTGCCGGGGCATCGGGCCATGCACCCCCCGGCGGCGTGTTCGCCGGGCCCGGCCTCGACCTGCGCCACGGCGCAGCGGCCGCGCAGGGGCCGCGGCATGGGCGGAGGGTGGAGGAACCCGCGGCTCGCTACACCGTGGAGGCTTCCGTTGCCGGCGTCGAGGACGAGCGGCTCGGCTGTGCGTGACTGGCGCCCCGTGCGCCGCCGTGCGGCGGCCGCCGGACCGGCCCGTTCCTGCCAGCGTTGCCCAGCAAGCACGCGCCGCGCACCTCCGGCCCGTTGAGCACGACCCATGCGTCCCGCCTCCGGCCTGCCCGGCTACGCCGAGCTGCACTGCCGCAGCAACTTCACCTTCCTGACCGGGGCCTCGCACCCCGAGGAGCTGGTGGCGCGCGCGCACGAGCTGCGCTACGCCGCGATCGCCATCACCGACGAATGCTCGCTGGCCGGCGTGGTGCGCGCGCACGGCGAGGCCAAGCGGCTGGGGCTGCACCTCGTCGTCGGTGCCGAGATGCGCCTGGCGCGCACCGCGAGCGCGAAGGACGCGATGAGCCTGCCTGCCGCGCCGGCCGATGCCGAGCCCGGACCGCACCTCGTGCTGCTGGCGCAGACGCGGCGCGGCTACGGCAACCTCTCGCAGTGGATCACCGTGGCGCGGCGGCGCGCCGCCAAGGGCGAGTACCTGGCACTGATGTCCGACATCGAAGGGCGCGTGCCGCACCTGCCCACGCTGGCCGGCCTGCCCGACACCCTGGCGCTGCTGCTCACACCCTACGTGCTGGCGCTCGAGCAGCCCCTGGAGACGCTGCTCGCGCACGCGCTGTGGCTGAAGACCTGGTTCGGCGAGCGGGCCGCGCTCGCGCTGCCGCAGCTGCTGAACGCGCACGACGCGTTGCTGGCCGAGTTCGTGCAGCGCGTCGCCACGCTGACCGGCCTGCCCATCGTGGCCGTGGGCAGCGTGCTGATGCATGCGCGCTCGCGCAAGCCGCTGCAGGACGCGCTCACCGCGACGCGCCTGCGCCTGCCCGTGGCCGAATGCGGCTTCGCGCTCGAGCCCAACGCCGAGGCGCACCTGCGCTCGCGCGCGCGGCTGGCGCAGATCTACCGCCCGGAGTGGATGGAGGCGACCGTCGAGCTGGCGGCGCGCTGCACCTTCTCGCTCGACGAGCTGCGCTACGAGTACCCGGAGGAGATCGTCCCGGCCGGGCACACGCCGCCAAGCTGGCTGCGCCGGCTCACGGAGGAGGGCGCCGCGCGGCGCTTCCCCGCCGGCGTGCCGGCCGGCGTGCGCGCCGCCATCGAGCACGAGCTCGCGCTCATCGCCGAGCTGCGCTACGAACCCTACTTCCTCACCGTGGCCGACCTCGTGCAGTGGGCGCGCAGCCAGGGCATCCTGTGCCAGGGCCGCGGCAGCGCGGCCAACTCGGCCGTCTGCTACTGCCTCGGCGTCACCGAGGTCGACCCGGCGCGCATGACGCTGCTGTTCGAGCGCTTCGTCAGCCGCGAGCGCAACGAGCCGCCGGACATCGACATCGACTTCGAGCACCAGCGCCGCGAGGAGGTGATCCAGTACGTCTACCGCAAGTACGGCCGCCACCGCGCCGCGCTCACGGCCGTGGTCATCAGCTACCGGCCGCGCAGCGCGCTGCGCGACATGGGTCGTGCGCTCGGCATCGACCTCGACCGCATCGACGCGGTGGCCAAGAGCCAGCACTGGTTCGACGGCCGCCGCATCCAGGCCGAGCGGCTCGCCGAGAACGGCTTCGACCCCGAGTCGCCCGTCTGCCGGCTGTGGGTGGAGCTGACCGCGGCGCTCATCGGCTTCCCGCGCCACCTGAGCCAGCACCCCGGCGGCTTCGTCATCGCGCGCGACGACCTCGCGCGGCTCGTGCCGGTGGAGAACGCCGCGATGGAAGGCCGCAGCGTCATCCAGTGGGACAAGGACGACCTCGACGCGCTCGGCCTGCTGAAGGTCGACGTGCTCGCGCTCGGGATGCTGAGCGCGATCCGGCGCGCGCTCGCCTTCATCGCGAGGAAGAAGGGCCTTCCCGAGTTCCGCATGCAGGACGTGCCGCCCGAAGACCCGGCGGTCTACGAGATGCTCGGTCGCGGCGACAGCGTCGGCACCTTCCAGGTCGAGAGCCGCGCGCAGATGAGCATGCTGCCGCGCCTGAAGCCCGAGAACTTCTACGACCTCGTCATCGAAGTTGCCATCGTGCGCCCCGGCCCCATCCAGGGCGGCATGGTGCACCCCTACCTGCGCCGCAGGAACAAGGAAGAGCCGGTCGACTACCCGAGCGAGGAGGTGAAGCAGGCGCTCTCGCGCACGCTCGGCGTGCCGATCTTCCAGGAGCAGGTGATGCAGCTGGCCATCCTGGCGGCCGACTTCACTCCCGGCGAGGCCGACGCGCTGCGCCGCGCGATGGCCGCCTGGAAGCGCAAGGGCGGCCTCGGCCCCTTCTACGACCGGCTCGTCGGCCGCATGGTCGAGAAGGGCTACTCGCGCGAGTACGCCGAACGCATCTTCAAGCAGATCGAGGGCTTCGGCGAGTACGGCTTCCCCGAGAGCCATGCGGCGAGCTTCGCGCTGCTCGTCTACGTGAGCGCGTGGATCAAGCGCCACCACCCCGACGCCTTCCTCGCCGCGCTGCTCAACAGCCAGCCGATGGGCTTCTACGCGCCGGCGCAGCTGGTGCGCGACGCGCGCGAGCACGGCGTGCAGGTGCGGCCGGTGGACGTGCTCGTCAGCGACTGGACCTGCGAGATCGAGCCGCCCGCCGGCCCGGCGCAGGAAGCGCCTGCAGTGACCGCGGCCGATGCAGCGCCGGGGCAGGGTGGGCTGGATGGGCCGGGCGGTGCGGCCGCCCTTGTGCCGCCCGGCCTGTGGCCCGTGCGCCTGGGCTTCAACCGCGTCGGCGGCCTGGCCGAAGAGGCGGCACGGCGCATCGTCGCAGCCCGCGCCGAGGCACCGGGCCGCACCTTCGCCGGCACCGAAGACCTGGCCCGGCGCGCCGGGCTGGATGCCCGCGCGCTCGCGCTGCTGGCCTCCGCGGATGCGCTGAAGCCCCTCACGGGCCACCGCCACCAGGCAGCGTGGTCGGTGGCCGGCGTCGACACCCGCGCCACGCCGATGCTCGCGCGGACACGCACGCACGAGGTGCAGGCCGAACTGGCCGCTCCCGACGTGGCCGAGACGGTGCTCGCGGACTACCGGTCCACCGGCCTGAGCCTCGAGCGCCACCCGGTGGGGCTGCTGCGCGAGGAGCTGGCCGCCTTCAAGGTGCAGCCCGCGGCCGTGCTGCGCGGCTACCCGCACGGGCGGCTGGCGCGCGCCAGCGGCATCGTCACGCACCGCCAGCGGCCCGAGACCGCCAAGGGCGTGGTCTTCGTGACGCTCGAGGACGAGACCGGCGCCGTCAACGTCATCGTCTGGCCCGCCGTGGCCGAGGCGCAGCGCAAGCCGCTGCTGGCGAGCACGCTGCTCACGGTGTACGGCATCTGGCAGCGCGAGGGCGAGGTGCGCCACCTCGTGGCACGCAAGCTCGTCGACCACTCGGCGCTGCTGCAGGGGCTGGCCTCGCGCAGCCGCAACTTCAGGTAGCGCCTCGGTCGTGCGCCGTGCGGCAACGCCATCCGTCCCATCGGTTCGCGGCCGGAGGCCTCGCAGCGCTAGCATGCCCTGGCGACTCGATCACCACGCCCCGGCACACGCCCGCCGAGGCGCTCACACGCATCTCAAGGACACCTCCGCCATGGCCACCGTCCCCGTGCTGCAAGACCCAGAAGGCGACCCGCGCGTCAAGGCGGTCTTCGACGACATCCGCGCCACGCGCAAGACCGACTTCATCAACAACCTCTGGCGCTCGCTCGCCTTCGACCCCGCGCTGCTCGAGCGCACCTGGGCCGAGGTGAAGGCGCTGATGGCCACGCCCACGCAGCTCGACCCGCTGACCAAGGAGATGATCTACATCGCCGTCTCCATCGCCAACGCGTGCAGCTACTGCGTGCACTCGCACACCGCGGCAGCCAGGGTGCGCGGCATGACGCCGGCGCAGCACGCCGAGCTGCTGGCCATCGTGTCGCTGGCGGCCAAGACGAACCACCTCGCGACGGGCCTGCAGGTGCCGGTGGACCCGGTGTTCGATGCCGGCACGCCGCGTTAGCCCGGCGGCTCGGGCGCAGGCGCCCGCGAAGGCCGCTGCGAAGCCGCCCGCCAGGGCCAAGGCTCCAGCCGCCGCTGTGCCTCCTGGCGATTCGCGCGCAGCCGGCGAGCCCGCGTTCTTCCCCGACGCGGCCGCCTTCCGCGCGTGGCTCGAGGCGCATGCCGCCACGGCATCGATGGTGCTGGTCGGCTTCCACAAGGTGGCCACCGGGCGGCCGAGCCTGTCGTGGTCCGAGTCGGTCGACGAGGCGCTGTGCTTCGGCTGGATCGACGGCGTGCGCCGGCGCATCGACGAGCACGCCTACAGCATCCGCTTCACGCCGCGCAAGCCCGGCTCGAACTGGAGCGCCGTCAACATCGCGAAGGTCGGGCAACTGCGCGCGCAGGGCCGCATGAGGCCGGCCGGCGAGCGCGCGTTCGCGCAGCGCACGGCCGAGCGCTCGGCCGTCTATTCCTACGAGCAGCCCGCGACGGCGGAGCTGTCGGCCGCCGAGCTGCGCGCCTTCAGGCGCGACAAGGCCGCCTGGCGCTTCTTCGAGGCCACGCCGCCCGGCTACCGCAAGGTGGTGCTGCACTGGGTGACGAGCGCCCGCAAGGCCGAGACGCGCGCGGTGCGCCTGGCCCGGCTCGTGCAGGCGTGCGCCGCGGGCGAGCGGCTGCGCTGACCTCCTCGCGTTTCACCACCCACCCACCGGAGCGCCGCATGAAACCGCTGATGAACATCGACGAGGCCCACTTCGACGACGTCGAGGAGAACGGCCTCTACACCTCCAGCCGCGCGACGCTGAGCGATCACATCGGCGCGCGCCAGCTCGGCTACAACCTGACGGTGCTGCCGCCCGGCAAGGCGCAGTGCCCGTTCCACAGCCACCACGGCGAGGAGGAGATGTTCTTCATCCTCGAAGGAGAGGGCGAGCTGCGCTTCGGCGCGCAGCGCTATCCGATCCGCGCGCACGACATCATCGCCTGCCCCACCGGCGGCCCTGAGGTGGCGCACCAGATCATCAACACCGGCACGACGACGATGCGCTACCTCGCCGTCTCCAGCGTGGCCGACCTCGACGCCTGCGAGTACCCGGACTCGCAGAAGGTGCTGGTGGTCGCTGGCCGGCGCGGTGAGCCGCTGCGCCTGCGCAAGATGGTGCGCGCCGAGAACACCGTGGACTACTACGACCGCGAGACGACCGAGGGGCCGAAGTAGCAGGGCAGCGCCGCATCGTCGGTGGTCCGTCGCTCGAAGACACCGCGGTGCATGCCGCAGAATGCCTGCCCCATGCCCGACACCTCGCACGCGACTGCCCTCGTCATCTTCGACTGCGATGGCGTGCTCGTCGACAGCGAGCGCGTCAGCCACCTCGTGCTGCAGGCCATGCTCGCCGAGCACGGCGTGAGCATCGGCTTCGACGAGGCCGTGGCCCGCTTCATGGGCAGTTCGATGCCGCACACGCTGTCGGTGGTGCAGCAGATGACGGGCGTGCCGCCGGAGGTGTTCCTGCCCGACTTCCGCAAGCGCACCTTCGAGGCCTTCGGGGCCGATCTGGAGCCGGTGCCCGGCGTGCCGGCGGTCCTCGGCGCGCTCGAGGCGCGCGCCCGGCCGTACTGCGTGGCCTCCAACGGCCCGCGCGAGAAGATGGAGCTGACGCTCGGCCGCACGGGGCTGCTGCCGCGCTTCGTGCCCGGCCGCCTGTTCAGCGCCGACGACGTGGCGCGGCCGAAGCCCGAGCCCGATCTCTTCCTGCACGCGGCGGCGCGCCTCGGTGCGCCGCCTGCGGGGTGCATCGTCGTCGAGGACACGCCCACCGGGGTGCGCGCGGCACGCGCGGCCGGCATGCGCGTCTTCGGCTACGCGGCGATGACGCCCGTCTCGCGCCTGCAGGAGGCGGGCGCCCACGCCACCTTCGACGTGATGGCCGCGCTGCCGGCGCTGCTGGGCCTCTGAGCCCGGGCGCGCCCGGCGGCCAGCGCCGAACGGCCGCCCACTTCCAGCTCCTCTTCGTCGCCGCACACAGACCCACCCGTTCCGCGCCCCCACTGTTCCTTAACCCTATGTCACTCGACACCTGGCTCGTCTACCTGCTCGCCAGCATCGGCCTTTCCCTCTCGCCGGGCCCGAACGGGCTGCTCGCGCTGACGCACGGCGCGCTGCACGGGCACCGCATGGCGCTGTTCACCATCTTCGGCGGCTCGCTCGGCTTCATGCTCGTCATCGCGCTGTCGATGTTCGGCATCGGCGCGCTCATCGCCTCGTCGGTGACGTGGCTCGTGGTGCTCAAGTGGGTGGGCGGCGCCTACCTCGTGTGGCTCGGCATCCAGGTGTGGCGCTCGCCGCCGCTGGGCACGCAGATGGCGGCGCCGGCGGCCGAGCGCTCGGGCGCCTCGCTCTTCCGGCAGGGGCTGCTGTCGGCGGCCACGAACCCGAAGGGACTTCTCTTCTTCGCGGCCTTCCTGCCCCAGTTCATCGACCCGGCGCGCAGCCTCGTGGTCCAGTTCTTCGTCATGGCGGGCACCTTCGTCGCCACCGAGGTGGCCACCGAGTTCGTGCTCGCCAGCGCCGCCCATCGCATCCGGCCCTGGCTGGGCCGCGTGGGGCGCCGCTTCAACCAGGCCTGCGGCGGCGTGTTCGTGGCCATCGGCACGGCGCTGCCGCTGCGCACCTGAGGCCCTCGGGCCGGCAACGGGTGCCGGGCTGGCGTCCTTGCGCCGCGTGCCGCGCCGGAGCTTCCGGCACCGGCTGCCCGGGCCGGCGCCGGCACCGGGTGCCCGCGCCGCGCGGCGCGCCTACACTTGCCCGGCCCCTTCTTCCGGCCTCCCGCCGCGCATCGCATGGCCACGCCCGACCTCGCGCAGTTGCAGAAGATCCTCGACACGCTCTTCCCGGGCCTGATGGGCGTGCGCCTCAAGGGCGTGGCCGAAGACCGCGTGCTGGCCGAGATGGTGGTGCGGCCGGATCTGTGCACCACCGGCGGCACGCTGCACGGCGGCGCGTACATGGCCTTCGCCGACACGCTGGGCGCGGTGGGCACGGTCGTCAACCTCGGGCCCGGCAAGCGCACGACCACCACCGACTCGAGCACGAAGTTCATCGCCGGCGCGAAGGTGAACACCACCGTCACCGGCGAGAGCGTGGCCCTGCATCGCGGCCGCACGACGATGGTGTGGCAGACGAGCATCCGCAACCAGGACGGCCGGCTGTGCGCGGTGGTGACGCAGACGCAGCTGGTCCTGGACGCGTCGGCGGATCCGTCGGGCGCGCCGGGCCGCTGACGCCGTGGCCGACGCCTCCCGCTTCCCGGCCGAGGGCGGCTGCGACTGCCGCGCCGTGCGCTACCGCATGGTCACGGCCCCGCTGATCGTGCACTGCTGCCACTGCCGGTGGTGCCAGCGCGAGACCGGCGCCTCGTTCGCGCTCAACGCGATGATCGAAGCCGACCGCGTGGTGGAGCTCGGCGTCGCGCCGGAGGTCGTGCACACGCCGTCGGACAGCGGCCTCGGCCAGAAGATCGCGCGCTGCCCGCACTGCCGCGTGGCCGTGTGGAGCCACTACGGCGGCTCGGGGCCGGTGACGAAGTTCGTGCGCGTGGGCACGCTCGACGACCCCGACCTGCTGCCTCCCGACGTGCACATCTTCACCGCGTCCAGGCAGCCCTGGGTGCCGATCCCGCCCGGTGCGCCGGCGTTCGAGGCCTACTACGAGCTCGACCAGGTCTGGACGCCTGCCAGCCTGCAGCGCCGCGAGGCGCTGTTGCCGCTCATCGAGGCGTACCGGGCCGGCCTGCGCGCGGGCGGCTGAGCCGACGCGTGGCCGCACCGCTTCGAGCGGCAGGCGCCGCAGGGAAGAAGAGTGCGGCAGCTGCCGACACGACCGCGCGCGCCGGGGCGGCCGCCACGCCGCCGGCCGCGTCCACGCCTGCCGTGCCCGCCGTCTCGCTCGAGCGCCTGCTCACGCTCGTGCTCGCGCTCGACGAGCGGCGGCCCGTCGCCGCCGGCGAACTCGCGCGGCGGGCCGGCGTGTCGCTGCGCACGATCTACCGCGACGTGCGCCGCCTGCAGGAGGCGGGCGTGCCGATCGTCAGCGAGCCCGGCCGCGCCGGCGGGCTGCTGCTGGCGCCGGGTTTCCGGCTCGCGCCGCTCGGCCTCACGAAGGGCGAGACGATCGCGCTGTCGATGGCCGTGCAGGTGCTGCGCGGCCTGCCGGCGCTGCCCTTCCGGGCCGAGCTCGAGGCGGCGGCGCGCAAGGTGGCGAGCGCGGCGCGGGTCGAGCGGCCGGAACTGCTCGCCGAGGTGCACCGCTGGCTGCGCATCGAGCCGCCGGCGACCGACGCGTTCCACCCCGAGCGCGAGCCCGTGGGCGCGCGGCCCGACGACGCGGCCATCGGCCGCACCGTGCAGACCTTCGTCGAGGCGCTCGTCGCCGGGCGCCGGCTGGCGATCGACTACCGATCGCCGTACGCATCGGAAGGGGCATCGCGCGGCAGGCCCGCGCCCGTGCAGGAGTTCGACCCCGCCGGCGTGGTCGCCGACCGCGGCCTGTGGTACCTCGTCGCCTTCGAGCGAGGCACGCTGAAGAAGGCGCGCTACCTGCGCGCCGACCGCGTCTTCCGGTGCGAGATCGCCGGCGCGATGGATCTCGCGCGGCTCGCCCGCTGGAGCGCCGGCGAGGCGCGGCCCTGGCTGCGCGAGGCGATGCGGCTGTGGTCGGCCGCCGCGCCGGTGGTGGTGGAGATGAGCGCCGGGCAGTGGCGCCGCCTGGCGCGCGACTGGTACTTCGCCACCGGGGCGGTGGAGCCGGCGGGCGAGGGCCGCGTGCGCTTCACCTGGGGCGAGGGCGAGTTCGAGCGCGTGCGCGAGCTCGTGGCCTGGCTCGGCGTGCCGGCGCGCCTCGTGGCGCCCGCGGCATGGCGGCCGCGCCTGCACGAGGCGCTGATGGCACAGGCCGCACAGCAGCTGCGCGACTGAAGGCGCGGCGGCAGGGCGGCCGGGTGGCCGGCCGTGCGGCAGTGCGGCAGTGCGGCAGTGCGGCAGTGCGGCAGTGCGGCAGTGCGGCAGTGCGGCAGTGCGGCAGTGCGGCAGTGCGGCCGTTCGGCCGCGCGCGCCGCCGGCCGACCACGCTCGGCGACCGCGTGCGCCTGCCTCGCGGGCTTCTTGCGCCGCCTCACGCCTTCATGCACACCGCCTCGACGTTGTTGCCCTCGCCGTCGATGAGGAAGGCGGCGTAGTAGCTCTCACCGTAGTCGCGCCGCAGGCCCGGCGCGCCGTTGTCGCGCGCGCCGGCCGCCAGCCCGGCGGCATGGAAGCGGTCCACGGCCTGCCGCGAAGGCGCGGCGAAGGCCAGGTGCATGCCCGTGCCCACCGTGCCCGGCGGCGGCGCGTGCTCGTGCAGCCACAGCGCCGGGGCGCCCTTCGGCCCGAACCCGGCGTAGCCGCTGCCCTGGGATTGCAGCCCGAGGCCGAGCGGCGCGAGCACCTGCTCGAAGAACTGCGTGCTCTGCGCGAGGTCGCGCACGCGAAGGCCGACGTGGTCGAACATGACGTGTCCTTTCGGTGTCGAGCGGCCGCGTGCTGCGCCCCGTGCGCCGATCCGCGCGCTCGCCTGCAGGCAGTCTAGGAAGGGGGTCTGCCATCGGGGTGTCAACGTTTGTCCATCGCGAAGCCGCCGCCGCACGTCGCGCACTGGACCACCGGCGGCTTCGCAGGCCGGCGCACCCGCCGCCTTGGCCGCCGTGCGCTTCGGCGCGATGCCGCAGCCGCACGCCGGCCCCGGCCGTGCAGAATGCGACGTCGCCCCCAACCGTTGCCGAGGCCTCCCCATGAACGCCCCCCTGCCCGCTGCGGCCCTCACGGGCCTGCCGCCCGCCCTCGAAGAGATCCGCGCCCACGAGGCGGAGATGGTGGCCATCCGCCACCGCATCCACCAGAACCCCGAGCTCGCGTACGAGGAGAACGCGACCGCTGACCTGGTCGCCGAGTCGCTCGCGCGCTGGGGCTACGAGGTGCACCGGGGCCTCGGCGTCACCGGCGTCGTCGGCACGCTGAAGGCCGGCACGAGCACGCGCCGCATCGGCCTGCGCGCCGACATGGACGCGCTGCCCATCAAGGAGGCCAGCGGCAAGCCCTGGGCGAGCCAGGTGCTCGGCAAGATGCACGCCTGCGGCCACGACGGCCACACGGCGATGCTGCTGTCGGCGGCGCGGCACCTCGCGGCGACGCAGAACTTCGACGGCATCCTGCACGTCGTCTTCCAGCCCGCGGAGGAAGGGCAGGGCGGCGCGCGGAAGATGCTGGAGGACGGCTTCCTCGACCTCTTCCCGTGCGAGGCGATGTTCGGCATGCACAACATGCCGGGCAAGCCGCTCGGCAAGTTCGCGGCGGTGCCGGGCTACGCGCTCGCGAGCTCCGACTCGGCCTACATCAAGGTGCGCGGCACCGGCGGCCACGGCGCGATGCCGCACCATGCCACCGACAGCGTCGTCGCGGCCTCGGCCATCGTGATGGCGCTGCAGACGATCGTCTCGCGCAACGTGCCGCCGCTGCAGATGGGCATCGTCACCGTCGGCGCCTTCCTGGCCGGCGACGCGCCGAACGTCATCCCCGGCGAGGCCGAACTGCGCCTCACCGTGCGCGCCTTCAAGCCCGAGGTGCGCGACCTGCTCGAGAAGCGCATCACCGAGATCGCGCAGCAGCAGGCGGCGGTGTTCGGCTGCACGGCCGAGGTGAAGTACGACCGTCGCTACCCGATGCTCTACAACCACCCGAAGGAGACGGAGTTCTGCCGCCAGGTGCTGGCCGACTGGCTCGGCCCCGAGGGCATCCTCGACACGGAGCCGGTGACCGGCAGCGAGGACTTCAGCTTCTTCCTCGAGAAGGTGCCGGGCTGCTATGTCTTCATCGGCAACGGCGAGGGCAGCGAGGGCGGCTGCATGGTGCACAACCCCGGCTACGACTTCAATGACGCAGCGCTGTCGACCGGCGCCAGCTATTGGGTGAAGCTGGCGGAGACGTATCTCAAGAAGGCGGGTTGATCAGGCCGCGGTGCTTGAGCGGGCCGCGCCTGATCGCGGCGTGCGAGCCTGGAAGCGGCTCGACGCTCACTGAGCGGAGGCGGTTGGCACCTCTCGTGCGAGCGTGCGGAGCGCGCCAAGGCCGCCGGGTGGTCGGCTCCGCGAATGTCCTCTTCGGGCGGACCCGCTTCGCGTGTCCCCCCGATGCCCCCTTGATTTCGCTGCGCCGACCACCCGGCGTCCTTGGCGTGAACCGCGGCGGCGTGCCTCTTGGTGGACGTCCACGGTCGGGTGCAGGATCGGGCCGACGGGGTGCCCTGCGCAGCGAAATCAAGGGGGCATTCGAGTGACACGCGAAGCGGGTCACTCGAAAGAGGACATTCGCGGAGCAGGGCACCCCGTCGGCTCGATCCCGCCGCGGCGCTTCGAAGTCGGCGGCCAGCGAATGGCGGAAGGGCCTCCGCCATAGGGTCTCAGCACTCGCCCGTCGGCGAACGAGCGCCGGTTCGCTTCATTCCGCCTTGATATTCGCCCGCTGGATCAGCGCCTTCCAGCTCTCGTGCTCGTCGCGTACGAGCTTGGCGAACTGTTCGGGCGTGCCGCCGCCCGGCTCGGCGCCCACGAAGGCGAGGCGTTCCACCACGTCGGGCGCACGCACGATCGTGTTGAGCTCGCGGTTCAGCCGCTGCACCACGTCCGCCGGCGTGCCCGGCGGCGCGAAGAAGCCGAACCAGTTCGACAACTCCATGTTCGGCACGCCCACCTCGCCGAACGTGGGCACCTGCGGCAGCGAGCCCGAGCGCCTGGCGCCGCTGACGGCCAGTGCGCGCACCTTGCCGTCCTTGATGTGCGGCTGCGCCGAGACGATGCTGTCCATCAGGAAGGCGATCTGCCCCGCGACGAGGTCGGTGATGACGAGCCCGGTGCCGCGGTAGGGGATGTGCACGACGAACAGGCCGCCGGCACGCCACTTGAACATCTCCGCGGCCAGGTGCGGATAGGTGCCGATGCCGCTGGAGCCGAAGTTGTACTTGCCCGGGTTCTTCTTCAGCAGCGCGATCAGCTCCTGCGCCGTGGCGGCCGGGAAGTCGCGCCCCACCACCAGCACGCTGGGGGCCGTGGCCACGTGCGCGATCGGCGCGAAGTCCCTGAAGGGGTCGTAGGGCAGCTTCGGGTTCAGCGCCGGGCCGATCGAGTGCGTGCTGCTCGTCGACAGCAGGATCGTGTAGCCGTCGGCCGGCGCCTTGGCCACGATGTCGGCGCCGAGCGAGCCGCCGGCGCCGGGCTTGTTGTCGACGACGACCTGCTGGCCGAGCGCGGCGGCGAGCTTCTGCCCGAGCAGGCGGCCGATGATGTCGGTGGCGCCACCGGCCGGGAACGGGATGACGAGCCGGATCGGCTTCGAGGGCCAGGCCTGCGCCTGCGCGGCGCCGGCCGCGGCCAGGCCGGCGCCCGGGCCGGCGAGGCGGATGCTCCAGGTCGAGAGGGCGGATGCGGCCGGGGCGGCTGCGGCGGTGGTGATGAACTGGCGACGCTTCATGGCCCGCGATCGTAGCGGGCGACAATGCCTCGCATGGAGTTGCCGATCGAATGGCTGCCGGCGGAGGGCCGGCCGGAACAGCTGATCCTGCTGCTGCACGGCTGGCGCAGCGACGGGAGCGCGATGGCGCCGCTGGCCCAGGCGCTGCGTGGCGCGTTCCCGCAGGCGGCGGTGCTGGCGCCCGACGGGCCGCTCGTCTTCGTGCGCGAGGGCCAGGGCGCCGGGGCCGAGCCGCCCCCCGACCTCGGGCGCATGTGGTACCCGATCGAGGGCCTGACGCCCGAGAACTGGCCCGGCCGCGTGGCCGACTGCCTGCCGCCGCTCATCGCCTGGGTGCGCGCGCAGCAGCAGCGCCTGGGCGTGGGGCCGGCGGCCACGGCGCTGGGCGGCTTCTCGCAGGGGGCGATCCTGTCGCTGGCCGCAGCGCTCAGTGAAGACGGCCTCGCCGGCCGCGTGCTCGCGTTCGGCGGCTGCCTCGTCTCGCCGCCCGCGGCGGCGCCGCAGCACACCACCGTGCACCTCTTCCACGGCGGCGGTGACGAGGTCATCCCGGCCGACGGCTCGCGCCAGGCGCTGCAGTGGCTGGGCGAACTGGAGGGCGACGCCACGCTCGACATCGCCGAGGGCATCGGCCACGAGGTGCACCCGGCGCTGATCGACTGCGCGCTGCACCGGCTCACGCACCACATCCCGTTGCGCACCTGGCGTGCCGCGCTGGGCGCCGTGCCCGGCGCGCGGGCGCACTGATCCGCGCCGCAGGACCGCGCCCGCCCTGGAAGCCCTGCGCCCCATCCATCCTGCCGCCTGCCCATGCTGCTGCTGATCTCCCCGGCCAAGACGCTCGACTTCGAAACCCCGGTGCCGTCGTGGCTCGCCGCACGTGCCAGCGAACCGCAGTTCACCGACCGCGCCGCCGAGTTGATCGACGTGCTGCGCAGGAAGAAGCCGGCGCAGGTGGCGGCGCTGATGGACCTGTCGCCCAAGCTCGCCGAGCTGAACGTGCTGCGCTATGCCGCCTGGTCGCGCGAGGCGACGCCGCAGAACAGCCGCCCGGCTGCCTGGGCCTTCGCGGGTGACGTCTACGAGGGCCTGCAGTCGCACACGATGAAGGCGGCCGACTGGACCTGGGCGCAGCAGCACCTCGTGATCCTCTCCGGTCTCTACGGCGTGCTGCGGCCGCTGGACCGGCTGCAGCCCTACCGGCTCGAGATGGGCACGGCGCTCGCGGTGAAGCGCCGCAAGGACCTCTACGGCTACTGGGGCGACACGCTCGCCGAGGTGCTGAACGAGCGCCAGCGCGACGAGGCCGAGCCGGTGGTCGTGAACCTCGCGTCGATCGAGTACGCGCGCGCCGCGCTGCGCAAGGCGCTGCGCGCCCGCGTCGTCGAGTGCGTCTTCGAGGACTGGAAGGGCGGCGGCTACAAGGTCATCAGCTTCTTCGCCAAGCAGGCGCGCGGCATGATGGCGCGGCACGCGATCGAGCGGCGCGCCAGGGCGCCGCAGGACCTGGAAAGCTTCGCGAGCGAGGGCTACGCGCTCGACCGCGCTGCCAGCGAGCCCGACCGGCTCGTGTTCCGCCGCCGCCTCGGCCCGTGAGTGGCGCCGCCGATGCGGGTGCGGGCGCAGCGGCGCGGCGGAGGGTCGCCGGCGTCGACGCGGTGCGCGTGGCCGCCATCGTCGCCATCGTCGCGATCCACACGACGCCGTTCGAGCGCGCCGGGTGGCCCATCGGTGCGGCGCCGGACCTCGCGACGCTCCTGAACCAGGCCACGCGCTTCGCGGTGCCGTTCTTCCTCGTCGTGGCCGGCTTCTTCTGGGCACGCAAGGTGACCGAGGCGGGCGAGGTGCGCGCGCCGACGCGGGCGCTGGTGCGGCGGGCGCTGCTGGTTTGGGCGGCGTGGTGGATGGCCTACCTGCTGCCCTGGAACCTCGTCGATGCGCTGGCGCACGGGCCGCTCGGGCCGCTCAAGGTGGTGTGGTGGAACCTGGCCCAGGTGGCGCGCCGGCCGGCGATCGCGCTGCTCGAGGGCACGAGCCCGCACTTGTGGTTCCTGGTGGCGCTGGCCGGCTGCGCCGCCCTCAGCGCCGCCTTCATGCACCGCGGCGCCCGACGCGGCCTGATCGTCCTCGCGGCGGCGCTGTATGCCGTGGGCCTCGCGGGGCAGGCCTATCCGCAGGCGCCCTTCGGCTTCCACATCGACCCCGACCTGCGCAACGGGCATCTCTTCGCGCTCGCGTTCTTCGTCACCGGGGCCGGGCTGCACCGGCGCGGCCCGGCGCGCGGGTGGCTGCCGCTCGGCGCCGCGCTGGCCGCCGGGGGCCTCGCGCTGCACCTGGCCGAGAGCTGGGCCGCGCACCGGTGGTGGGGGCAGCCACTGCAACGCGACTACGTCGCCGGTACCTACCTCTACGGCACCGGCGTCGCGCTGATGGCGCTGTCGGGGCTGGCGCGGCCCGCGCCTTCCTTGGCGCCGGGTGGGGGCGGGGGGCTGCGCTGGCAGACGCTCGGCGCGCCGGGGCCGGCCGTGCTCGGGATCTACGCCTCGCACATGGTGTTCGTGGCGTTGCTCAAGCCGCTGGACCGGCAGCTCACCGGCGCGGCGTGGTGGGAGGTCGCCTACGTGGCCGCGGTGTTCGCGCTCGCCTGGGGCACGACACGCGCGCTGGCGCGCTTCCGCGTCACGCGGCCCATGGTCACCTGAGTGGCTTCACCGGCGGGCTTCGCCGGAAGCCGATCCGGGCGCGAGGTTCGCGCCGCCCGTGCTTCACGACCGCCTCAGGACACCGCTCCGGACCCGTAGCGGCCGGTCAGCAGCCGCCCCCGTGCGAAGCGCTCGTACGCATAGGGCGCCAGCGGCACGTCGGTGGGCAGGCCGAGCGCGGCCTGCGCGAGCACGCGGCCGACGGCCGGCGAGAGCTTGAAGCCGTGCCCGCTGAAGCCGAAGCCGACGACGAGGCCCTCGATGCCGGGCACCGGCCCGAGCACCGGGTTCCAGTCGGGCGTCACGTCGTAGACGCCGGTCCATGACGAGGCGAGCGCGGCCTCCTCCCACCCGGGGAAGCGGGCCGCCACCTGCGTGCCGATCTCGGCGACGAGGTCCATCGACACCTCGCCCTGCGTCGTGTCGGGGCGGTCGAGCACCTCGCCGGCGGTGCCTTCGCTCACGAGCATCTGCGCGCCGCCGTAGCTGCGGCCGTAGAGCATGCCCGGCGAGCCGAGGTCCTTGAAGACCGGCATCTCGCGCGTGTAGGGCGCCGGGCCGGCGAGCGCCAGCACGCGGTGGCGCTCGGCGACGAGCGGCACGGCGAGGCCGGTCCACGCGGCGAGCTCACGGGCCCAGATGTTCTGTGCGCTCACGACGACGCCCGCTTCGATGCGGCCCTCGGGCGTGTGCACGCCGCGCACGCGGCCGCCCTCCACGGCCAGGCCGGTGACGGCGACGCCCTCGCGGATGCGCACGCCGCGCCGTCGCGCCGCGCGCGCGAAGCCGGTGGCGGTGAGCGTCGCGTCGGCGAAGCCCGCCTCGGGCTCGTAGCCGATGAGCGCCGCATCGTCGAAGCTTGCGATCGGCAGCCGTTCGCGCGCCTCCCGCGCGTCGATCTGCTGCACCGGGATGCCGCGCGCCACCTGGGCCGCGAGCGAGGCGCGCAGCGGCTCGACCTTGTCGCCGTGCGGCGCGGCGATCAGGTAGCCGCACTTCACGAGGCCGGCGCTCGCCTCGTCGTCCTCGAGCTCCTCGGCGAAGCGCTCGAAGAAGCGCCAGCTGCGCCGCGCCAGCTCGACGTTCTCGGCCACCGAGTAATGCGTGCGCAGGATGCCGCTGCTCATCGCGCTGGTGCCGTTGCCGACCTGGCCCCGCTCGAGCACGAGCACGTCGCCGGCACCCAGCTGCGCGAGGTGCCAGGCGACCGAACAGCCGATGACGCCGGCACCGATGACGACGACGTCGGGGTTCCCGAGGGTTTGCATGGGGCCAGCATAGCGGCGCCGGCGGCCGCGGCCGGGGCAGCGACGGCTTGGCCCCGGGCGCTCCCGGACGTCATCTCTGCAGGGACGGCAAGGGCAGCAAGGGCAAATCAGTAGGCGCAAGCGCGGCCGGCTTGGGCATCCTTGTTGCTTGCGTGCCGGCCCACGGGCCACCCGGGGATCCGGCGCCCGCCAAGGACCGAGATGTCGACCGAGAAGACGAAAGGACCGACCTGATGACCTCCCGCCGCACCTTCACCTCCCTCGCCGCGATCTTCGCCGCCGGCACGCTGGCCCTGCTGGCCACGGTGGCGGTGGCGCAGCAGCAGCGGCTCTTCTTCGGCATCGCCACCGGCGGCACGGGCGGCACCTACTACCCGTTGGGCGGCATGCTGGCGCAGCTCATCAGCAACAAGGCGACCGTCGGCGGTCAGAAGGTCAGTGCCACGGCCGAGGCCGCCGGGGCCTCGGTGGGCAACGCGCGGCTGCTCGGCAACAAGGAGATCGAGTCCGCCTTCGTCGCCGCCGACATCCTGGATGCCGCCTACAACGGCACCGGCCAGTTCAACGGCCAGCCGCTGAAGAACCTGCGCGCCCTCGGTGCGCTGTACCCCGAGACGGTGCAGCTCATCACGCGCGCCGATTCCGGCATCAACAGCGTGCGCGACCTCAAGGGCAAGAGCATCAGCTCCGGCGCTCCCGGCTCGGGCCAGTACCAGCTGCTGACCGACCTGCTGCGCGTGCACGGCATGAGCCGCAGCGACGTGAAGGAGGACTCGAGCTCGTTCACGCAGGCCGTGGACAAGATCAAGGACGGCAACCTGCACGCCACGCTCATCACCGCCGGCGTGCCGACCGCGGCCGTCACCGACTTCGCGCAGAGCCATGCGCTGAAGGTGATCCCGCTTTCCGGCCCCGAGATCGCCGAGCTGCAGAAGCAGCAGCCCTACTACGCCAGCGTGCCGCTGCCGGCCAACACCTACAAGGGCCAGACCGCGGCGGTGCCGACGCTGGCCGTGATGGCCGTGTGGGCCACGCACGAGGCGCTGCCCGAGGGCGTGGCCTACGAGGTGACGAAGGCGCTGTACGAGAACACGGCCATCATGGGGCAGGTGCACGTGCAGGGGAAGAACATCAGCCTCGGCACCGCGCTCGCGGTGGGCACGGCACCGCTGCATCCGGGCGCGGCGCGCTACTTCCGCGAGAAGGGCGTGCTGAAGTGACGCGCCGCCGGGCGGCCGCGCTGGCCCCGGGCGCGGCCTGTGCCGCCGCGGCCGTGCTGCTCGGCGCCGGTGCGCCGGCCGCCGCGTGCGAGTTGCGCGCGCACGAGCATCGCAGCGGCCGCGAGGTGCTGCGCGCACCGCTGAAGGCCGTTGCCGCCGAGGGCATGCCCGAACTGCGCGTGAGCTTCGTGCACTCGGTCCTCGCGACGCCCGTCGAAGACCGCTACCTCTGGCGGGCCGGTGCCTGGGTGCTGGTGGAGGAGCGCTTCGAGGGCGAGGGCTACGGCCTGCCGCATGCCGCCGACGAGGGCGAGCGACTCGAGCGCACGCCGAATGGCTGGCGGCTGCACCTGTCGCGGCGCGTGGAGCCGCTGGTGGTGCGCCCGCTGCTCGCCCAGCGCATGCGCCTGACGCTGGACGACGGCCGCACGTGGCTGCTCGGCGAGCTGACGACCCAGTCGGTGGAGCTGCGGCTCGAGGGCTGCCGGACCGATGGCGGCTGAGCCCGAGCGATCCGGGCGGGCCGCGGGGGGGCCGCAGGGCGACCCGGCACCCGGTCGCGCGGCGGCCGACCCGGACGAAGTCGATCGCCTGATCGAGCAGTTCGACCCCGAGTCGAACTTTCGCCGCCTGGTCGGCCTGTCGGCCGGCATCGTCACGGTGATCGCGGTGGCGCTGTCCGGCTGGCACTACTACACCGCCGGCTTCGGCCTGCACAACGAGATCGCGCACCGGGCCATCCACCTGTCGGTGGTCCTGGGGCTCGTCTTCCTCGTCTTCCCGCGCCAGCGGCGCCTGCCCGGGCCGTGGGAGTGGGGGGTGTCGGCCGGGCTCGGCGCCTTCTACGTCGCGCTCGGGTGGAGCCTGCTCGGCTCGCTGAACGAGCCGGTGCCGGCGGGGGCGAAGGTGGTCTTCATGGCCACGCTCGTGTCCATCGCGGCCCTGGCGCTGCCGTTCAAGGTGTACGACGGCAGCCACCGGCACATCCCCTGGCGCGACTGGATCTTCGCGGCGCTGGCCTCGAGCTTCTCGCTGTACCTGCTCGTCTTCTTCGACGGCATCTTCATCCAGCGGCCCGGGCAGCACACGCCCATCGACCTGATGTTCGGCGTCATCGCCATCGCGATGGTCGTGGAGGCGACGCGCCGCACGATGGGCATCTTCCTGCCGCTGCTGGCGGTGGTGGTGGTGCTGTACGGCATCTTCGGGCCCTACCTGCCCGGTGGCCTCGCGCACCGGGGCTACAGCGTGCCGCGCGTCGTGGCGCACCTGTACAAGGGCACCGAGGGCATCTACGGCATCCCGGTGGGCGTGGTGGCGACCTTCGTCTTCCACTTCGTCCTGTTTGGCATCATGGCCCAGCTCACGGGCCTGGGGCAGCTGTTCGTCAACCTCGCCACCATCGCCGCCGGGCGCTTTGCCGGCGGGCCGGCGAAGGTGAGCGTCGTGAGCTCGGGCCTGTTCGGCATGATCAGCGGCAGCGCGATCGCCAACACCGTCACCACCGGCGTGATGACGATCCCGCTGATGAAGAAGGTGGGCTTCGCGCCTCGCTTCGCCGGCGCCGTGGAGGCCAGCGCCAGCTGCGGCGGGCAGATCACGCCGCCCATCATGGGCGCGGCCGCCTTCATCATGGCCGAGACGCTGGGCGTGCCCTACAACCAGCTCATCGTCATCGCCATCGTGCCGGCCCTGCTGCACTACTTCGCGATCCTCTTCATGGTGCACCTGGAGGCCAAGCGCCTCAAGCTGGCCGGCATGCCGCCCGAGGAGATCCCTTCGCTCGGCCTCGTGCTGAAGAGTTCCTGGCACCTCTTCATCCCGCTCGTCGTGATGGTGACGCTGCTGCTGATGCAGTACACGCCGTTCCTGGCCGCGTTCTGGGGCATCACGCTGACGGTGACGTGCTCGTGGATCCCGAGGCTGCTCGGTCGCTACGGCCAGGGCATGACGGGGCTGGCGATCACGCCGCGCGCGCTGGTGCAGGGCTTCGAGATGGGCGCGAAGTCGGCGCTCGGCATCGGCGCGGCCTGCGCCTGCGTCGGCTTCGTGCTCGGCATCACGACGCTCACCGGCATGGGCTTCAAGTTCAGCGCCTTCGTGCTCGACCTGTCGGGCGTGGCGGCGCAGTTCGTGACGTCGCTCGATGTCCTCGGCTGGTTCCAGCCGAAGGACGTGACGATCCTCTTCGGCCTGCTGTTCACCGCGGTGGCCTGCATCATCATGGGCAGCGGCGTGCCGACGACGCCCACCTACATCATCCTGGCCAGCATCGTCGCGCCGGCGCTGGCGCAGCTGGGCGTGCCGCAGCTGGCGACGCACTTCTTCGTCTTCTACTACGGCGTGCTGGCCGACGTGACGCCGCCGGTGGCGCTGGCCGCCTTCGCGGCCGCGGGCATCGCGCGCAGCGAGCCGATGCGCACCGGCATGACCGCCTTCCGGCTGAGCATGGGCAAGGCGCTGGTGCCCTTCGCGTTCGTCTACGCGCCGGCGCTGCTGTTCGTGCAGTTCACCTGGGGGCAGTTCGCGGTGGCCCTGGTGGCCGCGGTGGTGGCCGTGATGGGGCTCGGCGCCGCCTACACGGGCTACTTCGGCCGCCCGATCGGACGGCCGGCCTTCTGGGCCCTCAACGCGCTGTCGCTTTCGCTCGTGTTCGCCGACCCCGAGGTGACGGCCATCGCGGCGCCGCTGGTGCTCGGCATCCTCGCCTGGCACAAGTGGCGCGTTCCGGAGGGCGTGAAGCAGCCGGTTGCATAGGGGGCCGGGGCGTAGGCCAAAATCGGTGTCCATGAGTACCGACACCGCTGCCACCGCCACCGAGCAGGCCGCCGCCGGCGCCCGCGCGAACCAGACCGTCACCGACGAACTGCGCAAGTGGATCGTCGAGCAGGCCGAGGCCGGCTGCCGCCCGGACGACGTGCTGCAGGCGATGAAGACCGCCGGCTGGGACGAGGACGTCGCGCTCGACGCGATGGAAGAGACGCTGCGCGCGCGCCTGGACGAGCTGGGCCCGCGCAAGGGCCGCGGCGCGCTGCCGCCGGGCGTGCCGGTGCCCAACCCGGACTACGACGAGAGCAAGGGCCCGGTGATCGACGTCGACGGCCACCGCGTGCGCCTGGTCATGTCGATGGCCGACCCGCGCGTGATGGTCTTCGCCGGCCTGCTCACCGACGAGGAGTGCGACCAGGTGATGGCGCTCGCGTCGCCTCGCCTCGCGCGCAGCGAGACGGTGGACAACGCCACCGGCGGCAGCGAGGTCAATGCCGCGCGCACGAGCGACGGCATGTTCTTCGAGCGCGGCGAGACCGGGCTCATCGACAAGATCGAGCGGCGCATCGCGAAGCTGGTGAACTGGCCGGTCGAGAACGGCGAGGGCGTGCAGGTGCTGCGCTACCGCCCGGGCGCCGAGTACAAGCCGCACCACGACTACTTCGACCCCGTGCACCCGGGCACCTCGCGCATCCTCGAGCGCGGCGGCCAGCGCGTGGGCACCGTCGTGATGTACCTGAACACGCCCGAGGGGGGCGGGGCCACGACGTTCCCCGACGTCGGCCTCGCGGTCGCGCCCATCAAGGGCAACGCCGTCTTCTTCAGCTACGACAAGGCGCACGTGAGCACGAAGACGCTGCACGGCGGCGCCCCCGTCACGGCCGGCGAGAAGTGGGTGGCGACGAAGTGGATGCGCGAGCGCGAGTTCAAGTAGCACCCGCGCCGGCACGGCCGCGCCGGCCGGCCTAGATCGTCACCGTCTCCCCGTACTGCGGCACGCGCACGTCGCGCCAGCCCAGCTCGCGCTCGATGGCCTGGCGCATCGCGTCCGAGGCGTCCGGCTCGCCATGCACGACGAACGTCTTCGCCGGCGCCGTGCCTCGCATGCCGCGCAGCCATTGCAGCAGCTCGTGCCGGTCGGCATGGCCGGAGAAGCCCTGCAGGTGGTGCACCGCGGCGCGCACGGGGATGTACTCGCCGTGGATCCTGACCTCGCGCTCGCCGGCCACGAGGCGGGCGCCGCGGCTGCCGCCGACCTGGAAGCCGGCGAAGACGATCGAGTGCCTTTCGTCGGGAGCCAGCACCTTCAGGTGGTGCAGCACGCGGCCGCCGGTGGCCATGCCGCTGGCCGAGATGATGATGCGCGGGTAGCGCGAGGCCGACAGCCGCATCGAGGCGCTGGCGTCGGCGACGATGCGCACGCCGTCGAGCAGCGTGCTCATCTCGCGCGCGCCCACGCGCAGCAGCTTCCGGTGCTGGCCGTACAGCGCCGTCGCCTCGGCGGCCATCGGGCTGTCGAGGAAGATCGGCAGCTCGCGCGCAATGGCGCCGGCGGCGCGCAGCCGCTGCAGGGCCAGCAGCAGCGCCTGGGCGCGGCCCACGGCAAAGGCCGGGATGACGACGCTGCCGCCGCGGCCGGTCGTCTCGCGCACGATCGAGGCGAGCCGTCCCGGCGTGTCCTCGGCAGCGTGGTCGCGATTGCCGTAGGTCGACTCGACGAGCAGCACGTCGGCGCTCTCCGGCGGCTGCGGCGGCGGCATCAGCAGGTCGTGCGTGCGGCCGACGTCGCCGGAGAAGAGGATGCGCGTGCCGCGGTGCTCCAGGCGCACCGCGCAGGCACCGAGCAGGTGGCCCACCGGCGTGAGGTGGACGCGGCTGGTCCCGATCTTCAGCTCCCGCCCGGGCGGCAGCGGCACGAACTGCGCGATGGCGCGGCGCGCGTCGACCTTCGTGTACAGCGGCAGCGCCTTCGCGTGCTTGGAATAGCCGTAGCGGTTGGCGCGCCGGGCGTCCTCCTCCTGCAGGTGGGCGCTGTCCAGCAGCAGCACCGCCGCCAGATCGCAGGTGGCCGGGCTGGCATGGATGGGGCCGCGGAAGCCGTGCTTCACCAGCGCCGGCAGGTAGCCGCTGTGGTCCAGGTGGGCGTGGCTCAGCACCACCGCGTCGAGGCCGCGCAGCGCGTCGCTCCAGAGCCAGTTGCGCTCGCGCTGCTGCTTGAAGCCCTGGAAGAGCCCGCAGTCGAGCAGGATCTGGCGCTCGCCGGTGTCCACGAGATGGCGCGAGCCGGTCACGCCGTCGACGGCGCCGAGGAAGGTGAGCTTCATGGTCGGTTGAGGTGTCGGCCCGCTGCGGGCCGGGGTCAGTGGCCCAGGTCCTGCAATGCGGCGGAGTCGAGCACGGTGACGCCGGGCGCCGCCGCCGCGACGCCGCGCACCAGCGCGCGCGCGACGGTCGCGGCGTCGATCGGCCGCCAGGCCTTGGGGATCAGTCGCGCGAGCGGCCGCGCCACGGCGAGGGCCAGTGCCTCGCCTGCGCGCGCCGGCTGCCCGAGGCTGGCCCGGTCGCCGGCCAGCAGCGACGGGCGCGCGATGACGACCTGGCGAAAGCCGATCGCCGGCAGCGCGGACTCCATCTCGCCCTTCGTGCGGCTGTAGAAGTTGCGCGATCGCGCATCGGCGCCGAGCGCCGAGACCACGCCGAAGCGGGTGACGCCGGCGGCGACTGCGGCGCGCGCGAACGCCAGCACCGCGTCGTGGTCGACGGCCCGGAAGGCAGCCTCGGAGCCCGCCGCCTTGATCGTCGTGCCGAGGCAGCAGAACGCCCACTCGGCGCGCGGCAGCGGCGGCAGCGCCGCGAAGTCGACGACGTGCACGCGCTGCGCGGGCCCGCTGGCGGGTGCCTCGCGCCGCACGAGCAGATGCAGCGGCTCGGGCCCCGGCCACTGCGCCGCCAGTGCCCGGCCGACGAGGCCCGTGGCGCCGGCGAGCAGTGCGGGGCGATGCATGACCGCCATGCGAGCGCCGGGGGCGAGGGCCGAGGAAGCGGGCATCGCGCGAGGTTAGCGCAGGCGACGCGCCGCCTTGTTGATCCTGCTCGTCGGCGCGGCGCGGTGGAGGGTGCGGGCAGGCCGCCTGCGCGCCGGCCCGTGCCGGCCCGCCGAACCGTGGCGCGCGAGCGGATCAGGCACGCCTTCGGGGCGCGAGCCGGCGCTGCCGGTTCTCCAGTGCGCCGGCGGCGGCGGCCTTCAGGAGCCGCTGGAACGACGGGCACGCGGCATGGCTCGGCGCGGGGCAGGCGGCCGCGTGCCGCAGGCCGTCGATCATCGCCTTCAGCCGCCTGACCATGCGCTCGAGCTCGTCGGCCTTCGCCGAAAGCATGGCGCGGTCGATGTTCGGCGCTCCACCCGGGGTGAACATCACGCGGATCTCGTCCAGCGAGAAGCCGGCCGCCTGGCCCAGCGCGATCAGCGCCAGCTGATCCAGCACCGCCGGCGCGAACTTGCGCCGGCTGCCCGTCGACTCGAGCGAGTGGATGAGGCCCTTGCGCTCGTAGTAGCGCAGCGCCGAGGCGGCCACGCCCGACTTCCGGGCGACTTCCGAGATGTCCATCAAAGACCGCTTGACTTGAAGTTGACTTCAACTTGCATGATGTCTGCCACGCATCGACAAGTCAATGCACTCCCGGAGATCCCCATGTCCACCGTGCCCGTCCTCGTTCACATCGCCCTCGTCGGCATCGGTGCCACGGCACTCATGGACGCATGGCTCTGGCTGCTGTCGCGCCTGGGGGTGCCGACCACCGGCTTCGCGATGGTCGGCCGGTGGGTCGGGCACTTCGCGCGCGGCCGGTTCGCCCACGCGGCGATCGCGAAGGCCGCGCCGATCCCGTTCGAGCTCGGCCTCGGCTGGGCGACCCACTACCTCGTCGGCATCGCCTACGCGACCGGGCTGCTCGGTCTGCTGGGCACCGCGTGGCTCGAGCAGCCGACGGCGCTGCCGGCCCTGGTGTTCGGCGTCCTGACGGTGGCGGCGCCGTGGTTCGTGATGCAGCCGGCCATGGGTGCCGGGGTCCTCGCGCTGAAGACGCCCGCGCCGCTGAAGAACGGCCTGCGCAACCTGGCCAACCACGCGGTCTTCGGCGCAGGCCTGTACGCGACGGCGGCCCTCCTGGCAGGCGCCGCCGCGTGAGCCCACCGCATTCCTCGCCTGTCCCTCAACCCCCTGGAGACTCCCCATGAGCAAGCTCGCCATCGTCTATCACAGCGCCCACGGGCACACCGAGTTCATCGCCCGCCAGGTGCATGCCGGCGCGTCGGAGATCGGCGGCATCGAGGCCCGCCTGGTGAGGGCCGAGGACATCACCCGCACGCCTGACGAACTCGTCGGCTACGACGGCTTCATCTTCGGCTCGCCGACCTACCTGGGCGGCGTCAGCGGCCCGTTCAAGAGCTTCATGGACTCGACGGGGCGCCTGTGGCGCAGCCAGCAGCTCTGGGGCAAGCTCGCCGCCGGCTTCACCGTGTCGTCGCTGCCCGCGGGCGACAAGCAGTCGACCCTGCTGTCGATGTTCGTGTTCAGCATGCAGCACGGCATGCTGTGGGTCGGCAACCCCATCCTGCCCGAGCAGCACAGCGGCGTGCCTTACGACGAGGCGGCCAATCGCCTGGGCTCGTGGTCGGGGCTGATGGCCCAGGCCGGGCACTCCGCGCCCGCGGATTCGTTCGTGCCCGGCGACATCAAGACCGCGCGCCTGTTCGGCCGGCACTTCGCCCAGAGCCTGGACCGCGTCGCGGTCCCGGCCTGAACGCATCGCCGTGCAGGAGAACGCACATGCTTCCCAGGCGATCGGCCCCTGTCCTGTTCGGCCTGATCCTTTCGGGCCTGATGTCCCTGCTGGTTTCCGGCATCACGACCTACCGCGCCGTCGGCTTCGGCGAGGGCTACGCCGGCTTGTGGATCGGTGCCTGGCTGACCGCCTGGCTCGTGGCCTTCCCGGTGGTGCTGGTCGTGGCGCCGGTGACGCGCAGGACGGTGGCGTTGCTCGTCGACGAGCAGCCGTGAAGCTTCGCGTCGGCGACCGTCCGGCTAGCGGAACGAAGCCAGCATCCGCTCCAGCGCCATCGTGAAGGGCTGCTGGAGGGCCGGCAGCGTGAGCAGCAGGCCGAGCAGGCCCACGCCCAGCGTCACCGGGAAGCCGATCGCGAAGATGTTGATCTGCGGCGCCACGCGCGAGACGGCGCCGAGCACGAGGTTCACGAACAGCAGCATCGTGATGAGCGGCAGCGCGATCCACAGGCCGGTGCTGAAGATCTCGGCACCCCAGCGGTGCGGCTGCACCTGGCGCAGGAAGGCGAAGGGCTCGGGGCCGACCGGGAAGGCCTGGAAGCTCTGCGCCAGTGCCGCGATGACGATGAGGTGGCCGTTGATGACGATGAACAGCCACGCGATCGTCGTGCCGAAGAAGCGCGAGCTGGAGGTGGCGGTGCTGGCGCTGATGGGGTCGAAGAAGCCGGCGAAGTTCAGGCCCATCTGCAGGCCGATGAGTTCGCCGGCGAACTCCACCGCGGCGAAGACGAGCCGCACCGAGAAGCCCAGCGCCAGGCCGATGACCATCTGCTGCGCCACCAGCGGCAGCACGAGCGGCAGCGAGTCCAGCGGCACGACGGGCGCGGCCGGCAGCGTGGGCTGCGCGGCCAGGGCGATGAAGGCGGCCAGCGCCACGCGCACGCGCGCGGGCACCGAGCGCTGGCTGAGCACGGGCAGCGCGCCGAAGAGCGCGAGCGCGCGCAGGAACGGCCACAGCAGCGGCTGCAGCCAGGCGAGGACCTGCGCTTCGCTGAAGGTGATCACGGCCGCGGCTTCAGCCCACGGCCGAAGGCAGCGCCATCAGCGTGCGCTGCAGGTACTCCACGAGCGTGGTCAGCATCCACGGCCCGGCGAAGGCGAGCACCGCCACCGCGGCGACGATCTTCGGCACGAACGACAGCGTCGCCTCGTTGATCTGCGTGGCGGCCTGGAAGATGCTGACGACGAGGCCGACGACGAGCACGACGCCGAGCACCGGCGCCGAGACCATCAGCAGCATCGTCAGGCCCTGCTGGCCGGCGGTGAGGACTTGTTGCGCGTCCATGGCGGGGAGAGGAAGGGAGGGAAGGGTGCGGTCGCTAGGTCGCGAACGAGGCGGCGAGCGAGCCGAGCAGCAGGTTCCAGCCGTCGGCCAGCACGAACAGCATCAGCTTGAACGGCAGCGCCACCAGCACCGGGCTGAGCATCATCATGCCCAGGCTCATCAGCACGCTGGCGACGATCATGTCGATGATGAGGAACGGGATGAAGATCATGAAGCCGATCTGGAAGGCGCTCTTCAGCTCGCTCGTCACGAAGGCCGGCACCAGCACCGTCAGCGGCACGTTCTCGCCCTTCACCTCGGTCGGCAGCTTGGCCAGGCGCGCGAAGAGCGCGACGTCGCTCTGGCGCGTCTGCTTGAGCATGAACTCGCGCAGCGGCTTCACGCCTTCCTGCAGCGCCTGCTCGGCCGGCATCGTGCCGGCGGCGTAGGGCACCCAGGCCTGCTGGTAGATCTTGTCGATCGCCGGGCCCATCACGAAGAACGTGAGGAACAGGCTCAGGCCGATGATCACCTGGTTCGGCGGCGCGGCCTGCGTGCCGAGCGCCTGCCGCACCAGCGACAGCACGATGACGATGCGCGTGAACGCCGTCATCAGCAGCAGCACGGCCGGGATGAACGACAGCGCCGTGAAGAACAGCAGCGTCTGCACCGGCACCGAGTAGGTCGTGCCGCCGGGGCCCTGTCCGATGACGAGGGGCAGGTTGCCGCCGGCGCCCGGCGCGCCGGCCTGCTGCGCCAGCACCGGGGCCGCGGCCATCAGCAGCGGCAACGCCGCGGCGCCGCGCTTCAGCCAGGCGGTCGTGCGGGCGTCAGGAGCCATGGCGACCCGAGTCGTTGCCGCGCAGCCGCCCGAGCAGCTGTGCGAAGGTCGCCGATGCCGGCCCGTGCGGCTGCACCGGGTCGTCGATCGCGCCGGGCACGGTGGGCGGCAGCGGCTGCAGCGCCGCCATCGTGTGCAGCGTGGCGATGCTCTGCGGCGTGACGCCGAGCACGAGCCACAGCCGCTCTTCGCCGCGGCCCACCTCCACCGTCACCACCTTCTGCGAAGCCGACAACGGCAGCACGGCCACCGTGCGCGCGGTGCCCATCGACGCCGTGGCGCCCAGCATCTGGGTGCGCTTGAAGAGCCACAGCAGCAGCGGGATCGAGGCCAGGATGGCCAGGAACCACGCCAGTGCGGTCCAGTTCATGCCCATGGTCGTTCCGGATCAGGTCCTGGAGAGGCGGCGCATGCGCTCGCTGGGCGTCACGATGTCCGTGAGGCGGATGCCGAACTTCTCGTTCACCACCACCACCTCGCCCTGCGCGATCAGGAAGCCGTTGACGAGCACGTCCATCGGCTCGCCGGCCAGCGTCTCGAGCTCGACCACCGAGCCCTGCGCCAGCTGCAGGATGTGCTTGATCGGCACCCGCGTGCGGCCCAGCTCCACGGTGAGCTGCACCGGGATGTCCAGGATCATGTTCAGGTCGTTGCCCGGCGCGGTGCCCGGGATGCCCGCGCTGGGGCCGAAGTTCGTGAAGCTCGCCGGCGCGACGCTCTCCACCGGTGCGGCCACCTCGCTCGCGACGGCGTTGCCGCCGGACGCCTCGCCGCCGGTCTTGCTCTCGGCGAGCGCGGCCGCCCACTCGGCGGCCATCCTGTCTTCTTCGGTCATGCCGTTCGGGCCGCCAGCGGCGGCGGCTGGGTCAGCTGCCATGTTGAGACTCCGCGAGCCAGCTCAGTTTGGAATGGGTGATCATGCGTTGCACCTTCAGCGCGTAGCGGTTGTTCGAGGTGCCGTAGTGGCACTCGAAGACCGGCACGCCGTCGACGGTGGCCTGGATGACGGGTTCGAGGTCGAGCTCGATGAAGTCGCCCGGCTTGAACGACAGCAGCTGCTCCACCGTGGCCGGGGCCTTGGCCAGCTCGGCCACCAGCTCGACCTCGGCGCTCTGGATCTGGTGCTCGAGGAGCCGGATCCAGCGCTTGTCGGGCTCAGCCGAGTCGCCCTGCATGGCCGAGTAGAGGACGTCGCGGATCGGCTCCAGCGTGCTGTAGGGCATGCAGAAGTGCACCGAGCCGCTGGTCTCGCCGATCTCCAGCGTGAAGGCGGTCGAGATGACGATCTCGCTGGGCGTCGCGATGTTCGCGAACTGCGGCTGCATCTCGGAGCGCTGGTACTCCAGCTCCACCGGGTAGATGCCGCTCCAGGCTTTCTTGTACTCGGCGATGATGGTGTCGACGAGGCGCTGGATGATGCGCAGCTCGGTGGGGCTGAAGTCGCGCCCCTCGATGCGGGTGTGGAACTTGCCCACGCCGCCGAACAGCGAGTCGATGACCGCGAACACGAGGCTCGGGTCGCAGACGATGAGGCCGCTGCCGCGCAGCGGCTTGATCGAGACGATGTTGAAGTTCGTCGGGACGACGATCTCGCGCAGGAAGGCGCTGAACTTCTGCACCTTGATGCCGCCGATGGCGACCTCGGGGCTCTTGCGGATGAGGTTGAACAGGCCGATGCGGATGTTGCGGGCGAAGCGCTCGTTGATGATCTCCATCGTCGGCATGCGGCCGCGGACGATGCGCTCCTGGCTGGCGAGGTCGTAGTCGCGGATGCCGGTGGTCGGCTGCTCTTCCTGCTCGAGCTTCTGGCTCTCGCCGGTGATGCCCTGCAGCAGGGCGTCGACTTCGTCCTGGCTGAGGATCTGCTGGTTCATGGGGCGTTCGGCGACGGGCGGGCGGAGATCGCGGCGACGGGTGCGCGGCGCCGGGTCCGGTCCGCGGCCGCCGCGTGGGGCGGCAAACGCGGCGGGCGGCTCGGCGGCATGGCTACTGGACGATGAAGCTGGAGAAGTGCACCGCGTGGATCGGCAGTTCCACCGCGGCGCGCCGCTTCTTCTTCTTGCCCTTCTTGGGGTCCTTGTCGGCGGCGTGCTCGCCGGCCTCGTCGCCTTCCTCCTCGTCGTCGACCTCGGCGCCGAGCACGCGCGAGGTCTCGCGCTGGATCTGGCGGGCCAGCTTCTCCTTGCCGGTGCGGTCGATCAGCTGCGCGGCGGTCTTGTCGGCCAGCACCATCAGCACGGCGTGGCGGATGGCGGGCATGAAGGCCTTGATCTGGTCGCCGAGCTTGGCGTCGGCGATCTCGAGCGTGACACCCACCTGCGCGTAGCGCTCGGACTCCTTGTCGGCCAGGTTCACGACGAAGGTGTCCAGCGGCACGAACGTGGGCACCGCCTTCGGGTCGTGCTTCACGGCGGCCCGGGCCGGCTTGGCCGGCTCGGCGTCCTCGCCTTCCTCGCCCTCGGCCGGCTTCTTCTTCAGCATCAGCATCGCGCCCACGCCCGCCAGCGCCAGCACGACGACGGCGGCGATGATGATGACCAGCATCTTCTTGCTCTTGGGCGGCGGGGCGTCGGCGGCAGCGGCGGCGTTGGACATGCAGGGCTCTCGGGCAGCGGAAGAGGGTTCTGGCGCGAACGGCCGCCGGGGCGGCCGGCACGAAGGCGCCGGTCCCGCAGGAGCGCGCGCACTTCGGCTCGTTCGAGGAAATTATTGAGAGCGCCCCCCGGCGCCGATGCCCCGATAAGGGACGCGAAACCGGCCCTGTCGCCAATGCCCGGGCTGCGTGCGGGAAGCCCGTCGGCGGGCGCCGCGGCGGCCGGGCGTGGGCCTTCCGGGTACGGGCGGGTGCGTGCCGGGTGCGTCCTGGAAGCGCCGCGGAAGCGTCCCGAAGGCGTCCCAAGAGGCGTCCCGAAAGCGCCCCGGAGTCGGCCCGGAAGCGTTCGCCGCGCGGTCCAGGCGTCGGGCGGGACGGCGCCAACCGCGCCGGCGGCTCCCGCGCGGCCTGGCTGCCGTGCAGCTCGGGCCGATGCCGCGCGACGAGCCCCGCCAGGGGCGCGCCGGCGTCGCGCGTGGCAACGCCGCGCCGGCGGGAGCGCCGGTCAGGCCAGGAGGTCGACCAGCCCGCGCGGGCGTGACCAGGGGCCCGGTTCGACGGCCGACACGTCGCCGCCAACCGGGGCGTCCGCGGGCAGGCCTTCGTCCGCGCGTCCGCGCCGCGATGGCTCGCCGGCCGCGCCGTCGCCCGGCTGCTGCGGCGGCCGCTCGAAGACGCCGCCGCCTGCCAGCGTGAAGCCGGCCTCGCTGAGCTGACCGGCCAGCGACGGCAGCGCGCGCTCGAGCGCATCGCGCGTCGGCTGCAACTCGGCGGCCAGCTGCACGTGCGCGGCCTGGCCGTCGAGCTGGATCTGCACGTGCACCGGGCCGAGCTCCTGCGGATTGAGGTGCAGGCGGGCCTGCTGAACGCCGTCGCGCACGAAGACGCTGACCTGGACCCCGAGCTCGCGCGCGAAGGGCTCGCTGCCCGGAGGCGCGGCGATGCCGGCCTCGCGGACGGCCGCCGTCGGCGCGGCGTTGGCGCCCGGGGCCGCCAGCGCGCCCGCGGCGGTGGCCAGGGCGCCGGCGAACGACCCGTGGCCCGCCGCGCCCGCGACACCGCCGACGGCGGTCGCGCCTGGGGCGAGGCCGGTGCCTTCGGTGCCGCGACCCTCGGCGGCGGCCATCGCGCCTGCCGCGCCCGAGGCGGCGTGCAGGCCGAGCGCGCCGGCGTCGAGGGCGCCGGGCCGGCCGGCTTCGTCGGTGGTGCGTCGGGCGGCCATGTCGGGGGCGGCGCCGCGGTCGGACAGGGCTGGCGCCCCGGCCGGGGCATCGGCCGCCGGTGACGCCTTGGCCGCGGAGGCGCCCGCCGCGGCGAGCGGATCGGCGCGGCCTTCGACCGGGGCGGCGAAGGCCTCGCGCTCGGTCGGCACGGCCGGGCGCGCCGTGGTGGCGGCGTCGGCCGCGATGGCAGCGGGGTCCGCGTCGCCGGCGGCGTCGGCCCCGGCACGCGCGGTGCGCGAGCGGCCGGGCGTGCGCAGGGCCTCGTCGGCCTCGAGCGTGGCCGGATCGCCGGTGGGGCCCGATCCGCTCTCGGCGCCTGCGGCGGCATCGCGTCGCCCGGGCGCGGACGCCGGCCGCGTGTCGCTGGCAGACCTCGCGCCGTGCTGGCCATCGCGGGCCGTGTGCGCTCGTCGGCTCTCCTGCGCGCCGTTGGTGGTGCGCGGGGCATCGCCTGGCCCTTGAGATTCCTGTGTCGCCGAGCCGCGGCCCTCGGTGCGCGGGCGTCCGGGCTCGCGTGCGGGGTCGCGGGCCGGCTCGCGCACGGGCTCACGCACCGGTTCGCGCACCGGTTCGCGCATCCCCTCGCGCGTGGCCTCGGCCGGCGCCTGCGGTGGCGCGACCACCGCCTGCCTCGCTTCGCCGAGTGCACGCAGGAAGGCCTGTCCGCCGGCGCCGTCCTCGCCGGCGCCGCCCAGCCAGGGCGCGGCCGAGGTGCCGTTCGGGCCGAGGGTCGGATGCAGGCGGCTGGACAGGAGGCTCGGGGTCATGGCTGGGCTCCTTGGAGCGGTCCGCCCGCCGGTCCGGAGGGTTCCGGCGGGCTCGATGCGTGGTTCGTTCGGGGTGGCGTCGCGGCCGGTCTCAGTGCTTGCGCATCAGCGCGCCCATCTCGCTCGAGCGGGCGAGGGCGCTGCGCAGGGCGATCTCGTCGGCCTGGCGCTGCTCGATGCGCACGGCGTGTCGATGGGCCTCCTCGGCGCGGCGGTCGAGGAGCTTCTTCACCGAGGCGACGCGCACTTCGCGCTCGAGCAGCACCTCGCGCTGCTCGACGGCCTGCCGTTCGAGGCGGGCCAGCTGCCCGCGCTGCTGCTCGATGGCCTGGTCGAGCCGCTGCATGAACCCCTGGTGGCAGCGCACGAGCTCGATGCTGACGGCCTTGCCGTTCAGCGCCGGCGCACGCCGGCGATAGTCCTCGCGGTAGGCGTGCAGCTGGTCGGCCTGAGCGCGCGCCTGGCGCGTCGCCTCCTCGGCCTGCTGCAGGCGCGACAGGGCGGCGTCGCGTTCGTTCTCGGCCTGCTCGAGCAGGGTGATGAGGGCGGAGCTGGACATGGGGCAGAGGGCGGTCGGGGGATGTGTGGTTCGGCGGGTTCGAAAGGGGCGTGGGCCGGCGGCTCGCGGGGTCGGTGGTTCAGGCTGCCATCGGCACCAGGGCCTGCAGGCGCGCGCGGCACTCGCCGAGCGGCGCGCGCTCGTGCATGTCCTGCTGCAGGAACTGGGCAATCTGGGTGGACAGCCGCACCGCGAGGTCGAGCTCGGCGTCGTGGCCCGGCTGGTAGGCACCGAGCTGCAGCAGGTCGCGCGCCTTCGCCAGCCGCGCCATCAGCTGGCGCAGGCGGCGAGCCGCCTGCTGCTGCGGGCGCGGCGCCACCGCGGTCATCACGCGCGAGATCGAGCGCTCGACGTCGATGGCGGGGAAGTGGCCGCTCTCGGCGAGCTCGCGCGAGAGCACGATGTGGCCGTCGAGGATGCCGCGCGCCGCGTCGGCGATCGGGTCCTGCGGATCGTCGCCCTCGGTGAGCACGGTGTAGAAGGCCGTGATCGAGCCCTGGCCGTGCAGGCCGTTGCCGCTGCGCTCGACGAGCTGCGGCAGCTTCGCGAAGCAGCTCGGCGGGTAGCCGCGCGTGGCCGGCGGCTCGCCGATGGCCAGTGCGATCTCGCGCTGCGCCATCGCGTAGCGCGTCAGGCTGTCCATCAGCAGCAGCACGTGCCTGCCGCGGTCGCGGAAGTGCTCGGCGATGGCGGTGGCGTAGTGCGCGCCCTGCAGGCGCACGAGCGGCGGCGCATCGGCCGGCGCGGCGACGACGACGCTGCGCGCCAGGCCCTCGGCCTCGAGGATGTCCTCGATGAACTCCTTGACCTCGCGCCCGCGCTCGCCGATGAGTCCGACGACGATGACGTCGGCCGCGGTGTAGCGCGCCATCATGCCCAGCAGCACGCTCTTGCCGACGCCGGTGCCCGCGAAGAGGCCCAGCCGCTGGCCACGGCCCACCGTGAGCAGCGCGTTGATGGCGCGCACGCCGGTGTCGAGCGGCGTGCGCACGGGGTCGCGGTCCATCGCGTTGATCGGGCGGCGCACCATCGGCTCGTCCACCGTGCGCGTGAGCTCGCCGAGGCGGTCCAGCGGACGGCCGTGCGAGTCGACGACGCGGCCGAGCAGGCCGTCGCCCATCGGCAGGTGCAGGCCGCGGTCCTCGCTGCG
>Ga0073934_10001827_pt1 | contig 48141 bp, 40 predicted proteins | sample LarsenN4metaG_FD_76834 | JGI IMG/M metagenome (GOLD analysis project Ga0073934, IMG submission 76834) | Hot spring sediment bacterial and archeal communities from British Columbia, Canada, to study Microbial Dark Matter (Phase II) - Larsen... ...
ATGTGCCAGCGGTACATGGCGCTCTTGCCGAACGGCGCCGTCAGCGTCACGCCGTGCAGCCCGAACGCGAAGGTTTTGAAATCGTCGTCACGGGCGGGGTCCGCCGCGCGCCAGCCGAAGTAGTCGCCCGTGCCGGTCCCGAGTATCGAGGGAAACTGGTCGTCGTCGATCCAGATCTTGTGGTCGCCCGCGCCCCACCACTGCTTGCGCGGGCAGTCCACCTGCAGCGCGCACCCCACCAGCCGCCCGCGGCCCGACGCCTCCAGCACGGTGTAGTCGAACACCTGGCAGGGGTCCTCCACGTGGTAGCGGGCCTTGAAGCGCAGGCTGTTGTCCGGCGGGGGCGCGCGGTCCACCCGCAGGAGCAGCATCAACCCGATGGGCGTCTTCAGCTCGACGTTGTGGTTCTCAATCTCGATCCGCGCCGAGCGGAACGGCATCGGGAAATAGCAGTACATGAACCAGCTTTCCTGCACGTTGACCCGTGGCAGGTCGGTCCACAGGTCGGTGCCCAGCGGCGTGCTGCGGTAGGCAATCCGCCGGAAGCCCGTGCCGAAGAACTCCGCCAGCGGGCACTCCACCGCCGGTCGCTCAAGGCCATCCCAGTAAATCCGCAGCGTGCACTTGTGCAACGCGTAGAGCTGCCGCGGCTCGTTGCGGTCCGTCAACGAGACGTACAGCGCCCGGATCGTGCCCGGCTTGTCGATCGTCCACTCCAGCTTCTCGCCCGGCTTGAGGTCCTGCTGGATCGTCTGTGGCGAAACCCGCCGGCCGCCGAACAGCCGGGCCTCGCTCAGCCCGCGCGTCAAGGCGTTGACCACTTCCGTGAGGGCGGCCGCCGCGGCCGGGTCGAGGCGGGTCTGGAACCGCTCGACCTGCGTGCCGGGCGGGAACGTCACGCAGTCGATCTGGTACGTCCCGCTGAACTCGCGGCAGAGCACCTGGCACGACTGGCCGAAGCCGATCGGGAAGTACAGGTTCTTGCCGGCCCCGGGCGCCGTCTCGTAGCTCAGCGGCGCGCCGAACGGCTCCTGCTGGCCGTTGAAGAGGTTGTCCAGGGCCGTGGCGATGACCGGCTGGCCATCGAGCACGATCCGCACTTGCCCCGCCGGCTTGTCCACCCACAGGTGCACGATCGCACCCGGGCCGACCTGCTCGACCAGCACGTCCCAGCCGTCCGGCGTTCTGCGCACGAACTGGTTGCGGTCGTCGTTGGCGTCCCAGTGCACATAGCGGCCGTCCTGCACGTCGCGCTGCCGGCGGTCGAAGCTGGAGAAGGTCAGCAGCCGTTCTCCGGGCGGCGGCGGCGTGGTCAGGCGGTCGAGGTCGATGATGCGCTTCAGGAGATCGGCCTGGGTGAGCTTGTCGGCGGCGAGTGCGGCCGCGACCAGTTCAAAGTGCAAAATGCAAAGTGAAAAAAGCAGCAGGCCACAGCGTCGAACACACGGGTCCCTTTTGAACTTCTCACTCTGCATTTTGAACTTTCGCGCACGTCACACATTGAACTTGATCAGCAGGACATCCCCGTCCTGTACCACGTAGTGCTTCGGCTCGTGCCGCAGCTTGCCGGCGGCCTTGGCCTCGCGCAGGCCGCCGGCCGCCCGCAGGTCGTCCCAGGCGATGGTCTCGGCCTTGATGAACCCGCGGGCCAGGTCGCTGTGGATTTTGCCTGCGGCCTCGATGGCCGTCGTGCCCTTCGGCACCGCCCACGAGCGGACCTCCTGCTCGCTGCCGGTCAGAAACGTAATCAGGCCCAGCGCGTCGAAGCAGGCGCGGATGATCCGATCCCGGGCCAGCGCCAGAATCCCGTAGCCCTGCATGAACTCCGGCCGGTCCGCCGGCTCCATCTGGATGATCTCCGCCTCCAGCGCCGCACACAGCGTGATCATCGCCGCCGCCTGCGCGTCCTGGAACGGCGGCGGGGCGCCGATGCGGTCCTCGCCGACGTTAAGGGCGATGATGAGCGGCTTCTGCGTCAGAAAGCCGAAGCTGCGCAGCAGCTTCTCCTCCTCGCCGGGCGGCACGACGGCGCTCAGCGGCCGCTCGCTGCGCAGCGCTTCGCGGCAGCGCTGCAACACGGCCAGCTCGTGCTTCTGCTGGTCGTGCTCCTTGCTGGGCTTGGTCAGCGCCTTCTGCAGCTTCTCGACACGGTTGTCGCAGCTCACCAGGTCGGCCAGCAGCAGCTCGTCGCGCAGCTCGCGGAAATCCGCCTCCGGGTCCAGCCGCCCGCGATGCGGCGCCACCGCCTCCGACGCGAACGCCCGCAGCACCACCAGCAGCGCGTCGCACTGCCGCAGCGTCGGCAGGTGCCGCGCCAAGCCGGCGTCCTCAACCCCCTCGGCGCTGCCCGGCAGGTCGATGAAGTCACACGTCGCCTCGGTGCGCTTCTTGGGCCGGTAGATCTGTTCCAGCAGGTCGAGTCGCGGCTCCGGCACCTTCACCGCCGCCAGGTTCTCCCCGGCCGGGTTCAGGTGGCTGCGCGGCACAGCCGATATCGCGGTGAACAGCGCGCTTTTGCCGGAGTACGGGAAGCCGACGATCGCGACGCGCATCCGTATCCCCCGCGCGAGCGCGGACTCTCTCGTCCGCGGGGTTATACTACTGCGACGCGCGGCGGCGGGGTAGTATGGCTGTTGCCGGGCGCCGCCGGCAACGGCATGAGGACCAAGAGGATGCGCTATCCGGCAAGCCTGCTGTTGAGCGCGGCGCTGGCCTGGGCCGGCGGCTGCGGGGCGGATGAGTTGCCGGACATGCTCCCAGCCACGATCCAGTCGGTCAACCGCATCCGCGACGATGACAGCCTCAGCCCGCAGGAAATGCGCGACCAGCTCGAAGCCCTGGGTATCGACCCCGTGGTCGTCAACGGCCTGCTGCGCGCCGAGCGCACGCAGAACCAGTTCGGCGGCGACCTGCGCTCGGCGTTCGAGAAAGTTTCCGCAGGCCGCTTCACCGAGCTGACCCCGGACGAGGTGCAGGTGTACGGCGACGCGACCGGCGTGACCAGCTACACCGATACGGAGGCGCAGTTGATCGTGGACTTCTTCGGCGAAAACGACATCAACACCGCCGACGGGCTGAAGGGGTTCCTCGACGATCCGGCCAACGCCCTGCCGCCCGGAATCGACGAAACGAACCTCCGCGGCGTGTTCGTCGACTTCGACCCCGTCGACGTGATCGACGACATCGAGTGAGGGTGGCACGGGCGTCCCGCCCGTGAACCGCCCGGATGCCGACGGTTTGGCGGGCGAGACACGCGTACCAGGCCTCATGACGCAGGGTCCGCACAAAGGAGTGCACATGCGAACGCGGAGGTTTCTGCCGACATTGCTGGGCGCAGCGCTGCTGCTGTCGCTGACGGGCTGCCCGTTCTTCGTGGGCACGCCGCTGTTCAACTGGGCGGTCAAGGCCCTGCAAGGCCGTCTGACCGACACGACCGCCGACGAGTGGCTGGCAGTTGCGGGCGTGATCAACGAAGTCGCGCCGCAAGTCCAGCTCTCGCTGAGCGAGGCGCAGGCCCAGGCCATCGTCGACTTCCTGCAGGCCAACGATCTCAACCGCGTCCGCGAGGTCGTTGACCTCGTGCGCCGCGCGCGGCAGGACCCCTCGGTCATCGACGAGCTGGAGATCCCCGACAGCGTGATCGAGGTCTTCGGCAACGACCAGGTGGACCTGGACGAGCTGGCCAGTGATGTCGCCGCCGAAGGCCCGCTGGCGAGCTGAATCGGCCGGAAACCAGGTTGGCACGGTGTGGCGCAGCCAGGCCGTGGTGAGACCTCATAACCCGCACGGCTCCGCTTCGCCAGACCGTGCTATCCGTGCTCCCCTCATGCGACACGCCACGCAGCGGATGTCAAGGCCATTTCGCGAGGTCGACGCCAAGAACCTCGGCTTGCCCGCCGGGGTGCTTATCCCCTCTAATACAATGTAGCGGGCAGCGGTGGGGAAGGTCCGATGTTGCGGGCGCCACTGCGCTGTGGGAGGTGCAGCGTGTCCCGTGCGGGCGTCGCGGCTGAAGCCGCGGCACACGCGGAGGTGGGTGCGTTCAACAGCCGGCAAGGGCGTCGATGTTCAGCGGCATCATCCAGCGCATGGGTTCGGTCCGGGCCATCCGCCCGCCCGCGGCGAAGCCCAGCGCCGCCACGCTCGCGGCCGCCCTCGACCTTGAGGCCCCCGACCTGCTCCGCGACGTATCTGTCGGCACCAGCATCGCGGTCAACGGCGTCTGCCTGACGCTCACCGCGCTGCACGAGGGCGTCGCGTCGTTCGACATCATCCCCGAGACCTGGCGGCGCACGAATCTGAGCGACCTGCAACCCGGCGACCTCGTCAACCTCGAGACCTCGCTCCGCGCCGGCCAGCCCATCGACGGCCATTTCGTCCAGGGCCACGTCGACGGCTGCGGGCTGATCGAGCGGATCGAACGGGGCGGCGGCGAATACAAGCTCTGGATCCGTGTCGACGCTGACCTGACGCCGTACCTGGTCCGCAAAGGCTCGATCGCGGTGGACGGCGTCAGCCTGACGATGGTCGATCTCGGCCAAACATGCTTCTCGGTCGCGTTGATCCCGACCACGCTCGAACGCACCAACCTGGGCCGGCGACAGGCTGGGCAGCGCGTCAACCTCGAGACGGACATCCTGGCGCGGATCGTGGTCAGCCGCCTGGACGCGCTGTGCGACGCGGGGCGGTTGTCGCCCCCGCCGGCCGGCCGCGGCGTCACCTGGGACCAGCTTCGCGAGTGCGGGTTTGTGACATGATTGCGGGCCGCTCCAACGGGCAGAACGGCAAGCCGCTCATCGGCATCACGATGGGCGACCCGCTCGGCATCGGCCCGGAGGTGATCATCAAGGCCCTGGCCGACCCCGAGCTGCGCAGCCGCGCCCGCTACGTCATCTTCGGCCTGCACGACGTGCTGGAGCTCGCCGCCGATCAGGCCGAAATCAGCCCCTTCTGGTGGCGCGAACCGTACGACGGCCAGCCGCGCATCTTCAGCGGCGTGCTGGTGGCGGACTTCGACGATCTGCCCGCGGCGCGCATCAACGGCCGCCGCGAGCCGGACGAGCTGGCCGGCCGGGCCTCGCTGCGGTTCGTCGAGGAGGGCGCCAAGCACCTGCGCTCGGCCTTGCTCGACGCGCTGGTCACCGGCCCGATCTGCAAGGAGAGCTGGCGGCTGGCCAACTGTCGCCATAACGGCCACACCGACCTGCTGGCCCGCAGCTTCGAGCTGCCGCACCGCCTGGTGATGATGTTCGCCGCCGGCCGCCTGCGGGTCGCGCTGGCCAGCGACCACATCCCGCTGTTCGAGCTGCGCCACCGCTTCACCATCGGCCTGGTGCACCGCCCGATCGACCTGCTCGACCGCGCCCTGCGCGAGTGGTTTGGCATCCCGCGGCCGCACATCGGCGTGCTGGGGCTGAACCCGCATGCCGGCGAGGGGGGCCTGCTGGGCGATGAAGAGCAGCGCATCATCGAGCCGGCTCTGACCATGGCCCGCAGCGCCGACATCCACGTCAGCGGCCCGCTGCCGCCGGACACCGCCTTCACACCTGAAGTGCTGCAGCGCTACGACGGACTGGTGGCGATGTACCACGACCAGGGGCTGATCCCGGTGAAGATGGCGGCCTTCCACTCCGCCGTGCACCTCACCCTCGGCCTGCCCGCCATCCGCACCAGCCCGGACCACGGCACGGCCTTCGACATCGCCGGCCGCAACCGCGCCCACCCCGGCAGCATGCACGCGGCGATCGCGCTGGCGGTGCACTTGGCCGAGCGGCGGCGCGAGAATGCCTTTGCAGAGATCCAACGGCGCAGAGACGAGGCCCAGGCGGAAGCGCAGCGGCGCCGCGCCAGCGCAGGGGCGGACTAGAAGCAGGGGGACCCTCTGGCGGCCTCGCTGGCGGCGATCGTGGAGCTTTGCAGTCGGGAGCCGTGCAGTCGCTTAGCGCGAACGGGGTCGGGTTCGCGGTCGGCGTGCCGGAGCGAGGCGCGTGACGTGGACGAGATCGCAAATCACGACGTCCTGTGCCAGCGGCGAGCGACCATTGCCGGCGATGCCGACGTAGAGGGCACGGGGTGTAACGATGATCTGGTCCGGGTGTCGGACTTGGCAGCTGGCCCCGTCTGACAGGCAGACGACGAACGGCTCGAAAGGCGCCCGGCGCAGCAGCTTAACCACCTCTGCAACCCGCATGCCGGGATTCTACGTGCGCCCTGGCGCGGGTCAATGCGAACCGAATCCGCGCGGCCGAACTCCGTGGTGCGACGTACGGCGGCGGCGGACTCGTTGGCGCATCCCAGCGCCAAGGCAGGTCGCTGCAACGCCGATGGCGACACCGACTTGGCCGACCGGGCGACGCTGCTGGCGAACTTCGGCGTCACGTGCGAGTAGGCACGCCGGGTCCGACGCGATGCACGCCAGTGAAGCCCGGCGCCCTCAAACCGCGCCAGGCTTCGGCGCCGCCTCGCTTTCCGCCGATAACTCGACGGGACCGCGCCGTGGCGCATAGAATGCCTTTCGACGCCCGGCATCTGACGTAGAATCCATCGAGAGCCCATGGTCCAGAAGATCGAGAAAGACCACCAGCGCTTCCGCCAGATCGTCAAGGGCCGTATCCGCGACGACTTGCGCAAGTTCCTCACCCGTGGCGAGCTGATCGGCAAGGAGGGCAAGCACCTGATCAGCATCCCCGTCCGCGGCATCGACCTGCCGCACTTCCGCTACGGGGACAACAACGACTCCGGCGTCGGCCAGGGCGACGGCCAGGCCGGCCAGCAGGTCGGCGACGGCCAGGGCATCGGCCCCGGCGGCACCGAGCCGGGCCAGCACATCCTCGAGGTCGACGTCAGCCTCGATGAGCTGGCCGACATCCTCGGCGAAGAGCTGCGCCTGCCGCGCATCCAGCCCAAGGGCCGCCACAACATCACCACCGTCAAGGAGCGCTACAGCAGCGTGCGCCAGACCGGGCCGGAGTCCCTGCGGCACTTCAAGCGCACCTTCCGCCGGGCCCTGCGGCGGATGATCATGACCGGCGCCTACGACCCGGAGAAGCCGTCGATCGTGTTCGAACGCCGCGACCGCGTGTACCGGAGCTGGAAGCCGGTCCGCAAGCCGCAGTCGAATGCCGTCATCGTCTACATGATGGACGTCTCCGGCTCGATGGGCCACGAGCAGAAGGAGCTGGTGCGGCTGGAGGCGTTCTGGATCGACGCCTGGCTGCGGCGGAACTACGAGGGCATCGACAGCCGCTACGTCGTGCACGACGTGCACGCCAAGGAAGTGGACCGCGAGACCTTCTTCCACCTGCGCGAGGACGGGGGCACGAAGATCAGCAGCGCGTTCAAGTGCTGCCGCGAGCTGCTGGACAAGCATTACCGCGCCGACGAGTGGAACATCTACCTGTTCCACTTCTCCGACGGCGACAACTCGAGCGAGAGCGACAGCCGCGAGTGCTGCAAGCTGCTGCGCGAGCACCTGCTGCCGCGCTCCAACCAGTTCGGCTACTGCCAGGTGGCCAGCGCCTACGGCAGCGGGAACTTCATCAACGTGCTGCGCGAGCAGCTCGGCGACGCCGAGAACGTCGTCAGCACGCGCGTGAACACCAAGGACGACATCTACGACAGCATCAAGGCCTTCTTCGCCAAAGGCCGCTAGCGCCCCCACCGACAAGTCGCCGAGCGGAGCGCCGCGACCCGCCTGACGCTCGCTCACGCCCGGGCGCCCTGGCCACGTTGCCCGGCCCCGAGGCGCTGGGCCACCAGCTCCAGCACGTGCCACGGCGCGAGCCCGGTGTGGTGCGCGATCTGCTCGCGGCAGGAGAAGCCGCTGACGGCGATGGCCGCGTCGCCGCGGTTGCGGACGGCGGGGAACAGGCGCTGCTCGCCGATGGCGCGGGCCACGTCGTGGTGCGCGCGCTCGTGGCCAAAGGAGCCGGCCATGCCGCAGCAGCCGCTGTTGATCTCCGTCGCGTTCCATCCGGGGACAGAATTCAACAGCGACAGGACGTCCGCGGTTCCAACCAGCGCTTTCAAGTGGCAGTGGCCGTGATAGAGGATTCGCTTCGGCCCGGCGGCACTCGTCGACGTTGCAGGCGCGGAGGATTCAGTGCGGGTAGAGCGGGCAGCGCCCACCCCTCCGGGCTGCGGCGGTGCGAAAGCGATCGCCTGCGGCTCGTCTCGCAGCAGGCGGGCCAAGAGCGATTCGATTATCATCGTCCGCCCGGCCAGCTTGCGCGCGGCGAGGGTTCGCACGAGCTGTGGATACTCGTCGATCAGCGTCAGCAGGCAGCTCGGCTCGCTGCCCACCACCCACGCGCCCTGCTCGACCAGATCGGCCAGGCGCTCGACGTTGCGGCGGGCCAGCTCGGCCGCTTCTGCCAGGAAGCCCTTGCTGATCAACGGTCGGCCGCAGCATTCCAGCTCCGGCACCAGCACTTCGAAACGAGCCGCCTCCAGCAGCCGTACCGCCGCGATCCCGACCTGCGGCCAGTAGCAATCGGTCCAGGTGTCGACGAAGTACACGACGCGCCCGCGATGGCCGGGCGCCGCCGGCGTGCGGCTGGCGAACCAGCGGCGGAACGTGGGCGTGGCGAAGCGCGGCGGCGGGACGCGGCGGTCCAGGCCATAGCGCCATTCGAGAATGCGCCGCGCAAGCGGGTTCTGCGACAGGACGTTGGCGATGCGCGGGAATCGCGAGCCGAGTCGGGCGTGCCTGGCCGCGGTCGCGAAGAACCGGGGCGAGCGCGATACCCCGCGCGTGGCGTTGCGGTGGGCCAGCCATTCGCACTTGAGCCGCGCCATATCGACGCCGGTGGGGCACTCAGTCCTGCACGCCTTGCACAGCAGACACAGCTCCATGACCTCGTCGAGGGCCGGGTCGTCCAGGCCATCGAGCAGGTCCCCGTCGGAGAGTGCGATCCGCAGCGCGTTGGCCCGCGCTCGCGTGGTGTGCTTCTCGTCGAGCGTGGCCATGTACGACGGGCACATCGTGCCGACCAGCTTCTGACGACACTGGCCGACGCCGCTGCACATGCCGGCCAGTCCGGCCATGCCGCCGTGACGCGCGAAGTCCAGATGCGTCTGCACGGACAACGTCCGTGCGCTGCGTGGCCTGGGCGTCTCGCCCGTCTCCCCGGACGACGGACGGGCGGGACGCCCGTACCAGCCTGGTTGTGGCTCGGGGTGCGGCGGCGTTGCGAGCGCGTGGCGCAGGTTCTCGTCCATCGGCAGCGGGTCGACGATCTTGCCGGGGTTGAACAGGCCGTGCGGGTCGAAGGCTTGCTTGACCTCCCGGAAAGCCCGCACGATCGTCGGCCCGTACATCGTCTCCAGCCACTCGCTGCGGACCAGCCCGTCGCCGTGCTCGCCGGTCATCGCTCCGCCGTACTTGAGCACGAGCTGCGTGGTTCGCTGCGCGATGCGGCGCAGGCGCTGCACGTCGGCCGGATCCTTGAGGTTGAGCACCGGGCGGACGTGGATCACGCCCACGCTGGCGTGGGCGTAGTGACCGACCTCCGTGACGCCTTCCTCGGCCAGCGTCGCGTCCAGCTCGGCGATGTAGTCGCGCAGCCGCGACGGATCGACGGCGGCGTCCTCGATGAATTCGTACGGCTGGCGGTCGCCCGGTCGCGACATCAGCAGGCCGAAGCCGCGGTTGCGCAAATCCCAGACCGCCTGCTGCACGTTGGCGTCGCACACGACGCGGCGCGCATAGCCCACCGATGCGGCCGCCAGGTCCGTCTCCAGCGCCTGCATGCGGCGGCGCAGCTCGTCCGCGTCGTCGTCGTACAGCTCGCAGATGAGCACGGCCGCCGGCAGCCCCGACAGAAACTGGCCGCGCGCGGACTCGGGGACCTGTGGTGCGCCGGCGGCCAAGATGAGTTTGTCCACCAGCTCGACCGCGGCCGGGCGGTGCTGCAGCATGAGCGGCGTGGCAGCGAGCGCGTCGAGCACAGCGTCGAAGTGCGCGACGATCAGCGCCTTGCAGCGCGACGGCGGCGTGAGCCGCAGCGTCGCGCCGACCACGAGGCACAGCGTGCCCTCGCTGCCACACACGATCGTGGCCGGATTCACCGGCTCGGAGGTGCACAGGCGGTCGAGCGCGTAGCCGCCGTTGCGGCGCATGACGCGCGGATAACGGGCGAAGACTTCGTCGCGATACTGCGCGCGGATGCGGTCGAGCTCGTGTTCTATGCGCGCAGCGATGGCGCTGCGGGCGGGCGAAGCTCCTGCTGAGCCTGGTTTGGCGGGCGGCGGCTCGGCAGGAGCCTCGCCCTCCCGATTCGCGCGCCACGGTTCGGCAGGAGCCGCGCCCCCCCGCACAGAACGACCGCCCTGCGGACGCGCTGGCTCGGCCGGCAGGTCGGCATAGGGGTGGTGCGGCCAGGTGACCACGCTGCCGTCGGACAGCACGACCGTCAGCTCCACCACATAATCGACGGTTCGCCCGTAGCACACCGAGTGCGCCCCGCACGAGTTGTTGGCAATCATGCCGCCGATCGTTGCGCGGCTGGCGGTGGCCACATCCGGCGGGAAGTGCAGACCGCACGGCGACAGGGCCGCGTTCAAATCGTCCAGCACGACGCCCGGCTCAACCTGCACCGTGCGGCTCTGCGGGTCAATCGCCGAGATGCGGTTCAGGTACTTCGAGAAGTCGATCTGCACGCCCCGGCCGACCGCGCCGCCGGCGATGCCTGTGCCCGCCCCGCGCAGCACGATCGACAGGCCGCGCTCGCGGCACAGGTTCACGGTCGCGACCACGTCGTCGATGCAGCGCGGGAGCACGACGCCCAGCGGGAAGATCTGATACAGGCTGGCGTCGGTGGCGTAGATCGCGCGCGTCAGCCGGTCGAAACGCACCTCGCCGCGGATCGCGCCGCGCAGCTCGGCCTCCAGCGCGGCCGCGACCGCCGGGTCGGCGGCAGCGGGATGGCCGGTCGCGGCGTTCATCATGGGGCTTCGCGCGTCTCGGACGCTTCCTGGGCAATGCTAGCCAGGATGGGCCGCTCGATCGACCCGCCGGCCGGCTCGACGGCGATCGAGCCGGTGGCCAGCGGCGTCGGGTGCGGCTGCTCGAGCGTGACGCGCGCCAGCAGCACGACGGTCAGCGCGCGGCCCAGCGTCGACGTCGCGAACAACACCATGTACCCAGCGTGTGACTCGTGCAGCCAGTGCAGCAGGCCGCCCCCCAGCAGCGCCCCGGCGACCTGCGCGACGGCATTGAGCAGGTTGTAGGTCGTGAGCACGCTGGTGCGCTCCTCTTCTGGGATGGTCTCGAAGAACAGCAGCAGCGCCGCCAGCTCGTGCGCGCCCCAAGCCAGACCCGCCAGCACCTGCAGAAACGCCAGGTACGCGGGCGAGTCCCCCAGCGTCCACAGCCACGGCAGCGGGATCACCGCCAGCCCGCCGAGCCACAGCAGCCGCCGCGCGCCAAAGTGGGCCGCAATGCGCCCCGCCAGCGGTGCGCTCGCCACTTTCACCACGTACGACACCGCCGTCAGCAGCATGTACTGCGCGTATGACTGGTGGAGCTGCTTGAGCATGTACGGTGTGAAGTACGGGGCGGCGACGTAGGTCGCGAGCTGGATCGCCAGCAGGTAGGCCAGCAGCCGTCCATCCGCCCGGTGCCGCGTCCGCTGCATCAGTTCGCCCGGCGGGACGTGGCGATGGTTGTCGAGATCTTGCCGCGGCTCGCTTTGCATCGCCAGGAAGCGGGCCGACAGCAGCCGGAACACCGCCGCCGCCGCAAAGATCGCGCCGAACGTTGCCAGCTCGTGGCGGCCGTGGGCCGTGGCGTGCAGGGCCAGCCCGCCGGCCACGAGTCCAACCAGGACGCAGCCGTGGGTGAAACGGCTGCGGCGGGCGAAAAAGGTGGCCCGCCGGCGGGCGGGAATCAGGCGGTTCATCCAGGTGTTCCAGGCCGGTCCGGTGCCCATGCCGGCGGCCCAGTAGAGGGTCGCCGTGGAATAGACGACTGCGGCGGCGGTCCAGGCGGACGATTGCACGGCGGGCAGCCAGCCGAGAGCGGTCAGCAGCAGCGGTACGAAGCTGAGCGCCTGCGTTGCGGCGCACAGCACCACCCAGCGGCGCAGCGAGCCGAGGCGCTGCACCGCGTATGGCGAGATGAGCTGGATCACCGCGCCCAGCACGACCGGCACGGCCGCGACCAGCCCGGCGGCGACCTGACCTAGCCCGACTGCGATGGCGAACGCGGGCAGGTAGGTCTCGCCCAGCCCGACCATCAGGCTGTAGGAGGCGCCGTCGGCGACGCTGGCGCGCAAGTCGCGCCGCAGGCGCGGATCGATCGCTTGCGTCATGCCACGCATGATAGCGCGGCGAACGCCGCGCGGTATGTGGTCTGCGGGTAGCGTCCCACTCGTGCAATCGCTGGCTGCTTGCTGGCGATGGCGCGGCCCGGAACGGAGCCGGGCCGGTTACGCCCCGGTCGCGGCCCGGAACGGAGCCGGGGCGGTTACGGCCCGGTCTGGCCGCCCGTGACTGGGGCGGGTCGGTTCAACCGCCCCATGACTGGGGCGGCTCGGATTCGGCGGGTACGGCGCCCTCATCGCTTCGCCTCCTCGACGCTATGGATTTCACGAGTGGGACGCCTCCGGCCACGCGGCCTTGTCACGGGTATACCCGCCCCAGCGTGCGGGCGAACGGGATCGTCTCGCGCACGTGCTTGAGGCCGCACAGCCAGGCCAGCGTCCGCTCCACCCCCAGGCCGAAGCCGCCGTGCGGGACCGTGCCGTAGCGCCGCAGGTCCAGGTACCACTCGTAGGCGGCCTGCGGCAGGCTTTCCTCGCCGATGCGCTCCAGCAGCGCGTCCAGGTCGTCCTCGCGCTGCGAGCCGCCGATGATCTCCCCGTAGCCCTCCGGCGCCAGCAGGTCGACGTTGTTGACGACGCGCGGGTCGGCGGCGTTGCGCTTCATGTAGAAGGCCTTGACCTGGCGCGGGTAGTGCGTGACGAAGACGGGGCGGTCGTGCAGGCGGGCGATGATGGTCTCGTCGGAGCCGCCCAGGTCGCGGCCCCACTGGAAGTTGGCGGCCAGCTCCATGTGCCGCGGAATGTTGCGGACCTCCTCCTCGCGCTCGGCCAGCTCCTCGCGGGCCTGGGCGATCTCCTGCACCAGCTTCTCGGCCTTCCACTTCTTGGTGCCGGAGGCGGTGCGCTCGCGCTCCTTCTCCGCGATCTGCGTCTTGAGCTCCTCGATCTGCGCCCGGGCGCGCTCCAGGTCCCCCTCGAGCATCTTCCGCACGTGGTCGCTGCGCAGGATTTCGGCCGCCTCGCTGTACGTGATGCGGTAGAACGGCTGGTCCAACCGGCTCAGCACCGTCAGGTCGCGCCCCAGGAGCTGGAGCTCGGCCGGATGCGCGGCGATTACGCGCTGCACGATCTCGCGCACGAACTCCTCCGCCAGCGCGATCACATCGTCCAGCTCGGCGAACGCGATCTCCGGCTCGACCATCCAGAACTCGGTCAGGTGGCGGCGCGTCTTGCTCTTCTCGGCCCGGAAGGTCGGCCCGAAGCAGTACACCTTGCGGTGCGCCATGCAGGCCGCCTCGACGTAGAGCTGCCCGGTCTGCGCCAGGTACATCGGCTCGCCGAAGTAATCCACCGTGAACAGCGTCTGCGCCTCCTCGCCCGCGGCGGGCGTGAGAATCGGCGTGTCGATCAGCACGAAGCCGCGCGCATTGAAGAACTGGCGGATGGCGTCCACCAGCGTCGAGCGCACGCGCAGGATGGCCCACTGGCGCTTGGAGCGCAGCCACAGGTGCCGGTGCTGGAACAGGAAGTCGACGCCGTGCTCCTTGAGCGTGATCGGGTAGCCCTGGCAGGCGTGCAGGACGCGGACGGCAGTCGCGGCCAGCTCGTGACCGCCCTCGGCCCGCGGCTCGGCCCGCACCACGCCGTCCACCTCCAGCGAGGACTCCTGCCCGAGGTGCTCGGCGGCCTCGAACATCGCGGCGTTCGCGGCGGTGCGTTCGAGCACGCACTGGCAGATGCCGGTGCCGTCGCGCAGCAAGAGGAACAGCAGCTTGCCGGACGAGCGCCGGTTGTAGAGCCATCCGGCCAGCGTTACCGTCTGGCCGACATGTTGAGAAAGCCGGTCGATCGTGGTGCGCATCGCCATTGCCGGCGGTCCTTTCTGTGCGTCGAAGCGGACAGTCTACGTGCCGCGGCGGCGGGCGTCAGCGGAACGCCGCTGGACCGGCACGCAGCCGGGAAGCGGACATCGCCGTCGAGTGTCGGGCCTGCGGTCTGCCTTTCTGCATTCATTCTGAATTCTGCATTGCTCGCCGGCTGCCAGCGGCCCGCGCCCCACGTGCGACTGGCGCTGGCCGGGGCGCAGATTCCGGTCGAGCTGGTGGAATCCTGGCTATTCGACGACCCGCAGGGCCGCTTCCAGGTCGAGCGCGTCCCGCCCGTGTATCTCTCGATGCATGGCTTCGCGGCCCTGGCCCAAGGCGCGTGCGAGCTGGCCTGCACCGACCGGCGCATCGAGCCGCGCGAGCTGGCCGAGTTCGGCGCGCGGCCCGTCGCGGGCCGCCGCGTCGCCTTCTACGGGTACGCCCTCTACGTGCATCCGGACAACCCGCTCGACAGCCTCTACGCCGGCCACCTCAAGCTGTTGTTGCAGAAGAAGATCAGCGACTGGAAGGAGCTGGGCGGCCGCGCGGGCCCCATCCGTCTGCTCGGGCCGCGAAAGGCGACGCGCGGCGGCGAAATCCTGATGCGGCAGGCGAACATCTGGTTTGCAGACCCGACCTGGGAGGTGCGCGCGTCCGACGTCGAGATCATCGACGCGGTTGCGGCTGACCCGAGCGCCCTGGGGTTCGCCGCCGTCGGCTTCGACCAGGGCGTGCGCTACCTGGGGCTGCGGATGGACCGCAACGACCCGCCTGCGTTCCCGTCGGTCGAGGAGATCGAATCCGAGCGCTACGGGCTGGCGAAGGTGATCTACGTCTACTACACCGCCCCGCCCGGGCCCAACGTGCGGGCCGCCCTTGACTACCTGTTCAGCGACGGCGGCCGGCGGGCGATCGAGTCCACGCACGTGTGGCCGATCGCAGCGGAGCGCTCCGTGTGCCACCGCGCTGTGACCAGTGGCCTCGCGACGGGGGCCAAACCACTGCTCGCAGAGCAATGGCACACACGCCGACGTGGGATCGGAGAGGCTTCCGACTTCAACGTCCGCCACGGGTGGTGGACGCTACCCGTCCCGGCGATTGCCCGTGGCGCGCCGCGCTCGGACGCCGCACCATGACGCAGCCGCTGCGCATCCGCCAGGTGCAGGTCTACCCGCTGGCGATCCCGATGCGCTTCCGCTTCGAGCACGCCGCCGCCGCCCGCACCACCGCCGACCCGGTGATTGTCCGCCTGGTAGCCGAGGTCCCCTATGCCGGGCACGCCGGCTGCGGCGAGACGCTGGCCCGTCGCTACGTCACCGGCGAGACACAGGACAGTGTGGTGGAGGATGTGTGCCACGTGCTCACCCCGCGGCTGCTCGACTTTCGGCCGGGCTCGTTCGCGGAGGCGCTGGAGTTCATCGATGCGCTGCCCACGCTCTACGACCGCCGGCGGATTCACGCGGCCCGCGCCGCGGTCGAGCTGGCCCTGCTCGACCTGGCCTGCCGGGTGTTCGAGCGACGGATGGCGGAGGCCGCGGCGTGGCTGGACCTGCCGGGCTTCGGACCGCCCGGCTGCCGGGGTACCGCCCGCTACTCAGGCATTGTCGTCGGCCGCGCCCCGCGCCGTCTGGCCGCGTTCCTGCGCCTGCAGCGCTGCTACGGTCTGCGGGACTTCAAGCTCAAGGTGGCGGTCGACGGCTGGGAGCAGCGGCTGGAGGCGGCCTGCCGCGTGCTGCGGCCCGCCATCGACGCCGGCCGGGCCACGCTCCGCGTCGATGCCAACGGCGGCTGGTCATACGAGCAGGCCGTCGCCGCCCTGCCGCTGCTGGAGCGCTGTGGCGTGAGCGCGATCGAGCAGCCGCTGCCGCGCAGCGACGATGAGAAGCTGCCGCTGCTGCGCGAGCAGACGCGCTGCGACCTGATCGCGGACGAGTCGCTGCTGACGATCGCGGACGCCGAGCGGCTGGCCGTGACGCGCGCTACGCAGGTGCTGGACATTCGCCTGGCCAAGAACGGTGGTCTGCTGCCGGCCCTGCGGATCGCCAGCCTGGCGCTGGCAGCCGGCCTGGACGTCGAGTTGGGCTGCATGGTGGGTGAGACGAGCCTGCTGGCGTCGGCGGGCGTGGCATTTCTGGAGGCCTGCCCGCAAGTGCGCTTCGTCGAAGGCGCGTACGCCCGCTGGCTGCTGCGCGGCGACGTCGGCTGCCCGCCGATTCGCTTCCATCGCGGCGGACGCATGCGCGCGCTGCCCGGATTCGGGCTGGGCGTCGACGTAGACCCGGCGGCACTGGAACAGTTCCGCGTGACGCCGCCGGCGATTGTGAATCTGTAGGGGACGGCGCCTGAACAGCACACGCCGCCCGTGCTCGGTTATCATGCCACTGGTGTTGCCCGCGGGCCGGAGTATTCCATGCCGGACGAGGGGATCATTGCGATCCAGGCGCACGACGAGGTCGTGCTGGCGGTGGTTCTCAAGTCCGCTCTGGATGAGAAGGCGGCCAAGCAGTTGGAGCTCGAGGTCTCCGCGGCCGCGGCCGCCCGGCCGGGGCTGCCCGTCGTGCTGGACCTGGCCAAGGTCCGCTTCGTTCCCAGCGTGGCGCTGGGGGCGCTGGTGACCCTGCGAAAGGGACTGCACTTTGAGGGCCGGGCGCTCGCCTTGCTCAACGTCGCCCGCCAGGTGCGGCAGGTCCTGTCCGTCGCCCGGCTGGATCAGCTCGTCGCGGTTTACGACACGCTCGACGAAGCCCTGGCACACCTCCGCCGCAAGACCTGAGAGCTGGCCCGACGGCCAGCCGCGTCTAAGGGGCGTCGCTTCCGTGGGCCGTCCCAGCCGCCGGCGACCCGTCGCTGGTCAGGCCGATGTGCTCGAGGAACGCATCCATCTTGGGTTCGCGGCCGAGGTAGTCGCGGAGCATGTCCATCTCGTCCATGGAGCCGCCGCGGGACAGGATCTTCTGGCGGTAGTACAACCCGGCCTCGGGGTTGAGCAGGCCGCGCTGGCGGAAGCGGTGGAACATGTCCTCAGCGAAGACGCGCGACCAGGCGTAGCCGTAGTAGCCAGCCTGGTAGCCGACCAGGTGGCCGAAGGCGGCCTGGAAGTAGGACTCGGGCACGGGCTCGTACAGCTCGACCTCGCCGAACAGGTCCAGGCCCACCTTGGTCGTGTCCACGACGCCGCCCGGCGCGGTGTGGTACGCCAGGTCGGCCAGCCCGTAGTAGAACTGGTGCTCCCAGTACAGGCCGCTGCCCAGGTTGCGGGCGCGGATCATCCCGGCCACGAGCTCGTCGGGGATCGGCCGGCCGGTCTGGTAATGCCGCGCGAAGGTCTTGAGCACGCCGGCATCCCAGACCCAGTTCTCGAACATCTGCGAAGGGGCCTCGACGAAGTCGCGGGCCACGTTGGCGATCAGGTAGTAGCGCGTCCCGGTCAGAATCGAGTGCAGGCAGTGGCCGAACTCGTGGAAAAACGTCTTGACCTCGTCGTGCCGCATCAACGACGGCTTGTCCGCCGTCGGCCGGGTGAAGTTGCATACCAGCGCCGCCAGCGGCCGCGTCCGCGTGCCGTCCGGCCAGACCTTGTGCTCGTACAGCCCCCACTGGGCGGCGTGGGTGTACTTGCCGTCGCGCGGGTGAAGATCGATGTAGAACGCGCCCAGAAGCTGCCCGCTGGCCTTGTCGTACACCTCGAACAGCCGCACTTCCTCGTGCCACAGCGGCCGGCCCTTCGCGCCCGCCTGGGCGGTCACGTCCCGGTACTCCAGCCCGTACAGCGTCTGCGTGATCGTGAACAGCCCGTCGATCACGCGCTCCAGCGGGAAGTACTCGCGCACCTTCTCCGCGTCCACCTCGTAACGCGTCTTCATCAGGCGCTTCTGGATGAACATCTGGTCCCACGGACACAGCTTTGTCTGCGGGTCGCCCGTCAGCTCGCGCTTCTCCGCCAGAAACTCGGCGTAGTCCTTCTGCGCCTTCGTCCGCACCAGCGGCCGCAGCTCGTCGTAGAACTTCCGCACGCGATCGGCGTTGCGGGCCATGCGCACCTCGATCTCGTAGTCGGCCGGGTGCGCGTAGCCCAGGATCTGCGCCGCCTCTGCCCGCAGCTTGAGGATCTGCTCCAGCAGCCGCACGTTCTGCTTGCCGCCGCGACGTTTGAACGCCAGCCAGACCTTCTTGCGCGTGGTCTCGTTGGTGCAGTAGTCCAGCAGCGGCTCGAAGGTCGGGTTGTCCATGCCGACCAGATACAGCTCGCCGCTGCGCTTGAGGTCCGGGTTCGCAAAGAAGTCCTCCGGCAGACCCGAGAGCTCCGCGCGCGTCAGCGGCACGCGCGTCTCGTCCTCGCGGATGTTCTTCTCGAACTCGATCCCCAGCTTGTTGATCTGCATCTGGATTCGCTTGAGCTCCTCGCGCTGCTCGGGTGGCAGGGCCATGCCGCCGCGGCGAAAGTCGCGCAGCGTGTCGTCGACCAGCTTTTTCTGGTCGGGCTCGAGCTGCGGGTTCGTGTCGGCGAATTCCCTGAGGGCCTGGAACAGGTCTTCGCGCTTGTACACGCCGATGAGCCAGTTGGCCACGTCCTCTTCCGCCCGCTGGCCCCTTTCGCGCTCCGCCGCATCCGTCGAAACGTATGCCATGAACTGCGTCATGGCCGTGTCGTGCTGCAGATGGGCGACCAGGTCGTCCAGCGCCCCAAACGTGCTGTCGAAGGTGCGCTGCTGAGCCGGCACGGCGGCCACGGCTTGCACGGCCGCCTCGGCTTGGCGCAGGTGCTCGGCGACGGGCGAGTCGTCGGGAATCTGCGCCCAAGCCGGCGACAGGGCCAAACTGAGTGCGCTTGCGACAAGCACTCCCGACCGCACAGGAGAACGATCCGAAAGCGACATTTCCACTCCTTCGTTGAGACCGCCCGTACAGGCTGCGTGCGGCGGTAAAGCGTGCCGCCCCGGAGGTCAGCCGCCCGCCACGATACCCGACCGACCCAGGGGCGCGCTGACGTTCATGCATCTTCATGTCCAAGCCGAAGACGCGGACATGTCCGCCGAGTGCGAAGGCATGGCCGCGCCAGCGCTTGGGCCTGGCGCCCCGCTCGGAATGACGCCCGGCGCGCGGGCCCCGCCTCAGTCCCCGCCGCCCAGTTCCTCGTTGAACACCAGCAGCGTGATCGTGCTCTCACGCTGCTCATGCTGGGCCACGACTGCCAGGAAGCGCTGAATCCGCGCGCTGAGGTCCGCGGCCAGCAGGCGGTCGGCGGCGTCAATCTCGGCCAGCTCGGCGCGGATTCGGTCCGCCATCCGCAACAGCTCGGTGTGCTCGCGCCGCAGCCGCTCGACCTGCTTCGAGAGCGTCGGCCGCAGATCGAGCAGGTTCTGGAAGAAGCGGCCCTTCTCCTGGGCCGCGAAGTTCTGCTCCAGGTGCGCGCGCAGGCGCTCGAACGCGGCCCGCAGCCCGCGCAGCCAGTCAGGCGCGCCGGCCTCCGGCATCAGGGCGATGTGCTCGCGCAGCACCTTGCCCAGCGCGGTCAGCGCCTGGTGCTCCCTGCGGAGCCACTCAGCTACGTCCCCCCGATTGACCCCTTCGCCAGCCATCGCATCCCCGAGCAATTGCCCGCCTGACCCCGCGTACTATACCCCCGCCTGCCCCTGCCCGCGACGGGAGCGGAGCCACCCCCTTTAAGGGGGGCCACCGGCAGCTTGCTGCCAGTGCTTCACGGCGTGCCGCGTTACGGTTCTCAACCCATGACATTCCCTGCCCCGGTCCACGCCGCCTCGATCGCCGTCAACGCCTCGCGGCAGCCGCTGCGCAGGCACACGTCGGCCAGGTGCGACAGCGGCGTGGCCTGCGGGTTGATCTCGATGACGGCCGCCTTGGCCGACTTGGCCGCGTCCGCCAGCGACGCCGCCGGCTGCACCACGCCGCTGGTGCCGATCACGACGAACGCCTCGCAGTGTGCCGCGGCGTCGAACGCGCGCTCGATGGCCCCGGGCGGGAGCATCTCCCCGAACCACACGACGCCGGGCCGCAGGCGTGCGTTACATTTCGGGCAGCGCGGGTCCGGGCCGAGGTCGTCCAGCCCACGGTGTTCGTGAGCGCAAGCGGTGCAGCGGGCGACGTCCAGTCGCCCATGCAGCTCGATGACGTTCTGTGAGCCGGCGCGGCGATGCAGGCCATCGACGTTCTGCGTCACCAGCGTGAGATCCCGGACGCGCTGCTCCCACGCCGCCAGCACACGGTGCCCCTCGTGCGGCTCGACCCGCGCAAGCTGCTGCCGCCGCTCGCGGTACCAGGCCCACACCTTCTTCGGATCGCGGGCGAAGGCCTCCGGGGTGGCGAGCTCCTCGGGCCTGAACTTCGACCAGATGCCGGTCTGCGGATCGCGGAAAGTCGATAGCCCCGACTCGGCCGACATGCCGGCGCCGGTCGAGACGCACACGGACGCCGCGCGGCACAACACATCCGCGCTTCGTTGAACAGCCTGCACATCGTGGGTCAAGCGAACTCGGTCTCCAGAAACGCGCGGACTCGCTGCGGCAGATGATAGCGGCACGGGCCTGGGAAACCGGCACCGGGCTTGACAGGTGAACCACTGGGTTTATTATTAAATCACATGACCGGTTTGTAAATCAGTGTCGCATGTGGAGGCAGACGCTTATGCGAGAATATCGTAAAGCATTTACACTTACTGAGTTACTAGTTGTCGTGGCCATCCTGGCCCTGCTGCTGAGCATCCTCGCCCCTTCGCTCGCCTCCGCACGCCGACAGACCCGCACGGTTCTCTGCGGCACGAACCTGCGGCAGATCGGAATCGGCTGGCACCTCTACGCGGAGCAGGAGCACGACATGGCCGTCGCCGGCCGGCCCGGAAGCCTGCCCGGCAACAACCTGTACTGGGTCGGCAACGGCTGGAAGTATCGCCCGCGCTGGCTGGCCAGCCTGGGCGCCGCGGTCGAGATCTACGCGTTCCATAAGGCCGACAACCCGCCGCGGACCGACGGCGCCCACCAGCCCATCGACAACGCGCTGCTGATCTGCCCGGAAGCGGCCGAGTGGACCAGCGAGCGAAACGCGTCGTACGGCTACAACTACCAGTTCCTGGGCAACGCGCGCCTGCGGACCGGAACCGCCGACGTGTTCGTCCACTTCCCGGTTCGGGCGAGCACGATCCTGGGCGCCGGCACCGTCGTCGTCGCCGACTCGCTCGGCACTGCCGCCCACTTCCCCGCGGCACAACGCACGGACAACCACCCGGACGGCAGCAACGAGCCGACGGCCTGGGGCAATCACGCCTACCTGCTCGACCCGCCGCGGCTCACGCCCGGCAGCGACCGCTGCGACGCCGGCCTGCGCAGCGGCCCGGACCCGCGCCATGATGGCCGCGCGGTGTTCGCTTTCGCCGACGGCCACGCCCTCGCCAAGCCAATCGAGAACCTGGGCTACCGGCTGAATCCGGACGGTACGTTCGTCAGCCAGGACCCGCAGCTCCACAACATGCAGTTCAGCGGCACCGGCCGCGACGACGATCCGCCGTCAATCGACGACTGATCCGCAGATTCCAGAAGCGAATCCGCTGGAGCACGGCTCGGCGGTCTCGGCCTCCCCGGCGTCTGGGCGCTTGCATCAGTCGCCCGCAGGGGCGAACTGCGTCACGCTGGCCTTCCGCCCGCGCGGGTAATACTCGATCGTCTGCGTCTCGCCGCCGCGCTGCACCTGCAGCCGCACGGGCTGGTCCGGGTCAGCGGGGATGCTCCAGCCGGCCAGCAGGTCGCGCTCGCGCAGGCCGGCGGCCTGGGCGGCTGAGCCGCGCACCAGCCCGCGGACCTTCTTGTCCTTCAGCGAGCTGGCCCGATCGAACCCCAGCTCGAACGTGTACACGTCCGTCGACTTACCGACCAGCTTCGGCGCCAGCACGTCCGCCGGCAGCTCCACCGTCGCGGCCTGATTGATGTAGCGGTCGAACTCCGGCCCGAACCAGGCGCCGAGCAGCTCCACGCCCGCGTCGCGGATGGCCGCGTTGGTCAGCTTCAGCCCGCGCTCGCGGCCGCGGCGCACCAGCGTCTGAAACAGCCGGTCCAGCCCGTCCGGCACGTCGTTCTGCCTGGCCAGCTTGTGCCAGCGCAGCCCGAGCATCAGCCCGCGCTGGTAGGCGACCTCGCCCACCGTGTCGCGCTGGTTCCAGTAGTCGCGGTTGATGTCCTCGTTGCTGGCGTGGATGGCCGGGTTGAGGTGGTACTCGCGCACGTGCTTGTTGATCCAGCGCGCGTACGTGGCCGCGTCCCAGCGGCCGGACTCGAAAAGAACCCGCAGCGCGTAGTAGTCCGTCAGCCCCTCGGTGAACCAGCACACCAGCCGCTCGGGGTCCGCGGCCGCCAGCAACCGCCCGTTCCAGTAGTGGAACAGCTCGTGTGCGAAGAGGTGCTCGACCGCGTCGCTCAGCTTCGACTGCGGCGCGAGGCACAACGCGAAACTGTTGTACAACCCGCTGCCCGCCAGCCGCGAATCGCCCGGCTTCAGCGGCTGGCCGACCGGGATCGCCGTCGCCACGAAATCCGGAAACGCCCGCTCATCCATGAACGTGCACTGCTGCTTGATGATCGCGGTCGTCATCTGGGCGAGCTGCTCCGGCGTGAAGCCGAAGGCATCGACCATCGCGACCGTGACGCTGCGGCCCTCCTGCGGCATGGTGTGCGTCGCCAGCCGGCCGGCCAGGTAGACCGATTGCCGGATGTCGCCGGCCTTCAGCCGCGCGCCGACGCTGCGGCCGACGCCCCAGGAGCAGGCGGCCTTGAAGCCTGCCGGGAGCTGCCAGCGCAGCACGACCTCGTACTCCTCGGGCGCGTCGTCGCCGGGGTTGGGCGCGAGCAGGAAGGCGTTGCCCATGCCGTGGAAGAATTCGGGCGTCGTGAGCGGGTGGTGCGTGTAGTCCCAGTCGTCGAACGCGCGCCGCCCGGCATAGACCTCGTACGTGCAACTCACGTTGGCGCCCGGCGTATGGGTGAGAATCCACATGGGGCCGTCCTGGCGGGCCGTGCCCCCGCTGAACACCAGCCCGTGCAGAAACTGCGTCACGTCGTCGATCCGGCCCCAGCGCGACGCGACGCGCAGCGTCGAACGTCGCCGCTGGCCCGTCTCCCAAGACAGCTCGACCCGCAGCCGGCCCCTTTCAAACTGCGGCGTGAGGACATACGTGAGGGTCTCCGTCGTGTCCGCCGCCTGTGCCGCCGCGTGGGTCCCCAGCCAGACCGCAGCCGCCAGCAGGCGCGACAACTGCGCTCGAGAGTGATCGCGGCGAGCGTGTGACGTTGCGGGTCTGTGGGTCATCACGGATCACGCCCGCCGACAGCCTAGCAGGTCGCTGAGACACTCACAAACGCGGTGCGGGGCGGCCGCCCCCTGTGGCGGACCGCAGGCTTTCTGACGGCCTACGTCGGCCACGGGGGCGCCACGGGGGGCGACGCTACGCCCGCGGAGGGAGGCCAACGGCGCACGGGCCGCGCGGCCGCTGACGACGGCGTGCGACCGCGGCGCAGACGCATCCGATAGAGGCGCTGGAGCAGGAGGCGCGCCGCTCCGAGACGGACCTCGGCATAATGCACCGTTCCCCCAGCCCGCTGATCCTGCTGACGGTTCTGCCGGCGGTAACGGTCGCCAAGCCGCCGACGTACCTTGATTCACGGACGGTGTTGATTTCGTTCCATACGGTCGAACCGACGCCGGTGGAGCGTGTCGCGCTGTGGGCCACGGGCGACGACGGCCGCACCTGGCAGCTCATCGAGGCCGAGCGGGCCGGGCCGACCGCCGTCCGCTTCGAGGCCCCGCGCGACGGCCGCTACGGGTTCTACCTGGTGCTGGAGAACGCGGCGGGACGCAGCGCGGAGCCGCCCGAACCCGGCACGCCGCCGCTCGTCACCGTCGTCGTGGATACCACCGCGCCGACGCTGCATCTGCGCGCCGCGGCGTACGTGGACGAGTCCACGCCGCCGGCCACGCTGCGACTCCCGGTCACGGTGATCGACGACAACCTCGGCTCGGCGGGGACGCGGCTTTTCTACCGCACCGCCGACGCGCTGGGTTGGCGCGACGCCGGGCCGATGCCGGTGCGCGCCGGCCAGATCGACTGGCCGCTGCCATCGGATGTCGCGCCGCCGATCGACGTGCGCGTGGTGGTGACGGACCTGGCCGGAAACCGTGCGGTCGCCGAGATGCGCGACGTGCGGGGGCGACGAGCGGCGGATGTTGAGCTGGCCGCCGATGCGACGCTTGTGCCGCCGTCGCCGCCGGCAGTCTCGCATCCGGCCGTGGCGCCGACCGTTTCGATCCCGTCGCCTGCTGCAACGGGAGAGCAGCACGCTGCGCCAAAGGCAGACTCGGCGGCGACGCAGCCTGCGGTCGTCGCGGAGGCCGAATCCGCGCAGCGCCAGCGGGAACAGGCGGCGGCCCTTCGCCGGCAGGCGGCGGATTTCGTGCAGCGCGGTGAATTCGCTGCAGCAATCGAGCAGTTCAGCGAGGCGCTCAAGCTCGCCCCGCAGGACGCGAGCCTGCTGGTCGAACTGGGCGACGCACTGGTACGCGTGAAGCGCTTCGACGACGCCGGACGTCGGTATCAGGACGCGCTGGCGCGGTCACCCCAGCAGCGCGGCGCGCTCGAGGGCCTGGCCCTGGTCGCCGTCAGCCAGCGCCGCTACCACGACGCCCGCCGCCGGTTGCAGGAGCTGGCCGAGCTTGAGCCACAGGACGCCCGCGCCTGGCTGCGGCTGGGGGATGTCGAACGCAAGCTCAGCAACCACGCCGCCGCCCGCCACGCCTGGAGCCGCGTGCTCCAGATCCATGCCGCCCCGCCCGAGGTCCGCGCCGCCGCGCAGGAACGGCTGCGCACGGCGAGCGGCAAGTAGGAATCGTTCCAGAGCGCGCTCCGGGCGGCGCTCACTACGTCACGCCGACCAGCGAAGCGACGACGAATCTGCCTGCGACGCTCCGGGCTGTGCCTGCCAGCCAGATTCCTCACTCGCTTCGCTCCTCGCAATGACGGTCTGGGCTACAATCCCGCCGAGCGAGCGCCGCCCATGGCCCGAACCGCACGCAAGACGGTCGCCGCCGTCGTCGTGATCTTCGGCGACGACGAATACGGCAAGGCGGCGGCTCTGCGGCAGGCGCTGGCCGCGCTGCTGCCGCCCAGCATCGATCGCAGCCTGGCCTTCTGCGATTACGACGGCACGCGCGGCGAAGACCAGGGCGGGCCGACGCTGGCGGCCGTGCTCGACGACCTGAATACGCTGCCGTTCCTGGCCGAGCGGCGCGTGGTCCTGGTTCGCGACGCCGACCGCTTCATCACCGCCAATCGCGAGCGGCTGGAACGGTACCTGTCCGCGCCGTCGCCCACCGGCACGCTGGTGCTGACCTGCCGCTCCTTCCCGAAGAACACGCGCCTGTTTCAAGCCGCTGGCGCGATCGGCGGGCAGCTCATCGAGTGCAGGAAGCTGGTCGGTCGGCAGTTGACCGAGTTCGTCCTGGCACAGGCCGAGCGGCAGGGCAAACGGCTCGACTCCGCCGCTGCGGCCCGGCTCATCGAGTTGGTCGGTCCGGAGCCGGGCGTGCTGGCGGCGGAGGTGGAGAAGCTGTCACTCTACGCCGTCGACCGCCCCGCGCTCACGCTCCACGACGTGAGCGAACTGGTCGAACAGAGCCGCGAAGAGAAGATCTTCGCGGCGATGGACGCCGCCGCCGTCGGCCGCCTGCCGCTGGCACTGCAACTCTGGGAACAGGTGCTGGCGAGCGACCCGTCGGCGGTCTACAAGGTGGTGGGCGGGATGGCGTACATGGTGCGGCGCTGGTTGACCGCGCAGCAAATGCGCGCTAAGGGCCTGCCGCTCTCGGCGATCGCCTCCAAGGTGATGATGTGGGGCCGCGAGGCGGAGCTGGAGGCGCTGCTGCGGCGCCTGCCAACGCCCCGGCTGCGCCGCTTGCTGGCGGCGATCGCAGAGCTGGACGCACAAGCCAAGCTCGGCCGGCGGTCGATAGAAACAGGCGTCGAGGCGCTGCTGATCGAGCTGGCCTCCGCGGCGTAGCACGTCCCCGCAGCGCCGCCAGCGACCGCGCCGCGACCACGGAGCTGTGCATGGAGGTACGCCCGCTTCCGCTCGTTCTGGCGGCGGTTGCCCTGGCCCTCGCAGGCTGCGAGCTGCCGCCGGGGAACCCGGCCGTCCAGCAGAAGCCGACCGAAAAGCCGCGCCCCGCCGAGCCGGTCGAGATCGTGCGCGACGCGGCGGCCGGCGCGCCAGCCGGCGCGGCGGCGGACGACAAGCTGCTGGAGGTTGAGCGCTGGGCGCGCGAGATCCAGCGCCGCGACGACCTGCGCAGCCGCATCGAGCGCGGCGCGCCCCCGCCGCCTGCCCCGGCCTCCTCGGATGACAAATACAATCCGCAGACAGATATTGTAGGCGAAAGTGAGCAAAGGCCCACTGCGGCCGACCCGCTGCGGTCCGCCGCCGCGTCCCAGCCCCGCCCCGCCGCCGAGCCGTCCGGCGCTGCCACCCACGAAGCCTCCGCGGCAGCTCCGCCGCCGGCGCCCGCGCTCGCTGGCGTCAGCCTGTCCGCCGGGCACAGCCCGCCGCGCAGCGCGTTCCCGCTCCCGCGTCCGGCCGCGAACGCGCCCGAGGCCGCGACGTACTACCCGCTCACCCTGCGCGAGTTCGTCGAGCAATGGCTGGTCGACGACGCCGACCGCTCCTTCCGAAGTCAGCTTGATCGGCGCATCTTGCAGCTCCTGGCGGGCAACCTCGACGCCGCCCAGGCGCCGCTGGAGATCGCGGGCCCGGAACAGTCGGCGATCGTGGCCGCAATGCTGAACCTGCTGTCGGCAGCCCGCGAGGCCCAGGGCGGCGATCCGCGCGCCGAGGCGGCGCGCATCCTCTCGCAACTCGATGAGCTGCGCGACCAGTTGGTGCGTACGGCCGACTTGCGGATCACCGCGCTCCACATTTGCCGCGCTGTGCGCGGCTTCGGCCAGTACGAGCTGATCGAGCCGGCGACATTCGTCGCCGGACGCGAGAACGAGTTTGTCGCCTATTGTGAGATCGCCGATTTTCAGAGCGAGAAACAGGACGATGCCAGCTATCTGGCTCGCTTCTCGATGCGCAGCGCAGTGCTCAACTCCGCTGGCGACGTGCTGCTGGACATCACCGACGACCCGGTCGAGGACCGCTGCCGCGCTCGCCGCCGTGATTGCTTCATCCCCCGCCTGCTCCGCCTGCCGGCCAGCCTCTCCGCCGGCACGTACGTGCTCAAGGTCACGATCATCGATAGAATTGGGGGCAAGGTCGCCGAGCAGCGGGCCCCGTTCCGCTTGATCGTGCGCTCGTAGCCCTCGCGCGCACGGCCGGGGAACTGCCGCGACCGCAAGGGTGACGCCCGCCGTGATCATCCCGCGCTTCGTTCGCCGCCTCTTTCGCGCCCCCTTCGACGGGCTGAAGCATTTCGGCGTAGTCGAGGACGGCGGGCTCTATCGCTGCGGCCAGCCAACGCCCGCGCAACTGGCCGAGCTGATCCGGCGGCATTCGCTCCGCACCGTGATCGCGCTCCGCGGCAGCCGGCGCTCCGGCGACGGCGACGCCTGGCAGGCCGCCGAGCAGCGCGCCTGCGAGCGCCAGCGCGTGCAGTTCATCGCGCTGCCGTGCAACCACCGCAACCCGCCCACGCTCGAGCAGGTCCGGCGGTTTCTTGACCTGCTGCGCGACGAGCGCCGCCGCCCCGCGCTCGTGCACTGCCGGCTGGGGCAGCAGCGCACGGGACTGTTCTGCGCCTTGTACCGCGTGCACGTCCAGGGCGTGGATCCGCAGCAGGCGCTGCAGGAAATGGATCGGCTCGGGTTCAACATCCGGCGCCGGCGGCACCGGCGCTTGCTGGCCGCGTACCTGCGCTACGCGCACACCCCGGAACTCAGGAATAGGTAGCATAGACATACTAGTAGAACGCGCCCGCGGCACGAGTTGACAGCCCGCGCGGCGCGGGGTAGGCTCAGCTTTCACAAGGAGGTGCCCCATGTCCGGCTCCCCCCGCCGCCTGGGACGCGGCTTGGATGCCATCCTCGGACCCCGCAGCACCACGACCCTCATGACCATCCCCCCGCCCGCTCCGCCGCCACCGTCGGCCGAAACCATCCGGCAGGTGCCCATCGACCGAATCACCGCCAATCCAGCTCAGCCGCGGACTACATTCGACGAGAGCTCGCTTCAGGAGATGGCCGATTCGATTCGTGCGAACGGCGTACTCCAGCCGCTCCTCCTGCGACCCGGCCAGGACGGTCGCTACGAACTGGTTGCAGGCGAGCGCCGCTGGCGCGCCGCCCGACTGGCGGGGCTGCCGAGTGTTCCTGCCGTGGTCCGTGAACTGAGCGACTCCGAGTCGCTGCAAGCCGCTCTGGTCGAGAACCTGCAACGCGAGGACCTCGGGCCGCTGGACCGCGCGACGGGCTACCAGCGATACCTCGATACGTTCGGCGTAACCCCTGAGGAGTTGGCGCGGCGTCTCGGCCAGAGTCGAGCGAACGTCTCGAACTACCTCCGTCTGCTGAAGCTCGAAGACCCGATCCGCGAGATGATCGCCTCAGGCGAGTTGGCCATGGGACAGGCGCGGGCAATCGCCGGGATCGCCGATGCGGCTCGCAGACTCGCCGTAGCGCGCTTGGCTGCACGCCGCCGCCTCTCTGCGCGCCAGGTCGAAGCCCTGGCCAAATCGGACACATGTGCCGCCGCACCGGACACTCCAGCGTCAACAGACCGGCCCAGCCACTTGGAAGAGGCTGAGCGTGCGTTCTGCAAGGCGCTTGGGCTGGCCGTTCGGCTGCTGCCTGGACGCGCGAAGAACTCCGGGCGTATCATTATTCGCTACAATGGGTTGGAGGAATTCGACCGCGTCGCTGATCGGCTCGGAGCAAGCGTATACTTGGAGTGACCATGAACCCCGTTCGCGAGCCCTCTGTGGCCGGGCGATTCTACCCGAGCGACCCAGAGGAATGCAGGCGCGAACTGGAGGCCATGCGGCGACGGCCAGAAATCCGCGGTCGCATTCTTGGAGGCGTTGTTCCGCACGCCGGCTGGCGGTTCAGCGGTCCGACGGCCGCGCTCAGTCTCTGTTCCATCGCGCCGCAAAAGCCGGAGACCGTCGTCGTTTTTGGCGCCGTTCACGGCCACGACCGGAACCGGGCCAGTATCTTTCCGACTGGCATCTGGCGGACGCCTCTGGGAGGCCTGCGCGTTGACGACGAACTTGCCCGGCGAATCGCCAATCGCTCGCGAGATGCCGAGATTGATCCAGTCGCACACGAGCGCGAGCACTCGATCGAGGTCGAGCTTCCGCTGATCCAGTACTACCTTGGCGAGGATCTTCGCATCCTGCCGATCATGGTGCGCCCGGGGCCGTGGGCGACCGAGCTCGGGCAGGTGGCGGCGGCCGAGGCGCTGGAGCTTGGCCGGCGAGTTGTGTTCGTGGCCTCAACGGACCTGACACACTATGGACCGGCGTTTGAGTTCGAGCCTGCCGGCCGCGGGAAGCCTGGGCTGCGGTGGGCGAAGGAAGTGAACGACCGCGGGTTCATTCGTCGCGTGACGGAGCTCGATGCCGATGGCGTTGTGCCTGAGGCCGTTCTGAACCGTAACGCGTGCGGTGCTGGGGCAGTCTCGGCAACGATCGCGGCCGTTTGCGCGGCGGGGGCGACGGCATACCGCGAACTGGAGCACATCAGCAGCGCGGACGTGGAATGGCGTATCCACGAGCACCCGTTGAATTCCGTCGGGTACGAGGCCGGCGTCTTCGTGATTCCCGAGTAGCATTCGCACGGCCGCTAGAGACCATCCCGATGCGTTTCACGTGAAACAGCGACAGGGTCTGGCGGCCGGCTACCTTGGGTCCCGACCTTAGATTCACGTGGAACGCCCGCTTCTGACAAGCGCAACCGGGCGGACAAAGCGCAACCTGGCGCGGCAGCCCGCCAGGCCACCGAGAGCTCGGGGGACTATGCTCTCGTCCGGCCTTGGGTATTTCCTACAGTCGCCGAGCCGTCTCTCCCGGACCCATTGCGATGGTTCGGAAAGAGTTCGCGGCTCAGGACACGCACCAGCGCCCCACCGAAGCATCCATACGATTCATAGGTTTCATAGACAAAAGCGCGCGCCCGCTCGGCTTCCCCGGGCGAGTATAATCCGCCGCCGCGGCAACGGCCCCTGCTGGTCGCGGTGATCCGCTGCGCGCCGTCGGCGTCACACGCGCGGCCGACCAGGGCATCCGCATTGTCCCGGTGGATGACCTGGCGCTGCGGGCGATCGGCGACCGGACGCCAGGACGTTCGTGGGGCTTCCGTACTCGATCGCGACGTACGAGCGCGAGGGTAGGGCGGCATGGACCTGTTGAACGCCTCATTCCGCGTCGGGCGGCTGCTGGGGATCGAGATCCGCGTCCACATCCTGTTCGTAATCTGGATCGCGTTTCGGCTGCTGAGCGATCGCGAGGGCTGGGTCCAGGAGGCGTGGTTCCTGGGCATGCTGTTCGGCATCGTGCTGATCCACGAGTTCGGGCACTGCCTCGGCGCCCGCTCGGTCGGCGGCGACGCGCGTACGATCCTGATGTGGCCGCTGGGCGGGCTGGCGTTCGCGCACGCGCCCATGCGGCCCTGGCCGCAGTTCGTCACGGTCGCCTGCGGCCCACTGGTGAACCTCGTTTTCTGTCTTGTCAGCGGCGCATATCTCGTCGCCGTGACCGGCTCCTTCGAATTGGTGCTGCTCAATCCGTTCCGCGGAATCTTCGTCGCGCCGCTGGAACTCGGCCTGCTGGCATATGCGTGGATCTTCTACCAGGTCAACCTGATGCTGCTGGCGTTCAACCTGCTGCCGATCTACCCGCTGGACGGCGGGCAACTCTTCCAGACGATCCTGTGGCCGTTCGCGGGGTTGCAGCGGGCCATGTACATCGCCTGCCAGGTCGGAATCATCGGCTGCATCCTGCTGGGGCTGTGGGGCTTGCAGGGCGGCGGCGGAATGCTGATCTTCATCGCGATCTTCGGCGGATTCACCTGCTACCAGCGGTTGCAGATGCTGCGCTTCGGCATGATCGTCGACGAGCGCATCGGCACGTACGACTGGGTACGGCGCGACCGGCCGAGCCTCTGGAAACGGTGGTTCTCGCGTCGTCGCCGCCCGCGTGTGATCGAGCCGGAGACGCCGCCGCCCGCGGCGTGGTCGGCCGAGGAGGCGGACTGGGCGCGGACGGAAGCGGAGCTGGACCGCATCCTGCAGAAAGTGCACGACAAGGGGATTCAAAGTCTATCGTACGTCGAACAGCAGACGCTGGAGCGGGCGACGCGCGAACGGCAGCGGCGGGAGCTGGAGCGGTACAACCGCCAGTAGAATCGGTCCGCAGATTACGCACATTTACACAGATTTGACTGTAGCAGATGCCCCACCGGCATGTTCTGCGCAAATAATCTATGTGAATCTGCGTAGTCTGTGGATCGCTTCGTTCTGCTCGATTCTGGGCCAGAACGTCAGCTCTCCTCCTCGTAGCGCTTGGCTTCCTGGCGGTCGTAGGCCTGCACGCGCTCCTTGACCTGCCCGTCCACCGGGTCAAGGTAGATCACCAGCATCGACGGCCGCTCGTCGTAGCGGAACGTCTCGCCGCGGCCCGTCGCGCGCATGCGCACCTTCTCCTCCGCGCGGATGTCCAGCACGACCGCGTCGGTCGAGAAGTCGACATCCTGCTTCTTGGGCTTGAGGTCGTCGTCGAAGTCCGGCGTCGGGAACTCCTTGACCTTGTCACCGACCCGGTCGCCCACGCCGACCTCGAAACCCTTCTTCAGCCACTCACCCTTGAAGAAGCGGAACACTTCCACGCTGGCCTGGGACGTGCCGGTCTTCGGCCCGACCACACAGAAGTTCGTCGGCGCCGCCGCCGTCACCGCCGCGCTCGGTTCCGACCATTCCCCGGCGATGACGGCCAGCCGGGCGTCCTCGGGTTTCTTGAGCGCGCGCGTGTGGGCCACGTAGCGGTTCCACAGCTTGACCCGCAGGCGGTAGCGGTAGGTCTTGCCCGGCTCCACCGTGTCGTCGTGGAACCAGACGGCGGTCTCGTTGGCGCTGTCCGGGCGCGTGACCAGCTCGGCGGGAATGAGGCTGGTGCGCGGCGGCGGCCCGAGCGTGGCGGCGGCAAACTGACCGGCGCCGGGGCTCTTCTTCATTTTTTTCTCCAACGCTTCGACCAGCCCCTTGGCCTTCTTCTCCTCTCCCGGCGTGGCGTGCTGGTGATCACGGATGCGCAAGGCCAGCTCGTGGGCCTTCTGCCACTCGTTGTCGCGGACGAACTTCTTGATCTCGTTGAAAGACTCGCGAATCTCCTTGCGGGCGGCGACCTTCGGGTCGGCTTCTGCGGGGACCGCAGGCGCCGCTGGGCCAGCACCCTCGCCGCCGCCGATCGGCGGGCCGCCTTCACCGCCGAAGCGGCCTCCACCTTCACCACCGAGGCGGCCGCCGCCCTCGCCGCCGAAGCGCCCGCCCGGCTGGCGCACCGGCGTGGGCGGCTTCGGAGGCTCCTTGGGCTTTTTCGGTTTTGCGACCACATCCTCCTCGGCCGGCTTGTCTTCGAAGCCCTCGATGGGCGGGATCTTCCAATCGTCGCCGCTCTCGACCGCGTAGAAGGGCGGCTGGGCCAGGGCGACCTGCCACTGCTTGAGCAGGGCGAAGGTCTGCTCGACCTCGTCGCGGTTGACGTAACGCCCGTCTTCGAACTTCGGGGCGCGGATGTCGAGCTTGGGCATGGCCTTGGACTCAACCGGCTTCCACTCCGACCACAGCCCGCCCGCCAGCAGCTCCTGCCGCTCGGCCTCCGCGCCGGCGAAGTAGGCCTTGGAGCGGTGCAGGGCGTACTGCGCGTCGAGCATGGCTTTGTTCTGCTTTTTTGTGTCAAAGTAGGCGGCCACCGAGATCCAGGACAGCGGCTTGTCCTCCTCCGCGGCCGCTTCCTTGCTGGTCGGTTCCTGCGGCGCGGCCGCGGGCACGCCCGCCGCGGGCGACGGCCCCACCGACAGTTCCAGCGGCTGGCGGTAGACCACGCTCACGCCGGTGCGGACGCGCGGCGTGGAGGGCGGCAGCGGGCTGACGAGCGTGACGCTGCCGGCCGCCTTCTCGAAGTCCTCCAGGCCGGGGACCTCGATCTTGCCGCCCAGGAACGCGGTGCGGCGCAGCGCGACCGGCAGCACGGGAGCGCCCCCGGCCGCGGCGAAGATGCCTTCGTTGTGTTCCTGCTTGAGGCGGTCGCCGAACTTGGCGATCTTCGGGTCGTCGGCGGTGGCGCTGCGCATGCGGCCTTCCAGCTCCTGGGCCGCCTCCGTGATGGCCTGGTTCAGTTCGCGCGGGCTGCACTTCCGGCCCTCGAAGTCGATCCTGTGCGGCGTGAGGATGAAGTACTGCACGAGCATCCCCACCAGAAACACGCCGCTGAGCGCCAGAATGCCCTTCTCGACGTGCGCCTCGATCATCTCCAGCCATTTGTTGCTCATGGCGCGCCTCCGCTGCGGGGCAGCACAAGGGGAGCTGCCCGGTGTTCAACCCCCGAATTCGCAACTTTGAGCTTCGAACTGTGCATCAATCCTTCTTCTTCTCGATACCCAGGAGCTGTTTGACCTCCGTGGGCATGAGCGGCTGGTAAACCTCGCGCAGCAGGTAGCCTTCGAAGTCCAGCGTCGCGTGCACGACCGGCGCCGTGCCGTAGAAGTAGCCGGCCTGTTCCTCGGCGCCGCGGTTCGCCGCCTCGTAGCTGATGTTCAGGCACTGATAGAAATTCTCGCGGCAGAGCGCGTCGACGATCTTCATCAGCTCGCGCTGGTCCACGACCGCCTGCAGCGTGAACCGCACGACATCGTACTGCTCGTTGCAGGTGCGGTTGGTGAAGGCCGACGGCAGGGCCGTCGCCCCGCCGCTCGGGCCGGCCAGATAGTCGAACGCGCCGCTCGCACCCCGTGCAGCTTCCTCGCCGCTCTTCCTGGGCAGCGCATACCCGTGCACGCGCAGCGCGACGATGCGCTTGACCGGCATGTGCTCGACAAAGGCGTCGCCGTCGGCCACCGCGTTGGCGGCCTGCTGGTTGAGCTTGGCGATGGCATTGATCACGTCCTGCTGGATCCACAGGCTGACCTGTGCGAACCACATGTCCAGCGGCTTGGGCGCGTCGCCGCCCATCGCGATCGGGCTGACGTGAAACGACTGAGGCAACTGCTCGTCCACGTAGCAGCGGATGCTCTTGGCCTTCGCCACACGGGCGCGGTATTGCGCGTCGTACTTCGGCTCGCCCCCGGGCGACGGGGTGTACGCGTAGGCCGGCGACCCAGCCGGCGGGTAACCGCCGCCTTCGCCGCCCGCCGCATAGCGCTGGTAGCCGCCGGCCTCGCCGCCTTCGCCGCCGCGAAAAACGACCCGCCCACCGCGCGCTTCGCGGCCCGCCATCTCGCCGCCAGGCCGCGGTGTGGGCGGCGCCACGGGCGGTCGGGCGCCCGGGCGCACGCTGGCGGGCGGCTGCCGGCCGCCTTCCGCGCTGGCCAGGGCCGCCTCGTCGGCCTTGGCTTTCTCCTGCTCGAGCAGGTCGATTACGTTGGCCTGCTCCTCGTTGATTTCAGCCTGGGTGGGCAGCGTGCCGGCGTCGATGCGGACCGGAAGCAGTCGCAGTGCCCGGTTGTACGCCTCGCGGAACTCGAATGGCGTGGAGGGCCGCTCGGGCGTGGGGAACACGCCGACCATCAGCGGCTCGCGCTTGTTGACGGCCTTGGCGACCTCGACCGTCTCGCTGTACTCCCGCAAGAACAGCTCGCCTTCCAGCTTCTTCTTCTGGATCAGCTCGTCGTTCTTGGCGTTGCGCTTCAGGTTGCCGATGTTGCCGGCGCCGGTCTCCTGGATGATCTTGCGCATCGCGTCGGGCACGGTCTCGGACGTCATGCCCAGCACGGCGATGACAATGAAGCCGATCGCCGCCAGCCCGCAGATCAGCGTCACCAGGTGGTTGCGGACGAATTGCAGCACGGGTTGCAGCGCTTGCATGGCAGACTCCTGTTCATCCGGCCCGCCGGCCCTGCGGGGCCGGGGGGTGGGCACGGCCGCGGCGGCCGTGCCACGCGCATCAGTCGTTTTTCTTCTTCTCGTCCTTGGGCGGCTCGCCCAGCTTGAGCTTGAAGCCGACCTCGAACAGCCAGTCCTTGGCCATCTCCTCACCCGTGGCCGGGTCCGGGACGAGCACGCTCGGCTGCTGCGGCGCACCCGCGACAGCCTCGGCGACCGGTTGCCCGGGCGCCCACGCCGGCACACCGGTCCCCGGCGGCATGGCCTGCGACAGGCGCATCTGGGGCAGGTTCTGTTTGTCCGGGCCCTTGGGGTCCTCCTCCGGCATCCAGAAGCCCAGTCCCGGCGTCTGGAAGACCTGTCGCAGGCGCGGGTAGAACTCCTCGAAAACGAGCTTGGCCGCCTCGGCCTCCAGTTCGCCGTACAGCAGCCGGCCGCGCAGGTGCACATAGAAGCCGGGCGCTGCCGGACCTTTGGCAGCGGCGGCGTCTTCCGTCTCCTCGGTCGGCGCGCCGCGCGAATAGGGCATCTCGCCGCCGCCCTCGCCCCCGCCGCGCATCCCGCCCTCGCCGCCAAACGATCGCCCGGCGCGCGCCGCGTAAGACTGCTCCTGCACCCCTTTGCGCTCCAGCGTGTTGATGTCCTCGGCGTAGGTGACGTTGAAGGACTCGATGATGATCTGCTTGCGGCGCGTGCGCTTGAACCGCTCCGGGTTGGACTCGACCAGCTTCTTGAGTTCTTCCGGCGTGCGTGCGGCCTCGATCTGCGGATCGACCTCGGGCAGGGCCTCGTGCACGAGGGCGATGATCCGCGGCACGAGCGGCCGGTCCTTGTGCAGCTCGAACAGCCGCTCGATCTTCTTCTGCTCGCCCTCCGTGTTCTTGGCGACCTCGTTGAAGCGGCTGAGCGCGTTCTTGGCCCGCTCGACGATCTGTTTGGCGCTGGTCGACTGGTCCTCGACCGCCAACGCCTGCTGATCCAGCGAGTTCCGCAGCCAGGGGAAGGTCGCCGCCAGCCCCAGGCACGCCGCCGCCGCGATGAAATACGGCCGCTTGCGGTTCCAGCGCTGCACGCGGGCCAGCTCGGGCGGCAGCAGGTTGGCCGAGATGGTGGCCAGCGCCAGGCCCTGCAGTGCCAACCCGTAGGCCGGACCGAAGCTCAGCAGGTTCTCGGTGAACTGCGGGGCGTTGCTGGTGGCGGTGGTGATCAGCCTGTCGAACTTCTCGAGCTTGACCACCGTGCCGATCGTCAGGTTGTTCTCCAGGTACTTCTGCAGGCCGGGCAGGCGGAACGCGTTCCCGCAGGCCAGCACGCGCTTCAGCTCCACCTCGCGGTGCGTCTGCGCGTAGAAGCCCAGCGAACGCTGGATCTCGGCCACCAGGTCGCTGAACACCGGCCGCATGGCCTGGAAGATCTGGCGGGCGTACTTGCTCGTCGCCGCCGTGCGCTTGAGCTGCTCGGCCTTGTGGAACGAGAGTTTGAAGGCCTTGACCAAAGCTTCGGTGAAGTTGTTGCCGCCCAGCGGGATGTTGCGCATCCAGGCGCTGTTCGGCTCGACGATCACCAGGTCCGTGTGCTGGGCGCCCACGTCGATCACGACCGTGGCGGCGCCCTGCTCGCCCCCGCCGCGGACGTCGAAGCGGCAGAAGTTGAACAGGGCCGAGGGGATGGTCTGGATGGCGATCGGGACGATGCCCACGCGCGTGTAGTAGTCGAGCTGCTGACGGACGAGGTCCTTGCGCATGGCGAAGATGCCGACCTCGACTTCCGGCATGTCCTTGGTCTGAAAGACCTGGTAGTCCCAGACTACATCGTCCATGTCAAACGGGATCTGCTGGCTGGCCTCGAAGCGGACAATGTCGGGGATCTTCTTGGCGTCCACCGGCGGCAGCTTGCAGAAGCGCGAGAACGTCTGCTGCCCGGGCACGCCGATGACGAACTTGTCCCCCTGCCAGTCGTTGCGCGAGACGAACTTCTCGAGCGCCGCCTTGATCAGCTCGTCGCGGTCCGCATCCGGCTGCGAGAGAATCTTGGGGTGCTCGATCACGTCGAAGGCCGCCAGCTCGACCGCGCCCTCCTCGGCCGGCCGCAGCTTGATGGCCTTGAGGGCGCACTGTCCGACCTCGACGCCCCATGCCGCAGTTCCGGCCGCCATGAGTAAGCCTCCTGAAAGCACGTCCACGTCCATCGCGGCATCGGGCGCGAGCAAACGAGGCGCGACGGAGCGCGTGCGTTGTCTGTCGGGTCAAAGCGACCGCGCTCACGCGCGCGGTCTTCCGCGGTGGGTTTCACCACAGCGGCCTTTTGGGTGGGATGACGAAATATCTATGAGGGCGATCCAGCGGGCCGTGCTGCGGATGTCGGGTCCGTGCTTGTGCGTCTCGGTCGGTCGGGCTGCCGCTCCTTTCGGCTCAAAGCTTGCCGTCGGCTTCCACCAGTAAAGGTAACTCGAACGCAAGCAAAGTCAAATCTTTTTCTGACGAGCTTCCGTCAATGCCCGGATCCGCCCGCGACGCACCGGAGTGGACGACGCACGAGCCGTACGCGCTCAGGAAAATCGCCAGGTCGCTCAAATCGACGTCGCCATCGCCATCCAGGTCACCCGGCGGGCCGCCGCCGGGCAGCGGCGAGAACGGCCAGTTCATCGTGATGGCCTGATGCACTTCCTTGGGCCAGGCTGCACCCGGCTTTTGCGCCCAGGCGACGATCCGCACGTCCTCGACGTTGTCGGCGCTGACGCCGTTGATCGTGACATCGCGCGTCACGATCTGAGACTCGCCCGGGTCGAGCACCACGTCCTCGTACGGCCGGCCGCGCATCTGGCAGTTCCGATGGCGGATTCCGGCCGGGTAATAATCCAGGACCTGGACTATGTGGACCCGCACGGTCTTGCTGACCCCCGTGGGCTCAAGGCCAACGCGAACCGACACGGTCCATGTGTCGGGCGGCGTCGTCAGTTCCGCACCGATCTCGAGCGTCACGTCGGTCGGCACCGCCCAGCGCTGGTTGAGCGTGTTGACATACGAGTTATAGGTGGTCTGCGTGTTGCTCGCACCAAGATGTTCGACCACGCCGTCGAAGAACGTGTTCGGGAATGGCCGTCACGCCGTAGAACGCCTGCCGGTCCCGGCCCCAGCTTGTCTCGTAGGCATCGGCGATATGGATCTGGACCCCGGCAACCCGGTCCGGGAAGTTGTCCAGCATCAGGTCCATCGCTTGGCCGGCGTACTCGCACGGCCCGCACCAGGTGGCGGTGAACTCCTCCACCATGACCACGCGCTCGGCCGCGTTCGCGCCGACGGCGGCCAGAAGGCCGACCGCACACAGCGCCGCCAGACCGGAACGGGGGCGCCTGGAGATCTGCTCGCGTCGTGCCATTCTCTTCTCCTTCACCCGGGACCAGGGACATGACTGCCCGCGCGAGCGCACAGATCACCCGCGCAAGCCCTACCATCTAACCAACCCGGCGGGAAAAGTCACCAACGTCGTGTGGTGTCTCAGTTTGGGCGCCACGGGCCGGCTCGTCCACCCATGAAGCACTGGCGGCAAGCTGCCAGTGGCACCCCTGGAAGCAAACCGGGACGCCACCACCCGTTGGGCCAACTCGAAACTGACCCCTGTGCAAGGTGACCAGTCTGTTCGGGCAGCGGACTACGCGCCCCCGGCCCGCAGGCCCCCGGCGGCTAGTCCGCGCAGGGTCAATGTCGAACCCGGACCGCGCCACGTGCCGTCCGCCAGTTTGAATTGCCCGGCCGGCCGGCCTATCTTCCCGCCCGCGGCAGAAGCGCGCCCGCAAAGCGCGTCGCGATAGAATATGAACGTGCCGGAGGTCGCCCCCGAACTGCTCGCCATTCTGGTATGCCCGCACCCGACGTGCCGGGCGCGGCTGGAGCAGCGGGGCGACCGGCTGGTGTGCACGGGTTGCGGGCGGCGCTACCGCATCGCCGAGCGCTGGATCGAACTGATCCCGGAGGACGCGGAGCCGGGCGAGGGGGGCGGGCCGCGGGCCGGCGGTAGCCGCGCATGACGTAACGAGATGAGATCGCGGCCGCCGGGCCGCGCCAGCGATGTTTGCCATCATCAGCGACATTCATTCGAACCTGGAGGCGCTGCAGGCCGTGCTGGCCGACATCGAGCAGCGCGGCATCGACGACGTGCTCTGTCTGGGCGACGTGATCGGCTACGGCCCCAACCCGCGCGAGTGCATGGACCTGGTGCTCGACCGCTGCCGCACCTGCCTGATGGGCAACCACGACCACGCCGTCCTGTTTGAGCCGCTCAACTTCAACACCGCCGCCGAGCGCGCCGCCTACTGGACGCGGCAGGTGCTGGAGGGCGACCCGGACCGCCGCCGCCGCAACCGCCGCTGGGAGTTCCTGGGCAAGCTGCCGGTGCGGTTCAAGCAGAACGACGTGCTGTGCGTGCACGCCTCGCCGCGCCGCCCGATCAACGAGTACATCTTCCCCGAGGACGTCTTCACCAACCCGCAGAAGGTGCTCTCGAACTTCGAGCGGCTGGACGCGCGGCTCTGCTTCGTCGGCCACACGCACCAGCCGGGCGTCTTCCTGGACGACCCCTACTTCGACCCCCCGCACGAACTGCCCGACTCGCCCTTCTACGAGGTCGAGGACGAAGAGCGCGCCATCATCAACGTCGGCAGCGTGGGCCAGCCGCGCGACAAGGACCCGCGCGCCAGCTATGTGGTCGTGACGGAGCGCAACGACGACGGCGACGAGGCCGAGGGCCTGGCGCAGCGGGCGCTGGGCTGCAGCATCAAGCAGGTGGAGTTCGTGCGGGTCGAGTACGACATCGACAAGACGGTGGCCAAGATCCTGGCCGAGCCGATGCTGGACGACATGCTCGGCCATCGCCTCTACGAAGGCCGCTGAATGCGCAGTGCGGGCGTCCCGCCCGCCTGCGGAACGCCCGACTCCGCCCGCCCGTAGCGGCCCGCGCCTCGGCGGCCCGCGCCCTTTCGTGCGGCCGTCCGTAGCGGCCGGGCTCCGTCCCGGCCGTTCGCTCCCGCATTTGGCGTGCGGGGTCCGGACATCCCTCGTTGGCGCTTCGGGCTCGGATGGCGCTCGCTGGCGCTTCGCGTTCTGAACCGGATGGCCCGCTCGCTTCCGCTCGGGGTTCGGATGGGCCGCGTTTACGCAACCGCGATGCTGTACTTGGCCATCTTGTCGCGGAGGGTGGTGCGGGGGATGCCCAGGCGCTGCGCGGCGCGGGCCTGGTTGCCGTTGCACTGCCGCAAGGCCATCAGGATCAGCCGCCGCTCGATGTCGGCCACGGTCTCGTTCAGGCCGCGCGGGCCGAACTCGGCCAGCTCCAGCGCGGGCAGGCCGACGGCGCTGCCCGCGCGCGAGAGCGGCAGGACGTGCTCCGGGCGGATCTCTCCGCCGCCGTGGAACGCCAGCGCCCGCTCGAGCACGTGCTCCAGCTCGCGGACGTTGCCGGGCCAGGTATGGCGCATGAGCTCCTCCAGCGTGTGGGGCGCGAGGGTCACGTTGTGCTCGCCGACCAGGGCGGCGTGCTTGTTCACGAAGTGCCGCGCCAGCACGGGGATGTCGTCGGGCCGCTCGCGCAGCGGCGGGACGGTCAGGCTGAAGACGTTCAGGCGGTAGTACAGGTCCTGCCGGAAGCGGCCGTCGCGGACGAGCGGCAGCAAGTCGCGCTTGGCGGCGCAGATGAGGCGCACGTCGACCCGCACGGGCTCCTCGCCGCCGACGCGCTGGAACTCCTGCCGCTCGACGAGCCGCAGCAGCTTGGGCTGCACGTCGGTCGGGAGGTCCTCGATGTCGTCGAGCAGGAGGGCGCCGCCATCGGCCAGCTCGAAACGGCCCTGCTTCTGGCGGGTGGCGCCGCTGAAGGTGCCCTTCTCCTGCCCGAACAGCTCGCTCTCCACCACGCTGGGCTGCAGTGCGGCGCAACCGAAGCGGACCAGCGGCTTGTCGCGGCGACGGCTGTGCCGGTGGATGGCTTCGGCCAGCAGCTCCTTGCCGGTGCCGCTCTCGCCGCAGAGCAGGATGGTGCGCTCGGTGTCGGCGACCGCTCGGAGCTGGGCCAGGAGGCGCTTCATGCAGGCGCTGCGGGCGATGAGGTCGCCGAAGGTCTCGACGCGGTCGTCGCCGCGGGTGGGCTTGCGGGTGGCGAAGAGTCGCTCGAGTTTTTCCAGCAACTCCTGGGTCGTGAAGGGCTTGGTGATGTAGTCATAGGCGCCGCGCTTGATGGCCAGGACGGCGGTGTCGACGGTGGCGTAGGCGGTCATGAGGATGACCTCCACGTCGGGGCGGGCCTGCTTGACGTGTGAGAGCAGCTCCAAGCCATCGAAGCCGGGCATCCGCACGTCGGAGACGATCACGTCGATCGGCTTGCTGTCGAAGATGCGGCGCGCCGTCTGGGCGTCGGCGGCCTCGTAGACCTCGTAGCCGGCCTCGCTCAGCTCGATCTGCAGCGTGATCCGCTTGAGCGGCTCGTCGTCCACCACCAGGATCGTCCCGCACATGGCGGTATTCGAACGCAAACGCTGTCGCGGTTCAACGATCGCAAAGCCGCGCTGCTACACTGTTTGAGGCCCCGAACAGTTCGGGAATCGCGAGACCCCCGGCGAGCCCCGATGTCGCGACACACCGGCACCGAACGCCTCTTCGTCGACGAAGCCGTCATCCACGTCCTCGGCGGGCGCGGCGGCGATGGCTGCGTCAGCTTCCGCCGCGAGAAGTTCGTGCCCAAGGGCGGGCCGGACGGGGGCGACGGCGGCCACGGCGGCTCGGTGTACCTGGTCGCGCGCGCGGAGCTGAACACGCTGCTGGAGCTGGCCGGGCGGCATCACTGGCGGGCCGAAAACGGCCGGCCCGGAGAGGGCGGCAATCGTCACGGCCGCCGCGGTCGCAGCCTCTACGTCAACGTCCCCGCCGGCACGCTCGTCTATGACGCCGACACCGGCCGGCTGCTCAAGGACCTGGTTGACGAAAGGCAGGCGGTGCGCGTGGCGCGGGGCGGGCGCGGCGGGCGTGGCAACGCGGCGTTCGCAACGTCGACCCACCAGGCCCCGCGCGAAGCGCAGCCGGGGCGGCCAGGGCAGGAGCGCACGCTGCGGCTGGAGCTGAAGCTGATCGCCGACGTCGGCTTCGTCGGGTTGCCGAACGCCGGCAAGAGCACACTGCTGGCGCGGCTGACGCGCGCCCGGCCGAAGATCGCGCCCTACCCGTTCACGACGCGCGCGCCGCATCTGGGCATCCTGGAGCTGTCGGGCTACCGGCGGCTGGTGCTGGCGGACTTGCCGGGGCTGATCGAGGGGGCGCACGAGGGCGTCGGGCTGGGCGACGCGTTCCTGCGGCACATCGAGCGGACGCGCGTGATCGTGCACCTGGTCGATCTGTGCCCGGCGGCCGGCTCGCCCGCGCCGCCCGAGGCCTACCGCGTCATCCGCCGCGAGCTGGAGAAGTACAGCCCGAGGCTGGCGGCGAAGCGCGAGATCGTGGCCGGCAACAAGCTCGACTTGACGGATGCGCAGGACGCGTTGGAGCAATTGCGTCGCGCGCTGGCGCGGCCGGTGCTGGGCATTTCGGGCGTCACCGGGGCGGGGCTGGAGGCGTTGACCGAGGCGATGTGGTCGACCGTGCTAGAGGCGCGACGCGAGGAAGCGGCCCGCGTACCGGAACGGATCGACTTCGGCGAACTGGAGGACGGGCGGCCGGAGGAGTCGGAAGCGTCAGCGAACGAAGCCCGCGCGCTGGACATCCAGCGATCGCTGCTGGCCCCGGCGGCGCCGGACGAGATTGACTCGCCGGACATGGACGAGATTGACGCGGCGGATGACGAAGGCAAGACTCCGGTGAAGTAGCAGGGAACGTCCTGGCGGCTGGCAGACAGGCCGTAGCGTCGGCCCCCCGTGGCGCCCCCGCGGCCATAGACCGTCAGAACGCCTACGGCCGCCAGAGGGGGCGGCCGCTACCGAGAGCGGGCCGAGATCAGGAGGGCGTCTTGAGCGCGGCGGTTCAACCGGTCGATGCGCTGCTGGCCGTGGACATCGGCAACTCGCGCATCGGGCTGTCTGTCTGGGACGACGACGGTCTGGGCCATACGCGGCGCGTCGTCACCGCGCAGCCGGGCACGTGGCGGCCCGCGGTCGAGGAACTGTGGGAGGCGACGCGCGGCCGCAAACGTCGCGCCGTGGTCGCCGCCAGCGTGCACCCGTCGTCGAACCAGATGTTCTCCGACCTGGCGGCCGAAGTGTGCAAGCTGGAGCCGTTGTTCGTGCGCGAGGACCTGCCGCTGCCGATCGAGCTGGCCGTCGACCGTCCCGACGAGATCGGGCTGGACCGCGTGTGTGCGGCGGCGGCCGCGTACGAGCGCATTGGCGGGGCGTGCGCGATCGCGTCGTTCGGCACGGCGATCACGATCGACTGCGTGTCGCGCGCGGGCGTGCTATTGGGCGGGGCGATCCTGCCGGGGCTGGCGCTGAGCAGCGAGGCGCTGCACCGCGGCACGGAGCTGCTGCCGCAGGTCGAGCCGGCCGTGCCCGTGTCGCCGTTCGGCAGGAACACGCGCCAGGCGATCGTCAACGGGATTGTGTATGGGGCGGCCGGGGCGCTGCGCGAGATCGTGGAACGTTTCGCGACCGAGCTGCACGAGTGGCCGCACCTGGTGCTGACGGGCGGGGACGCGCCGCTGATCGCTCAGATTGTCGACTTCGCCGACGCGCACGTGCCGGATTTGTGCCTGATGGGCGTGGCGCTGGCCTACCGCAAGGCCGCCGGCCAGCCGTGAGGATGCCCCGGTACCGGGAAGACCGGAGGCCCGATCATCGCCCCGTGAACGTGGTCGCCCGATCGACGAAACACAGCTTGTTCCCGAAGGGGTCCTCGATGTAGAAGGACCGCTCGCCCCAGGGACGCCTGGCGATTTTGCCGGCCGGGTCGCCATGGACATCGCCGCCGCAGAAGCTGGCGCCCGCCTTCCGGCACGCTTCGTACGTGGCCTCGATATCGTCGGCCGCGAAGTAGAGCCATTCCGGGTTGGGCCTCGGCTCGTACGCGTCTCCGTCGGCGCGGGGATCAAAGCAGGCCAGGATCGTCCCGTCGCAGTCGAAGTAGTGCCGCCCGGCGGAAACCCGGATTCCTGGCATACCCAGGACGGTCGCGTAGAAGTGCGCCGCGCGCTCGATGTCCGACACCGGCAGGATGACGCGAAAGAGCTTAGGTTTCACGAGCGTATCCTCATTCGGCCTTGTGGAAGTCCCGCGGAGTGTCCGATGACCAGGAGCGCCAACGACCGCCCAAGACCATGCCTCCGAGGTTACAGTGCCGCCGACGCCGGTGTAAAGTCAAAGCCGGCGCGAGCCAGTGCAAGCGGCCAACAGCCTTGATGACATCCGACGAGCAGCAGCGGGCCGCCTCCGGCGAGTACCGGCTTCTCACCGGTGCGGGGCCGGCTGCCATCGCGGTGATTCGTCTCCGCGGCGCGGCAGTTCCGCAGTTTCTTCGCCGGCACGTTCGCTGCGCCAGGTCGCCCGACGCACTGCCGGCCGGCACCGGGTGGGTGTTCCGCGCGGAATTGTTGGACCCAGACGGCCAGGCACTCGATGACATCCTCGTTTCCGTGCACGGCGAGGCGCCGACGCCAGACATCCGCCTGCACCTGCACGGCAGCCCGTGGCTGGTACGGCAGTGCACGGAATTGCTGGCCGCGGCCGGCTTCGTCGAGGCGCGCGAGGCCGACGCCCCGCTGTGGCATGCCGAAAACGCAATCCAGGCCGAGGCCTTCTCGCTGCTGCCACGGATGCTCACGCTGCGCGGCGTGCAGTGGCTGCTGCGGCAAAGCCGGCTGCTGACGCAGACGGTGAACGAGATCACCAGCGCCGGCGACATCGAGGTCGCGCGGCAGCGCTGTGAGGCGCTGCTCAGCCGCCGACACATCGTAGACTGGTTCACCCGCCCGCTGCGGGTGGCGATCGTCGGCCCGCCGAACGCGGGCAAGAGCACGCTGGTCAACGCGCTGGCCGACCGCGAGGTGAGCCTGGTCTCGCACGTGCCCGGAACGACGCGCGACTGGGTCGAGGTCGGAGGCGAGATCGACGGCTTCCCGGTCATCTGGCTCGACACCGCCGGCCTGCGCGAGAGCGCGCACGAGCTGGAAGCGGAGGGCATCCGTCGTACGCGCTCTGTGCTGGCGTCGGCGGAGGTAATCGTGGTGGTATTGGACGCGACCGCGTCCGCCACCGGCGCGCGGTCTGCCTTCCTGAGCGCGCATGCCGATCTGACTCCGGCCTGCGTGGCGCTGAACAAGATGGACGTGGTCGCGGACGTCCACCGGGTGCGCGAGAGCCTGCTGCCGGCCTGGCGCCGTTGCGCGATCCCGGTCTCGGCGTTGGCGCGGCTCAGGCTGGGAGAGCTGCGGCGGGGTGTGCTCGCGGCGGCCGGGCGGGACTCGGCCGTGCTGGCGCAACCGGGAGTTTTCACGGCGCGTCAGGAACGTGTGCTGCATGAAGCGTTGGCGAGTCCGGAGTTTGCTTGTCAGCGCGTTGCGGCCGCCGTCGTCCGATAACTCGCAGCCTCCCGCCGGCCGTTCGCGTCAGAGAAAACCGTGCGTCTGGCACGCCGGTTGCCACGAATCTGCCGGGCGACCGACGACGAGGTGTTGCCTGCGGCGGACCGCGCGGGGTGAGGAAAGAGACCCAGGGTGCGCGATTTCGCGCCGCCGGTAGCCGCGGGCACAAGCGGAGAAGCTTGCCATGAACATCATGAACTTCGCGACCCGAAACGTTGTGAGCGTTTTGCCGGACGATTCGATCGACAAAGCCATCTGCCTGATGGAGGAGCGCGGCTTCCGCCATCTCCCGGTGCAGGTGGACGGGCGCGTGGTGGGGATGGTATCGGACCGCGACATCCTGCTGTCCACCGGCTGGGCGCTGGAAGTAGAGCGGCAGGCGCCGGACGTGCTGGGCCAGCGCGTCGTCGGCCCGACGCGGATTGAGCAGATCATGTCCCGGCCGGCCGTCAGCCTGAGCAGCGCCAGCACCGCCGGCGAGGCCGCCCGCCTCATGCTCGAGCGGAAGATCGGCGCCCTGCCAGTGGTGCAGGGCGGTCGCACGGTAGGCATTGTCACCGAGACGGACCTGCTGCACTGGCTGGAGGAGCTGGCCAGCGGCGGTAGCCCGGCGGCCCGCTTTCTGGACTGCCCGGTCCGCGAACTGATGCGCGTCCAGGTGGTGACGGTGCGGCCCGAGCAACCGCTGAGCGACGTGATCGACGTCTTCCGTCGCTACCGCGTGCGGCATGTGCCGGTGGCCGTGAACGACCGGCTGGTGGGAATCCTCTCGGACCGGGACGTGCGGCGGGTGCTCGGCTGGGCCAGCGTGCACATGGGCGAAGTGGACGCGGCGGGCCGCGAGGTGGAGCGGCCGCGGGCGGCAGGGCAGGTCATGCAGCGTGAAGTGCGGACGGCCAGCCCGGCCGACACGCTGCGCGAGGCGCTGCACCTGATGTTGCGGCAGCACATCCACGCGCTGCCCGTGGTGGAGAATGAGCGGCTGGTGGGCATCCTGACGCAGACGGACTTCATAAAGGCGATCGCGCGCCAGGAGCTGCTGTAGCAACGCCCAAGATCGCAAGGAGGTCGGCATGTTTGCCGGAAGACTCCTCCGGCGGATGGACCTGTCGCCCACAAGCAAGCTGTACGTCGGTTCGATTGTGCTGGCCTTGGCGATCTCGCCGGGCATGGTCGCCGTAGCGCAGCTCTTGGGCGTCGCGTTGGACCCGGGCATCCCCCCGGCGCTGGGCGCAGTCGCCGCGGCGACCTTCGCGGCGCGGCTGCGGCAGGAATCGCACAACTGACCGCCAACGCCGGGCCGGCGCGAGGAGTACGATTCAGGTGCGCTGCCCCCGGACGGCGCACGCGTCGTTCGAATCCCCGGCGATCTCGAAATACCCGCCGACGATCGTTCCGCCCGATTCGACCGACAGCGTCGGGGCGCGGCAGTCGCCCTTCCAGGTGGCCTTGGGGCCGATGCGGACCGGTCCGCGGCTGACCACCTTGGCCTCCATCACGCCGTCCACCTCGACGCCCTCCTGGGCCTGGACGAACTGGGCACACACGCGGCCGCGCCGCTGCACGACGATGCGCCCGCAGGTCTGGAGCTTGCGCACCTGCTCCAGCGTCTTGACCACTACGTCATCGACCCGCAGCGGCTTGAAGCACGCCGGACACGATGTCGTCATCGCGCGCGGCCCGACCTCGAAGCGGTGCCCGCAGAGGTAACACTGCACCGTGCGTGGAGCGGTCTTTCTGGCCATTCGCGGGCCGCCCCCAGTGGATGCGTGGGAGCCCCATTCCGCCGCCGCCGTTACGTGCAACGGGATGCTGAAATGACGCGCCGGCCGCCGATCGCGGCCTGCGCGCCCAACCGCGCCCCCGTGCCGGACGGCGGGTCTCGCGTGGCCTTCCCAGCTCTACGGCGCCACGGGGAGCGGCGGCTGGCTTCTTTCCGCGGGCTGCTACCGGCGTCCGGCGTGCTCGGCCCGGGACTCCGCTCTCGATTCGGGGCGGGGTTCGGCCCGGGGCTGCCCGGCGATGCTGGGTTTGAGCTCGGGCAGGCCGGCATCCGTCGGCACCGTCCGGGCCGTCTTGACTGCGTCCGCGCCGACGGTGCAGTGGCCGATGAACGAGGCCCCTTCGGCGACGACCAGCCGCGCGGCGACCAGGTCGCCCTTCACCCTTGCCTTGGCGGTCAGCTCCACGCGCTCGCGGGCCGTGACGTTGCCCTCGATCTGGCCGTCGACCAACTACGACGGCGCGCAGGGAACCGTGTCTGTCACGTTCCACCCGACGGGGATCAAGGCCTTGGCCCAGGAGGAGACGGAGGACGCGGCGTGAGTTATCCAGGACGATATCGCCGCCACGCTCGATCAGGCGGACCTCTGGGACCACGTCGTG
>Ga0073934_10001828_pt1 | contig 48074 bp, 48 predicted proteins | sample LarsenN4metaG_FD_76834 | JGI IMG/M metagenome (GOLD analysis project Ga0073934, IMG submission 76834) | Hot spring sediment bacterial and archeal communities from British Columbia, Canada, to study Microbial Dark Matter (Phase II) - Larsen... ...
ACTAGAGTGTGGCCAACGAACATCGGGAGAAACAGTCGTGGCGAACGATACGATGACGATGCCCAAGCGGGCGAGGGACGCCGTGAAGCCGCAAGTCATCAGCCTGCGCACGCAGCTGGTGAGCGAGGGTCACACCAGGATCATGCTGGCCGAAACCGAGAATTCCACCTTCCGCATTCATTGCTATGGTCCGAAGGGCGGTGAGAACGGCCTGCACACCCATATCGACGAAGACCATGTCTTCGTGATCCTCCAGGGCGAGGCGCAGTTCTACGACCTCGACGGTCCGCTGCCGGTGCTCAGGAAGAACCAGGCGCTGATGCTGCCGCGGGGCGCGTTCTACTCCTTCGAGAATTCGGGCGACGAGCCGCTGGTGCTGCTCCGCTTCGGCGCCATGGAGAAGAACTGGAAGGGCGGCCGGCTCGATCCCGACGGCAAGCCGATCGCGGGGCGCTCGCAGACGCACCATTCCAAGCAGCCTGTGTTCATCGAGAACGCGTACTTCGAATAGTCACGCCTCCTCGGCTTCGCTCTCGCGCACCAGTGCCGCGCAGGCTGCCACCTGCCGCGGCAACGCCGTGCGCGCCGCGAACAGCCCATCCGGGTCGGCGGCGGCGCGCCGGCAGTCGAGGGCGCGTGCGATGAGAGCAAGGTCGAGTCCGGGCAGCGCACGGTCGGCAAGCCATGCCACGGCAGCGTCATTGGAAGCCATGCGGCCGGTCATGAAGCTGTAGACGAAGCGTGCGGGATAGAGGTGCGCGCGCAGGTAGGCCTTGTGCGAGCGCGGTTCGAGGGTTTCGGCGGCGGCGAATTGAGCGGCACCCTGCTTCCAGGCCGCGAACGGTTTGCCGCAGAGATAGGCACGCACCTCGGTCAGCCCCGGCCGCGACGGCACGACGCGTTCGCGCTCGATCAAGGTGACGCCGTAGTCGAGATAGTCGGCGCGGTCGAGCGGCGGAAAGCGGCCGGCCGAAAAGCTGCGGTCGGTCCAGAAGATCGACAGTTTGCCTGCGAGTTCGGTTGAGGCCGCGCGCGCGTCGGCGTGCAGGGCATCGAACGCGGCGGGCGCGAGCCCCGCTTCGGTGACGACGGCGACGTCAAGGTCGCTGTAGCGGCGGGAGAAGCCGCCATGGGCGAGACTGCCGATGAGGTAGACGCCGAGGAGGTCGTTGCCGAGGCGCACCTGCCATCGGGCTGCAACGGCGCGGGCAAAGTCGCGGGCCGCCTGCGCGGCAACGTCGTCAGGGGAAGCGGTCATGGATCGCTTATCGCCCAAAATGTGACGGCCGTCACATCCCTTCCGGTGAACCTTTGCCAGGGTGCCCACGACGCCCGGCGGAACCGGCGTGGAACATTCGGAGGGACGTTATGGCGACCATCACAGGCACGAACGGCAACGACAACCTGAACGACCTGTACCGCACCAAGGGCGGGCTGGTCATGGATCTCGGCACCGACGACATCATCTACGGTCTCGGCGGTCACGACCTCATCGACATCTTCAACGGCAACGACACCGTCTATGCCGGCGACGGCAACGACGCGATCTATGACCGCGGCACCGGCAACGACCGGATGTACGGCGAAGCCGGCAATGACGCGTTTTACCTTGGCACCGGCAACGACTATGTCGACGGCGGTACCGGCACCGACTGGGTCTCGTACCTGTTCAGCGATCAGGTCGCGCTCGTCGATCTGCAAGGCGGCTACGCCATCGCCCAGGGCGTCGATACGCTGGTCTCGATCGAAAACGTCAGCGGCTCCGACTGGAACGACGTGCTGTTCGGATCGGGCGTCGCCAATTCGATGCTGGGCGGGTGGGGCGAGGACTATATCGACGGCAGGGGCGGCGACGATTTCCTCTACGGCCGTGAAGGCAGCGATACCCTGATCGGCGGCGCCGGACGCGATACCCTGGTCGGCGACGTGGGCGACGACCGGCTCGACGGCGGTGCCGACAACGACGTGATCTGGGGCGGCTGGGGCAACGACGTGATGACCGGCGGTGCCGGTGCGGACACGTTCTACTTCTCGACCAAGAGCGACATCTTCGCCTACGACATCATCACCGATTTTCAGCATGGGGTCGACAAGATCGATCTCTCGGCGATCGATGCCCGGCCGGACCTTGCCGGCGACCAGGCGTTCTTCTTCGACGCCTCCCCGGACGGAGCGACCGAGGAGTTCTTCGACGGCCTGTCCGACGACTGGAGCGGCCTGATTTCGGGCGAGCCGGGCCCCTGGATCAATGGCGACCGCGGCGAGATCGAATACCGGCATGCCGACGGCTACACCTACGTGTATCTCGCCTACGGGGACGGATTGATCGACGCCTCGATCCGCCTCGACGGCACCATCACCCTCACGGCGAGCGATTTCATCCTTTGACAGCAAACACGGGGTACCGGCAGGGCGGGCTTGGGAGTGCATCTCCCAAGCCCGCCCGCGCGTTCGGGGCGTGCAACCGTTGCGGGTTTACTGGAGATTCAATGTGGATCGGTTAGGCAGGTGGCCGCGGGAGTGGGGGTCTGCGATGAGTTGCGTCAGTTGCTCGGTTGTCGCCCTTGGCGACAGCTGGATCGCGAAGCTTGCGAGTGGTGCCGTCGGCCCCTATCGCACCCGCGACCTGGCCTTGCAGGCGGCCATTGCCGAAGCCCTGCGCATCCGGCGCGTCGGCGGCGCGGCGCGCGTGTCCCTGTACGATCAGCGCGGGCAGGTCAGTGCCGAGCGCTGCCTCTGCACGCGGTTTCCCGCAGCGGGCTGACGTCCGGTTTGCGCTGGATCAAGGCCTGCGGCCGGTCGGCGGCGGATGCTTGACCAAGCTCACGCAAGGGACCGGGCCGATGCATGCCATCCTGTTGCTGCTGCTGGGGGTGCTGGCGCTCGCCGCCGTTGCGCAGGCGCAGGAGGGCGGCGAACCGCGGCGCGGCCTCGCGGTCGCACGCGCACACTGCGCCGCGTGCCATGGTGTGGTGCGCGGCGACAGCACATCGCTCAACCCGCTTGCGCCGCCGTTCCAGCGCATTGCCACCGTGCCGGGGATGACGCCTTTGGCGCTCAACCACCTGATGCATTCCGCGCACCGGACGATGCCGCTCATCATCCTGCCGCCGGAGGAGCAGTGGCACCTCGTGGCCTACATCATGAGCCTGCGCGGCGGCTCTCTCAGGGAGTGATCGAGCCGCCGCGGCGTTGCGTGCGTCTCGCGCGCGTCAGTCCCCGAAAACCTCGCGGAGGAAGCGCGTCGTTGCGGCGATCGATTGCGTGTTTGCCCGCTCCTCGGCCTTGTTGCGCGGCGTGGAGAAGCCGTGGTCGGCGCCGCTGTAGAGCTCATAGTGAAACTCGACATTGGCCGCCCGCAGCTGCGCGATGAGCTCGTTCACCTGCGAAATGGGCGCAGGCTTGTCCTCGGCGCCGTGCAGGATCAGGAACTTGCCCTTGACGTTCTTGGCGCCGGCGGCATCGTGGTTCTGGTACGAGCCGTGGAGCCCAACCATGGCCCGCAGCGGCGCGCCGGCGTATGCCATCTCGACGCCGACCAGGCCGCCGAAACAGTAGCCGACCAGCGCAAGACGGCCGGAATCGACCAGTGCATTCTTCGCCAGAACGTCCAGTCCGGCCTGCGTCCTCGCGCGCAGCAATGGCCGGTCCTTGACGTAGATGGCCATGTGGTGCTTGCGCTCGGCCAGATCCTTCGGCAGCACGCCCTGGCCGTAGCCGAAGATGTCGGCGGCGAAGGCGACATAACCCATGCGGGCATACATCTCGGCATTCTTGAGCGTCAGCGGCGACATGCCGTCCCAGCGATGGATCATCAGGATGCCCGGACGCTTGCCCTTGGCCTTGTCGTCGTAGGCGAGATAGCCCTTCAGCTTGGTGCCGCCGTGGGCATATTCGATCCACTGGGTGCGAACCTCGGCTTGTGCCGAGCCGGCGGCCAGCGCGAAAGCAACGAGAAGCAGGTATCGCAACATTGGAGTCCTCCCCTTGCGGGACGTTGATCCCGCGGTTGCTTTTACTTCACCGTGATCTTGGCTTCGCGGATGATGCGGGCATAGTCCGCCGCGGTATTGCGGATGAAATCGCCGAACGCTGCGCCGCACTGGTCAAGCGGGAACAGCCCCTGCTTGGCCAGTCTTGGCTGGATGTCGGGCGCCTTGATCGCGGCGCTGAACCAGTTCGACAGCTTGGCGAGCTCTGCCGCCGGGGTCTTTGCCGGCGCCACGATGCCGTAGAAGATGTCCGAGGTGTATGTGACGACGCCGGTCTCGATCAACGTCGGAACATCGGGCATCGATTCCACGCGCTTTGCCGAGCTGGTGACCAGCCCGCGCAGCGTGCCGGACTTGAGCTGCGATACCACCGTCGGGTAGTCGGCCCAGACGGTCGCCACGTGGCCTCCCATCAAGGCGTTGATGGCGGGCGCCGTGCCGGGATAGGGCACATAGGTGATTTCGATGCCGGCGGCGCGGCGCAGGACCTCGATGGCGAGATGCAGCGTGGAGGCCGGGCCGCCGCTGGAGAAGATCACCTTGCCGGGCTTCGCCTTGGCGTCCGCAATCAGATCGTTGAGCGTCTTGTAGGGGGAGTCGGCCCGCACCACGAGCGGCATCGGGGTCGCGGCCAGATTGCAGACCGGCTCGAAGCTTTTCACCACGTCGTAATTGCCGCGCTTGAGCGCCGGACTGATGGCGAACGAGGGCGCGGCGAGCAGCACGGTATTGCCGTCGGGCGCGGCGCGCGCGACCGCCTCGTTGCCGATCACGGTGCCGCCGCCCGGGCGGTTCTCGATCACGACCGTGGGCGCGCCCTTGGCGCGGCTGATCTGGTCGGCCATCATGCGCGAGAGGATGTCGGGGCCGCTCGCAGGCGGATAGGGCACCACGATCTTGACCGTGCGCGAGGGTTGCGCGGCGGCGTCCGGACCGCCGAGGGCGAGGGCAAGCACGGCAAGGCAGCTGGCAAGCTGAAGCGATCGCTCAAGGATCATCGGCGTTGGCTCCCCTGGTCGTTTGTTGGGACCAGAGTGGGAGGTTTTTGGGCCGGCGGCAAGGTGCTAGATTAAGTGCCGCAGCGGACGCGTGCGCGCATGAGCCAGAAGACCATCGTCAAGCCGAAAGCGGCGGTGAAGCCGAAGACGCAGCGGCCCAAGCTGTGGAAGGTGATCCTGCTCAACGACGACTACACGCCGCGCGAATTCGTGGTGCAGGTGCTGAAGGCGGTGTTCCGCATGAATGCCGAGCACGCCTATCACGTGATGATGACCGCGCACCGCCGCGGCGCCTGCGTGATCGCGGTCTATACCAAGGACGTCGCCGACACCAAGGCCAAGGAGGCCACCGAACTCGGCAAGCAGAACGGCTATCCGCTGTACTTCACCACCGAGCCGGAGGAGTAGTCGCCAAACGACCGTTCAGGCTCCGAGTGGGCACGGAGCGAACAGGCGCCATTGCCCACCCCGCAAGCTGAGCCGATCAGGGTGCGAACACCTCGCGCAGGTGGCGCGTGGCGGAGGCGATCGACTGCGCGTTGGCGCGTTCGTTGTCCTTGCCCTTGGGCGAGGAGAAGCCGTGGGTGGCTCGCTGTACAGTTCCAGCTGGAAGGGGACGCGTGCGGCGCGCAGGTCGTCGACCACGGTGGCGACCGTGGACAGCGGATAGTTCTTGTCCTCGGCGCCGTGCAGAATCAGGAAGCGGCCCTTCACATTCTTTGCCCAGCCGTCGTGATATTTCTTCTCGAACGAGCCGTGGATCGCGACGTTGAGCAGGAGCGGCGCCCCGGTCGAGCCGAATTCGACGCCGACGTCGCCGCCGAAGCAGTAGCCGATCGCCGCTACCCGTGCAGTGTCGACCAGCGGGTGCCGCACGAGCGCGTCGAATCCGGCTCGGGTGCGCGCGCGCGTCAGCGCACGGTCCTTGCGGAAGATCGTGGTCAGCGCCGACATTTCCGGGATGTCCTTCGGCAGGATTCCTTCACCGTAGCCGAAGATGTCGGCCGCAAACGCGATGTAGCCGAGCTTCGCCCACATCTCGGCGAGCGACTTGGTCTTCTCCGTCATGCCCTCGCGGGCGTGGATCATCAGAATGGCGGGGCGCTTGCCGTTCTTGGCATCGTCATAGACGACGTAGCCCTTCAGCTTCTTGGTGCCGTGGGTGTAGTCGAGCCACCCCTTTTTCAGGTCGGCCTGCGCCGGCGCGGTCGGCACGACGGCGGCGAATGCGGCGGCCACAATGGCCGCAACCATGTGCTTGAGCATCGTTGAACCCTCCCCAGGCTCGCCATCTTGTTGGCGGAAGCTTCGCGCAGGGGCGGGGCCGAGTCCAGTGGGCGCGCGCCTCGCAGCTCCGGAGGGTTTGACTTAGCGCAACGACGCTCCCGCGCCGGCAGGCGACAAGGCCGCCATGACCCGGCGGTGACCCATGAGCAAGCCCATCCCCGACAAGGCCGAAGTGGCGCTCGAACTCCCCGACAAGCTTTATATCGGGACCTTCGAGCGCACCGCGCGCTTCGACGCCCATCTGGATGAGGCCGGGATCTCGTTGTCGCTGCATCGCAGCGGCAGCGAAGCCGATCGCAAGACCGTGCGCATGCACTTCCACTACGCGCTGTTTGCGGACATCCTGCGCGAACTCGCGCGCACCACCGCGGCCGTGCCGCCCGACGACGTGCTGCACCGCGAGGCGTTGCGCGACGGTGCCTGCGCGCTGTGGCTGGCGCTCGAGCCGAACGCAACCGGCGTGATCGGCCGAGGTGCCCATTGACGGGGGCGCCGATGCGGCTGCTCGCGACGGCCGGCGCGTTGCTGCTGCCGGCGGCCGGGCCGGCCGCGGCCGAGTCCGCGCCGCCGCGCTTCGTGATGGCGTGCGCGCCGTGCCACGGCTTCGACGGCAAAGGGCACGACCCGAGCATCCCCAACCTCGCCGGCCAGAGCGCGATCTATCTCTACAATCAGATGGCGGCGTTCCGCGCCGGCGCGCGCCGGCACTCGCCGATGGACTTCTTTGCCGGCCAGATGACGGCGCAGGAGATGCAGGAGATCGCTGCGTATTACGCGGGCCTCGCCCGCTGAGACCTATTTCAGCGCCAGCACGACCGGCCCGGACACGGGATCGGTGACGCCGAGCCCGCCGCCAAGGTCCTCCAGCGTGTCGCGGAACGAATCGAGCGTTGCGATCATGTTCGGCCGTGCCTTGGCGAGGGCGTCCATGTCGTCCCATTCGGCGATGACGCAATAGCTGCGATCGCCGGTCTTGATCATGTTGACGCGGCGCAGGCCCGGCCATTGCGCGTCGATGCGCCGGTGGGCGTCGAGGAATTCCTGATCGCGGCCCGGCTTCACCCGGAATCGCACGGCATTGAAGGCGGTCATCGCGGTCCTCGCGTCTGGCTGCGGATGGCACCGATGATGCGCGTGACGTCGGCGGCTGGCAAGGCTGGGCGCGCGTCGGCGAAGTTCCGGGCGGCCGCGGTCAATCCGGACAGCGCACCAGCGTCCGCTCGCCCGCGCCCTTGTGCAGCGACAGCCGATCGCCGCTGAGGCGCAGCACCACGGTGACGCGCGTGCGCGGCGCCAGTTCGGACTGGGCTTCGCCGCGGCAGCTGGCGCGCAGGCGCCACACCGTGCGCGCGGTGCGCACCGCCGCCAGCACCTGGCAGAACGTTGCGAAGGTCTCGATCGAGCGGCGCGTGAACGTGATCGGCAGCGCATCGATCCCGTCCTTGCGCGCCTTGTGGCACCAGGCGGGGTCCTCCGCCCAGCGGCCCGAGAACGGCGTGTTCGCCTGCGCCGGACGGGGCAGCGCGAGCAGGACGGCAACGGCGATGGCGGGGAGGAACGTCATGGCGCTCAGCCTATCACCTGGCGATTGGCGCTAGCCGGACCGTGCGGGACGCTCACAGGTGACCGCACAGGCAGGTCACGTTGATCAGGCAGGCCGCCGTCAGTCCGAGGATCACGATCCAGCCGTTCATTGCCCGCTCCCGGGAATCGACGCGCAGAGCATGACGGAGACTCGGGGCCGGAGTCTCGGACTCTATTTCTTCCCGGATTCAGGGTTCGTTTACCGACGGCGTCCTGATTCCCGGTCTGCGGGGCGGTAACCATTCGTTAACCATGCCGGTGCTCCCCTCGGGCAGGGATTCGAGGGGACGACGCATGCAGGCGCGACTACACCTGCAATTCCGCATGTTCGAAGCGGCCGGCGAGGTCCCGTGCGCGTCGCTGGACGAAGCGTCCGCGCTGTTCACGGATTACGCGGGAAACGCGCACCGGCGCGAGCGCGAAGGCGTCACCGCCGTCTGGGTGACCTGTGGCGGCGAGACGGTGCTCGGCGACCCGCCCCGGGGCTGGGCACCGGCTGGGCCTTTCTTCCAGCTCTACGACACCCTGCGCCGGGCCGAACGCCTGCGGAAATCGCGTGTCGCCGCTGCGGAGCGGCTATCGGCGGCGTGCCCCGCCAGCCCCGTCACCCCCGTCAGCGCGGAGAAGGTACGCGCGAACGCGCTCAGCGGCGCGGCGGCGGCAGCGTGGGGTTGAGCACCTTGCGGGCGCCCTCGGCGCCGATCACCGGCAGGCCCTTGGGATCGAGCAGACCGAGCTGGACCAGCACGCTGGCCTGGTCCCAGTAGATGTGCTCGTGCGAGATCTTGCCGTCCTTGAAACCGACGATGACCGCGAAGGCCGCTTCGACGCGCCGGCCGGTCGGCGCGAGGCCCGGCAGCATCCAGTCGATCGCCATCGTGTGGGTGAAGCTGATCACCAGCTCGTCGACCACCTGGTGTTCGCCGACCGTACGCGATACCGGCGTCATGGTTACGTCCGGCGGAAAGAATTTTCCGACCAGGCGGTCGCGATAGAACGCGCGCACACCGTCGCGCCCGACGCCGCCGACGCCGGTCGGCACGTTGTGCAGATGCGGTTCGTCCGTCATGGTGTTCATGGTGGTGTCGAGATCGCCGGCAAGCTCGGCTGCAACGTGCCGTTCGAACAGGGCGATCATCGATTGCTGATGCGGGGTGAGGGTGTCCATGCGCGGCTCCTGCGGGTGTCGTGTCAGCCACCCTTGCGCCCGGCTTTGTTACCGATCGGTTAGGAGGCGGCGCGTGGCGGACGGGTTGCCGCCGCGGCCGGACGACCACCGACATCCTATCGGGCTTCCGGGGACTCCCGGGGGAGTGGGCCCGATGGGTTGAGCGGCGCGCTGTCCGTTCCCGCCGATCCGGGCGCAACGAACATCGCGGCCGCCCAACCCATCTCCCTACGCGCGCCGACCGGAGGGCAGCCGATAGGCGAGGCGCGCATGGCCCACGCAATAGGAGAAGCCCGTCACCACGTCATTGCCGCAGAAGGCGAAGCCGGGCTTGGTCGGGTCGCCGAGCGGCCAGCGGCAGTGGTTGCCATTGAGTTCGAGCAGCGAGCAACGCTGCATGCTCTCGATGACGGGCACGGCGATCGGCTCCGGCGTCGCTTTGTTCGGTGCCGCCGTCTGCGCCTGCGCCGCTGCCATCTGCGCGTGCACGGCGCGCAGCGCCCGCACCAGCCGCGTCTGCCGGCGCGCCGGCAACGGTCCCTCGCGCATTTGTCTCGCCAGCGCCGAAGGCTTGCGGCCGCCGGTCGACAGGCCGAGCCGGTGAATTTTTCCGATCACGGCGTTGCGCGTGACGCCGATCTCGGCGGCGATCTGGCTGCATGTCAGCCCCGCGGTGACGCAGCTTTGCAGCTGCTGCACGCGCCAGGGGGTCCAGGTCCCTTCAATGCCTGCGTCGGTATTTGCATCGATGGTCATGCGTGGCCTCGCAACAAAGCATCCGCGGCCGACCGGGCCGCCGGCAGGGCGAAGGCGCGCGCCGCAACCGCGACGGCCGCATTCCATGCGCACGAATCCGGTGCCCGCGGCGCATGCCGCCGCGATCACCGGGCCGCATCCGCGCTGCCGGGATGCACCCGCCGTGTCTTGAATCGCCGGCCCGTTCGCGGGCCGAGGTTCGTTGAGCGAAGTCGCTTCGCCGTGATTAACCGTTCCACAAATCAGCTCGCCTGCCAAGAGTTAAAATGCGATTATAATGGCGTTTTAATCAAAGGACTTTGGTCTTAAGGAGGCGTTCGGTGGCGCGACCTGAAAACCGCTCGGAGGCGCGGGCGCTGAGCCTCACGCTGCCGATCGAGACGTTCAACTATCTCGTGCTTCTTGCGACGCGCGGCAAGCTCGGCCGCACCGAGAACGAGGTCGCGACCCACATCCTGGTGCGCGAGGCCTACGCGATGATCGAGGCGGGATTCCACAAGATGAAGATTCCGCCGCCGGAGGAGGAGAAATCGTAGCCGGATATCCCTACGTCATCGACTATGAGATCGGCGCGGATGTTGTGACGGTCCTGCGCATTCTGCACGGGGCGCGCCGCCAGCCATGGGACGAATAGCCCGTAGCAACGTGTAGCGCGCATACGCCAAGCGACATGTGGCGCAGCTTCGGCAATGGCGTCGAGCAGCGAGGGCATGACTTGAGAGCCTGCCTTGTGCGACGCGATGCGGGGCTCGTTCAGGCAGCAAAGTCCCGGATTTCGTTGCGCTCCGTCCGGGCTGCTTGTTACTTGCTTTGCCCTTGCCCACCGTGTGCTTGCTCCGGCCCGCCGAGCGCGCGGCCGTGCCACGCATTCATCAGGCGGCAGAGATCGTCGGGGAGAGCCTGGTGATCGGCAGCAGGTGCCGCCGTGCGCCGAACGGCGCGCCGACCAGGTGGTAATCGACCATCCTGGTGCGGGCGAGGGCCATGTACCAGCGAAGGCCGAACCCGCCCACGTCGCGCCAAGGGATGCGCACGCGCCGGAACAGGGTCGCGACCTCGAAGCCGTCGCCGTCGAGCGTCAGCGACGCCAGGCGGGGCGCCAGCAACTGGGCCACGGACAGGATCACCATCCAGGCGCCGAACAGCATCCCGATCCAGATCACGATCGTGTCGTGCAGGCTCTGCCGCCGCCCGGCGATCAGGAGCCAGACCGCGATCCCCGCGACGAACAGGCCGCCGGCGAGCACGAACAACTTCTTGCCCGGCGACAGGTACAGCGTGACCGGCCCGGGATAGCGGGCGAGGATGGCGTCGGGGTCGCGCATGTCGGTCGGCTGCATGGCGCGATTGTAGCGCGGGTCGAGCGACGCGAAACCGGGGAGCTTTGCTTCGATTGCAAAGAGTTGCCCCGGATGTCGCTTCGCTCATCCGGGCCACGCTTGCTATGGCGCATGCTCGGTCCGCCGCGTGACATCGCCGCGTCCAGCGGGCAATGCGTAGGGCGCAATAAGCGAAGCGCATTGCGCCGTTTGTCGTGATTGGCGGATTGCGCTTCGCTAATCCGCCCTACGATCTCTTCCCAATGCAGCCCCACGCGGCCGATCTCGACGCGTTCGCGCTGCGCCGGCGTCGCGTTGAGCAGGCGCGGAAACCACGCCAGCGGCACGCCCAGCGTGCGGTCGTCGGTCAAATCGACCCACATCGTGTGTTCGTCAAAGCGGACTGCGGTTGCCGAAATGCTCATGCGCCCTTGTAGCCCGGGCGGAGCGAAGTGCAACCCGGGGGAAAGCGTTGCAGCGGCGAGGCTCTGAGATCAGGCTTTGAAGCGCCGCAGGTATTGAGTGGCCGCTACTTTTTCCATAATCGCCTTAACTATCAGATCAATAGGTTTTCGCTCCGAATAGTCGGCGGGCGCAATAAAGTTCACGCGTCCGTCGGCCATCAACTTCTTGGACTTCGATTTTGCCTTCGGCGTATGTGGCTGAAAAACAGCGATTGAATGCCCGCCCAATTCTTTCACTAACCGAAAGCAAGGGATGTCAGTGTCTCCGTCGCCAATGAATACCATATTTGAGAACGGAACAGGTCGTTCGTCAGGAGGAACGTATTGATTTATGAGATCGTGATCGTAAACGTGATGGGACCCTTTGTTGATACGAAACAAATATTGCGTTTTCGTGGTGTAATTCAACGCGAGCGCAGGCCACTCGGCGACGCCGTGATGGTCGAAGCAATAGGACGAGGCGTAAATATCCTTGAAATGTTTTTTGATTGAAGTGCCTAGGATCATTTCTCGAATGCCGGAAGAAATGATGTGATGCGTGACGCGAAATCCGCCTGATTTTCCGTATTGATTGATTCTTGGAAACCAGTCCCCTACGCCTTTGAACAGACTCAGGCTCTTGCCGTATCTTACAAAGTCCCGGCGCTGAACTTTGACTTTTTGCGCTCTCGCCTTTTCAAGCATGAGCGCCATGTAGACCAGAATGTTATCGGCGTTGTGCTGCCTGCACCGATCACGCACCTCATTCCAAAATGACTTTTTTGTCATCCCTATTTGGGGAATGAAGTCGCGCTCCTGCATATTGCCGGGTGCGAGAGTGCCATCGAAGTCGTAACAGATGGCGAATGGAATTAGCGTCTTCGGCAAACAAGTCAGCCTTTGGGACGGAAGGGATCCTTACCGTAAGTGTTTCGTGCGCGAATGCGGCCATCTGCTCCTTGAAGGAATGCATCACCATCTGCTCCGCGGGCTAACCGCCGCGTTTCCGTCCAGGCATCAGATTGGTTCGAGTGTACCGAATACGTTCTTGAAGAACCTTCCTTCTTTACGGCCCAGCCATTGTTCCTTTTTGTCTTTATTGCCCAATATTTCGTCATGTCGGCAGCTCTCCCGCTGAGTCGCGAAAAGAACCATACAATGAAATTGGGTGCGTGCCTTCCTAGCGAAGCAGTCAGACAGGCCACTGTGGGCAACACGTTTAGTGCCTTCGGTCGCGTGGCGGGTTTGGGTCGTTGCCGTAGCTGTCGCTGTCTTGAATACGTCCATGCCGGCCGTGCTCAACCAATTCGGTTCCGTGTTGGCGAGCGAGTTCGCGCCCCCGATCCATCGCGGTGGACTTCCGCTCAAAGTGCCCACTTGAGCGGTCAGCTCCCTCGCGCTTAACGTCCCAGCCGCCACGGCCGCTGTTCGGGACGACGTGATAGTCCCTCTTTGACATCGAAGCCTCCTTGGAACAGATAGAGAATATCGTATTTGATTTGTTCTAAAATGTCAAGGGCGGCGCGAATTTCGCGGCGCCCACAACCTATGACTGGATGTCAGCTACACCCCGTCGTCGACCCGCACGTGTCGCACTTCAGGCAGGTGCCGTTGCGCACCAAGGTAAAGTTCAGGCACTCCCCGCACATCTCGCCCTCGTAGCCCTTGGCGCGGGCTTCGGCGCGGCGCGCGGCGGCGGTGGCCTTGGCCTCGGTGCGGGCGTCGGAGCGCGGCAGGGGGAGCGGCATCTCGCGCGCTGCGATCTGCTCGGTGGGCGAGAGTTTCTGCTCGGGCTCGGTCTTCAGTGCGGTGGTGCCGGAGACTTCGGCGCGGGTGCCGGAGGAGGCGAGGGCGGTGACGCGCCCCCCACCCGGCGCGGCTTGCGCCGCGCCATCCTCCCCGCTGCGCGGGGAGGGATAAGAGCCGCCGCCGCCCGCATGCACCACGAGCTTGTCGGTGCGCGAGCGGGTGAGCCCGCGCGAGACCAGCGGATTGGCGCCCGACGGCTTGCCCTCCTGCACGCCCTTGCCAAGTGCGTCGAAGCCGCCTTCGGAGGGATCGACGTGGGCGAGATCGAAGCGCTCCAGATAGCTCACCGCCAGCTCGCGGAAGACGTAGTCGAGGATCGAGGTGGCGAACTTGATCGAGTCGTTGCCCTGCACTGGGCCCGCCGGCTCGAAACGGGTGAAGGTGAAGGCGTCGACATATTCCTCCAGCGGCACGCCGTATTGCAGGCCGAGCGAGACCGCGATGGCGAAATTGTTGATGAAGGAGCGCAACGCCGCGCCCTCCTTGTGCATGTCGATGAAGATCTCGCCCAAGCGGCCGTCGTCGTATTCGCCGGTGCGCAGATAGACCTTGTGGCCGCCGACCACCGCCTTCTGGGTATAGCCCTTGCGGCGGTCGGGCATGCGCTCGCGCTCGCGCATGATCACCATGCGCTCGACCACCTTCTCGACCACGCGCTCCGACAGCGCCGCGACGCGCGCGGTGGCCGGCTTGTCGATGAAGGCTTCGATGACGTCGTCGTCTTCGTCCTCCTCGTCCGAGATGAGCTGGCTCTGGAGCGGCTGCGAGAGCTTGGAGCCGTCGCGGTAGAGCGCGTTCGCCTTCAGGCCGAGCTTCCAGGACAGCATGTAGGCCGCCTTGCAGTCCTCCACCGTGGCGTCGTTCGGCATGTTGATGGTCTTGGAGATGGCGCCCGAGATGAACGGCTGCGCGGCGGCCAGCATGCGGATGTGGCTCTCGACCGAGAGATAGCGCTTGCCGGTGCGCCCGCACGGGTTGGCGCAGTCGAACACCGCGTAGTGCTCAGGTTTGAGATGCGGCGCGCCTTCCACGGTCATGGCGCCGCAGACATGGATGTTGGCGGCCTCGATCTCGCGCTTTGAGAAGCCGATGGCGGCGAGCAGGTCGAACTTCGGGTCGTTCAGCGCGGCGGCGTCGATGCCCAGGTCGTCGACGATGAAGGCCTCGCCCAGCGTCCATTTGTTGAACGCGAACTTGATGTCGAAGGCGGTCGGCAGCGCCTTCTCCACCGTGGCGATCGCCGCCTCGGTAAAACCCTTCGCCTTCAGCGTCGCGTGGTTGATGGCGGGCGCCTGGCCGAGCGAGCCGTGGCCGACCGCATAGGCTTCGATCTCGGCGATCTGGGAGGGCGAATAGCCAAGCACGCGCAGCGCTTCCGGCACCGCGCGGTTGATGATCTTGAAGTAGCCGCCGCCGGCGAGCTTCTTGAACTTCACCAGCGCGAAGTCGGGCTCGATGCCGGTGGTGTCGCAGTCCATGACGAGGCCGATGGTGCCGGTCGGCGCCACCACGGACACCTGCGCATTGCGGAAGCCGTGCTTGCTGCCGTCCTCCACCACGCGGTCCCAGGCGCGCTTGGCGTGCTCCACGAGATTGGCCTGCGGGCAGGCCTTGTGGTCGAGCGGCACCGGCGGCGTCGCGACGCTTTCGTAACCGGAGCGCTCGCCGTAGGTCGCGCGGCGGTGGTTGCGCATCACGCGCAGCATGGCCTCGCGGTTCTTCTTGTAGCCGGGGAAGGGGCCGAGCTCCTTCGCCATCTCGGCGGAGGTGGCGTAGCTGATGCCGGTGAGGATTGAGGTGAGCGTGCCGCAGAGCTGCCGGCCGGCCTCCGAATCGTAGGGGATGCCCGACGACATCAGCAGGCCACCGACATTGGCGTAGCCGAGGCCAAGCGTGCGGAATTCGTAAGAGCGCAGCGCGATCTGCTTGGACGGGAACTGCGCCATCAGCACCGCGATCTCGAGCACCACGGTCCACAGGCGGACGGCGTGCTCGAAGCCCTCGACGTCGAAGATGCGCGGTTCGCCCTGGCCAAGGTCCTTGCCGAGGAACGCGAGCAGGTTCATGGAGGCGAGATTGCAGGCGGTGTCGTCGAGGAACATGTATTCCGAGCACGGGTTCGACGCGATGATCGGCCCCGAGGCCGGGCAGGTGTGCCAGTCGTTGATGGTGGAGTGGAATTGCAGGCCGGGATCGGCCGACGCCCAGGCGGCGTAGCCGATCTTCTCCCACAGGTCGCGCGCCTTCACGGTCTTGGCGACCTTGCCGGGGCGGGTGCGCCAGGTGAGGTCCCAGCTCTTGTCCGCTTCCACCGCCTTGAGGAACTCGTCGGTGACGCGCACCGTGTTGTTGGAGTTCTGGCCGGAGACGGTGAGATAGGCTTCCGAATCCCAATCGGTGTCGTAGATCGGGATGTCGATGTCCTTGTAGCCCTGCCTGGCGAACTGGATCACGCGCTTGATGGCGTTGTCGGGCACATGGTTCCTGCGCGCGGCCTTGATCTCGCGGCGCAGCACCGGATTCTTGTCGGGGTCGAAGCAGTCGTCGCCCGGGCCCTCGCAGTTCACGCAGGCCTTGAGGATCGCGCGCAGGTGCTTGTGGTTGATCTTGGAGCCGGTCACCAGCGAGGCGACCTTCTGCTCCTCGATCACCTTCCAGTCGATGAACTGCTCGATGTCGGGATGGTCGGTGTCGACGATCACCATCTTGGCGGCGCGGCGCGTGGTGCCGCCCGACTTGATCGCGCCGGCGGCGCGGTCGCCGATCTTGAGGAAGCTCATCAGGCCGGACGACTTGCCGCCGCCGGCGAGCCGCTCGCCTTCGCCGCGCAGCGCCGAGAAATTGCTGCCGGTGCCGGAGCCGTATTTGAACAGGCGCGCTTCGCGCACCCACAGATCCATGATGCCGCCCTCGTTGACGAGGTCGTCGGCGATGCCCTGGATGAAGCAGGCGTGCGGCTGCGGGTGCTCGTAGGCCGACTTCGACTTCACGAGCTTGCCGGTGGCGAAATCGACGTAGTAGTGGCCCTGGCTCGGACCGTCGATGCCGTAGGCCCAGTGCAGGCCGGTGTTGAACCATTGCGGCGAGTTCGGCGCCGCCATCTGCATGGCGAGCATGTAGACCAGCTCGTCGAAGAAGGCGCGCGCGTCCTGCTCGGTGTCGAAATAGCCGCCCTTCCAGCCCCAGTAGGTCCAGGTGCCGGCGAGCCGCTCGAACACCTGCTTGGACGAGCGCTCGCCGACGAAGCGTTCCTTCTCGGGCAGCGACTTGAGCGCCTCCTCGTCGGCGACCGACCGCCACAACCAGGACGGAACGGTGGGCTCCTCGACCTTCTTCAGGCGCGCGGGCACCCCGGCCTTGCGGAAATATTTCTGGGCGATGACGTCGGCGGCCACCTGGCTCCAGGCGGCCGGCACTTCGACGTCGTCGGCATGGAACACGATCGAGCCGTCGGGATTGCGGATTTCGCTGACCGTCAGCCGGAACTCGATCCCGGCATAGGGGGACTGGCCTTCCTGGGTGTAACGACGCTCGATCCGCATTTTCTTGCCCCTTTTCTTGGGCCGACGGCTGCGGGAATGGCCCCGCCACTATAGGCCGCCGACACCTGTTCTGTGCGCGGTCCCTGTCCCGACCCGCGCTTGCCACCGGTTGACCCGGCTTACTCCGACTGAACGCCTGTCCTGCTTGCGGGCCGGCCTCCGGCCCTGTCGTTGCGGCACCTCCGGGCAGCTTCCTGGGGACGAAAAGACGCCCTCTCCGGTGCCGTTGCGGCAGGCGGAGTGGTTACGCTGAACCCTGTCAGGAGAGCGCCCGGCGGGTACGAGAAACCACTCGCGCCGAACAGTCAGAGGCTAGGACGTCTCTGCTGTCGCCGTCAAGACCTAGCGGCTGAGTCTGAATCAAACGCTAAGTGTTGTGCGAATCTGTGATTTGCGGGGAGAGAATCAAGACCCGTCTCAAGTATCGGATTTCAGCGGCGGATTTGAAAGAGAGGTATTCGCCGTGGCGTCACCCGGCTGTCACGGCGCGGAAGTCAAGCGGAAAAAAAGGTAGTTTTCTACCGGCGCATGGGTGCCGCCCGTTACCGCCGTGGCGGGCGGCCCCGATGGCCCGCAACCGCCGGTGCCAGGCTTCCGCACGGGCGCGCGGCGAGCGGCAAACAAATAAGCGTGGCGGGGCGGGGCTTTTCGCGCTGCGACTCGCCAACGTCATCGCGGTGGCCCAAGGTTTCGCGGGAGAATCAGCCGGCGGCGACCCCGTGTGGACTGCCCCCGGCTGCCGCCCGGCGTAGGCCGGGACAGGGTGCCGCACGCCACCGACGCCCATCTGGTAGTATTGCGAACCGAATTTCCAAACGACCGGCCGCTCGCGACGGCGGCGACAACCAGGATGGATCATCATGCGACATCTGCTGCGCCGGGCGACGACAGCCGCGGCCTTCCTGCTCGCGTCCGGCATCGTCCACGCGCAGACGCCCGAGCAGTTCTACAAGGGCCGGCAGCTCACGATGGTGGTCTATTCGCCCGCGGGCTCCGCCTACGACATCTATGCGCGGATGCTGACCCGGCACATGGGCAGGCACATTCCCGGCAATCCGACCTTCATCCACCAGTACGTGGTGGGGGCGGGCGGACTGAAGGCCATGGAATTTCTCTACAGGATCGCGCCCAAGGACGGCAGCGTGATCGGCACCGTCGGCCGCGGCCTGCCGTTCGAGCCGTTCCTGGGCAAGAACGAGCTGAAATACGATCCGCTGCGCGTGACCTGGATCGGCAGCATGAACCGCGAGGCCACGCTCGCGATGTCGTGGCACACCTCGAAGGTGAAGACCTACGAGGACCTCACCAGGATGGAGCTGCTGGTGCCCGGCACCGGCGCCGGTGCCGATTCCGAGATCATCCCGCTCGCCTTCAACAGCCTCGCCGGTACCAAGTTCAAGATCATCTCCGGCTATCGCAACACCACGGAAGCCGCGCTGGCGATGGAGCGGGGCGAGCTGGAAGGGCTCGCCTACTGGTCATGGAGCGCGGTCAAGTCCATCCATCCGAGCTGGGTGCCGGAAAAGAAGGTCAATCTCCTGTTCCACACCGGCACCAAGGTGCTGCCCGACATTCCGCAGGTGCGGCTGATCCGCAACCTGGTCACCAATCCCACCGACAAGCAGGCGCTCGAGTTCATCCTGGCGCGCGAAATCCTGGGGCGGCCGTTCCTGGCGCCGCCGGACCTGCCGGCCGAGCGCGTGGCCGTGCTGCGCAACGCCTTTGCCGCCACGCTGCGCGATCCGGACTTCCTGAAGGATGCGGCCAAGGCCAAGCTCGACGTCGACCTCGTAACCGGCGATGAGGTGGACAAGGTGCTGAGGGACGCTTCCACCGCACCCGCCGGCGTGATCGACCGAGTCAAGCAATCGCTGTCGCGCTCGAAGTAGACGGTCTCGCCGCCGTGCTATAGTCGGCCCATGCAGTTCGGCATCTACGCTCCCATCCCGATGGCAACGGTCGGTTCGCCGGCTGCCGCGCAGGCGGTGACCGAAGCGCTGCGGCCGCTCCCGGACGGCCGCCTCGACGCCCAGTTCGATCACAGCGTCGAATTGCTGTGTGCGGCCGACGAGATCGGCTTCGATCTCGTGCTGTTTGCCGAGCGGCACCTCGGTTACGACCTGTCGGCCTGGCTCTTGGCGAGCGCGGTGGGCTCGCGGTTCAACCGCATGCGCTCGCTGGTCGCGGTACATCCCGGCCTGTGGGACCCGGTCATGGTCGGCAAGCTTGCGGTCTCGCTCGACCGCATGTGCCGCGGGCGCATGGCGCTCAACATCGTCAACGGCTGGTTCGACGAGGAATTCCGCATGTTCGGCGGGACGGTCCTGCAGGGTGAGGCGCGCTACCGGCGCACCATCGAGTTCATCGACATCCTGCGCGGGCTGTGGGCCAACGACACGTTTTCCTTTGAGGGGCAGTTCTACAAGGTCGACAAGGGTCAGCTCCTGCTGAAGCCGGCGACTCCGACGCTGCCCGAAATCTACTCGGTCAGCCGCAGCGACCGCGGCCGCGCCTTCATCGCCGAGCACTGCGACTGGTGGTTCGTCGATTTTCCCAAGACCACCGAAAGCATCGACGAGACCGTGCGCGGGATCGAGGCCAACATCGCCGACATGGATCGCCGCACCCGGGCGATCGGCCGCAAGGTGCGTTACGCTTTCAATCCGTTTGTGGCGCTCGGCCGCAGCCAGCAGGAAGCGTTCGACGCGACCGTCCGGCAGATCACGGCGTTCGATCCCGACGGCGACACCCGCAAGATCGAAAGCCGCATGCTGCCGAACACCAAGGCCGGCCTGATCGGGCCGCCGGACGCCGTGCTGCGCCAGCTGCGGCGGTTCGAAAGCCTCGGCATCGAGCTCGTGCTCTGCAAGATGATCCCGAGTGTGGAGAACATCCGCCACATCGCCGGCGAGATCATTGCGCCGATGCGCGCAGGCGCCGCCTCCCTGCCGAAGGCAAGCTGACGGGATGCGGAGATGCCGACTACTTCGGCTTGGCGCCGGCGGTCTGCATCAGCCTGGCAGTGTCGCGCACGTCGTCGTGGAAGTATTTCTCGAACTGCGCGGGCGTCATCGACAGCGGCTCCTGCCCGACCTTCGCCAGCCGCTCCTGCACGGCCGCGACGGCAAGCGCCTTCTGCGTTTCGGTGTGCAGCCGGTTGACGATATCGGACGGGGTCTTGGCCGGGAAGAACAGGCCGTTCCAGAAGAAATAGGCCGCATCCTTGAGGCCGGCTTCCGCGGTGGTCGGAACGTCCGGCAGAGCGACGGCGCGCTTGGCGGTGCTGACGGCCAGCGCGCGGACCTTGCCGCTGCGGATGTTGGCGAGCGCCGGCGCGATCGGCAGGAAGTAGTAGTCGATGCGCCCGGTGATCACCTCGGTCATCGCCTCGACCGGACCTTTGAACGGGATGTGCTGCGCCGTGAAGCCCGCGCTCAGGCGAAAGCGCTCGGCAGCGAGATGCGAGGCGGCGCCGACGCCGGCGGAGGCATAGTTGAGCGCGCCGGGCTTGGCCTTGGCGGCGGCGACCAGTTCGGCCAGCGTCTTCCATGGCTTTGCCGTCGCGGTCACCAGCACCATCGGCTGATAGCCGAGCGGCACCACCGCGACGAAGTCCTTGAACATGTCGAAGGGCAGGCTCTTGTGCAGCGAATAGGAGGCGCTGAACGACGAGGAATGCACCAGCATGGTGTAACCGTCCGGCGCCGCGCGGGCGACCGCGCTCACCCCGACAATGGTGCCGCCGCCGGGGCGGTTGTCGATCACGATGGTCTGGCCGAGCTGCTTCTCGACCTGGCTGAGGACGATGCGGCCGACGATGTCGTTGGCGTTGCCGGCAGCGAACGGAATGATCGCCGTGATGGTCCGGCTCGGCCAGGCCTGCGCCGCCGCGGTTGAGGTCGCGAGCGCCGAAAGCAAAGCGATCGCCAGCCCGCCGCCTGCGATCCGCCGCACGAAAGCATGCGTCATCGTATCCCTCCCTCTACAGCGTGCCGGCCAGCCCGAGCTTGCGCACCAGCGAGCCCCATTTCTCACGTTCGGAAGCGATGTATTTCTGGGTTTCCGCGAGCGACGGCGGCGTCAGCGGCAACAGACCGATATTGCCGGCGCGCTTCTGCATCTCGGCGTCCGACATGATCGCGACCATCTCCCGGTGCAGCCGCTCGACGATCGGCCGCGGCGTCGCCGCCGGCGCGAACAGGACGTGCCACGACACCGCCTCGAAATCGGGCGCCTTGGCCGCTTCCGCGAACGGCGGCACGTCGGGCACCGTCGGCAGCCGCGTCAGCGACGACACCGCAAGCGGACGCAGCTTGCCGCTCTTGATCAGCGGCAGCGAGGCGCCGGCTTCGGCAAAGCCGAAATTGACGTGGCCGGCGGCGATGTCCTGCACCGACTGCGGCGTGCTCTTGTACGGCACATGCGTGAACTTCAGGCCGAAGCGCTGCCCCATGAACTCGGTCGACAGATGCTGGAAGGCGCCGGCGCCCGGGGTGCTGTAGGTCAGCGGCTTGGCGCTCTTCTTGGCGTATTGAATGAGGTCGGAGACCGATTTGATCGGCAGCGCCGGGTCGACCACGAGCACGAGCGGCGACTTCACGTACAGTGCAATCGGCGTGAAATCCTTCTGCGGGTCGTAATTGATCTTCTTGTAGAGCACCGGGCCGATCGCCATCGGGCCCGACGTCAGGACCCCAATGGTGTGGCCGTCGGGCGCCGCAGTCGCGATCGCGACCGCACCGAGCGCCAGCGCGGCCCCGGGCCTGTTCTCGACCACGACCGGCCGGCCCAGCACCTTTGCGAGCTTGTCGGCATAGAGGCGCGCCACCGTGTCCATGCCGGTGCCGGCGGCGAGCGGCACGATCACGGTGACCGTCTTGGTCGGATAGGTTTGCGCGCCGGCCGGCGCGCCGGCGAACGTCGCAACCAGCGCGATCGCAGCCATTGATGTGAGCGAGCGGAGCATCCTGGCGTTCCTCCTGGGTGGCGCGTTTCTGGCGTCTTGCCGGCAGCATAGGGCAGGCGCTTCCGGCAGCGCAATGCGACCTAGGCGCCGCCCGTGGACGGCGCGGCGCGCGGGTCCTGCGGCGGCGGCACGCTTTCGGTGCGGCGTCGCGGCAGCGCGCCCGGGCAATCGCGTTGCAGGAAGTCGATCAGCTTCTCGCGCAGCTCGCAGCGCAGATCGAAGGCATCGCCGGCCGAGCGCGCGGACACGATCACGCGCAGCTGCATGGTCTCCCGGTCCGCGTCGGTGACCTGGAGCTTGATCAGGTTGCCGTCCCACAATGGCGAGGCTTTGACGATCTCTTCCGCCCTGGCACGCAAGCGGCCGACCGGTGCGGTGTAGTCGGCGTGGATCACCACCGCGCCGATCAGGCCGGTTGGCTCGCGCGTCCAGTTCTGGAACGGCTTCTCGATGAAATAGGTCAACGGGACGATCATGCGCCGCAGGTCCCACAGTCGCAGCACCACGAAGGTGGAGGTGATCTCCTCGACATTGCCGAACTCGTTCTCCACGACCACCGCGTCGTCGATGCGGATCGGTTGCGTCACCGCCAGCTGGATGCCGGCGATCAGGTTCGAGAGCACCGGGCGGGCGGCAAAGCCGACCACCAAGCCGGCCACGCCGGCGGAGGCGAACAGGCTGACGCCGTAGTGGCGCACCGGCTCGAAGGTCATCAGCGCAGCGGCGACCGTCACGATGATCAGCAGCGTGTCGGCCACCCGCCGCAGCACCCGCACCTGCGTCACGTGCTTGCGGGCCATGAGGTTGTCGGCCACGTCGAGTCGGAACCGCAACAGGTAGAGCTCGGCGACGATGTGCGTTGCCGTGATCGCCGTCCAGCCGACGAGAACGATCGCGGCAACCAGCAACAGATGGGCGAGCGCGGTGTCGATGGCCTGGTCGAAGGGAGCGACCGGGAGCGCGATGAAGAGTGCGACGATCAGGACCGCGAGCAGGACGAGATGCCGTGTGCCGGCGACGATGCCGGCCAGATAGGGATGCCGTGCGCCGACCAGCCGGCGCAGCAGCCGCGACGCCAGCGCCTGCACCAGAAACGCAATGCCGGCGGCGGCAATCAGGATCAGACCGCCGGCGATGTTGTTGGGCGCCCAGCCCAGAACGTCGCGCAGGCCCGTCAGGACGTTCTGGAGTGTTTCGACCATGACGCAAACCCTGGCTCAAGGCGCCCGGCCTTCGGCCGATATCCGGCGCGCCGCGCGCGCTGGACATTGCGCGGCCATAATGGCATCAACCCGCAGCCATTGCTAACCGTAGCCGGCGCGCGGCTGGATCTGCATGAAGTCGTTTCTTCTGCGCTTCTTCACCTGGTGGAACGGCCAGACCTTCGGAACGAAGGTCTGGACCGTGCTCTATGGCGAGCTCGTCGGCGCCGACGAGTTCGGCAATCGCTATTATCGGACCAAAGGCGGCCGGATCGATCCAACGCTCGGCTTCGAGCGGCGCTGGGTGGTCTACAACGGCGTTGCGGAGGCCTCGACCATCCCGCCGTCCTGGCACGGTTGGATCCACCACATGGTCGATACGCCGCCCACCCAGGAACGGGTCGAACCGCGCCCCTGGTGGAAGCCGCACCGGCCGAATCTCACCGGCACGCCCGGCGCGCAGCGCCCGACCGGCTCCACCTTGGCGCAGGGTCGCCGGCCGCGGGCGACTGGCGATTACAAGCCCTGGACCCCGGGGCGCTAGCCGCGGGCGCCCTTTCGCCGCCGTATTCCCCGTGTTAACCGGTTGCCCCATAGCTTGCGAGCGCTGCGTCGCGGACAACCGATGCCCCGAACGGTCCTGAAAGCCATCCTGATCGCGAGCGCCGTCACGCTCGGCGGCAGCGCGGCGGTTGCGCAGTTCGGATTCATCTTCGGCGATCCGCCGCCGCGGCCTCCGAGCGACGTGCCGGGCGGCGCCGGCCCAGGTGGCCGGCCGTCAATGCCTGCACCGCCGCGGCAGTATCCGCCGCCGCCGCAATATCCGCCCCAGAACTATCCGCCGCAGAGCTATCCGGGCGGTCCGATCCAGACGCGGCCGCTGCCGCCGCCGCCCGATGCCGCGCCGCGCCCGCCGGTCGTGGCGGCGCCGCCGCCGCAGCGGCCGCCGCGGCAGCCGACCGATGCGCTGCCGCCGCCGCCGAAGGACGAGGAGGTGATCGCGGGTCCGCCCGCGCAGCGCATCGTGCATCCGATCGCGCACTTCTCGGGGCTCGACAAGATCACCGGCCGCATCATCAATTTCCCGGTCGAGATCGGGGAGACGGTGCAGTTCGGCGCGCTCCAGCTCACCACCCGCGCCTGCTACACTCGCCCGCCGACCGAGCAGGCCAACACCGATGCCTTCGTCGAGGTGGACGAGGTGACGTTGCAGGGCGAGGTGAAGCGCATCTTCACCGGCTGGATGTTCGCGTCGAGCCCGGGCCTGCACGCGGTCGAGCATCCGATCTACGATCTCTGGCTGACCGACTGCCGCGGCGGCACGCAGGTCGTGGCGGCCGAAGGGGCGCCGGAGCCGCCGCCGCCGCCGCAGCCGAAGCAGAAGGCGCAGCCGAAGCAGAAGCAGGTGCAGCAGAAACGGCCGCCGCCGCAGCTTCCGCCGCCGCAGGGCTATCCGGTCTTCCGGTAGGTTGCCGCGAGCTGCGCCAGCACCTCCTGGCCGCTGGTGCCGCGCCGGTCGAGCGCGGCGAAATCGCCTTCGCCCGCCAGCGCCGATTCCAGCAGCTTGTGATACTGACGACGCGGCACTTCGATCGCGCCGAACGATTTCAGGTGGTCGGTCACGAATTGCGTGTCGAGCAGCGTGTAGCCGCCGGCCCGCAGGCGCGCCACCAGATGCACCAGCGCCACCTTCGACGCGTCGCGCATGCGATGGAACATGCTCTCGCCGAAAAACGCCCGGCCGAGCGCGACCCCGTACAGTCCGCCGACCAACGCACCGTCGAGATAGACCTCGACGCTGTGGCAATGCCGGCGCTCGTGCAGCTTGCGATAGAGCGCGCGGATGCGCTGGTTGATCCAGGTGCGCGGCCGACCCGCCTGCGGTTCGGCGCAGCCGTCGATCACGCCGTCGAAATCCCGGTTGACGGTGACCTGGAACTGGTCGGACCGCACCGTGCGCGCGAGCCGCGCCGACACGTGGAAGCGGTCGAGCGGGATGATGCCGCGCAGGTCCGGCTCGATCCAGTAGAGCGAGGGGTCCTCCGCGCTCTCCGCCATCGGGAAGATGCCGCAGGCATAGGCCTTGAGCAGCACTTCCGGCGTGATCTCGATGAACGGGGATTCGCGATTGGCCATGACCGTGCTCGCGGCGCTCCGCCGCTCGATTGCCCCCTTACACCATGCTAGTATTCCAGACGAGAGGGTTTCGTGCACGAATTCATGACAGCCCTGCGGCAGTTGCGGTTCCCGATCGTCCTGATCGCGGCCGCGATTCTCGTGCTGCAAAGCCTGGTTGCGGGGCTGTCGGGCGCGCAGGCGGCGGGCCAGCGCGCCGCGGGCGGCATCGCACTGTTCTGTCACGTTCACGGCGGTGACGGCACCGTTCCGTCCGGCAAGGCCGCGCATGACTGTTGCACGTTCTGCACGGCATCGGGACCGGCGGTGCTGGCGCCCGGTGCTGCGATCCTGGAGCGGCTTGCGATTCTCCGGCGGGCCGAACCGCTCGTCCCCGCCCGCGGTCTCCACCGCCTGCCGCGCGCGATCCGCGCCGGGCCCTCGCAGGCGCCTCCGACGGTCTCCTGACGGCCGCACTCGATGGCTGGCCGCCGCGCCGGCCTCCCGTCACCTATGACTTCAGGAGCAAATCGATGATTCGTCCGCTATGTCTTGGCGCCGCCGGCGCCTGCGTCTACCTGTCCGCCGCCGCCGCCCACATCACGCTCGAACGCCAGGAGGCCCATGTCGGGGCACCCTACAAGGCGGTCCTGCGCGTCCCGCACGGCTGCAACGGCTCGCCGACCACCGCGATTCGCGTGCGCGTTCCCGCCGGCATCGTCGGCGTGAAGCCGATGCCCAAGCCCGGCTGGCAGCTCAGCGTTGCGACCGGCAAGTATCCCAGGCCCTACACGCTGCGCGGCGCGCAGGTGATCGAAGGCGTGACGGAGATATCGTGGTCCGGAGGGAAACTTCTGGACGCCCACTACGACGAGTTCGTGTTCGTAGCCAACGTGGCGCAGGAACTGCCGGCCGGGCAGACAATCTATTTCCCGGTGGTGCAGGAATGCGAGAAGGGCGTGCACCGCTGGATCGAGGTTCCGACCGGCAAGCACAGCCGCGACGACCACGATTCCGAGCCGGCGGTTGCGTTGCGGCTGCTGCCGAAGAAGAACTAGGCGTGCGTCGCATCGTCGTTCTGGCCGTGTTCTTGGTCGCGCTCGCCCAGGCGGGCGCGGCCTGGGCGCACGCGTCGCTGGTGCGGGCGGAGCCGGCGGACGGCGTGCTGCTGGCGGAACCGCCAGCGGTGCTGCGGCTGACCTTCAACGAGCCGGTGTCGCCGCTCGTGATCCGGCTGATCGCTCCCGATGGCTCGGTGACGACGCCGGCTGCCGCGGTCGAGAATTCCACGGTCACGGTCACGCCGTCGCGGCTGACCCAGCGCGGCACGCATGTCCTGAGCTGGCGCGTGATCTCCGCCGACGGGCACCCGGTCGCCGGCTCGCTGGTGTTCTCGGTCGGTGAAGCGAGCGCGCGGCCGAGGCCCGGCACGCTGCCGGCCGGCGATGCGCTGGTGCGCGCCGCATTCTGGGGGGTGAAGCTCGTTCTCCATGTCGGGATCTTCGTCGGCGTCGGCGGCGCGTTCTTCCGCGTCTGGATGGCGGACGGCCGTCCCGTATGGCTCGACCGGTTGCTGATCGGGCTGATCGTTGCGGGACTGCTGGTCGCGCCACTGTCGGTGGGATTGCAGGGCCTCGATGCGCTCGGCATGCGGCTTGCGGGACTGATGCAGAGGACTGCCTGGGTCGCCGGGCTCGGAACGTCGTATGCGCTCACCGCGATTGCGGCTGCCTTCGCATTGGTCGCGGCGCTGTTCAGCTTCTGGGCGCCGGCCGCCGTCGCGCGGCTCCTGACGCCTGCCGCGCTCGTGCTCGCCGGACTGGCGCCGGCGCTGAGCGGGCATGCCAGCAATGCCGCGCCGCAGGCGCTGACGCGCCCCGCGGTGTTCGTCCACGCCGCCTGCGTCGCATTTTGGATTGGCGCGCTGTTGCCGCTGGCGGCCGGCGTCGCACGCGGAGAGCGCAGCGCGCTTGCCCGCTTCACGCAGGTCATCCCCTATGCGCTTGCAGCCTTGTTGGCGGCCGGCGCCGTGCTGACGGTCATGCAGCTCGACCGCGTCGATGCGCTGTGGACCACGCGCTATGGCGTCGTGCTGTCGTGCAAGCTTGCCGCCATTGCGGTGCTGCTGGCGCTGGCGGCCGCCAACCGCTACGGGCGCGCGCGTGATCGCGCAGGCGGCAGGGCGCGCCCGGTGGCGCGTCTGATCGCGATCGAGGCCGCAGTCGCGGTCGTGATCCTCGCGCTGGTCGGGCTCTGGCACTTCACGCCCCCGCCGCGCGCGCTTGCCGCCGCCGCGCCGGTCGCGGTCCACCTCCACGGCACCCGCGCCATGGCGCAGCTCACGCTGACCCCGGTGCGCGCGCGCGATCCGGTCGTGAGCCTCGAGGTGCTCGACGGCGAGTTCAACGCGCTTGTGGTGAAGGAGGTCACGCTGGTCCTTGCGAATCGCGCCGCCAAGATCGAGCCGCTGCGCCGTCCGGCGGTTGCCGTCGGCGGCGTCCGCTGGCGCGTGGATGGCGTACGCATTCCGCTCGCCGGCCGATGGACCGTGCGCGTGGACCTGTTGGTCGACGATTTCACCAAGATCGTGCTTGAGGACGAGGTCGACCTGCCGCGCCTGCCATGAGCGCGCGTAGCCCGGGTGGATCGCAAAGCACGTAAGGGGCGATAGCGCGCGCAGCGAGCGTGTTTGCGCCGCTCTCCAGTTGGCGGAAGACGCGCCGCTTTGTTCGGCTATCTTGCACCCCACGGGCTGCCCCTTGCGCGCCGGCCTGTAACGCGTTACATAGGCGTAACGCGTTACGGAAGGAGAGGTCCATGACGGCGCCGGCCGAACGGATGAAGGCGATGCGTCAGCGCCGGCGCGCACGGGGGCTGCGCGAGTTGCGTCTCGTCGTTGCCGACCCCCGGTCGCGCGCCGTCCGGCGCCGGGTGGCGAAGCAGGTCGCAGGCCTCGACGCCGACCGCGAGCGGGACGCCCTGCGATGGATTGAATCGGTTTCCGAGTTCGACGCCGATGCGACGCGGTGACTTGGTGACAGTTGCCGCGGCCGGTGACTATGGCAAGCCGCGTCCGGCCGTCATCGTGCAAACCGACGCGTTTCCGGAAAGCCACGCCTCGGTGGTGGTCTGCCAGTTGACGTCGGAGTTGGCGGACGCTCCGGACTTTCGCGTCACCATCGATCCCAGCCCCGAAAATGGATTGCGCATCACATCGCAGGTAATGGCCGATAAGCCGGTCACCGTCAGACGCGAACGGATCGGGCGAAGGATCGGGCGTCTTGGCGATCGAGACATGGCCCGGCTCGGTGCTGCCTTGGCGTTTGTCTTGGGGTTGGCGGATTAGCCAGCGTAGCCAGTGTAGATGGGGTTGAGCAAAGCGAAATCCGGGACAGGCGTCGCCGTTGATCCCCGGGTTTCGTTTTGCTCAACCCGGGCTACACGCTCGCCGCAACGATCTCACCGAAGTCGAGAAGGCGTAGCCCGGATTGAGCGGAGCGAAATCCGGGGCAGGCATTGCCGCTTGATCCCCGGGTTTCGCTTTGCTCAACCCGGGCTACGGTCCTCACATATTCCCATGCCCGCGCTTGACGGTCTGGCGCATGATCGGCGCCGTGACCCGGTCGGTGATCTGGATGTTCCAGATTTCGCTGTCGCCCTGCGCTTCGAAGTCGGCGAACAGCGTCGGGATCGTCGACACATCGCGGATTTCGTGGCCGCGCAGGCCGAAGCCCTTCGCGATGTTTTCGAACGCGGGCCGGCCGAAGATGGCCAGGCTGTCGTCGAGGCCGTCGGCGCGCAGCTTGTGGAACTCCGAGCCGTAGCCGCCGTCGTTCATGATGCACATCAGGATGCGGTAGCCGTGACGCTTGATCGTTTCGAGCTCCTGGATGTGGAACAGGAACCCGCCGTCGCCTTCGAACAGCACGATCCTGCCGTCGCGGCCCTTCGCCCGGCGCGCCGCCGCGACCCCGAGCGCATAGGACAGGCCGTTGCCGACCGCGCCGAACTCGCGCACCGTGGTGTAGCGCTCCGCCGGCCGGCCCCGCATCTGGGTGTTGAAATAGGCCTGATGGCCGCCGCCGACGACGATGTCCCAATCCTTGGGCACGACCGCGTCGATGGCCTCGATCGCCTTGCGCGGATCGAGCACGCCCGGCTCGATATCGAACGGCTCGGAGTCGGCAGGCTCGGTCGCGATGCGATGCGCGAGCTCCTTCGAGCGGATCGCCGCCGCCGTCGGCTTGCCGGCGCCCAGCGTCCTGTCGAGGCCGGCCAGGATGGCCTCGACCCCGACGCGCGCATCCGACCGGATGTAGATGTCGGCGGCCTTCTGCCCGTCGCGCAGGCCGCGCGGGGCGTCGTCCACCTGGATCTTGCAGGCCTTGGCGAAGTTGTGCCCGCCGCCGACGTAGTAGGACAGGCTAGTGCCGACCGCGAGCACGACGTCGGCGGATTCGTACATCTCCTTGCCCAAGGCCGTGAAGTAGCTGCCGGTGACGCCGAGCCCGAACGGATGGTCGTGGAACAGGCCGCGCGCGGGCAGCGTGTTGGAGAGGAGCGCGCCGCAGCGGTCGGCGAGGGCGATCACCGCATCGCGCGCGCCGGACCACAGCACGCCGCGCCCGCCGAGCACGATCGGCCGCTTGGCCGCGGCCAGCCGCTCGACCGCCTCGGCCACCACCTGGGGATCGGGGTGCATGCGGCCGACCTTGGGCTGGTACACGCCGGAGGTCTCGTAGGGCTGGTTCGACATGTGCTCGACCTTCTGCAGGTCGTAGGGAATGCCCAGCACCACCGGCCGCCGCTGGACCTTGGCGATGTGGAAGGCCTCGCGCACGTAGTCGAACATGCGCGGCACGCTATGCGCGGCGATATAATGGGCTCCGGTCGCCGTCACCAAGGGCGCCTGGTCGATCGCCTGGTTGTAGAACTTGGCGTTGATCGGCGCCTCGCCGGCGAACACCACCATCGGCAGACGGGCGCGCGCCGCGGCCGGCAGCGCCGTCATCACCTGGGTCACGCCCGGGCCGCATGTCACGGAGGCGACCGCGACCTTGTTGGTGGCCACGTTGTAGGCCGTCGCCGCCGCGACGGTGGCGTGCTCGTGCCGGACGTGGACGGTATGCACGCCCGGCAGTCTGGCGAAGGCGGTGGACCAGTGCATGTTGCCGTCGCCCATCAGGACGAACTGGGTGTCGACACCCTCCGCATGGAACGCTTCTGCGAGGGCTTCATACATTTTGGGCATGGGCGCGGTATCACTTGGATTGTGAGGTGAGCCGATACGCAAGCATGCCCGAAGACGCCTAGTCAATTCAACTGAAGCGACCGCGCTAGGTGGTCCGGGCGAGGAAATCCTCCAGCCAGTGGATGTGGTAGTCGCCGTCGATGATGTCCTTCTCGCGCACCAGCGTGCGGAACAAGGGCAGCGTGGTCTCGATGCCGTCGACGACGAACTCGTCGAGCGCGCGCTTGAGGCGCATCAGGCATTCGCCGCGCGTCTTGCCGTGCACGATCAGCTTGCCGACGAGCGAATCGTAGAACGGCGGGATCGTGTAGCCGTGATAGACCGCGGAATCGACGCGCACGCCCAAGCCGCCGGGCGGATGATAGGCCAGGATCTTGCCGGGCGAGGGCCGGAACGTCGTGGGGTTTTCCGCATTGATGCGGCACTCGATGGCGTGGCCGAAGAACTTCACGTCGTCCTGCGTCAGTTGCAGCTCGGTGCCGGCGGCGACGCGGATCTGCTCGACCACGAGGTCGATGTCGGTGATCGCTTCGGTCACCGGGTGCTCGACCTGGATGCGGGTGTTCATCTCGATGAAGTAGAATCGGCCGTCCTCGTACAGGAACTCGACCGTCCCGACGCCGAGATAGTCCAGCTCGCGCATCGCCTTCGCCACCGTTTCGCCGATGCCGTTGCGGGCGGCGACGTTGAGGGCAGGCGAGTGGCCTTCTTCCCAGATCTTCTGGTGGCGGCGCTGGAGCGAGCAGTCGCGCTCGCCGAGATGGATGGCGCGGCCCTGTCCGTCGCCCAGCACCTGGATTTCGATGTGGCGCGGCCGCTCCAGGTATTTCTCCAGGTAGAGCGCGTCGTCGCCGAAGGCAGCCTGTGCCTCGGCGCGCGCGGTGGCGAGCGCATTCGCCAGATCGCCGGGCTCGCGCGCGAGCTTCATGCCGCGGCCGCCGCCGCCGGCCGCCGCCTTCACCAGCACGGGAAAGCCGATGTCGCGCGCGATCGCGGCCGCGTCCTGATCCGATACGCCGCCTTCGGAGCCGGGCACGACCGGAATGCCAAGCCGCATGGCGGTGCGCTTGGCCTCGATCTTGTCGCCCATCAGGCGGATATGGGCGGGCTTCGGCCCGATGAAGTGGATGGCGTGCTCCGCCAGAATCTCGGCGAAGCGGGCGTTCTCGGACAGGAAGCCGTAGCCGGGATGCACGGCGTCCGAGCCGGTGATCTCGCAGGCGGCGAGCAGCGCCGGGATGTTGAGATAGCTGTCGCGCGCGGCCGGCGGCCCGATGCAGACGCTCTCGTCGGCGAGCCGCACATGCATGGCGTCGGCATCCGCGGTCGAGTGCACGGCCACGGTCGCGATGCCGAGCTCCTTGCAGGCGCGCAGCACGCGCAGCGCGATCTCGCCGCGGTTGGCTATGAGGATCTTCTCGAACATCGGATCACTCGGCAGTGACGCGCATCGTCACTCGATCACCATCAGCGGCTCGCCGAACTCCACGGGCTGGGCGTCCTCGACCAGGATTTGGACGACGCGGCCGGCGCGCGGCGCCGGAATCTGGTTCATGGTCTTCATCGCCTCGACGATGAGCAGCGTCTGGCCGGCCCGCACCATGCTGCCGACCTCGACATAGGGCCGCGCGCCGGGTTCCGGACCGAGATAGGCGGTACCGACCATCGGCGAGGTGACCGTGCCGGGATGTTTGCCCGGCTCGTCGACCGCGGCCGGCGCCGCGGCATCCGCATGCGCCGGCGGCGTGCGGGCCGGCGGCGCCGCGGCAGCCGGCTGACCCTGACGGGCCACCCGCACGCGCGTGCCGTCGCGCTCGAACTCGATCTCGGTCAGGCCGGTCTCGTCGAGGAGCTGCGCCAGCGCGCGGATCATGTCGTGATCAACCTCCGGCGCGGGGCCCTTGCGCTCGCTCGATTTCGGTTCGCGTGCCACGGCTTCAGCCTTTCCGCCCGCCGGCGATCGCCACCAGCCCGTCGATGGCGAGCGCGTAGCCGGCGATGCCGAAGCCGCTCAGCGTGCCCTTCGCGACCGGCGCGATGTGCGAGAAATGCCGGAAGTCCTCGCGCGCGAAGATGTTCGAGATGTGCACCTCGATGACCGGTATCTTCACCGCCGCCACGGCGTCGCGGATCGCCACCGAGGAGTGGGTGTAGCCGCCGGGGTTGATGACGAGCCCGAGCGCCTTCCTGGCGCCGGCCTCGTGGATCCAGTCGATCAGCTCGCCCTCGTGGTTCGACTGATGGAAAACGACCTCCAGCCTGTGCCGCCGGCCGGTGTCGCGGCAGAGCTTCTCCACGTCCTTCAACGTCGCGCGGCCGTAGGTTTTCGGTTCGCGCTTGCCGAGCAGATTGAGGTTCGGGCCGTTGAGAACGTAGATCGACTTCGCCATGAGGGCCGCCGCCGGACGGGATGGTCGGTTATAGGCACCTCATGCGCAAAGGGGAAGCCGGATGCCGTCAGCAGCGGTCCTTTCCGCAGCGCGCGGTATTGATGGCTGCGCGCAGCTTCTCCACGCCGACCGCGCCGACGACGACCTGGTCGCCGACCACATAGGTCGGGGTGCCGTTGATGCCGAGCGCCTCGGCCAGCTTGAAGGCCTCCTCCAGCGACTGCCTTGCCTCCGGGCTCGCCGCGTCCTTCTCGGCGCGCGCGACATCGAAGCCGATCTCGCGGACCACCGTCAGCGCGCGCGCACGGTCGATCTGGCCGCGGCTGGCGAACATCTTCTGGTGGAACTCGAGATATTTGCGGCCGCCGGTCTTGTCCTGCATGCGCACCGCCACCGCGATCTGCGCCGCCTGCGTCGAACCCTCGCCCAGCACCGGGAATTCCTTCAACACGATCCTGAGCTTCGGGTCGCTCTTGATGAGCTCCAGCTTGTCGGCGAGCGCGCGGCGGCAGAAGCCGCAATTGTAGTCGAAGAACTCGACCAGCGAGACGTCGCCCTGCGGGTTGCCGATCACCACCTGCCGCTTCGAATTGAAGATCGTGGCGGCGAGTTCCTTGATCGCCGTACGGTGCTTGTCGGCCTCGGCCTGCGCCTGCCGCCGCTCCATCTCCTGGATCACCTCCTGGAGCAGCTCCGGATTGCGCAACAGGTAGTCGCGGACGATCTTCTCGATCTCGCCGCGCTGCTCGGGGGAGAATGTCTGCGCGCGCGCCATCTCGAACGTCGGCACGGCGGCCGCGAACAGGACCGCGGCGAGCGCCAGCGGCCGGACGGTGAATCTCATCGGCGTTGTCCTTTGAAATTATCTCCGTTGCGGAGCTTTCGGTTTGTAGCTTGCGATATCGTCGGCGCGCACCCAGCCGGGCGACCCGACCGGGAAGCGCGATTTGGCGCGCGCCGCGAGCGCGCGGGCGGTGGAGAGGTCGCCGCGCACGAAGGCGGCCTGCGCGGAGGCGAGATCGGCGCGGGCGAGGTCGCCTTTGCGGCCGTAGGCGAGCGCGATCTGGGTGAAGGCCTCGGGCGACTCCTTCTCACGCTGGATCGCGGCTTCCAGCAATTTGACCGCCTCGTCGGCATAGGCCTTGTTGTTGGTCGCCAGCAGCGCCTGCCCGAGCATGATCTGGATCAGCGCCGGGTTGGGAGCGAGCTGGACCGCGCGCCGCAGCGGCGCGATGGCTTCGGCCGGCCGCCCGGCTTCCAGCAGCGCCTGGCCCTTCAGCTCGTGGAAATAGCCGTTCTGCGGCTGCGCCTGGATCAGCGCGTCGATCTGCGACGAGGCCAGCTGCACGTTGCCGAAGCGATAGGTCGCGATCGCCCGCGCATAGCGCGCCGCCAGGCTGTTGTCGCTGATCGGATAGCGCCGGTTGACGCCGGCCGGCGGCTCGATGAACCCGAACAGCTTGGCGCGCATCAGGTCGTGCCGGTGCTGGAGCGCAGGCGCATCCTTCTTGTCCCAGTGCGGGCTCGCCTTGGCCAGTCCCTCCAGTGCACGCACACGGTCGCCCGGAAGCGGATGCGTCTGCATGTAGGGGTCGATGTGACGGGACGAGTACAGGATCTGGTCCGCCATCCGCTTGAACGTCTCGTACATCCCGCGCGCCGACTGGCCGGTGGCGTTGAGATAGCGCACGCCGGCACGGTCGGCGGCATCCTCCTGCGAACGGATATAGGCGAGCAATGAATTCTGGATCGCCGATTGCGGCGCGCTCAGCGCCGCGGCTCCGACCTGACCGGCAGCCCCGGGCTGACCGGAGCGGGAGGCCGCGACCAGGGCGCCGGCGCCGAGGATCATCGCAATGATGGCCTGCGTGCTGGCGGCCTGGATCTGCTCGCGCATGCGCGACAGGTGCCCGCCCGCGATGTGACCGGTTTCGTGTGCCAGCACGCCGATGATCTGATTCGGCGTTTCGGCGTCCATCAGCGCGCCGGCATTGACGAAGATGCGCCGGCCGTCGGCCACGAAGGCGTTGAACGAGCGGTTGTTGATGATGACGACCTGGATGTTCTGCTTGGACAGGCCGGCGACCTTCAGGATCGGCTGGGTATAGTCCCGCAGCAGCTGCTCGATCTCGGCATCGCGGATGATCGGCGGCCCGCCGCCACGGCGGGCCTGGGCCTGCGCCGAAGGCGCGATGGCAACGCAATGGCTTGCCACCAGCGCCAGCGACACGGCGACCGCAACCGGGCGCGAGGGCCGGCGTGCTGTAGTTGTCCGCTCCATCAAGGTCATGCCAGCCTGGCGTTCACGTCGGCCCCTCGGGCGCCCGCAGCCCGGCGGGATGGGTCACCGGCGTCATCGATAACACCTTGAAATGCCGGGTGCATCCTCAAGCGGTCCCCATTGCGTCGCGCCCGGCAACTTGTTACCGCGCAGAATGCCCCCGAAACCGCAACCGAAGCCGTCGAATGCGGCAACAGCGGGGCGGGGCCCGGAACCCGGCAGGGACCGATGCTCGAAACGGCAAGACGCCTGATCGTCCCCTCGTCACGCAGCGATGTGCCGCCGTTCATGGTCATGGACGTGATGGCGGCGGCGGCGCGAATCGAGGCCGCGGGCGGCCATGTCATTCACATGGAGGTCGGCCAGCCGGATGCGCCGGCGCCGCAGGCCGCGCGCGATGCCGCCCGCGCCGCCCTGGCATCGGGGCGCATCAGCTACACCGAGACGCTTGGCCTGCCGTCGCTGCGCGCGCGCATCGCGCGCCACTACCGCGACTGCTACGGCATCGTGCTCGATCCGGCGCGGGTGATCGCCACCACCGGCTCGTCGGCCGGGTTCATCCTGGCCTTTCTCGCGATGTTCGAGGCCGGCGATCGCGTCGCAGTCGCGGTGCCCGGCTATCCGCCGTACCGGCATATCCTCAAGGCGCTCGGCTGCGAGCCGGTGCTGATCGAAACCACGCAGGCCACGCGCTGGGCCATCACGCCGGACATGCTGCGTGAGGTGCATCGGCGTTCGCCGCTGGCCGGCGTCTTGGTGGCGAGCCCGGCCAATCCGACCGGCACCATGATGACGGCCGAGGCGCTGCGCGCGCTGATCGCGGCGGCCGAAGGCGATGGCATCCGCTTCATTTCCGACGAGATCTATCACGGCCTGGACTACGCCTTCCCCGCCGAAACCGCCCTGCGGCTGTCGGAACGTGCCGTGGTCATCAATTCCTTCTCCAAATATTTCTGCATGACCGGCTGGCGGATCGGCTGGATGGTGGTGCCGGAGCCGCTGGTGCGTCCGATCGACCGCTTGCAGGGCAATCTCGCGATCTCGGTGCCGACGCTGTCGCAGATCGCGGCCGAGGCGGCGTTCGAGGGCCGGGCCGAGATGGAAGCGGTGAAGCACGGCTACCAGGAAAACCGATCGATCCTGCTCGACGGTCTGCCGAAGGCCGGGCTCGACACGTTTCTCCCGGTCGATGGCGCGTTTTACCTCTATGCCGACGTGTCGCAATTCTCCACCGACAGCTACGATTTCGCGCGGCGCATGCTGGAGGAAACCCACGTCGCAGTGACGCCCGGCGTTGATTTCGACCCGCTGCACGGCAACGCGTTCATCCGCTTCTGCTACGCCGGCTCGGCCGCCGAGATGCATGAAGCGGTGGCGCGTATCGGGACGTGGCTGCGGCGGCGCTGAGTGCCGGATTGCCGGGCGGGGCCGCAGTCGCTACGCCAAATGGGCGGACGTGGTGAAGCGCTCCGGCGCCAAGCTGAACTGAGCCGGCTCAAGGTCAGCCCTTGGCTTTCAGGTCCTTGTACATTTCCAGCGCCTCTTTGGGCTTGAGGTCCTTGTGCACGACCGCGGAAACTGCGGCGATCATCGCCTGCGGCGCCTCCGACTGGAAGATGTTGCGGCCCATGTCGACGCCATAGGCACCGCCCTGCACGGCCTTGTAGGCCATGGTGAGCGCGTCCAGCTCGGGCAGCTTCTTGCCGCCCGCCATCACGATCGGCACCGGGCAGGACGACGTGACGGTCTCGAAGCCGTCGTCGACGTAATAGGTCTTGACGTATTGCGCGCCGAGCTCGGCGATGATGCGGCAGGCGAGCCGGAAATACTTGGCGTCGCGCACCATGTTGGTGCCGACCGCGGTCACGCCCATGACCGGCATGCCGTAGCGCAGCCCGGCGTCCACCAGCCTCGTCATGTTGTGGATCGAGCGCGTCTCGTGCTCGCCGCCGATGAACACCTGGATGCCGAGCCCGGCGGCGTTGAGCCGCACCGCATCCTCCATGTCCATGGCGATCTGCTCGTCGGACAGCTCCTTCAGGATCGACGGCCCGCCGCTGGCGCGCAGCACCATCGGCCTCTGCGAGTCCGCGGGAATGACCGAGCGCAGGATGCCGCGCGTGCAGAACAGCGCGTCGCATTGCGGCAACAGCGGCACGATCGAGAGGTCGATGCGCTCGAGCCCGGTGGTCGGGCCCTGGAAATAGCCGTGGTCGACCGCCAGCATCACCGTGCGGCCGGTGGCCGGATTGAAGGTGCGCGCCAGGCGGTTCTTCATGCCCCAGTCGAGCTGGTGGCAGCCTTTGAGGAAAAATCCCGGCGCCGCCTGCGGCTTGTCGGCCTGGTAGCGTTCGCCTTCCCTGTCTGCTTCCGGCATGCGTTTTCCTATCGGTGATGTGCGAGCCTATCTTTACCGTACCGGCGGCCCGGCCGTCACCCCTGGCCGATGTCGCTCGCCATGAGGAAAGCGCCATGCTCGATTGGAGCCAGTGTACGGCGGTGGAGCGCACGCCTGGAAAGGGCGGCGGCGATTGGGTGTTCAAGGGGACGCGCGTGCCTGTGAGGCCCATCATTCGCCTCCACGCAGACCGGGTTGCGGACGCCGTCAAGGCGCTGCATCGCGGTGACTTTGTGGAGCTTGTGTTCGGATAACCCGCGGTCGGAAGGTGCCGTCGTCTACCGCAGCGCGGCGGCGATATTGCCGCCGTCGACGGTGGTCACGGCGGCGGTGGTCTTGAGCGCCAGCGCCTGCGCCAGGAACGCCTGCGCCACGTCGTCGGCGGTCACCTCGCGGGCGAGCAGGTTGTCGCGCATGTATTTGTCCTCCGGCACGCCGCGCGCCTGCGCACGCGTGGCGATGAACTCCGGCGTGACGAGCCCGGAACGGATGCGGTCGGCATTGACGGCATTGGCGCGGATGCCGTCGGCGCCGTAGTCGACGGCGTACTGGCGCACGAGAAACAGCGTCGCCGCCTTGGGCAGGCCGTAGGGGCCGAAATCCTTGCCGGGGTTCACCGCCTGCTTCGACACATTGAACAACAGGCAGCCGCCGGTGCCCTGCGCCAGCATGATCCGCACCGCCGCCTGCGCCACTCGCTGATGGCCGTAGAAATTCAGCTCGAAGCTCTCGCGCAGCGTGGCCTCGTCGACCTCGCCGATGCGTCCCTGCCAGGCGGCTCCCGCATTGGACACCGCGATGTCGACGCCGCCGAACGTGGCGACCACCCGCTCGAACGCCTCGCGCACGGAGTTCGCGTCGGTCACATCGCAATGCACCGCCAGCGCCGCGCCGCCGATGGCCTTGGCCTGTGCCGTCGCTGCCTTGAGGTTCACATCGGCCAGCACCACCTCGGCGCCGGCGGCGGCAAAGGCGCGGGCGGTGGCGCCGCCGATGGCGCCGCCGGCGCCGGTCACGACCGCGACCTGGCCCGCCAGCGGCTGCTCGACAAGCGAGCCGAGCTTGGCCTGCTCCAGCGGCCAGTATTCCATGTCGAACATGTCGGCTTCGCCGATCGATTCGAAGCGGCCGATGGCTTCGGCGCCGGTGATGCCGTCGACTGCGGCCTCGGCGATGTCGGCGGCGATGCGGGCGTCGGCCGCGGAGCGGCCGAGGCCGAACAGGCCGAGGCCCGGAACCAGCACCACGCGGGGCTGAGGATCGAGCATGATCTTGCCGCCGCCGGCGCGGGTATTGTTGCGCGCAAAATAGTCCCGGTAACGCGCGACGAAGTCGGCAGCGGCGGTTTCGGCGTTGCGGCGGAAGTCGTCGAGCCGGCCGGTCTCGGGGGCCGGCAGGATCAGCGGCCAGTTCTTGGTGCGGATGGTGTGATCGGGCGTGATCACGCCGGCCTGGCTGTAGCGGGCGAGCTCCGCGCCGTTGACGTAGGAAAGGATCGCCTCGCCGGTGCGGAATTCGGCGATCAGGCGGCGATGATTGCCGTCCTCGCTGCGCAGCGTGCAGGCGCCGCGCACGATCGGCGCCACGTCGGTCACCGCAGCAAGCCGTTGCGGCAGTGGCAGGCTCCCGAACACGGTCTTGCGGCCGCGCGAGAGCCGGGCCTGCGCCAGCGCCACCAGCGCCAGCATGCGCTCGTAGGCCTCGCGGGCATTGTCGCCGAAGGTGAAGATGCCGTGCTTGTGCAGGATCAGCCCTTCGACTGTGGGACGCTGCTCGTAGACGGCGGCCGCCGCCTTGGCGAGCGCGAAGCCGGGCATGAAATAGGGAACGATGCCGATGCGCTCGCCGAACACTTCGGCACAGATCGCCTCGCCGTCGGGCTGGTCCGAAAGGCTCAACACCGCGGTCGCGTGGGTATGATCGACGAATTTGTGCGGCAGAAAGGCGTGCAGCAGGATTTCGACCGACGGGTTCGGCGCCGCCGGATCGATCAGGTTCTCGCGCAGGATGCGCACCATGTCGACGTCGCCGAGCGCGGGGCGCGCGCGCAGCTTGCGCAGCCGGTCGAGCCGCACCGCCGGCATGCCCGCGGGCTCGATCGACGCCATGTCGGCGCCCGATCCCTTGACGCACAGCACCTCGGCCGGCTCGCCGAGCAGGTCGGGCATCGTGGTCTTCAGGGAGGTGTTGCCGCCGCCGTGCAGGACTAGCGAGCGATCGCGCCCCAAGAGCCGCGTCGTGTAGACGCGCAGCGCGAGATCGGCGGCAACCCCGTCGCGGGCGTAGCGATCCACCATCGCCTGTGCGTCACCGTCGACCCAGCCGCTCGTCATGGCGTGCTCCGCGGCGCGGCCTGCGCCGGCCTGCGGCTGGCTAGCGCTTGCGCCACCAGCCGGACCGCCGCGGCTGCTCGGCGACATTGCCGGCAGTGCTTTCGGCCACGATCGGCTGCGGCAGTTCCACCGGCGGCGTCACGACCGGCTGCGGTACCGGCGCGCTGCCGGCCTCGCCGCTGAACGCGACCGGTGCCGGCTCGCGCACCGTGGAGCGGCGGCGGGGCGGGGGCGGCGCAGCCTCCGGCGGCGGACTCTCGGCGGCGACTGCCGGTGGCGCAGGAGGAGGAGACGGCGGCGGTTCGGATGCCGCCGGGGCGGACGCCACCGGCTCCGGCGCGCGGACATCGTCGCCTTGCCGGGCTGAGGCGAACGCCGGCTGCTCGTCGGCCGGTTCGCGGGCAACCGGCGCTTCCATCCGCTCGCCTGCCAGTTCCGCTTCGAACGCCACAGCCGGATCGTGCGCATGCTGACCGTCGCCGTTGCGGCCGCGTCGATTGCGCCGTCCACCGCGGCGTCCGCGCCGGCGGCGGCGGCCCTCGCCGCTCTGCTCGCCCGGACCTTCGCCGGGTTCGCCTTCGCTGGACGGAATCGCCTCGGCCGGCACGGTCGTATCGTCGTCGGCGCCTGCGGCTTCATGCTCCGGAACCGCGTCGCGCGGCTCACCGCGCCGGCCGCGCCGCCGGCGCCGCCGCCCGCGGCCCTCGCGCTCGGCCCGGCCTTCGGCAGCGGGCTGCTCGGCGTCGTCATGCGCCGCGATTTCGGTTTCGCTCGCCTCGCCGACGGGTTCATCATCCTCGAACACCTCGTCCGCCTCGTCGTCCGCGATCGGGACCGCGGCGATCGGCTGCGCAGCGATGGCTTTGGCCTGATCGAGGCTGTGAACCTGCTCGCCCTTCTCGATCAGATAGGCGACCTGTCCGGCGACTGTCGCGTCGGCGTTGACGGTGATGGTGATGCGGAAGCGTTCTTCCAGCGTGCGCAGATGCGCGCGCTTGTGGTTGAGCAGATAGAGCGCGATCTCGGTGCGGGTGCGCACGACGATATTGTGGGTGGCGCCCTTGAGCAGCATCTCCTCGATCGCGCGCAGCAGCTGGAGCGACACCGACGAGACCGACCGCACGTGACCGGTGCCGCCGCATTGCGGGCACTTGTCGGTCGAGCTTTCGAGCACGCTCGAACGGATGCGCTGGCGCGACATCTCCAAGAGCCCGAAATGCGAGATGTGGCCGACCTGGATGCGCGCGCGGTCCTGCTTGAGCGCCTCCTTCAGGCGGCGCTCGACCGTGCGGTTGTTGCGCTTCTCGTCCATATCGATGAAATCGATGACGACGAGACCGGCGAGGTCGCGCAGCCGCAGCTGCCGCGCGATCTCGTCGGCGGCTTCCAGATTGGTCTTGAGCGCGGTGTCCTCGATGTGGTGCTCGCGCGTGGCGCGGCCGGAATTGACGTCGATCGCCACCAGCGCCTCGGTCTGGTTGATCACGATGTAGCCGCCGGAGCGAAGCTGCACCACCGGCTGGAACATGGCGTCGAGCTGGTTCTCGATGCCGAAGCGCGTGAAGATCGGCAGCGAATCCTGGAACGGTTTCACGTTCTTGGCATGGCTCGGCATCAGCATGCGCATGAAGTCGCGCGCTTCCTGGTAGCCTTCGGCGCCGCCGACCAGGATTTCGTCGATGTCCTTGGAGTAGAGGTCGCGGATCGAACGCTTGATCAGCGAGCCTTCCTCGTAGACCAGCGTCGGCGCCGTCGACTTCAGCGTGAGGTCGCGCACGTTCTCCCACAGCCGCAGCAGGTATTCGAAGTCGCGCTTGACCTCCATCTTGGTACGCGCCGCGCCGGCGGTGCGCAGGATCACGCCCATGCCTTCCGGCACTTCGAGTTCCTGCGCGACCTCCTTGAGGCGGCGGCGGTCCTGCGCATCGGTGATCTTGCGGCTGATGCCGCCGCCGCGCGCGGTGTTCGGCATCAGCACCGAATAGCGGCCGGCGAGCGACAGATAGGTGGTCAGCGCCGCGCCCTTGGTGCCGCGTTCCTCCTTGACGACCTGCACCAGCATGACCTGCCGGCGCTTGATCACTTCCTGGATCTTGTATTGCCGGCGCGGGCGGTGGGTGCGCTCGGGTACCTCCTCCATGGCGTCGGCGCCGCCGACCGATTCGATGATTTCGTCCTCGGCGCCGGGCTCCGAACCGTTGACCTCGATGATGTTGGCGCCGCCGGCGCCAAGTTCTTGTGCGCCAAGCTCCTGTGCGCCAAGCTCTTGTGCGCCAAGCTCCTGGCCGGCGTCACCGCCGGCTCCGGCGTCGGCCGGCACCAGCGCCGCGCTTTCGCCGTTGTCGGCGGTCGGGACCGTCGGGTCGGAGGATTCGGCGGGCGCGGAACCGGTTGCGGTTCCGGCTTGCAGCTGCGCGAGGTCGATCTGGGTCTCGTGCGCGGCGGTCACCGCCAGCGCGGCCTCGGGGGTGACGTCGGTCGAAGGCGCGGGCGGTGCGGCGCCTTCGTGGGGCTGGTCGGAAGCCTGCGGCACCATTGCCTCGGTGGCCGCCGCCATCGCCTGCACCTCGTCGTCCTCGACCGGATCGCCGGCCATGCGGTCGGCCCGCCGCGCTTGCGCCTGGCTGCGCTCGGCACGCCGTCGTGCGTAGTTGTCGGCTTCGGCGTCGGCCTCGCGCTGGGCGCGCTCCTCCTCGTCGATCAGCGCCTGCCGGTCGGCGACCGGGATCTGATAGTAGTCGGGATGAATTTCCGAGAAGGCGAGGAAGCCGTGGCGGTTGCCGCCGTAGTCCACGAACGCCGCCTGTAGCGACGGCTCGACGCGCGTCACCTTCGCCAGATAGATATTGCCGCGGAGCTGTTTACGGTTGGCAGACTCGAAGTCGAATTCTTCGACGCGGTTGCCGCGCAGGACCACCACCCGGGTCTCCTCCGGGTGCGTGGCATCGATAAGCATTTTGTTGGGCATTGACCAATCTCTTGGACGCCGGCTCGCGCGCGGCCGCCGCACGACGCCGCGAGGGCGAGGCTGGGCGGCGCGACCGGGAGCACGGCTGCTTGTGAGGGAACAGGAGGGCCTTGCGCGCACGCTCGACGCCGGCAAGGACGTCGTCGTTCCACGACGCGACCTCGCTACCGCAGCGATGAGCGATTTGTCCGATGCGCGGTCGAAGCATGACCTCGGCCCGTTACGATGCGGCGGCGCGATTGCACCGCCGCGGGTTCTTGGCTGACGACCTCCGACGGGGTGGCGGCCTGATCGTGGAGCCGCCACGCCGTCGCCCGAGAAACAAGCCCGTGCGACCCGGTTGTCCTCTACAGATGCATCGGCTTCATCGTCCGCCGCGCGCCGGAAACGGCAACGCTGTGGACGCCTTGCCCGCCTGGACAACCGCCCCGCGATCGTCGGGCGGTCCTGAAAGCGGGCCAGCCGGATGCCGAACGCGGCACAACCGGAACTGTTAACCGTCAGCCCGACCTTCTTAGGGCCGCCGCCGGCCCTTGGCAAGCGAGCTGTCGCGCCCCGGTCACACCCCACTTTCAACCGGTTTTTGCGCTTAAGTAACGATTAACCACGCCCCCCTAATGGAGTAATAGGGTGCTCGGAGGGGCGCGATGTCGATCCGCGCGGCACGATGGGCTGTGGTCGTCGGTGTGATTCTCCTCGGCGCTCCCTGGGGCACCGGGACGGCCGGCGCGACCGGCCCTGAGACGCGAGCGGTCGGCGACTTCCCCGTCGCCAGCGATGTCCGCGTCGGCGGCGACGACAAGCAGACCCGCTTTGTCGTCGATTTCAGCCACAAGATCGATGTCCGCGCGTTCACGCTGGCCAATCCCTACCGGGTGGTCATCGACATGCCGCAGGTCGCGTTTCAGTTTCCGGCGCGGACCGGCGACACCGGACGCGGGCTGGTCAAGGCTTTCCGGTTCGGGCTGGTGATGCAGGGCGGTTCGCGCATGGTGCTCGACCTGACCAAGCCAGCGCGAATCGACCGCGCCTTCGTGCTCCCGCCCGGCAACGGCCAGCCGGCGCGGCTGGTGCTCGATCTCGCCGCCGTCGACCGCGATACCTTCCTGCGCACCATCGCGCTGGACAACCGGGTCCCTGACAGCGGCACCCGGCGGCCTCCGCCTCCGGCGGCGGAGGCCAAAGCCGACCCGCGGCCGCTGGTGGTGATCGACCCCGGTCACGGCGGCATCGACAACGGCACGCGCGCCGCGAGCGGCGAACTGGAGAAATCCATCGTGCTGGAATTCGCGCTGCTGCTGCGCGACCAGATCGAGCGGTCGGGCAAATACCGCGTGCTGATGACCCGCACCGACGACACCTTCGTGCCGCTCGCCGAGCGCGTGGCATTCGCGCGCGCCCGACAGGCCGGTCTGCTGGTCTCCATCCATGCCGATGCGCTCGCGCGCGGCGACGGCGATGCCCAGGGCGCCACCGTCTATACGCTGTCGGAGACTGCCTCCGATGCCGCCTCTGCGCGGCTTGCCGAAAGCGAGAACCGCGCCGACGTGATCGCCGGCCTCGACCTGTCGGCCGAGCCGGACGACGTCGCCGGCATCCTGTTCGACCTGGCGCGGCGCGAGACCAAGACCTTTTCGGTGCAGTTTGCACGCGCGCTGGTGGGCGAGATGCGCAATGCCACCCGCATGCACAAGGACCCGCTGCGCTCGGCCGGCTTCCGGGTGCTGAAGGCGCCCGACGTGCCCTCCGTGCTGGTCGAGCTCGGCTATGTGTCGAACCGCGGCGACCTGAAGTCGTTGACCTCGGAAGCCTGGCGCAACCGGACTGCGGCCTCGATCGCGCGGGCAGTCGATACGTTCTTTACCACCCGGCTGGCCGGCGGCGGCCGCGGGCGCCCGAATTGAGGGGTCTCAGGTGCGACAACGGCCTCAGTTTCAACATAAAACGGCGCAACCAAAGAGCCCGGAGCGGGCAGGGGCGGGTTATCGGCCATGAGACTATTTCTGCGCTTCATGGGCTGGGTCTTCGCCGGCGGCACGATTATTTTCCTGGTCGGCATCGCGGCGGTGGCCGGGCTGCTGTGGCATTTCTCCAGGGACCTGCCGGACTATTCGACGCTCCAGGACTATGAGCCGGCGGTGATGACCCGCGTGCACGCCGCCGACGGGCAGCTCCTGGCCGAATACGCGCGCGAGCGCCGGCTCTACCTGCCGATCCAGGCGGTGCCGAAGATGGTCATCAACGCCTTCATCGCCGCCGAGGACAAGAATTTCTACGAGCACGGCGGACTCGACTTCCAGGCGATCGCGCGGGCCGGACTGTTCTACGTGCAGAATCTCGGCAGCGGGCGGCGTCCGCAGGGCGCCTCCACCATCACCCAGCAGGTCGCCAAGAACTTCTTTCTGACCAACGAGACCTCGATCGACCGCAAGATCCGCGAAGCGCTGCTGGCGATGAAGATCGAGCGCGCCTTCTCGAAGGAGAAGATTCTCGAGCTCTACCTGAACCAGATCTATCTCGGGCTGGGCGCGCACGGCGTCGCCGCGGCGTCGCTGATCTATTTCAACAAGTCGGTGCACGAGCTGACGGTGGCGGAAGCCGCCTATCTGGCCGCGCTGCCGAAGGCGCCCAACAACTATCATCCGTTCCGCCGCCGCGACGACGCCATCGGCCGGCGCAACTACGTGCTCGACCGCATGGTCGAGGACCGTTTCATCACCGCGCAGGTCGCCGACGAGGCGCGCCGTGCGCCGCTCGTGGTGAACCAGCGCCCGACCGGCGCGCAGATCGCGGCCTCCGAATATTTCGCCGAGGAAGTCCGCCGCTACATCAACGACAAGTACTCCGAGCAGAAGCTCTACGAGGGCGGCCTGTCGGTGCGCACCACGCTCGACCCGACGCTCCAGAAGGCGGCGCGCCAGGCGCTGGTCGATGGGCTCGTCCGGTACGACGAGAACGTCGGCTACCGCGGCGCCATCCAGCAGATCGAGGTCACCGGCGACTGGGGCGCGCGGCTGGCCGAGATCAAGGCGCTTTCCGACATCGCGCCGTGGCGGCTTGCCCTTGTGCTCGAAGTGACCGACCAGGGCGCGCGCATCGGCTTCCAGCCGGCGCGCGAGCCGGGCGGCGGACTGGTCAAGGAGCGCGAATACGGCGCCATCGCGCTCGAAGGCGTGCGCTGGGCGAAGCCCGCCTCGGGCGCGCAGCGCGGCCGCGCGCCGACCCGCGTCTCGCAGGTGCTGGAAGCCGGCGACGTCATCTACGTCGACCCGATCCCCGGCAAGGACGGCATGTTCCGGCTCCGCCAGGTGCCGGAAGTCTCCGGCGCCATCGTTGCGCTCGACCCGCACACCGGCCGCGTGTTCGCGATGGTCGGCGGCTTCTCCTTCGATCAGAGCCAGTTCAACCGCGCGACCCAGGCGCTGCGCCAGCCCGGCTCCTCGTTCAAGCCGCTGGTCTACGCCGCCGCCCTCGACAACGGCTATACGCCGTCGTCAGTGGTGCTCGACGCGCCGCTCGAGATCGACACCGGTTCCGGGATTTGGCGCCCGGAGAACTACGAAGGCAAGTTCTACGGTCCCTCGACGCTGCGCTTCGGCATCGAGCGTTCGCGCAACGTCATGACGGTGCGGCTGGCGCAGGACCTCGGCATGCCGCTGATCGGCGAATATGCGCGGCGCTTCGGCATCTACGACAACCCGACGCCCTACATCTCGTTCGTGCTCGGCGCCGGCGAGACCACGCTCCTGCGCATGACCGCCGCCTATGCCATGTTCGACAACGGCGGCCGCCGGATCACGCCCACCCTGATCGACCGCATCCAGGATCGCTACGGCCGCACCATCTACCGGCACGACCAGCGCGAATGCCGCGGGTGCAGTTCGCCGAGCTGGGAGGCCAACCCGTCCGAGCCGACGCTGGTCGATCGCCGCGAGCGCGTGCTCGACGCCATGACCGCCTATCAGATCACCTCCATGATGGAAGGCGTGGTGCAGCGCGGCACCGCCACCACCGTCCGCGAGGTCGGCAAGCCGATCGCCGGCAAGACCGGCACCACCAACGACGAGAAGGACGCCTGGTTCATCGGCTTCTCGCCGGAGATGGTGGTCGGCGTCTATGTCGGCTACGACAAGCCGCGCCATCTGGGCCGCGGCGGCACCGGCGGCCAGCTGGCGGCGCCGATCGTGCGCGACTTCCTGAAGGTGGCGCTCAAGGATCGCCCGGCGGTGCCGTTCCGCGTGCCGGCCGGCATCAAGCTCATCCGCGTCAACCCGCGCACCGGCATGCGTGCCGGCCCGGGCGAGGGCTCGATCCTGGAAGCCTTCAAGCCGGGCACCGCGCCGCCCGACGGCTACTCCGCGGTCAACCTCACCGATCCGGACGGCCGGCCGATCGCGCAGCCGCCGGCGCAACAGCCGTCGTCGAATCCGTTCGGCGGCATCTTCTCCTCCGGCACGCGCGGGCTGTACTGAGCCGGCCGCCGGCCGCGCGCCGTCCGCGCGCGGTTGCGTCGGCACGGCCCAGCCGCTACATCCGGCGCATCGGGGCCTTTGCTACAGGCGATGCCATGCGCGCGGAAACCCAGACCGTCGTCGATGAGATCAAGCAGTCGATCGGACTGCTGAGGAGGCATCTTTGACGTCGACAAGGCGCGCAAACGTCTTGCCGAGCTCAACACCCAGGCGGAAGACCCCAACCTCTGGAACGACCAGCAGCGCGCGCAGCGCGTGATGCAGGAGCGCACCGCGCTCGAAGACCAGCTCACCGCCATCGGCCGCATCGAGCAGGAGCTCGACGACCAGCTCACCATGATCGAGCTGGGCGAGGCCGAGAAGGACCAGGCGGTGGTGGCGGAGGCGGAAGCCGCGCTCAAGAAGCTCAGGGCCGACGTCGCCCGCCGCGAGCTTGAGGCGCTGCTCTCGGGCGAGGCCGATGCCAACGACAGCTACCTCGAAGTGCATGCCGGCGCCGGCGGCACCGAGAGCCAGGACTGGGCCGCGATGCTCATGCGCATGTATACGCGCTGGGCCGAGCAGCACGGCTACAAGGTCGAGTACATCGAGGAGACCGGCGGCGAAGAGGCCGGCATCAAGTCGGCAACCATCCAGGTCAAGGGCCGCAATGCCTATGGCTGGCTCAAGACCGAGAACGGCGTGCATCGCCTGGTGCGCATCTCGCCGTTCGATTCCAACGCGCGCCGCCACACCTCGTTTGCCAGCGTGAACGTCTATCCGGTGATCGACGACCGCATCAAGGTCGACATCAAGGAATC
>Ga0073934_10001829_pt1 | contig 48071 bp, 39 predicted proteins | sample LarsenN4metaG_FD_76834 | JGI IMG/M metagenome (GOLD analysis project Ga0073934, IMG submission 76834) | Hot spring sediment bacterial and archeal communities from British Columbia, Canada, to study Microbial Dark Matter (Phase II) - Larsen... ...
ATGCGCCCTGAAGAAGACCGGCGGGCGCAGGCAGGACGCCGCCAAGCTGCTGGGCTGGGGGCGCAATACGCTCACGCGCAAGATCAAGGAGCTCGACATGGACGTCTGAGCGCCGGGCGTATCACCCGGCGGCGCCGCGGCAGGCGATCAATCCCGCAACCAGCCCGCGGCCGCCTTGGCGTAGTAGGTGAGGATGGCGTCGGCGCCGGCGCGCTTCATCGCCAGCAGCGATTCCATCACCACCGCGCGCTCGTTCAGCCAGCCGTTCTGCGCGGCGGCCTTCAGCATGGCGTACTCGCCGCTGACCTGGTACACGAAGGTCGGCATGCCGAAGCGCTCCTTCACGCGTCGCACGATGTCCAGGTAGGGCATGCCGGGCTTGACCATGACCATGTCGGCGCCCTCCGCGATATCCAACCCCACCTCGCGCAACGCCTCCTCGGCGTTGGCGGGGTCCATCTGGTAGCCGTACTTGTCGCCGCCCTTCAGATTCGCCGCCGAACCCACCGCGTCGCGGAAGGGCCCATAGAAACTCGAGGCGTACTTCGCCGAGTAGGCGAGGATGCGCGTGTTGACGTAGCCCGCGGTCTCGAGCGCATCGCGTATGCGCCCGATGCGACCGTCCATCATGTCCGAAGGCGCGACCACGTCGGCCCCGGCCTCGGCGTGCGACAGGGCCTGGCGGACCAGCACGTCGACGGTGGCGTCGTTGACCACGTAGCCCTGGTCGTCGATGAGGCCGTCCTGGCCATGCGTCGTGAAAGGATCCAGAGCGACATCGGTGATGACGCCCAGCGCCGGGTAGCGTGCCTTCAGCTCGCGCACCGCGAACTGTGCCAGGCCCTCGGGGTTGTAGGCCTCGCGCGCGTCCTCCGATTTCGCCGCCGGCGGCGTCACCGGGAACAGCGCGATGGCCGGCACGTCCAGGTCCACCAGCTCGCCGGCCTCGCGCAGGAGCTCATCGACGCTTAAGCGCTCGACACCGGGCATGGACGCGACCGGTTCGCGCACGCCCTTGCCCTCGCAGACGAACATCGGGCAGATGAGATCGTCGACGGTCAGCCTGTTCTCGCGAACCAGGCGCCGCGAGAAGACGCTGGCACGGTTGCGGCGGGTACGGGTGCGCGGATAGGAACCGGGGAGGTCGATGCTCATGGTGGCCTTCAGTATGCAGTTGATGAGGCCCCGGATTATAGCGCCACCGTGTCGCCCGAACGTGCGGATCAATTGTCCAATGTCAAGCCTTGCCCTGGTCCGGAAGTTCGCTTCCGCAGGGCATCCTTGAGGCAGGATTTCACAAGCCCTAACGCCGGTCCGGTCATTTGCCGGCAGCAGCCATCCCTGTGTAGGAGGCTACCGGCGGCGAAGGCTGCTTTCGGTCGCATCGGGGAGGCTTCCGCCAGCGTTGACCGGTCGCGGTATCTCCCCGAGCGCGGCAGACTCCTCATCCGTATACAGCCGGGAGCGCGTGAGGAATCGCTTGCCCTCCGGACCTTCCAGGGAAAACATGCCGCCGCGGCCGTCGATCACGTCGATGATGAGTTGCGTGTGCTTCCAGTATTCGAACTGCGACCTGCTGATGTAGAAGGGGCAGCCGCCGATCTCTCCCAGCCGCACGTCGGCGTCGCCCACCAGGAACTCGCCCAAGGGATAGCACATCGGTGAACTGCCGTCGCAGCAGCCTCCCGACTGGTGGAACATGAGCCTGCCGTGCTTGCCCTCGAGCAGCCTGATGAGTGCAAGCGCGGCGTCTGTCGCTACGACGCGTGAGACCATCGATCTATCCGGTCAGTGCCGCTTTCCGGCGGCGACGGCCCGTGGACCGTGAGGGTCCGCGCGACACGCTGTGAATACGTCCCTGTACGCTCCGCTGCCGCATCCCTGCGGCAGAGGGTCGCGCAACCCCTCACGGTCCCCGGACCAACCCCCGCCCACGGCGGGTGGCCGTTTAGAAAAATCCCAACGCCTTTGGGCTGTAGCTCACCAGCATGTTCTTCGTCTGCTGGTAGTGATCGAGCATCATCTTGTGGGTCTCGCGCCCGATGCCCGACTGCTTGTAGCCGCCGAACGCCGCGTGCGCCGGATACAGGTGATAGCAGTTGGTCCACACGCGGCCGGCCTTGATGCTGCGGCCGAAGCGGTAGGCGCGGCTGCCGTCACGCGTCCACACGCCGGAGCCGAGGCCGTAGAGCGTGTCGTTGGCGATCGCGAGCGCCTCGGCGTCGTCCTTGAAGGTGGTGACCGACACCACCGGCCCGAAGATCTCCTCCTGGAAGATGCGCATCTTGTTGTGACCCTTGAACACGGTCGGCGTGATGTAGTAGCCGTCGGCGATGGCACCGCCAAGCTTCGCCCGCGTGCCGCCGGTCAGGCACTGCGCGCCTTCCTGCTTGCCGATGTCGATGTAGGAGAGGATCTTCTCCACCTGCTCCTGCGAGGCCTGGGCGCCGATCATGGTCGCCGGATCGAGCGGGCTGCCCTGCTTGATCGCCTTCACGCGGGCCAGCGCGCGATCCATGAACTTCTCATAGATCGACTCCTGGATCAGGGCCCGCGACGGGCAGGTGCATACCTCGCCCTGGTTCAACGCGAACAGCACGAAGCCCTCGATCGCCTTGTCGAAGAAGTCGTCGTCCGCGGCACAGACGTCGCTGAAGAAGATGTTCGGCGACTTGCCGCCCAGCTCGAGGGTCACCGGGATGATGTTCTGGCTGGCGTACTGCATGATGAGCCGGCCAGTGGTGGTCTCGCCGGTGAAGGCAATCTTCGCAATGCGGCTGCTCGACGCCAGCGGTTTGCCGGCTTCCAGGCCGAATCCGTTGACGATGTTGAGGACGCCCGGTGGCAGCAGATCCGCGATCAGCTCCATCACCACGAGGATGCCCACCGGCGTCTGCTCGGCGGGTTTGAGCACCACGCAATTGCCGGCGGCAATGGCCGGCGCGAGCTTCCACGCGGCCATCAGGATCGGGAAGTTCCAGGGGATGATCTGGCCGACCACGCCCAGCGGCTCGTGGAAATGGTAGGCAATCGTGTTGTCGTCGATCTCGCAGATGCTGCCCTCCTGGGCGCGCACACAGGCCGCGAAGTAGCGGAAGTGATCGATCGCCAGCGGAATGTCCGCGGCCAGCGTCTCGCGGATCGGCTTGCCGTTGTCGACGGTCTCGGCGTAGGCGATCTTCTCGAGGTTCTGCTCCAGCCGATCGGCGATCCTGAGCAGGATGTTGGCCCGTTCGGTGGGCGAGGTGCGGCCCCATTTCTCGGCGGCCGCGTGCGCGGCATCCAGCGCCAGGTTGACATCCTCCTCGGTCGATCTGGCCACCTTGCAGAACACCTTGCCCGTGATGGGGGTGATGTTCTCGAAGTACTGGCCCTTCGACGGTGCCACCCATTTTCCGCCGATGAAATTCTCGTATTTTGCCTTGAACTGAACCCGTGCCCCGGGGGCGCCTGGGAGTCCGTAACCCTTCGTGCCCTGGGAAAGATCTTCTGCTGCTGCGCTCATGTAACCTCCTGCGTACGTCAATGGATGGTGCGTCTGCCGTAAAGCAAAGCCGTGCCGCCGTTTCCCCGTTCGCTCACGAACCGGATTCGCAACGATGGCGCATCGAGCCTGATGTCACGGCGATCGCGAGGGACGCCTGATAAATGCCGCAGCGGAGCTTCGTCGGTCGTGCGCCAGCGCGCCTTGATATGAGGTAAGGTGGCCGCTCCCGGACGGCTCTCGCTGATGTCTGCATAAAGACCAGATGCAGTTGAGGCGGAGTATTCGCAAAAAAAAAGCAGAGATCAATATCGAATGCCTGGGCGGCGCTCTTGAAAGACAGAATTGGTGCAAAATGCTACAGATAGTCATGCAAGGATGTCGCAAAACGCTCCATGAGCTAAATCAAGCATATGTATATTTCCGAAACTGAGAAGGCGGCCGAGGGCGACCTGATCGATGCACTGAATGCGCGCGAAGGCATCGTCAGTTTCGTCGGCGCCGGCGGCAAGAAGTCCGCGATGTTCCGGATCGCCGATGCCCATCCCGGCCGGGTGGCCATCACGGCGACGGCCCATATCGAGCGGTTCCCGCGCCGCTACCGCGATGCCTCCGTGCTGGCCGGCGGCGAGGACTTGTACGAACGCGTCTTTGCCCTGCGCAACGCACGCGTCGTCGCTTTCGCGAAGAGCTGCGACCTTCCCGGTCGCCATGCCGGCGTCACCGACGAGGAACTGCGACGGCTTTACGTCGACGGCGGCTTCGACGTGTGTGTCGTCAAGGCCGATGGCGCGAGAGGAAAGTTGATCAAGGCGCCGGCGGAGCATGAACCGCCGATTGCGGCCTGCACCACCGTCGTCGTGCCGGTCGTGTCGGCACGCGCCCTCGGGCAGCCTCTCAGCGAGAAGATCGCGCATCGCCCGGAGCGCGTGGCGGCGGTGACCGGCGCTCGCGTCGGTGAACCGATGACGACGGAGCACGTTGCCCGCCTGCTCAGCAGTACCGATGGACTGCTCAAGAACACGCGCGGCTTCAAGGTCGTGCCGCTCATCAACATGGTGGACGATCCCGGGCGCGAGCGGCTGGCGCGGCAGGCGGCCGAACAGGCTCTTGCCCTGACGGATCGATTCGACCTCGTGGTACTCGGTGCGATGAAGAAGGCGGAGCCGGTCGTCGATGTTGTCCGGCGCGCCTGATCAGGAAGCGTCTCGGATATCGGTCGGAAAACGCGCCGGGGATCCTATACACCGGCAAAGCCTTGCTGCAATCGGCGAACGTATCAGCAGAGAGCGTCCCACACACGCGGAGCGCGGCCGCGAGCTACGGCATGGCCCGTACCGGTGCGTCATCCGTTCGAGCGCTACTCCGTCGCCAGCATCAAGTTCGAGGACTTGATTGCACCCATCACCCGGCACCGCAATCACGGTTGGCAGGCGATCTGCCTGTCCGGAGCAGGACGTGCGAGTCAGGACCGGCGGCGGCCGTAGCGCTCGCGGGTTGCCGAGGTCGAGTAGGACATATGGTGCGGCTCCTTTTCGGCAAATTCGCCCCAGGGAGGTCGCAAGGTCTTGCGCCCCAGGCTCAGTCGTCAGCGGCATCAATGCGGAACTCATGTTGGCTGCCGCGGCCACCGCTACCGTTCGGGGGCGGCGTAGGCCGACGGCAGACGCAGGCAGCCCGATGCAAGGCGCGACCAACTCACAGACATGATCGACTTCAAGGGCTGCTTCCCGCGCGCCTCACGGTGCAAGAGCCGATTAGTACGCCATCTGTGCGCGGAACTGAATTGCGTCGATGTCCTCGCCATCGCGCGCGCCGCCATCGACGTCCAGCACGTTCACGTAATTGGCCATCAGGCGTATGAACGGGTTGGGATACCAATTCAAGCCGACGGTTAGATTGTCTTCCTGGCCGCCCTCGATGTTCCCGTCGTTTAGATCGATGCTGCTAAAGCGGACACCCATCTCCCAGGCCCCCCAACCGCCACCGCGCAGCGAGAAAGTCTTGATGGGCTGAAGAATATCGAAGCTCCCCCGGTCCGCCCGGTAGTTGCGCGACTCTCCGGTAATGAACCAGCTGCCGTATATGTAGTATCCGTCGAACGAGACGCTTCCGCCGGTGTCGCGATCGACGTCGGCACGCGTGTACTCGCCCTGCAATGAGAACGGACCGTAGACCGCGGCCGCTTCCAGTCCAGCCAGCGTATAGTGATTCACATCGCCACTGATGTTCCCGGTGTCGACCAGTCGTCCGCTGCTGCGACCCTGGCCGGCCGGAAGCGCCGCACAACCGGTATCCGTCGGCGAACCGCATTGTGGGAGATTGTCCGAGATGATATTGGACTCTGGCTTCGAGCGAAAACGCACGCGCTCGCGCAGGCTGCCGTTGGCATTATCGCCGGGCACGCGATACTGGCCGCCGACGCCGAGGTGCAGAACGCGATCCCTCTTCCAGACCGGAGCCCAGGTCAGCCTCGCCGCCGGCCCCCAGCCCTCGTCGTCCACGTTCTGGGTCGTCACGGGCTCCCCGAACAATCCCACCGCGCCCGTCCAGTTGTCGCCGCCGGTGGATGCCATGAGGCCCAGCGAACGAAGATTCAGGAATGCGAACGGCAGACCACGTTCCATGAAGGTGATGTACTTTGCGCTGCTGACGGCCTCGAGACTGAAGGGAACCTTGAAGCTTCCTGCCGTCATGGTCAGGGGTTCCAGGCCGTTGTACCGCATGTAGGCATCGGTGATTGTCACGTTATTGGTGGTTCCGCTGGCCTGTGTGGTGCCGGCGAAGTCGGCTTCCAGCTTGTAGTCCCAGTCGCGGAACACCGTGCCGCTCATCGAGAGCCGCGCGCGACGCATTTCGGTGCCGTTGGCAAAGTCGGTGTCGCCCTGATCGCCGTAAAACGCAGTATCGAGCTGAGCATATGCGCCAATCTGCGCGCTGAAGTCGCCGGATGCCGATTTGATCCTGAGCCCGTCCTTCAAGGTCACCTTGGCCTCCTCCGATTGCCGCTTCCTGGCCTGCTCGTCCGCATTCTTCACCTGCAGCGCCGCAAACTGCGCCTGCGTAATGACGCCGTTGGCCAGCAGGACGTCCAGTAGTCCGTCTTCCTGGCGCGGCAGGGGGCGCTCCGCGTCATGGGCGGCCGGTTTGGGCGCCCGAGCCTGCTCCGCCGCGACGATCGCCTCGTATTGCTGTCGAGTGATCAGCTTGTTGCTCAGCAGAACCTGCAGCAGGGCCTCATCGGCGGCCCCGGCGGCCTGGGCGACCGCCAGCGCGATCCCCGCTGCGAGCCAGCGGGACGAGATCTGCCTTTTGTCGTTCATGTTCTCTCCGTCTCCTCTTATTGGCACGAGTCAGCATCTACTCCTACGCAGGCCGCATAGGGTAATATTGCGTCTGAACTGCATAAATATGCGCATATATGCATATAGAGACAGCCAATGGCTGAGATGACGGGAGCGGTGGCGGCTGCATTCAGTCTGGTGGCGGCGGCGGACCCGGAATTGATCGAAATCGTGCGCCTGTCATTGCAGGTTAGTGTCGCAGCCGTAGCGATCGCGGCGTTGATCGGCGTGCCGGCCGGAGCGGCGCTGGCCATGCTGCGCTTCCCGGGGCGCAGGGTCCTCATCGTCGCGTTCAATGCGATGATGGGTTTGCCGCCGGTAGTCGTCGGACTTTGCGTGTACCTGTTGCTGTCGCGCACCGGACCTCTGGGTGAGTTGGGACTCCTGTTCAGTGCGTCGGCCATGATTCTGGCGCAGGCGATACTGATCACACCGATCGTCACGGCACTGACCCGGCAGGTCATCGAAGACCTGTGGCAGGATTTCAGCGAGCAATTGCGGTCTCTCGGCGTTGGTACGCCGCGCGCGATGCTGACGCTGATTCGAGAGGCGCGATACCGGCTGTTGACCGCCGTACTGGCGGGATTCGGTCGTGCCATAGCGGAAGTCGGCGCCGTGCTCATCGTGGGCGGCAACATCGCGCACCATACGCGCGTGATGACCACTGCTATCGCGCTGGAGACGTCGAAGGGCAATCTCGCGCTCGCATTGGGTCTGGGGATCATCCTGATCGCGGTGTCCCTGCTGATCAACGCTCTCGTCTACCTCACCAGTGGCGTGGCAAGGCGCTACTCCGGGACCTAGTGCCGGAGAATCCCGGAAACCGATGAGCGATTTCGATGGCGCCAGGCCCCTCCATACAACCTCTTCAGCTGCGTGATGTGAGCCTGGTCTCGAGCGGCCGCATCCTGCTGGACCGCGTCAACCTCATCCTGAATTCCGATGTACGCACGGTCGTGCTGGGCCCCAACGGCGCGGGCAAGAGCCTGCTGTTGCGCCTTTGCCATGGCCTTATGGCCCCGAGTTCCGGCCAGATCGAATGGCTGGGACCGGGCGCGAAGGACGCGCGCGTTCGCCAGGCGATGGTGTTCCAAAGGCCCGTGCTGCTGCGGCGTAGCGTGCTCGCCAACATCGACTACGCGCTCGCGATCAGGCGCCTGCCGCACGCACAGCGCGCAGCGCGTGCGAAGGCAGCGCTGGAACTGACCGGCCTGATACCGCTCGCGCGGCGACAGGCAACCGTATTGTCGGGCGGGGAACAGCAGCGCGTGGCGCTGGCCCGCGCCTGGGCACTCGACCCCGAGGTCCTGTTTCTCGACGAGCCGACCGCGAACCTCGATCCTGCGGCCAAACGCGCGGTCGAGGATGCGATTGATGGCATCGCTAGCGCGGGCACCAAGATCGTGATGACGACACACGATCTCGGTCAGGCGCGCCGGCTCGCCGACGAGATCGTGTTTCTGCATCATGGCCGTGTCCTCGAGCAGAAACCGGCCACTGAATTCTTTTCCGGTCCCGAGAGCGAGGACGCGCGCGCATTCCTTGGCGGGGACCTGCTCTGGTGACCATGGCGCAAGAATGAGAGGCGAAATATGAGAGGAGACACTTTTCGGTTCGGATGGAGACGACTGGCGACGCTACTGATGCTGCTGATGGGCAGTGCGCCGGCGCTCGCCGCCGACACGTTTATCACGGTGGCATCGACGACCTCCACCCAGAATTCCGGGTTGTTCGAGTATCTTCTCCCGGTGTTCACCGAGAAAACGGGCATCGAGGTGCGCGTAATCGCAGTCGGCACGGGACAGGCGATCAAGTTGGCCGAGAACGGTGATGCCGATTTGCTGCTCGTGCACGACAGGGCTGGCGAGATGAAATTCCTCAGGCAGGGGTACGGCATCAATCGCCGGGAGGTCATGTACAACGACTACGTCATCGTCGGTCCCTCCAGCGACCCCGCGGCGGTGCGCGGACTGAGGAACGCCGCAGCAGCGTTCCGGAGGATCGCCGGCGCCGGCAGCAGTTTCGTGTCCCGAGGTGATGACAGCGGCACCAATCGCCAGGAGCTGCGTTTGTGGCAGGCCGCCGGCATCGATGCGAAGGCGGCCTCCGGCACTTGGTACAAGGAAGTCGGAGCGGGCATGGGTGCCACCCTCAACACCGCCGCCGGCATGGATGCCTACACCCTGACGGACCGGGCCACATGGGTAGCGTTCAAGAATCGCGCGAGTCTGGAGCTTCTTGTCGAGGGCGACCAGCGGCTGTTCAATCAATATGCCGTGATTGAGATCAATCCTGCGGTGCACCCGTCCGTGAAGTCCGCGGAGGCGAAGGCGTTCGCAGACTGGTTGGTCTCCAGGGAGGGGCAGGCCGTTATCGGCGCATTCGTGGTAGACGGACAAGTGTTGTTTCATCCGAACGCGGGCGTGACGGAACGGTAGTCGCCGGTATCCGACGCGCGCAGGGAGTAATCTGCCGATGAGCATCGGACTCGAGGTGCAATGGAGGATCGACGGCAAGGACGCGCAGGGGGTCGAGCCGGCATTGTTCAACCTCCTGCAGGAGATCGAGAGCAGCGGATCGCTGCTGGTCGCCGCCAAGACGCTCGGGATCTCCTACCGATATGCGTGGGAGCTCGTCCGCAAGTGGTCGGCGCGGATCGGGCATCCACTGGCGGAGCTGCAGCGCGGTCGAGGCACCAAGCTGACGGCCATGGGTGCGAAGCTCCTGTGGGCGCAACGCAAGGTCGACGCGCGGCTCGGCCCCATGCTGGAGAGCCTCGCCTCGGAGATCGACGCGGAGATCCGCACCATGATGCGGACCAAGGAGATCCCGCCGCTGCGCGTGCACGCGAGCCACGGGCTGGCCATCGCCATCCTGCGCGACATGCTCAACGCGATCGAGGCCGGCGCGATCGACCTGCAGTTCCGCGGCAGCCTCGACAGCCTGCGCGTGTACCGCAGCGGCAAGTGCGACATCGCCGGGTTCCATCTGCCGGAGGGACGGCTCGGCGCGGAGCTCGGCCCGCGCTTCCGCCGCCTGCTCGATCCGGCCGAGGATGTCCTTATTCATGTCGTGCGCCGCGACCAGGGCATAATGACGGCACCGGGCAATCCCAAGAGGATTGCGGGCGTGAAGGACCTGCTGCGCAAGGGCGTCACCATCGTGAACCGGCAGCCCGGTTCCGGAACGCGGCTCATCGTCGATGCGATACTGGCCGATGCCGGCGTCGATGCTCACAGGGTCCGCGGCTACGGCAACGAGGAGTTCACGCACATGGCGGTGGCGGCGATTGTGGCGAGCGGCGCCGCGGACGCGGGCTTCGGGATCCGCGCGGCCGCCGCGCAGTTGGGGCTCAGCTTCATCCCGCTGGTGCAGGAGAATTACCTCTTCGTCCTGCACCGGGATCGGTTGCGGGCCGGGGAGATTGCGCGGCTGCGCGAGACGCTGCGCAGCGACGAATATCGCCGGCGGATCGCGGCGCTGCCCGGCTACGACGCCGCGCTTTCCGGCAACATCGTCGACATGGAGGGCCTCTTCCAGTCCCCGCCGTGATTGACGGCGGGCGGCGCGCACATAGAATGGTGCACGCAGTTTAGATAGGGAGTAGATCGCCCTGGTTTTTTGCTGACGTCCATCATGTCCCGCTGGAAGGCCGCCGGAATACATCTGCTCTTGTCGGCCGCTATCATCGGCGGCGTGCTGCTCGTCATGCTGCGCCTCTGGTACCCCTCGCCGCTGTTCGAGGCCGCCGGCGGGAAGCGCCTGTTTTTCATCCTGGCCGCGGTCCACGTCACCGTCGGGCCGCTCATCACGCTGATCATCTTCAAGTCGGGCAAGAAGGGCCTGGCGTTCGACCTGGCGGTCATCGCCCTGATGCAGGCCGCCGCGCTCGCCTACGGCGTGCACATCGTCTACCTGGCGCGCCCGGTATACCTGGTCTTCACGGTCGATCGCTTCGAGCTGGTAACGGCCAAGGACCTCGATCCTGCCGATCTCGCGCTGGTGACCCGTCCGGAGTTCAAACAGCCAGGCCCCGGCAGGCCACGCTACATCGGTGTGGTCGCACCCTCCAGCCCCGAGGAGAGGCTGAAGGTGACGATGACCGCGCTTTCGGGCAAGGACCTGCAGATGTATCCGCAGTACTACGTGCCGTACGCCGAGGTGGCGCAGACCGCCCTGAACAGGGCCGAAGCCGTGGAAAAGCTCCTGGCCCGTGAGGGCGAGACCGTCGAGAGCGCGCTTGCCCACCTCGGTCGCGCCGTGCGGAGCGTGCGCTACCTGCCGCTGCGCGCGAAGAGCGAGGATGCCGCCGTGCTCCTCGACGCCGTCTCCGGCGACCCGGTGGGCACGGTGCTCGTCGATCCCTGGTAGTGCGGCGGCGCTCGTCGGCCGGTGCGCCGTGGCGCGCGTCTGCTAACGCGGCTCTGGCGGTCTGTCCGCCCCGCTGGTGCTACCGGCGAGCAGGCGGTTGGAGTGCTCCTCGATCCATGACTCGGCCTCGCGCATGATCTCGCGGGCGTCGCGTCCGGCCGTGCTTATCCTCGGACCGATGACCAGATCGATGATGCCGGGGCGTTTGGCGAACGTGCGGGGCGGCCAGTAAACGCCGGCATTGTGCGCGATGGGCAGCACCGGGACCCCGGTCTCCGCCGCGAGCATCGCCCCGCCGACGTTGTAGCGACCCTTGCCGCCGGGGGCCACGCGCGTGCCCTCGGGAAACAGCGTCACCCACAGGCCGCGTGCGAGCCGCTCACGGCCCTGATCGATGAGCGTGCGCAGGGCCTGGTGACGCGCGCTGCGGTCGAGGATGATGGGGTTGAGCGTCGCCAGGCCCCACCCGAAGAACGGGATCAGCACCAGCTCACGCTTGAAGACCAGGACCTGGGGCGGGAACAGCGGCGGCAGCGCGATCGTCTCCCACGCGGATTGATGCTTGCAGAAGATGATGACGGGGCTGCCGTCGGTAGGCACGTGTTCCCAGCCGTGCACGCGGTGCCTGAGCCCGCAGGTTACCCCCAGCCACCACAACGCAAAGCGGTTCCAGAGGGTTACGAAGGAATAGCGCAGGCGCAGCGGCAGCGGCCACAGCAGCAGGGCGAGGGGCGCGATCACGATCGCCGCCAGGCCGATGCCGAGATAATAGAGCAGCGCGCGCAAGCCCAGCATGGCCGGTGGCAGGGACGGGCGGGAAGCGTCCTAGTCGAGCCAGCCGGTGGCGAACAGCTTCTCCACCACGGCGTTCAGATCCGCGTATGCCGGCCCGGTGTAAAGGCCGTCGGCCTCCCGCAAGGCCTGTTGACCGCGGCCGGTCAGCACCAGGTAGGGCTTGGCCCCCACGGCCCGCGCGGCCTTGATGTCGCTAAGCCGGTCCACCACGATCGGCACGTTCTCCAGCGAGGTGCGCAGGCGGCGGCCGATCTCCTCGTACATCCCGGGTCGGGGCTTGCGGCAGTGGCAGTTGTCCTCGGGCAGATGTGGGCAGAAGAAGATGGCCTCGATGGTGCCGCCCACGGCCGCGACCTCCCGCAGCATCTTCTGGTGGATCTGATTGAGCGTGTCCATGGTGTAAAGCCCGCGACCGATGCCGGACTGATTGCTGGCGACGACGACGCGACAACCGGCCCGCGAGGCGCGTGCGATGGCCTCCAGGCTCCCGGGGATCGCCTGCCATTCCTCCGGTGACTTGATGTAGTCGTCGGAGTCCTGGTTGATCACGCCGTCACGGTCGAGGATGAGCAGCCGCATCGTCGAAGTGTGTCTCAGGTCAATACCGACGCCCGCACTGCCGGTACGGACGGCCGGTGCGGCCGTCCGGCGAGTGAGGGGGCGTCGCCATGTGCGTGGCGAACATCGGTTTCAGCCCTGCAGCCTCGAGATGTCGGCCACCTTCAGGAACAGTGTACGCAACTCCTGCAGCATTGCCAGCCGGTTGGCGCGCAGCTCGCCGTCGTCGCACATGACCATCACGTGGTCGAAGAATTCGTCCACCGGCTCCTTCAATCCGGCCATCACGGCCATGGCCTCGGCGTAGTCGCGCTCCGACAGCAGCGGCGCGACGACCCCCGTGGTGCGCCGCAACTCCTGGTCCAGGGCCTGCTCGGCGGGCTCCACCAGAAGGCTGGGCGTGACGCGCCCAGGGATTGCCTCCTCGGCCTTCTTCAGGATGTTGGCGATGCGCTTGTTGGCGGCCGCAAGACTTTCCGCGGCCGGAAGGTTGCTGAAGGCGCTTACCGCGCGCAGGCGTGCGCCGAAGTCCAGCGGCCGGGTCGGCCGCGTCGCGAGCACGGCCTCATAGATATCGGGCCGGGTTCCGTTGTCGAGGTAATAGCCGCGCAGGCGCTCGAGCAGGAAGGCCAGGACATCGGCGACCAACCGCTCGTGACTGTCGAATTTGCCGGCGTACTGGCGCACCGCCAGGCGCAGGAGGTCTTCCAGATCCAGGTCCAGGCGCTGTTCGATGAGGATGCGCAGCACCCCCAGCGCCGCGCGCCGCAGCGCGTAAGGGTCTTTCTCGCCCGTGGGCGGCTGGCCGATACCGAATATCCCGACCAATGTGTCGATCTTGTCCGCAATCGCCAGCGCGGCGCCGGTGCTGGTCGAGGGCAGGTCGCCGCCGGCCTGGCGCGGGCGGTACATCTCCTCGATCGCGTGCGCCACCTCCCCGGGCTCGCCGTCGTGGGTCGCGTAGTAACGGCCCATCAGTCCCTGGAGCTCCGGGAACTCGCCGACCATGTGGGTGAGCAGGTCGCAGCGCGACAGCGTGGCGGCGCGATGCGCCCAGTCGAGATTTCCGCCGATCAGGGTGGCGATCTCGGTCGCGAGGGCCGCGACACGGTGGGTCTTGTCGTACAGCGTACCCAGGTCTTTCTGGAATACCACCGACGCGAGGGCGTCCACGCGCGCGGCCAGCGGCTGGGCGCGGTCCTGGTTCCAGAAGAACTCCGCATCGGTCAGCCGAGGCCGGATGACGCGTTCGTTTCCCTGCTGGACGGCGAGCGGCTGGCTGCTCTCGATGTTGGCGATGGTGACGAACCGGGGCAGCAGCTTTCCGGCACGCTCCCACAGCGGGAAATAACGCTGGTGCTCCTGCATCGTGGCGATCAGCACTTCGGCGGGCAGCGCGAGAAAGCGCGCTTCGAAGCCGCCGGTGATCGCGACCGGCCACTCGCACAGCGCCGTGACCTCCTCGAGCAGATCGGCGTCCATGTGCACCTGGGCGTGGTCCCGCGCCGCCGCTGCGGTCACCTGTTCGCGTATTCGCGCCTGACGCGCGTCGAAATCGGCAATCACGTATCCCCGCGTCTGCAGCGCCTGCTCGTAGTCACGCGGATGGCTCAACTCGATCGGCGCGGGGTGGTGGAAACGGTGGCCCTGGGTATAGCGGTTGCTGCGCACGCCCAGCACCTCGGCATCGATGACCTCGTTGCCGAACAGCAGCACCACCCAGTGCACGGGGCGGACGAACTCCGCCTTGCCGCTGGCCCAGCGCATGCGCTTCGGTATCGGCAGCTTTTCCAGGGCGGTGTGCAGGATGCCCGGGACCAGCTCGCTCACCGCCCGGCCGCGCTCCAGCACCTTATAGCCCAGCCACTCGCCCTTGTCCGTCTTGATCCGTTCCAGCTGATCGACCGTGACGCCGCAGGAGTGCGCGAATCCGATCGCCGCCGGGGTCGGGTTGCCGTTCCTGTCGTAGGCGGCGGCGGCGGCCGGGCCACGGCGCTGCGCGAGGCGGTCCGGTTGTGCGCGGTCCAGTTGCCGGAGCAGCACGGCGAGCCGTCGCGGGGTGGCGTACGTCCTCGCCTCCTCATGCGTCAGGCCCGCGGCGGCCAGGCCGCCGGCGATGCCGGAGGCCAGCGCGCGCGCCAGCGTCAGCAGCGCCCGCGGCGGCAGTTCTTCCGTACCCAGTTCGATGAGCAGATCGTCTTTTTCAGCCATGTCCGTATCTGGAGGCGCTATTGATGGAGGCGGCGGATCGTGCGCGGGGGATCACGCCCCGGTGCCCGGGCGGGAGGAGTCCTTCAGCAGCGGGAATCCCATCGCCTCGCGGCGCGCCAGATAGGCCTCCGCGCAGCCGCGCGCGAGGGTGCGCACGCGCAGGATGTACCGCTGCCGTTCCGTGACCGAGATCGCGCGCCTGGCGTCCAGCAGGTTGAAGGTGTGCGAGGCCTTGAGGACCTGTTCGTAGGCCGGCAGCGGCAGTTGCATGTCGATGAGGCGCTGTGACTCACGCTCGCAGACGTTGAACCACTCGAACAGCGAGGCGGTGTCGGCATGCTCGAAGTTGTAGGCCGACTGCTCGACCTCGTTCTGATGATAGACGTCGCCGTAGGTGATTACGCCCTGTGGACCACGCACCCAGACCAGGTCGAAGACGCTGTCCACGCCCTGCAGGTACATGGCGATGCGCTCCAGGCCATAGGTGAGCTCGCCGGCCACCGGGTCGCAGTTCAGCCCGCCGATCTGCTGGAAATAGGTGAACTGGCTGATCTCCATGCCGTTGAGCCAGACCTCCCACCCCAGCCCCCAGGCGCCCAGTGTCGGCGACTCCCAGTTGTCCTCCACGAAGCGGATGTCGTGCACCAGCGGATCGATGCCGATCACCCGCAGCGACTGCAGGTAGAGCTCCTGCAGGTTCAGGGGAGAGGGCTTGAGGTTCACCTGGAACTGAAAGTAGCGCTGCAGGCGGTTGGGATTTTCGCCGTAGCGGCCATCGGTCGGGCGTCGCGAGGGCTGCACGTAGGCCGCCCGCCAGGGTTCCGGACCGACCGCGCGCAGGAAGGTCGAGGGATGGAAGGTGCCCGCGCCGACCTCCATGTCGTAGGGCTGCTCGATGGCGCACCCATGTCCGGACCAATAGGTCTGCAGGACCTGTATCAGTCCCTGGAAACTTTCATGCGCCGCGTGGGCTGACGCTTCGAAGTTAGTGGTCACTATCTGGTTTGGCCTTGTTATTCGTGCGAGTGATGAGGCTGGATGGCGGCGGCGACGGCGTACGCTGTGCGCTGCAGAAACGAAAGTATACCCCGTGGCTGCCGGCGGGGGCACGGCGGTGGCCGCCGCCGTCGCGGTAATGGCAGGGCCTCGTTCAAGAAAGGCCGGCCGCCGTCGATAAAAAACTGGTATCCACCGGAGTTTCAAACCATGAGCTCGCTCGCCCTCCATACCCGTGACACCGCCCATTGGCGCGCCCTGGTCACCGCCGCGGAGGCATCCGTCCAGTCGTGCCTGGATGACGACCTGGAAAGCTACCTCGTCATGCTGTTGCTGCGCTTCGCCCGCCGCGGGCAGAGGGCGGGCGAACCTCCGGCGCTGAGCGCGGGCGGCGCGCCGGAGACGCTGACCACCGAAGGGCTCATCGACGCCGGCGACCGCTGTCTGGTGATCGCAGGTCTGATGCCGGACCAGGCGCTCGCGCAGGGGCTGCCGGTGCGCCACTTCGTCGACACCGGCCGTTATGCGTTCGAAGAGGCGGCGCGCCGTACCGCAAACCCTATCTTCCGCCGGTTGGCCGACCAGTTCGTCGAGCTCATGGACGTCCTGCAGGTCATGCGCACGCTCGATGAGGACGAGATCATGGTCGATCTCTTCCGTGTCTACGATCAGTGGCAGGACACCGGCAGCCGATACGCTTATCGACTGCTGTTGGCCGCGACGGACGCCTTGCCGGTAATGGGCGTCAGCCGCCACCGGCACTGACGTCCGGACGTTTCGCAACGCCCCGGCATGGAACAGCCCTCGATGAATCCGGACAACTCCGCGACGCCCAGGGCGCGGGCCCGATCGCCTGCGGATCCCGTTCCCGAGCCCGGCGACGAGCCCCCGGTCGGAGCTGAGCGAGGCCGGGGGACCCGATGAATATCGATCAAGGCAGAGGCACCGACGAGCCGCTCGGCTCGGCCGGCCCCGGCTGGCGGCTGGCATTGGCGGCCACCGCGGTGGTCGCCGTGGTCTCGGCGATCCTCTGGAGCCAGCAATCGCAGCTCAGCATGCCGCTCGTGCTGCTGGTCGTCGGCCTGGCCGTCTGCACCCTGCACCTGCTCGCGCAGGGCGCCCGGCGCGAGCGCGAGCTGGGCGAGCTGAGCCGGTCGCTGGAGGCCGCGCAGCGCAAGGTCAAGGCGGCGCGACACGACCTGGACGTGCTGGTGCGCTCGCATCAGCGCACCGAGCAGGAGCTCGGCGGCGCCAAGCGTGCCGCCGAGCGCGCGCTGCAGGTGAAGTCCCAGTTCCTGGCCAACATGAGCCATGAGATCCGCACGCCCATGAACGGCGTGATGGGCATGACCGAACTGCTGCTGGCCACCGATCTGAACCGCAAGCAACGCCACCTCGCCGAGACAATCAACCTCTGCGGCGAGCAGTTGCTGGCGCTGATCAACGACGTGCTGGATCTCTCGAAGATCGAGGCCGGCAGGCTCGAGCTGAACGAATCGGTGTTCGACCTTCGCAGTCTGATCGAGGACGTCAACGACATGTTTGCCGAGCAGGCGCACCGCAAGGGTCTTGCCCTGACCACGGTGTGCCCGCCGGACCTGTGCACCACCCTGCGGGGAGACGCCTTCCGACTGCGGCAGGTCTTGGTGAACCTGGTCGGAAACGCGGTGAAATTCACGACTACCGGCGAGGTGGTCACCCGCGTCGTACCGCTTCAGGACGAGCCGGATACCGTGAGCTTGCGCCTGGAGGTCAGCGACACCGGCATCGGGATCAGCCCGGAGGCGATGCCAAAGTTGTTCACGGCCTTTTCGCAGGCCGACTCCTCGACCACGCGTCAGTTCGGCGGCACCGGACTCGGGCTCGCGATCTGCGCCCAGCTGGTGAGGCTGATGGGCGGACAGATCGGCGTGAAGAGCACACCGGGCAAAGGCTCCACCTTTTCGGCGACGATCAGTCTTCCAAAGGCCCGCAATCAGGAGGTCGTCTGCACCGAGGATGTCCAGGCCCTGCGCGGCGCGCGGCTGCTGATCCTCGACGACAATGCCGGGTCGAGGGAGGCCATGCGCATGCAATTCGAGGCCTGGGGGATGAAGGGGCTCGCGGTCACGAAGGGCGACCAGGTCATTCAGGCCCTGCAGCAGGCGAAGGCCTCCGGCCAGCCGTTCGATGCCGCGATCCTCGACCAGTCGGCCCCCGGCATCCCGGCGGTCGATCTGGTGCGCGTCATCAAGGCTACGTCCGCGATTGCAGACATTCGCATCATCATGCTGACCGCCGTGGCGAATCTCGAGGACACCGGGCAATGGCTGACGGCAGGCGTCGACGCCTACATCGAGAAACCGGTTCGCCAGCTCGACCTGCAGAAATGCCTGCTGCGCGTGTTGGGACGTGCCGGCCGTGTCGTGACCGCGCCGGTGGGCGCCCGGTCCCCCGCCGAGGAGGCGCACTACTCCGCGCACGTGCTGGTCGCCGAGGACAATCCGGTCAACCAGGAGGTCATCGTCACTCTCCTCGAGGGCTACGGTTGCCGCGTCCACGTGGTGGGCGACGGCAAGGAGGCCGTGGATGCCCTGACCGGCAGGCCGATGGATCTCGCGCACGACCCATACGATCTGGTGCTGATGGATTGCCAGATGCCGATACTCGACGGCTATGCCGCCACGCGGCGCATACGCGAATGGGCGCGCGCCGAGGGCCGGGGCATATGCCCGCCGATCATCGCGCTCACCGCCAACTCGCTGCAGGGCGACCGCGAACGCTGTCTGCAGGCCGGTATGGACGACTATCTCGCCAAGCCCCTGCGGCGCACGGAGTTGTCGGAAGTCCTCAAACGCTGGCTGCCGATGAGGTCGCGCGTGGCGACGCGCGAGGCCGAGCCCGCCGCAGTGCCGGACGGAAAGGAGGCAACCCGCGCCGAGCATGCGCTGCCCGCGGACGTGGGCGTCCTGGACATGGAGGCCATCGACCGCATTCGCGCGCTGCAGCGCCCGGGTGTGCCGGACGTGCTCTCGAAGATCGTCCGTCTCTTCGTCGATCACTCCCCGGGGATACTCGCGACGGTCCGGCAGGCGGTCGCGAGCTCCGATGCCACGGCGCTGCGCAACAGCGCGCATGCGCTGAAATCCAGCAGTGCCAATATCGGCGCGGCGCGGGTGACCGCGATCTGTCGCCGCCTGGAGGCGATGGGTCGCGACGGGAAGCTCGACGGCGCCCAGGCCGAGCTGGACGTGCTCGAATTCGAATTCAAGGCCGCCTGCGACGCGTTGCTGCGGCAGGTATCGCGCCAAGCCGCCTGAGGACAGCCACTCCCGTCACGATCCCGTCCGCGGAGCGCAAGGAACAGAACCTTCGACATGGAAACCCTGAAGATCCGTACGCCGCTCGTGCTCATCGTCGATGACGACGTGACCGGGCGCGCGCTCGCGCGCGAAGCGCTGGAGGTCGCGGGGTTCAACGTTGAGGAGGCGGGCGACGGCCGCGAGGCCATTGAGCGCGCGCGCGTCCAGACGCCTGACCTCGTGCTGATGGACGTGGTGATGCCGGAGATGGACGGGTTCGAGGCGTGCGCGGCGCTGCGCGCGGAGCGCGCGACGAGACACGTGCCCGTCGTGATGATGACGGGGCTCGATGACGTCGCCTCCATCAATCGCGCTTACGAGGCTGGGGCCACGGACTTCACCACCAAGCCCATCAACTACCTGCTGGTCGCGCATCGCATCCGCTACATCCTGCGCGCCAAGACCACGGCTGATGAATTGCGGGCCAGCGAGGCCCGTCTGGCCAACGCCCAGCGCATCGCACGTCTGGGCCATTTCGAATGGGAACTGGAATCCGGGCGCGTCTACTGCTCGCGGCAGGTCTACCGCTTGTTCGGCATTCCGGCCGATGGCAGCGTGGCGACCAGTCGCGACCTCCTGCGTTTCATCCATCCGCGCGATCGCGTCCAATTCGCCGGCGAGCTGCGCAGTGCCGTGAAGACCGGCATGGGCTACAGCCTCGAGCACCGCGTCGTCCGCCGCGACAAGACGGTGCGCATCATGTACCAGGAGGGCGAGATTGTTCGTACGCCGTCCGGACTGGCGGTCTGCGCGACGCTGCAGGACATTACCGAGCGGCGCAACATGGAAAGAAAGGTGCTGAAGATCGCCAACTTCGACGCCACCACGGGGCTGCCCAACCGGCAGCTCATGCACCGCTATCTCACCGAGTCCATCGCCCACGCGCGGCGGAACGCGGGCGTGGTCGTGGTCATGGCGATCGATCTCGACAACTTCTCGCGCGTCAACGACACCCTCGGTCACGGAGCCGGAGACGCGTTGCTGAAGGTGGTCGCGTCGCGCCTCGGCTCCTGCATAAAGCCCTGCAGCGCCATGGGACGCGTCGGCGAGGAGCTGCAGCCCGACGGCGACCTGCTCGCGCGCACGGGCGGAGACGAGTTCACCGTCGTGGTCACCCAGCTCAAGGAGCTGGAGGACGCGGCGGCGCTCGCGCGCAAGCTGACCGAGTCGCTGGCGCTGCCGTTCTCGGCGGGCGAGAACGAGGTCTCCGTGAACGCCAGCATCGGCATCAGCGGCTTCCCCGCCGACGCGTCCGATGCCGACATGCTGCTGCAGCAGGCCGACACCGCGCTCCACCACGCCAAGAGCCTCGGGCGCAACCAATGGGCCTTCAGCTCCGCGGCCATCAGTCGCCGCGTTACCGACAGATTCCAGCTCGAGAGCGACTTGCGCCGGGCGCTGGTCGCGGGCCAGTTCGAGCTCCACTACCAGCCGAAGGTGAGGACCAGCGACGAGATGCCCCACGGCATGGAGGCCCTGCTGCGCTGGCGCCATCCGGAGAAGGGGTTGATCTCGCCGGCGACGTTCATCCCGATTGCCGAGGAGACCGGGCTCATCGTCCCCATCAGCGAGTGGATCATGTTCGAGGCGTGCCGGCAGGTGCAGGAGTGGCGACAGGCCGGCCTGCCGCCGCTACGGGTGGCGATCAACGTCTCCTCCGCGCAGTTCCGCAACAGCGGCCTGCATCTGATCGTCGCCAACGCGCTCACCGGCACCGGTATCGATCCGGCCCTGGTGGAGCTCGAGCTGACCGAGAGCCTGTTGATGGAGGAGGGCGAGGCGAGCATCCGCCTGATGCAGAAGCTGCGCGCGCTCGGTCTGTGGCTTTCGATCGACGATTTCGGGACCGGGTATTCCTCGCTCAGCTACCTGAAGCGATTCCCCATCAACGCCCTGAAGATCGATCGTTCCTTCATCATGGAGTCGGCCAACAGCCATGCCGACGGCGCCATCGTCGCGGGCATCATCGCCCTGGCGCACAGTCTGGGTCTGAGCGTGGTTGCCGAGGGTGTGGAAACCGAGAAGCAGGTACGTCTGCTGCGCGAGCTGAAGTGCGACGAAGTGCAAGGGTACTATTACAGCGCCCCCCTGCCGCCGCCGCAGTTCGCGGCATGGTTGCAGGACCGCCTTCAGCCGGCGCTGAAGGCGGTCGCCTCGAACTGACTACTGCGCCTCCGGCGATGCGGCCGTGCCCGCCGGCGGCTCTGACGGCGTGGGCGGCGTCTGCGGCATCGGCGCGGCCGCCGGAGCGGTGGGCGCGGGCGGCGGTATGAGACGACCCTGCTCGTCGAAGCGCTCCACCGTCAGCGGGTCCGGCGGCGGTGCGACGGGTTCGGCAGGCTTCTCGAGCTCGACCTTGGCGACGAGGTCATCCATGGTCTTGGTGAGCATGGCCTGCTTGAAGTCCGGCAAGACGAATACCCAGTTCTGCACGCGCTCGTTGAGGCCCTTGACCTCCTCGGCGACGGACTGGACCGGCTTGGCCGCTTCCGCCCCGCCCTTCGCCTCGTTCTCGCTGCCGGGCAGGGGCGGCTCAGGTGCCTCCGGCTGCTTGGCGATCTCGGCCGCGTCGGCGGTCACCGCGGCGGGATCGAACTCGAAGGCGAACTGGCTGTAGGTCTTGCCGTCGATCGTCGCGGTTCTGACCCGCGCGATGAGGCCATCGAAGCCCTTCAGCGTGGTGACGATGGCATCCGCGGGAAACGCGACATTGCCGCCGGCGCGAACGTCGTCGAATCGAAGCTCTTCCAGCGCCGAGGCCAGGCTGGTGACCGTCGCCGTCGAGCGAACCTTGTAGCCGCTCGGCACGCCATCGAGGCTGAGATCGATGTCCGTCGCCTTCTGTCGGCTCATGCGCACCGGATCCTTGCCCGGGCGCTCGATCACGACCTCGCGTATGCGCGCGGCGGGCACGCTGAGCAGCGAACGATCCGTCCAGGCCAAAGGGTCCGCCTGCAGCGTCAGTTCGCCCTCGACCAGGTATGACTGTTCCTCGCCGGCCTTGCGCACGTAGCGCGCGGCCTTGATCGGGCCGCTGCTCGCCGCACGCTCCTTGCCGACGATGAGCGAGGCGATAGTCCCTCCGGCGGCGTCTTTCAGCGTCACCTGGGTGGACTTTGAGTCTTCGGCCGCGACGTCCTCGACGCCGATGTGCGTGTACATCTCCGGCAGCCTGGTCTTCGGTTCGATGATCCTCAGCTCGCCGAGCGCGAGTATCGTGCGCTTGACGTCCTCGAACCTCGCCGGATAGCCATCGCGGTTCTCGATCTCCCAGGTGGTGCCGTCGCCGACCAGGACCGCGCGGTTGGTGCGCGAGTCGATCTCCACGCGCTTGACGTCATTGACCTTCGATACCAGGTCCGGAAAGAGCGGCGGCGTGCCCACGTCCGTCTCGGGCGCGCGCAGGTGCGATACGTACCACGCCGCACCGGCGACCAGCAGCGTTGCGGCAACAGCGATCAGGGATTTGCTCTTCATACGTTCCTGTCCACAGCCGTGTTGAGTTCCGAATGCCGCCGGGTCGGGGCGATCAGCCCGTCGCCGGTCTGGCCCGCCGGGCGCGTCGCATGAGCGCGAACACGATGGCGAAGGCGCCGAGCAGCGCCGGCACCAGGCCGATGTTCACGATCCGCAGCTTGGTGCCCAGGCCCTCGATGTTCTTGCGCAGGTCGTGCTGAACGTCGCGCAGCTGCTTGCGCGTATTGAGCATCTCGGCCTTGAATTTCTCGACCTCGGCCTTCTGCTGCGGGCTCATGAGCGTGCCGGCGCTCTGGTCCTTCTGCTGCTGCAATTCGGCGATCTTCTTCTCGGTCTCCTGCAGCTTTTCCTGCAGCGCGCGCTCCTTGCTCCTGAACTGCGCCTCGGCGTCCTTCTGGATCTGCTCCACCACCGTGAAGGGCCGGCTCGAGCTGCCGCGGCTGCGCAGGCTGATGAGGTCGCTGTTGCCGCCGAGGTTGTCGATGGCGTTGACCAGGAAATTGCCGTTGTCCGCGAAGGGCGTGGGCACGCGCACGCCCATCGACTGCTGCATGCGTATCCAGAAGCTGTCCGCGAGCATGTCGGTGTCGGCGACCACGATGACGTTGACGGGCTGGGTGGATTCCTCGACGTGGTTGGGCTTGACGATCGTGTCCTTCTCGGCCTTCTCGCCATCGGCGGGCTCCCCGACCGGGTTCGGGCCGGCCTTCGCGACCTTGCCGCCGGGGAACGCCGACTTGACCTTGCCGGTCACGCGCGCGGCGAGCATCAGCGGCTTGCCCTCCGGCTTGAAGCTCTCGAGCAGGCCGCGCGGGTCGCGCACGATCATCACCGCCTCGGCGTCCAGCAGGCCGGAGTTTCCGCCGGTCTCGATCAGCGGGGTGATCGTGGTCGTGGCGCCCTCCAGCCGCTGCAACACGCCGCCGCTGCCGACATTGACGAGCTTGAGCTGACTGGTGGTGAAGTCCTCGCGGTTGAGGTTCTTCTCCTCGAGGTGCAGCCAGGGCAGATACTCGATTTCCTGCGGCCCGCGGTTGCCGGTGTAGGAAACGCGGATGGCCGCGTCGGCGTCGGCGGCGACCTTGCCTTCGAGCAGCTTCAGTCCCCATGCCTGCAGCAGCTTGGGCAGATCCGACTTGTGCTCGGGTAGCACCGTCGGGTTGGCCGGGTCGGGCACCGTGCTGTCGTTCTCGGCGGAGGGATCGACGAACACCATCGCCTTGCCGCCCTTCAGCACGAACTGGTCGATCGCATACTGCGTCTCCTCCGACAGATTCTCCGGATGGATGACGACCAGGGTGTCGATGTCCTTGTCGATGTTGATGAGGTCGGCGCGCAGCTCGCGCACGTCGAAGGCCTCGCGCAGCACCGGGACCACGGTCCACGGCTGGGCCGGGCGGCCGTAGGGATCCGGCTTGCCGAAGATCGGCAGGCCGCTGATGACGCCGACCACGCGTTTCTTCGGGTGCGCGAGGTTGTAGACGAGCTTGGTCAGGTCATACTCCAGCGCCTGCTCCTGGCTCGGGTCGAAGAAGGGAATGGCGATCTCCTGATCGACGGAGTTCGTGCCGACCAGGCCGAAATAGGCCATGTCGCCGACCTCGCTCACGGGCAGCTGCCGTATTCCGAAGGCGACCGCCTGATCCTCGGCCTCGGAGAACGGCTCCGGATCGATGACGGTGAGCTTGATCTGCCCGTCCGAGCGGCTCGCGTACTCCTCCAGCAGATCGCGAACCCGCACGCCGTAGGTCTGCAGCTCCGGATAGCCGGCCAGCAGCTTGTTGGAAAAGTAGTAGCGCAGGTTTATCGGCTCCTTGAGCGAATCGAGGATGTTGCGCGTGCCCTGCGATAGCGTGAACAGCTTGTTCTCCGTGACGTCCAGGCGCATCGAGGTGAGGGTCTGGTTGCCGATGATGTTGACGGCCAGGAATGCCACCAGCGCGAGCAGCAGGCCGCCGCCGGACAGTAACCGTGTGTTCATGTCTCGTGTTCCTCCTCGGACCTAGCTGGCCTTCTTGACGTTGATGACCAGCGTGTTCGCGTACAGCCAGAATGCGATCAGGGTGCCGAAGTACAGCACGTCGCGCGCGTCGATCACGCCCTTCTTTATGGAATCGAAGTGCGTCAGGAAGCTGAAGGAGCCGATCGCGTCTACGACCGGCTGCGGCGCCCACGCGCGGAAGAAATCCAGCACGATGGAATAGCCGCTCAGGATGATCAAGAAGCAGATCACCACGCTGATGACGAAGGCAATGACCTGATTCTTCGTCAGTGCCGAAATGCACGATCCGATGGCGAGAAACCCGCCCGCCATCAGCAGGCTGCCGAGATAGCCGAACAGGATGACCGTGTTGTCCGGGTCGCCCAGGTAATTGACGGTGATCCACATCGGGAAGGTCAGCGTCAGGGCGATCGCCGTGAAGCACCAGGCCGCGAGAAACTTGCCCAACACCGCCTCGCCCAACGTCACCGGCAGCGTCATCAGCAGCTCGATCGTCCCGCTCTTGCGCTCCTCGGACCAGAGGCGCATGGAGATGGCGGGAATGAGGAACAGGTACAGCCACGGATGGAAGCGGAAGAACGGCTCCAGGTCCGCCTGTCCGCGCTCGAAGAAACCGCCGATGTAGAAGGTGAATATCCCGGTCAGGAACAGGAAGATCACGATGAACACGTACGCCACCGGGGTGGCGAAGTAGCCGCGCAGCTCGCGTTTGAAGATCGACAGGATGTTCTTCATGTGCGCGCGCCCCCGCTCGCCTGCTGCGTCGTGATCGTCCGGAAGACCTCATCGAGGCGCCCGGACTCGACCCGGAACTCGGTCGTGGTCCAGCCGCGGCTGCGGATGAAGTCGCTCACCTCGTTGATGATGCTCGCGCCGGCGGTGGGCACGACGGTCAGGCGGGTGTTGCCGCCGCTGTCGGTCCCGATGTCCACGCTCTGGACGTTCTCGAGCGCGCTGAGCTCGCGCTGCGCCGCGAAGGAATCGCGGTTCACCGACAGCGTGACGGCGTTGTGCAGCCGCGATCGCGACTCCAGCTCCGCCGGCGTGCCTTCGAACAGCAGCCGGCCGCCGGCGATGATGATGGCGCGCGTGCACACGGAATCGACCTCTTCCAGGATGTGCGTGGAGATGATGATCGCCTTGGTGCTGGCCATCTCGCGTATGAGCGTGCGCACCTCGTGCTTCTGGTTCGGGTCCAGGCCGTCGGTGGGCTCGTCCATGATCAGCACCTCCGGGTCGTGCAGGATCGCCTGCGCAAGGCCGACGCGCCGCTTGTAGCCCTTCGAGAGCGTCTCGATGCGCTGCTCGAGGACCGCCTCGAGATGGATCTTCCGGATCACGTCGTCGATGCGATCCTGCAGATGCCGCCCGCGCAGCCCGCGGATCTCGCCGATGAACTCGAGGAAGCCCACCGGCGTCATCTCGCCGTAGGCGGGTGCTCCCTCCGGGAGGTAGCCGATCCTGCGCTTCAGCTGCACGGGCTCCTCGTGCAGGTCGTGGCCGCAAACCCGCACGCGCCCGGCGGTGGGTTCGAGAAAGCCGGTGATCATCTTCATCGTGGTGGACTTCCCGGCGCCGTTGGGACCGAGGAATCCAAGCACGTCGCCGCGGGTGACGTTGAAGGAGATGTCCCGTACCGCGTGCAAGTTGCCGAAGCTCTTGCTCAGGTTCTGGACTTCTATCGCGTATGACATGAAAGGCTCCCGTTCCGGTTCTCTGTGCCCGGGGCATCGCCCGGTGCCGGATTTGAGCGAGTATCCATGGTGTTTGCCGCCGGCTGTGGCCAGGCCCGCCGATGGCGGGCCGCAGCGGCGCGCCAATGTTCCACAACGCCGCTGGGGCGTCAACCTTGGCGCTACGACGCTGTTAGTCCGCCGGGGACGGGCGGAGTTCCGGGACGCGCCGCCGGGGCGGGGTTCAGCGGTACTGGGAACGCTTCAGGCGATAGAGCGCCGAGATGTCCTCCTCGCCATGACCTTCGGACATGAGCCGCTCGTAGTCGGCGAGCGTGGCGTCCACGACGGTGAGGGGGCCGGCCACCTTGCCCCTGGCCATCGCCCGCACGATCGTCAGGTCCTTGTGGTGCAGCGCCAGCTTGAAGCCCGGGGCGTAGGTGCCCGCGACCATCGTGCGGCCGCGCTTGTCGAGGAACCAGTTGGCCGCCGCGCCGCTGCCGACGACCGCGATCACCTTTTCCATGTCCAGGCCCATGGCGGCGCCGAAGGCGAGCGCCTCGGTGACCGCCTGGTTGATGCCTGCGCACATGATCTGATTGACCGCCTTGGTGGCCTGGCCGCTGCCGCTCGGCCCCATGTGCACGATCTTCGCAGCGACCTTCGCGAGCAGCGGCCGGGCCCGCTCCAGAGCCGCCTCGTCCCCGCCGACCATCATCGCGAGGGTCGCGTCGCGGGCGCCTTCGACGCCGCCCGAGACCGGGCAGTCGAGGAAGTGCGCCGCGTGCGCGGCGAGCCGGCGCGCCGCCTCGCGCGCGGTGGCCGCGCTGACCGTCGAGGCGTCGCAGACGATGGCGTCCGGCCGGATGCCGGGGATCATCGCATCGACCATCTCCAGCACGTCAACGTCGCGCGCGACGCAGGTGAGGATGAGGTCCGCGGCGGCGGCGACCTCCCGCGGCGAGCGCGCGCGCAGGACGCCGCCTCCCACCGGCAGCGCCGCCGCCGCTTGCGCGGTGCGGTTCCAGATCGCCGCCAGCAGGCCGGCCTTGTCGAGGTTGACGGCCATGTGCGCACCCATCGCGCCCAATCCGATCACGCCGGCTTTCATAGGTTTTTCGCCCCCCTGAGTACTTGAAGATTCACCACGCCCGGGACTCCGCCGTCGCGATGGACTCAGGCGCCGGTCTGGCGATGGTGCTGCGCGAGCACCTCGCAGACACAGCACGTGAGTCGTTTCGCGGTCGGCAGGTGCAGGAATTCGTTCGGTCCGTGCGCGTTGGAGTGCGGCCCCAGCACGCCGGTGATGACGAACTGCGCGTCCGGAAACCTCTCCCCCAGCATCGCCATGAACGGGATGGTGCCGCCCTCGCCCATGTAGACGGCGGGCTTTCCGAAGTACGCCTGCGAGGAGGATTCCAGCGCCTGTGTGAGCCACGGCGCCTCGGCGGGCGCGTTCCATCCGCTCGCCGCCCAGTCCGGCGTGAAGCGCACCCGCGCGTTGTAGGGCGGATCGCGCTCCAGCAGCGCCTTGAGGGCCTGCGAGGCCGTGCCGCCGTCGCAGCCCGGCGGCAGCCGCAGCGAGACCTTGACCGAGTTCGCCGGCAGTGCGACGTTGCCCGCGTTCGCGATCGGCGGCAGACCGCCGGCGCCGGTGATGGCGAGCGCCGGCCGCCAGGTCGTGTTGAGGATGAGCTCCGCACCATCTTCGGTGACGGGCCGCACGCCCTGGGCGAAGGGGAACTTGCGAGCCACGTCGCCCAGCACGGCGGCGGCGACGCGCGCCTGCGCGATCCGGTGCGCCGGTATCTCGACGTGAAACCCGGGCGCGACGATCCTCCCGTCCTCGGCGGCCTCGAGCCTCTCCAGCAGATGCCGCAGGATGCGGAAACACCCGGGCGCGATGCCGCTGGCGGCGCCGGAGTGCACGCCCTCGCGCATCACCTCGACCTCCAGCACCCCGCCGATGAGGCCCCGCAGGGAGGTGGTGACCCAGAGCTGATCGTAATTGCCGCAGCCGGAGTCCAGGCAGATGACCAGCGACGGGCTGCCGATGCGCTCCTGCAGCGCCTCGATGTAAAAGGGCAGATCGAAACTGCCGCTCTCCTCGCAGGCCTCGATGATGACGACGCAGCGCGCGTGAGGGATGCCCTGCTCCTGCAGCAGCCGGATGGCCGTCAGCGAGGCGAACATCGCGTAGCCGTCGTCGGCCCCGCCCCGGCCGTACAGCCGGTCGCCGTCGAGCACCGGCTTCCACGGGCCGAGGTCCTCGCGCCAGCCGCTCATCTCCGGCTGTTTGTCGAGATGGCCGTAGAGCAGCACGGTGTCCTCGCCGGCCCCCGGGACTTCCATATATATGAGTGGCGTGCGGCCCGGCAGCCGCACGACCTCCAGCTGCAGCCCGCGCACGCCGGCGCCGCGCGCCCAGCGCTCGAATCGGCGCACGACCTCTTCCATGTATCCGTGCGCCTGCCAGTCCGGGTCGAACGCCGGGGACTTGTTGGGGATCCTGATGTACTCGACGAGCTCGGGGACCACCGAGTCGTCCCACAGCTCGCTGAGGAAACGCTGGGCGGATGCGCTGTTCATGCCTCCAGTGTAGCGGCGCGATCGGCACCGGCAAAGGGTGCGGATCGCCGCCGCGCTCGCGGCCGGCGCCGCCGCGATCCGGGGCGGGCCGGCAGGATCATTGAACAATTCCCGCCGATGGTGTCACATGGTCCATGCGCCGGTAATAGAATGGCGCGTCGGCGAGATTCAGCGGGATGATCCGGGGCGTGGGGCGGCAAACGTGACGGCGATCGTGCAGGAGGAACTGAAACACCCCCGTGACGTGAGGGTGACGCTCGAGGAGATCGAGGAACTGCTGAACAAGCAGGAGATGGTGAGCGAGCTGACCGCACGCCAGGACAGCCCTCGCCACGAACTGGTCATGGATCTGCTGCTGCGCCAGCAGCACGTCGAGGTCGAGCGCCGTCTGCAGCAGTCCCACCCGGCCGACATCGCCTACGTGCTCGAGGGACTGCCGCTGGAGCGGCGGCGGCTGGTGTGGAGCCTCGTCCGTCCCGAGGCGCGCGGCGCCGTGCTGCTGGAGCTCTCGGAGGCGGTGCGCGAAGGTCTGCTCGGGGAAATGCCGAGCCGGGAGATCATCGACGCCGCCGAGCACCTGGATTCCGACGAGATCGCCGATCTCGTTCCGAGTCTCCCCAGGGACACCGTCTTCGAGCTGTTCAACTCGCTCGACCGCAAGGATCGCGCCGAGTTGCAGAACGTGCTCTCGTTCCCGGAGGGCAGCGTCGGTGCGCTGATGGACCTCGACGTCCTGAGCGTGCGCGACGACATCGAGATCGAGGTGGTCCTGCGCTACCTGCGCAAGCGCAAGGACCTGCCGGAGCAGATCGACCAGATCATCGTCGTCGATCGCGCCGGCGTGCTGAAGGGCGTGCTGCCGGTCAAACGCCTGCTGGTCCATGACCCCGAGGAGATGGTCGGCGACGTGATGCTGCTCGAGCCGGTGTCGTTCCACACCGACGAGTCCGCGCGCGATGCCGTGCAGGCCTTCGAGCGCTACGACCTGCGCACCGCGCCGGTGGTGAACATCCACAACCAGGTCGTCGGCGTTCTGAGCGTCGACCAGGTGATGGATTACGTGAACGAGTCGGCCCAGCGCGAGCGCCTGAGCCTGGTGGGTCTGAGGGAGGACGAAGACCTGTTCGGCTCGGTGTGGAAAAGCAGCCGGAACCGCTGGACGTGGCTGGTGTTGAACCTCATGACGGCCTTCATCGCCTCGCGCGTCATCGGACTGTTCGAGGGCACGATCGAGCGGCTCGTCGCGCTGGCGGCGCTGATGCCGATCGTGGCGAGCGTCGCCGGCAACTCGGGCAACCAGACCGTCGCGCTGGTGATCCGCGGCCTGGCCCTCAACCAGATCAACACCGGGAATTTCTACCGCCTGCTGTTCAAGGAGATCGGCATCAGCCTCATCAACGGTCTGGTATGGGGATCGCTCGTGGGCCTCTTCGCGTACCTCTTCTACAACAAGGTCTCGCTGGCGCTGGTCATGGTCGCCGCGATGATGCTCAACCTGCTGATGGGCGCGCTGGCCGGGGTGATCTTTCCCCTGACGCTGCACAAGCTCGGACGCGACCCTGTAATGGGAAGCAGCGTCATGCTGACCGCGATCACCGACAGCATGGGCTTTTTCATCTTCCTGGGGCTGGCGGCGACCTTCCTGCGCTAGCCGCAGGCGCTCATCGCGCCGCCACGCCCGCGGCATCGCCGCGGGCTCAGTCCGAGAGAATATCCACGAGCACCAGGCCCCAGACAATGACGCAGCTGGCCAGGCTGATGAAGACGGCCGCGCTGCCCATGTCCTTGGCCCGCTTCGCGAGGTCGTGACGCTCCGCGGAGACGCGATCGACGACCGCCTCCACCGCCGAGTTCAGAAGCTCGGTGATGAGCACCAGCAGCACGCTGCCCAGCAACAGCGCCATCTGCACCAGGCTCGCCGGCAGCAGGACCGCGACGGCGGCCATGACTATCCCGAGCCAGAGTTCCTGCCTGAACGCCGACTCGTGGCGATAGGCGCTCACCAGGCCGTCCAGCGAATAGTGGAACGCGTTCCAGATGCGGACCAGGCCGGTCCTGCCCTTGAAAGGGCTCGTGTTCATCTCATCGACCGGCATGGCCTCGCTTCTCCCCTCAACCACGGCAGGATGTAACAGAAATGACAAGCAATCTTCACCAACCGGAAATATTCGCTCACTAACGTTCCGTCAACCAATCGCGGCGACCGACAGGATGGACAATATCAAGCACATCGCGCCAAAGCGCTACCGCGCCGTCTGGATCTCCGATGTGCATCTGGGTTTCCGTGGCTGCAGTGCCGAATTCCTCCTCGAGTTTCTGCGCGCGATCGAATGCGATCATCTCTATCTCGTCGGCGACATCATTGACATCTGGCAGATGCGCAAGCGTCCGTACTGGCCGCAGGCGCACAACAACGTGGTGCGCACCGTGCTCGGCAAGGCCAAGCACGGCACCGAGGTCGTCTTCGTTCCGGGCAACCACGACGAGTTGCTGCGCGACTACGTGGGCATGCATTTCGGCAACATCCGGATCGAGGAGCGGGCGATACACACCAAGGCCGATGGCCGACGCTATCTCATTCTACACGGTGACGAGTTCGACAGCGTGGTGAAGTGTTCGCGGCTGCTGGCGATGCTCGGCACGGTCCTCTATGACTGGCTGCTGCGGCTGAACCGCTGGGTGAACTATCTGCGCCGCCACCTCGGCCTCACCTACTGGTCGCTCGCGGGCTTTCTCAAGCATCAGGTGAAGGAGGCCGTGCAGTACATCAGCAATTTCGAGCATGCCGTCGCCTACGAGGCCAGGCGCGCCGGCGTCGATGGGGTCATATGTGGCCACATTCATCGCGCCGAGATCACCCGCATCGACGAGGTCGAGTACTGCAATTGCGGGGACTGGGTGGAGAGCTGCACGGCGCTGGTCGAGCACTTCGACGGCCGCATGGAGATCATCCGCTGGACGGAGCAGCGCGATGCGCTCGTCCTGAGAGCAGCCGCGGCGGCCGCGTGAAGCGACGGCGATCCACCCGCACCCGCGCGGCGGTTTCGCGTCGGCCGCTTGCGCCACGCCGATGAGGATCGCCATAGTCACCGACGCCTGGCGGCCGCAGGTCAACGGAGTGGTGCGGACCTTGGGATACACCGGCAGGGAACTGACGGCGATGGGCCACGAGGTGCGTTACGTGACGCCGGAGCAGTTCCGAACCTTTCCCTGCCCGAGCTATCCGGAGATCAGGCTTGCGATCCTTCCGGGCAAAGGCGTGCGGCGCGCCCTGGAGACCTACGCGCCGGATGCCATCCACATCGCCACCGAGGGGCCGCTCGGGGCCAGCGCCCGAAGCTATTGCCGGCAGCGCGGCCTGGCATTCACCACCTCCTTTCACACGCAGTTTCCCGAATACATCCGTGCCCGGCATCTACCCGTACCGCTGTCGTGGTCGTATCACTGGTTGCGGCGGTTTCACGCGGCGGCCAGCCGCACCATGGTGCCCACGCCCGCGCAGCGGGACCGGCTCTTGCAGCGGGGGTTCAGGAATCTGGTGGTCTGGTCGCGGGGCGTGGACACCGAGGTGTTCACGCCCGAGCCGCGGCGGCATTACGACCTCGCACGCCCCATCGCCGTGTACGTGGGTCGGGTGGCGGTCGAGAAGAACATCGAGGCTTTCCTCTCCCTGGATCTGCCCGGCGGCAAGGTTGTGATCGGCGACGGCCCGGCGCTGCAGCGCCTGCGCGCGGCCTATCCGCAGGTGGAGTTCACCGGCGCGCTGTTCGGCCGCGAGCTGGCGGCGGCCATCGCCGGCGGTGACGTGTTCGTGTTTCCGAGTCTCACCGACACCTTTGGACTGGTGATGCTCGAGGCGATGGCGTGCGGTCTGCCGGTCGCGGCATTCCCCGTGACCGGACCGATCGATGTCGTAGCCCAGGGAGTGAGCGGCGTGCTCGACGACGACCTGCGCCTCGCCGTGCTGGCGGCGCTGCAGCTGCGACGCGAGGACTGCGTGCAATATGCACGGCGCTACACCTGGCGCCGCTGCACCGAGGTCTTCCTCGCCTCCCTGGTCCCGGCCCGCGCCTGAGCGCGCCCCCGCCGTCATCGGTGCCAGCGGCCGGATTGCACTTCGCCCGCGCCGCTTGCCGCCTGGGCCGCCCCTGCTGTCCCGCCATCACGGCCGGCTACTGATCGCGCCACCGGCACGGGGGCGCGTTAGGGACGCGGCCGCGTATTCCGTAGAATGCGGCGGTCGTGCAGAACAGGCCCGCCCACAGCTATTTCGCCACCGCGCCCAAGGGAGTCACGAGTCTGCTCGCGGATGAACTGCGCCCGCTCGGCGCCGCCGGCATTCGCGAGGTGACCGCCGGGGTGCTGTTCTCGGGCACGCTGGAGGTCGGCTATCGCGCCTGCCTCTGGTCGCGCACGGCCAACCGCGTGCTGCTGCTGCTGAGCCGCTTTGCGGCGCCCGATGCCGATGCGCTCCATGCCGGGGTGCAGACCATCGATTGGGACGACCACCTCTCCTCCGAGGGGACGCTGGCCGTCGACGTCAACCTTCGCGGCTCCCGCCTGTCGCATTCCCAGTTCGCGGCCCGGCGCGTGAAGGACGCGATCGTCGATCAGCTCCGCTTCCGCCATGGTATGCGCCCGTCGGTGGATCTCGAGCGGCCCGACCTGCGCATCAACGTCTTCATCGACCGCGACGTGGCGAGCGTAGCCATCGATCTGAGCGGGGAGAGCCTGCACCGCCGCGGCTACCGCGATGACACGGTAGTGGCGCCGCTGAAGCCGAATCTGGCCGCGGCGATCCTGCTGCGGGCGGGCTGGCCGGAGATCGCGCGCTGCGGCGGCGGGTTCGTCGATCCCATGTGCGGTTCCGGCACCCTGCTCGTCGAGGCGGCCTGGATCGCCGGGGATCGCGCGCCGGCACTGCTGCGGCGCGAGTTCGGCTTCGATCGGTGGCCGGGCCACGTGCCGGGGCTGTGGCGGCGCCTGCGCGAAGAGGCGGAGGCGCGCGCCGAGGCCGGGAAGGGGCGGATACCGTCGCTGCGCGGCTTCGACGCGGATCTGCGCTCGGTGCGCGCCGCGCGCGAGAACGTGGTGGCCGCCGGCGTCGCGGCGCATGTCCGCGTCGACCGGTTGGATGTCGCGGAGGTGCCGGCGCCGGAGACCCCGACCGGCCTGCTCGCGGTCAATCCGCCCTATGGCGAGCGTCTCGGCGACAGCGAGGAACTGAGGACGCTGTACGCGCGCCTGGGCGCAATGCTGCGCGCGCGCTACCAGGGATGGGAGGCGGCGGTGTTCACCGGCAATCCGCCGCTCGGCAGGTTCATCGGCCTGAAGGCGCGCCGTGTCCACACCTTCTACAACGGCGCGATCGAGTGCCGCCTGCTGCGATTCACCGTCGCGCCGGAGCATTTCGAGGCCTCTCCGGACGAACGCGCTCGGGCCGCGGGCGAGCGCCCCCTGAGCGAGGGCGCGAAGATGTTCGCCAACAGGCTGCGCAAGAACGTGCAGGCGCTGCAGCGGTGGGCGGAGCAGGAGGGGATCACCTGCTATCGCCTCTACGATGCCGACATGCCCGAGTATGCTGCGGCCATCGACCTCTACCTGAGCGAGCGGCCCTACCTCGTCGTGCAGGAGTACGCGGCGCCGAAGACGGTCGCGGAGGACAGGGCGCGCCAGCGGCTGCGGGACATTCTGAACGCCATCCCGCCGACTATGGGCGTGAGTCGCGAGCAGGTGTTCCTGAAGAGGCGCGAGCGCCAGCGCGGCACGGCACAATACGAGCGGCAGGCGCAGACCGGCGAGTTCCACGAGGTGCGGGAAGGGCCATGCCGCCTGCTGGTGAATTTCAGCGACTATCTGGACACCGGCCTCTTTCTCGATCACCGGCTCACGCGTGCGATGGTGGGCGCGCTGGCGCGCGGTCGCGACATGCTGAATCTGTTCTGCTACACGGCCACCGCGAGCGTGCACGCCGCGCTGGCGGGGGCGCGTTCGACCGTCTCGGTCGACATGTCCGCGACCTATCTCGACTGGGCGCGGCGGAATTTCGCGCTCAATGGCATCGATCCGCGCTTACACGCGCTGGTCCGGGCCGACTGCCTTCGGTGGCTCGAGCAGCAAGCGGGCGATCCGCGTGCGCCGCGATACGGCGTGATCTTTCTCGACCCCCCGACGTTCTCGAACTCCAAGCGTATGCAATCGGTCTTCGATGTGCAGCGCGACCATGTGATGCTCGTGCGCCGGGCCGCGAGCCTGCTCGCCGAGGACGGCGTGCTGGTGTTCTCCACCAACCGGCAGCGTTTCCGGCTCGACGTCGATGGGCTCGCGGGGCTGCGGATCGAGGACGTGAGCGAGCGGACCATTCCCAGGGATTTCGCGCGCAACGCGAAGATCCATCGTTGCTGGCTGATCAGTGCACCGGCCGGCTCGGCGGGGCCTCGGCCCCGGCGGCGGGCGTGGCGGTGAATGCGATGCGGGTGTGTGCGGGCGGGCCGGCGTGCGCCGCGCCATCCCCCCATCGGCCGCGCGACCCCCGAGCGGCCAAGGTTGCGGTCGGCACCATGGCACGCTTCGTGAATCGACTGACCGGATTCTTGACGAACCGGCCGCGCGGCCGCGTCTTTGCCCGTGCTGGTCGCTGGGAGAATCCCCGAGCAACGGACGTCGCGTCGAGAAATCAATGAGTTGTCTGCGGTGTCGATCACCCACGGAGGGCGCCCGGCAATGCGGGAGTCTTGAGGCCAACCATGAGAATCAGAACGAGATTGGCAGTCGCGGCGCTCACGGCATTCGCGGTGGCGGCCGTACCCGGCGCGCTGTTCTCGTATCGGGTGACCCGCGAGCACGTCATCGCCGACGTGGCGCGGGAGGTCTCGGCGCACGTGCGATGGCTCGCCGGGTTTTTTCAATCCCGGGTGGTCACCACGGAGCACACGCTTCCCGCGCTGCAGCGACTCATCGTCGAGGCACTTGCGCAGCCGCCCAGGGCCGGGGAGCTTGAGGAGTTCGACCGCCTGTTCGCCCGGGGGGAGGACGGGATCTACCGCAGCCGGCGGGAAAACTTCGACGGCAAGCGCGAGGCCGGCGCGTACATTCCGGCGTCCCCGGCGCTGGATGACGATCGCAAGCGCTTCTATGTGCGCGTGAAAGCCGTCCTCGACACCTTCGGCGCGCACGACAATCCGGACTTCAAGAACGTCTGGCTGCTCGATCATCATCGCGCGCTGGTGATATTCGATCGCCAGAAGCCGGACTTCGTCTTTCAGATGAGCGCCGATCAGGACTACACGCAGACCGCATGGATGACCCTTTCAGGTCCGGCCGCGAACCCGGCGCGAACCCTGCGCTGGACCCCCGTCAGCTACGACCCTGTGCCGCGGGAGTGGATGGTGAGCGCGGTGCATCCGATCGATCTGGGCGACACGTGGCTCGGATCGCTGGGATTCGACCTGCCACTGGCGCAGATGACCGAGACGCTGGTGCACAGCAATCGAGAGTTCTCGCGCGTGGAGCATTTCCTGCTCGACGAAAACGGCGGCTTCATACTCGCCGGACCCTGGCAGTCGCAACTCGTTACCCGGGGTAGAGCCCTTCCCGATCTCGGCCACGAGCCGGCCCTCGACCGTCTGCTGCGCTGGCAGGCGACCCTGGACGCGGATGCCGGCCGTTCGCGCCTGGTGACAATGCGCGGGGTGCGCTACCTGGCGATCCCCGCTACGCTCAAGACGCTCAACTGGAAGTACGTGCGGCTCATCCCCCTGTCGGAGGTGCTCGCGCCGGTGCACCAGCTCTTCCTGCTCATCGGCAAGTCGGCCCTGCTGATACTTCTGTTGAGCGGTCTGGTCGTCCTGCTGGTCACGCACGGCACGCTCGTGCAGCCGATACTGCGCCTTGCAGCGGCGGCCCGCGCCTACGGCGCCGGCGACACGCGCACCCGGGTGGGACGGACCGGCGACGATGAGCTCGCCGAACTGGCGCTGAGCTTCGATGCGATGGCCGACGGACTGGAGCGCAGTCAGGCCGAACTGCGCCAGCGCGAGGCGCGCTACCGTACCGTGGTGAACAGCGTGCGCGAGGTAATCTTCCAGCTGAGCGATGAGGGGCGGTGGCTGTTCCTCAGCGACGCGTGGACCGTGCTGACCGGGTACTCCAGCGAGGACGCGCTGGGCCGCAGCGTCTACGAGTTCGTTGCCGTCGAGGACATCGACGAGATCCGGGGGCAGATCAAGGCGCTGACGAGCCACGAGATCGAGTCCTGTCGCTGCGAATTCCGGCTGCGCACCCGCTCCGGGGAGAGACTGTGGGTCGAGTTCGTCGCGCAGAGCGCGCGTTCGAGCGAAGGCGAGGCCGTCTTCACCGGCACCATGGACGATGTCAGCGAGCGCTATTACCAGCGCGAGGTCAGCGCGCTGCTGCGACGGGCAGAGGAGTTCGTCAACGAGGGGTACCGCACCGAGCAGCTCTTGCAGTACTTCTGCGAGAAGCTCGCGTGGCTGTTCGGATTCCCGCTCGTGGTCGCGGCGCTCAACCGGGAGCAGAAGCTCGGTATCGTCGGCCGTTCCGACTGCGAGGTGGACTTTCTGCGCACGCTCAGCGGCTCGCGGCGCCAGAACGCCGAGGTCGAGCTGTACGCGCGCGCGCTTGCCGAGGGTCGACCGCTCACCCTGACGCGGCAGGACGATGGGGCCAGCGACTGGGCCAAGGCGGCCGCGCGCGCCGGGATCGGATCGGCGATGATCGTCCCGATCCGCATTCACGAGCAGCTTGGCGCGCTGCTCGGATTCCACATGCGTGGCGACGCCGGGCTCGCACCCGAGCGCGTGCGGCGCATGGAGGAGCTCTGCGTGCGCATCGGCGACGTGCTGCGCAGGGCCGAGGATCTGCAGTGGCTGCGATTGCAGCGCACCGCCCTCGAGTCGGTGGCCAACGGCATCATGATCGTGGATACCGACCACGAGGTCATCTGGATCAATCCAGCCATGGAGCGGCTGAGCGGCTACCGCCGCGAGGAGGTTATCGGCAAGAGCACGCGGTTGTTCTCGGCCGGCTTCAGCTCCAGCCCGCAGCCGAGCGAGCTCGCCGAAGCGCAGCGACGTGGCGGCACGTGGTCGGGCGAGATCGTCAATCGGCGCAAGGACGGCAGCCTGTACACCGTGCACGAAACGGTCACGGCGTTGACCGACGCCTCCGGTAAGATCACCCACTTCGTCGCGGTGCAGGCCGATATCACGGCGCTGAAGGACGCGGAGGCGCGCCTGCAGCACATGGCCACGCACGACGCGTTGACGGGGCTGTCCAACCGGCTTTTGTTCCGCGAACGGCTGAAGGAGGCATTCTCGCGCGCCAGTCGCAGCGGCAACCAGGTCGCCGTGCTGCTGCTCGATCTGGATCGTTTCAAGGCGATAAACGACACCCTCGGCCACATGCGCGCCGACGAGCTGCTGCAGGCCGTCGCCGGCCGTTTGCACGGCTGCCTGCGCGAACACGATACCGTCGCGCGGCTCGGCGGCGACGAGTTCACGGTCCTGCTGCCGGAGCTGGAAACCACCGAACACGCCGCCGTGGTCGCGGGCAAGATCCTCGCCTCGCTCAGCGAGCCGTTCGATATCGCGGGACAGTCCGTGACCACGACGACCAGCATCGGGATCAGCATCTACCCGCACGACGGCATCGACATCGACGACATACTGCAGCGCGCCGACGCCGCGATGTACCAGGCCAAGGCGATTGGCCGGAACACCTACCAGTTCTACACGCGTGCGATACATGAGCGCAGCATGCAGCGGCTGAGCACCGAGAAGGAGCTGCGGCGCGCGGTCGAGCAGAATGAATTCGTTCTGCATTTCCAGCCGATTGCAGATTCGCGCAGCGGCACCATCGTCGGCGCCGAGGCGCTGGTGCGCTGGCAGCATCCCGTCCGGGGACTGCTGCCGCCGACGGCATTCATAGAGGTTGCCGAGGATTCCGGCCTCATCCTCGCCATCGGCGACTGGGTGCTGCGCGCGGCGTGCGAACAGGGTGCGGCGTGGGAGGCGCAGGGCATCCGGGACATGGAGGTGTCGGTGAATCTCTCGACGCGGCAGTTCCGCCAGTCCGACCTGGTGGAGCGCGTCTCGCACGCGTGCGCGCAGGCGGGATTCAGCTCCCGCAACATGCACATCGAGCTGACCGAGAGCCTGATGATGGATGACATGGAGCAGGGCATACGGACCATGAAGGCCTTGAAGGATCTCGGCGTCAGCATCTCGATCGACGACTTCGGTGTCGGCTACTCGAGTCTCGCCTACCTGAAGCGATTCCCGCTCGACACGCTGAAGATCGATCGTTCCTTCATCGAGACGGTGCCACAGAACTCCGAGGCGACCGCCATCGCGAGCACGATATTGGCCATGGCCCGAACCCTCGGGCTGAGCGTCGTGGCCGAGGGCGTGGAGAACGAGGCGCAGCTGGAGTTCCTCCGCGCACTGGGCTGTCCGCGTTACCAGGGCTTTCTGCTCGGCAAACCGATGTCCGCCGAGGAGCTAGGGGCATTCATCCGCCGCAGCCGCGCGCGCAAGGCGGAACCGCTCGCGCCGGTCACTGCGATACGCCCCGGTATCTGAGTCGCAGAGCGGAGACGCCGATCACGTCCCTGGCGCCGACTCGGTTCTCGGCTCTGCCATTCAGGTCTTCGGCAGGCGCGAACGCGGTGGCTGAATGGCGCTCGCGTTCGCCGGCGCGGTCCGTTGGCTCGGGCGCCTGGATTTGAGCCCTGTTCCAGGGCTGCGGTATTCTTCCCTTCCGTCGGCCCGTTCGCGGCTCCGCGGTCGTGAGCCGACCCGCGGGCGATTGCACCGACTCTCACTCATCGAACGCAGCGCATGACGATTCGCGATTTCCAGGGCTCCGAGCCCCGCATCCACGCCAGTGCTTACGTCGATCCGGCCGCCGTGGTGATCGGCAACGTCGCCATCGGCGAGCACAGCTCGATCTGGCCGATGGCGGTCGTGCGCGGAGACGTCAATACCGTCGAGATCGGCGCATGTACGAACGTCCAGGACGGCAGCGTGATCCATTGCGCGCACGACGGGCCATACACCCCGGGCGGCTTCGCGACCCGCATCGGCGATCGCGTCACGATCGGGCACAAGGCGGTCGTACACGCGTGCACGATCGGCGAGCTCTGCCTGGTCGGGATGTCGGCGACCATCATGGATGGGGCGGTGCTGGAGCCGCGGGTGATGCTGGGCGCCGGCAGCCTCGTGCCTCCCGGCAAGGTGCTCGAAGGCGGCTGCCTGTGGGTCGGCGTGCCGGCGCGGCGCGTGCGGTCGCTCACCCAGGCCGAGCTGGAATCACTCGATTATTCTGCCCAGCATTACGTCCGGCTGAAGAACAAGTACACCGCCTAGGGCCCCGGGTCGCCGGCACCCGGGCGGCGGCGCGGTGCAACGGCTCGCCTATGGATGGCCGAGCGGAAGTATCGATCGCGTCCCAATGGGCGTTGTGGCCGCGGGAAGTCCGGTCCCGCGAGCCACCGTAATGCCCAGCTGCGTTCCTGACCACGCTCCCCATCCAGGCGCGCCGGCCCCGCGACCGCAACGGCGCGCGCCGACATTCCCCCTCTGCCGGTTAGCCCGGGAGCTCGTCGAGCCCGGCGATCGGCATCTCGTTCCACGACTGCAGCCGCCAGCATCCCTCGGCATGGGCGATCCAGCTGACGCCGGCGTTCGAGATGACGAAGTCGCGCGGGGCGGAGAGCGGCATCCCCGTCGCCATCCTGTAGGCAATGTCGAGGACGCCGCCGTGTGCGACCACCAGGGTGGTGGCGCCGCGTTGCAGCAGCGCGATCGCGTGCAGCGCAGCTTCCACCCGTCGGCTGAACTCGCCCAGCGATTCGCCGCTGCGGAAGTTCTCGTTCGGATCGCGATCGTGGAAGCGCTTGTAGGCCTTCGGATAGCGTTGCTCGGCCTCCGCATAGGTGAGTCCCTGGAATTTCCCGTACTTTCGTTCGCGCAACCCGCCGTGCAGCTGCACCGGCAGGGCATGATGCGAGGCGATGATCTCCGCGGTGCGCTGCGCGCGCTGCAGATCGCTGCTGTAGATGGCCGCGAATCGCACTTTCGAAAGCCAGAGCGCCGTCGCCTGGGCCTGAGCGATGCCGCGCTCGTTGAGCGGGGAGTCGATCTGCCCCTGGATGCGGCGGTCGGCGTTCCAGGCCGTCTCGCCGTGCCGAACCAGGCAGATCCTGGTTATCGACTCGCTCATGAGGAGCCGGATCGCCGCGCCGCGCGGGGCTCTCCGGCGCCGATACGGACAGTGCGGATCATGGCCGACTCCGGGCGGTAATTATAGAATCATGAGCTATATTCACAGGATACCTCAACGGCGGCAGGCGGCGTCATGCAATATCCGGAGACCTTCGATGTCATCGTAGTGGGCGGCGGGCATGCCGGCACCGAGGCGGCGCTCGCCAGCGCTCGGGTGGGCTGCAGGACGCTGCTGCTGACCCACAGCATCGAGACCCTGGGCCAGATGTCGTGCAATCCCGCCATCGGCGGGATCGGCAAGAGCCACCTGGTGCGCGAGATCGACGCGCTGGGCGGTGCGATGGCGCTGGCGGCCGATCACTCCGGTATCCACTGGCGCGTTCTCAACGCGAGCAAGGGGCCGGCGGTGCGGGCCACGCGCGCGCAGATCGACCGGGCGATGTACAAACTGATCATTCGCCGCATGCTGGAGAGCCAGCCCAATCTCACCATATTCCAGCAGACCGTCGAGGACCTCGTCATCGAATACGAGGAGGTGGCGGGGGTGGTGACGCAGACGGGCGTGCGATTCCTGGCGCAGTCGGTCGTGCTCACCGTCGGAACCTTTCTGGCCGGTCGCATCCACATCGGCGAGCATCACTACCAGGGAGGACGCGCCGGCGACCCGCCTTCCAACGCGCTGTCCCGCCGGCTGCGCGAACTGCCCTTCCGCGTCGGCCGGCTGAAGACCGGCACGCCGCCGCGGCTGGATGGACGGACGCTGGATTTCTCGAAGTTCGACGTGCAGCCGGGCGATGAGCCCATGCCGGTTCTTTCCTACTTGGGCAATGCCGGCATGCACCCGCGCCAGGTCGATTGTCACATCACGGCCACCAACCCGCGCACCCACGAGATCATCCGCAAGGGGATGAGCCGCTCACCGATGTACAGCGGCGCGATCGAAGGCGTGGGCCCGCGCTACTGCCCCTCCGTGGAGGACAAGGTGGTGCGCTTCGCCGACCGCGCCTCGCACCAGATCTTCGTGGAGCCCGAAGGACTGAACACGCAGGAGATCTACCCCAACGGCATCTCCACCAGCCTGCCGTTCGAGGTCCAGCTCGATCTCGTGCGCAGCATCCGCGGATTCGAGAACGCGCATATCACGAGGCCGGGCTACGCCATCGAGTATGACTACTTCGACCCGCGCGAGATCCGTCCTTCGCTGGAGACGAAATATCTGCCCGGCCTGTTCTTCGCCGGCCAGATTAACGGCACCACCGGCTACGAGGAGGCGGCGGCGCAGGGCATCATCGCGGGTCTGAATGCCGCGCGCAGGGCGCAGGCGCGCGAGCCGTGGTGGCCGAAGCGCGACGAGGCCTACATCGGCGTGCTCATCGACGATCTGACCACCCGCGGCACCAACGAGCCGTATCGCATGTTCACCAGCCGTGCCGAGTACCGCCTGCTGCTGCGCGAGGACAATGCGGACCTGCGGCTGACGCCGATAGGCCGCGAACTGGGATTGGTCGAAGACGCGAGGTGGCGGCGTTTCGAGGAGAAGCGCGCGGCGCTCGCCGCCGAGCAGGAGCGCCTGCGTGGCCTCTGGGTGCGTCCCGGCGCGCATACCGATGAGGATGTCTGCCGCGTGCTCGGTCAGTCCGTGGAACGCGAGTACACCGCCGCGGAACTGCTGCGGCGGCCGGGAGTGCGCTATCGGGCCCTGATGCGGCTGAGCGGCATCGGCCCGGGCGTGGATGATCCGGAGGTCATCGATCAGATCGAGATCCAGTCGCGCTACACCGGCTACATCGACCGCCAGGCCGAGGAGATCGAACGCGCCAGGCGGCACGAGGAGACCCCGCTGCCGCCCGACCTCGACTATCGCGAGGTGCATGGCCTGTCCACCGAAGTGATGCAGAAGCTCAACGACTATCGTCCCGCCACCATCGGGCAGGCCTCGCGCATCGCCGGCATCACGCCGGCGGCCGTGACCCTGCTGCTCGTGCACCTGCGCAAGCGCTCCGCCTGAAGCAGGGACCGCGGGCTCGGAGATGGCGCTCCGCGATCGACTGACCGCCGGCGCCCGGCGCCTGGGCCTGCCGCTTTCGGCCGCGGCCGCCGACCGGCTGCTCGCCTACCTGGAACTGCTGCGCAAGTGGAACCGCGTCTACAACCTGACCGCCATCCGCGACACCGAGCAGATGATAACGCACCACCTGCTCGACAGCCTGGCGGTCACGCCCCATGTCCGTGGTTCGCGACTTCTGGACGTGGGCAGCGGTGCCGGCCTGCCCGGGCTGGTCATCGCCATCGTGCGTCCGGAGGTCCATTGCACGCTGCTGGACAGCAACGGCAAGAAGACGCGCTTTCTCACCCAGGCGTCCATAGAACTGAAGATCGTCAACGTCGATGTCGTCCACTGCCGAATCGAGGACTTCCATCCGGACATGGCCTTTGACTGCATCGTCTCCCGCGCCTTTGCCGCGCTCGGCACGTTCATCGCGGTGGCCGGACCGCTGCTGGCCGCCGACGGGGAGCTGCTGGCGATGAAGTCCGTGCGCGGTGCGGAGGAGATGGAGTCGGCGCCCGCGGGCTGGGAGGTCCGGTCCATGGCGCTGGAAGTGCCGGGTCTCCAGGCCGTGCGGCGACTGGTGGTGGCGCGCCGAGCGGCCGCGGGCTGAGCGGCGCGGGCCGAGCGTGCCGGGCACATCGCGCGGTGCGAGAGTTCTCCGCCGCCCGCTGGACATCAACGGCGAATACTCGGCCCGATTAAGCAGATAGGCGCCGGAACGGCCAGCCAGCGAGAGCATCGCCTGCCAAGCATCGGCGGCAGCGTCGTTTTCCCCGGCACGGGGCGCTCGGGCGCGGCGGCGGAGAGAGGGCAAAGTGGATGCGCGCGCCCTCGCCCGAGAGCTGTGCGATAATCTTGCCCCGCTCGAGGCGCCGGGTGCGAGCGGTGGTCCCGGAGAGCACAGTCGCGTCATGGCCAAGATTTTCGCAATCACCAATCAGAAGGGTGGCGTAGGGAAGACCACCACCAGCGTCAACCTGGCCGCCTCGCTCGCTGCCACGAAACGCCGGGTGCTGCTCGTCGACGTCGATCCGCAGGGCAACGCGACCATGGGCAGCGGCATCGACAAGCGCGAGCTGCGGCGCTCGACCTTCGATCTGCTGATGAACGACGCTCCGGTGTCGGAGGTGGCGCTGAGGCTGCCCGCGGTCGGATACGATCTGGTGCCCGCCAACAGCGATCTCACGGGTGCGGAGGTCGGGTTGCTGGAGGAACTCGGGCGCGAGCTCAAGCTGCGGCTCGCGCTCAGCGCCGTGGTGGACGACTACGACTACATCCTCATCGACTGTCCGCCCTCGCTGAACATGCTGACGGTGAACGCGCTGGTGGCCGCCGATTCGGTCATTATTCCAATCCAGTGCGAGTACTACGCGCTGGAGGGCCTTTCCGCGCTCGTGGAGACCATCGACAAAATCCGCAAGGTATTGAATCCAAAACTGAAAATCGAGGGACTGCTGCGTACGATGTATGACCCGCGCAACAACCTGGCCACGCAGGTCTCGGCCCAGTTGCTGAAATACTTCGGGGACAAGGTCTACACGACGGTCATACCGCGCAACGTGCGCCTGGCGGAGGCGCCGAGTCATGGGCTGCCGGTCATACTATATGATCGCCAATCGAGCGGTTCACTTGCATATCTGGCACTTGCCGGCGAGATGCTGCGCAAGGACAACAATTACGAACGTCTGAACTGACCGCGGCGGCGGTGAGACGAAGACCGCGCGCCCGGGCGCCGCATTTCGGAGAGAGAACAATGTCATCAGCCAACAAGCGCGGCCTGGGCCGCGGGCTGGACGCGTTGCTCGGCATTGGCCCCGAGACCGCGTCGCCGAAAGCGGAGGCGGCGGCAGCGCCGGAGCACGCGCTGCGCTCCGTGCCCGTGGACCTGATCCAGCGCGGCCGTTATCAGCCGCGCAGCGATTTCGAGCCGGAGTCGCTGCAGGAACTGGCCGACTCCATCCGCGCTCAGGGCATCGTCCAGCCGATCGTCGTGCGGCGGCTGCCTGGACAAGAGCGCTACGAAATCATCGCCGGGGAGCGGCGCTGGCGTGCCGCGCAGATCGCGGGTCTGCACGAGGTGCCCGTGCTGATCCGCAACGTCGATGACCGTACCGCGATGAGCGTGGCACTCATCGAGAACATCCAGCGCAAGGACCTGAACGCCATCGAAGAGGCCGCCGCTCTGCATCGACTGGTCAACGAATTCGGACTGACGCATGAAAAGGTCGCAGAGGCCATCGGCCGGTCGCGCGCCGCGGTCAGCAACCTGCTGCGCCTCTTGGAGCTCGCCGAACCGGTTCGTCACATGGTCGAGAAACACGAGCTGGAGATGGGCCACGCCCGCGCGCTGCTCGCGCTGCCGCTCGAGCAGCAGCCCGCCGCCGCGCGCCACGTCGTCGCCCGTTCGATGTCGGTGCGCCAGGCCGAGCAGTACGTAAAGGGTCTTCTGGCGCCGCGGCCAAAGGCCGCAGCCGGCGCCCGCCGCGTCGATCCGGACGTGCAGCGACTCCAGCAGGAGCTGGGCGAGCGACTGGGCGCGCGCGTGGAGCTGACCCATGGCAGCAAGGGTGCCGGCACGCTTACCATCCATTACCACTCCCTCGAGGAGCTGGACGGAATCCTTGCGCACATCCGGTGATTCCCCGGAGACGCCCGTTTGATGACGATTGACGCGCCCGCGAGGATAAATTTACAATCCGCCGCCTTTGCAGTTCGACGCCAGTGAGCGGAGCCGATGCCGGCTGGGGGTCGGTGGTCGGCAAGGCCATCGTCCTGCAATGGGCGGTGATCCTGATACTGGCAGCGGCCGCGTGGCCGTTGAGCGGAATCGCGGGGGCCGTGTCGCTGGTGCTGGGTGGGGCTGCCGTAGCCTTCCCGAACACACTGCTCGCCTTGTGGCTGACCATCAGAGTGCACCGCGTCGGGTCGTTGACCGCGCCGGCCTTACTTTTTGGGGAACTCCTCAAGCTCGGCCTGACGTTGGCGCTGCTGGCGCTCTTCGTCACAAAATACAGGCACGCCGTCGTCTGGCTTGCGCTGATCATCGGTGTGGTCGGGGCATTGAAGGCGCAATGGCTGGCGTTGTGGGTGACGCGTAAGGGCTGAGCGCGACGCTCCGCGTCCCAGGATCGAATTTTCGTAACGTTAGAAGAAGCTGCACGAATGACCGCCGAGACCGCCGAACACGCCGTGGAACACGCCGCCGAGCACGCGCTCACCCCCTCGAGCTACATCGGGCACCATCTCACCTTCCTGCACAAGTCGGTCGGCGAGGGCAGCTTCTGGACGCTGCATCTGGACTCCGTCATCACCGGGGCGATCCTCGGCATAATCGTGTTCGGATTTCTTTATTGGGTCGTGCGCGGCGCGACCGCGGCGGTCCCCAACAAGCGCCAGGCGTTCGTCGAACTGTGCGTGGAGTTCATCAACGACCAGGTAAAGAGCCTGTTTCACAAGGACATCAGCTTCGTGGCGCCACTGGCGCTGACCGTGTTCATGTGGGTGTTCTTCATGAACGCGATGGACTTTCTGCCCGTCGACTACGTCGCCAAGGGACTGAAGGCGGTGGGCGTGCCGGAGTTCCGCATCGTGCCGACCTCGGACGTGAACACCACGTTCGCGCTGGCGCTGTCCGTGTGGCTGCTCATGATCTTCTTCTCGATCAAGGCCAAGGGCGTCGGCGGCTTCTTCCATGAACTCTTCTGCGCGCCGTTCGGGGTCAAGCCCCTGTGGGCGGCGCCGCTGCTGATGGTCTTCAATATCCTGTTCAACCTGATCGAATACATCTCCAAGCCCCTGTCGCACAGCCTGCGACTCTTCGGGAACATGTACGCGGGCGAGATCATCTTTCTGCTGCTGTGGGTGTGGGCGGCGACCGGACTGGCGGGCACCCTCTTCGGCGGCCTACTCGGCGCAGGTTGGGCGATATTCCACATCCTTATCGTGACGCTGCAGGCCTATATCTTCATGATGCTGACGGTGGTTTACATCTCTATGGCGCATGAGCACCACTGAGATCCGGGGGAGTCTGGTTTCGGTATTTCACCTTTATTCAAGAGGACAGTGAAATGGATAAGATGCAATTCTTGGCGATGATTCAGTCCTACACCGGGGTCGGCATCGGCCTCATCATCGGTCTGGGCGCCCTCGGTGCCTGCGTGGGTGTGGGCATCATGTGCTCGCGGTTCCTGGAAGGCGCGGCCCGTCAGCCGGAACTGATGCCGCAGCTCCAGGCGAAGGTGTTCCTGCTGCTCGGCCTCATCGACGCCTCGTTCATCATCGGTGTCGGTCTGGCGATGATGTTCGCGTTTGCCAATCCGTTGCTGGCCGTCATCCAGTAAGGAACATCCCCGAATCTTCAACCCGGGATAGGGGGCGGCAATGAACATCAATCTCACCTTGATCGCCCAGGCGATCACGTTCGCCATATTCATCTGGTTCACCGCCAGGTTCGTATGGCCCCCGCTGATGCGCGCGGTCGAACGGCGGCAGAAGACGATCGCCGATGGATTGGCGGCCGCAGAGCAGGGCAACCGCAGCTTGAAGGAAGCCGAGGTGCGCGTGCAGGCCATCGAGCGCGAGGCCCGAGCCAAGGCGCAGGCGATCATGACCGATACCGAAAAGCGGGCCGCGGCGATGATCGAGGAGGCCAAGGTCCAGGCCAAGGCAGAGGGCGGGCGCTTGCTCGCCGCGGCCAAGGCCGAGGTCGGGCAGGAGATCGAGCGTGCCAAGGCCACGCTGCGGGAACAAGTGGCGCGCCTCGCCGTGATGGGCGCGGAGCAGATCCTGAAGCGCGAGGTGAATCCGAGCGCCCACGCCGACATGCTCAACCGCCTGAAGACGCAGCTCTAGCAGGACGGAACCCATCCATGGCCGAACTCTCGACATTCGCGCGTCCCTATGCGGAGGCGGTTTTCCGCATCGCCCGCGACGGCA
>Ga0073934_10001832_pt1 | contig 48039 bp, 44 predicted proteins | sample LarsenN4metaG_FD_76834 | JGI IMG/M metagenome (GOLD analysis project Ga0073934, IMG submission 76834) | Hot spring sediment bacterial and archeal communities from British Columbia, Canada, to study Microbial Dark Matter (Phase II) - Larsen... ...
CGCGCCAATGTCGATGCCTGGATGGCGGAGATCGAAGGCGAGGGGCTCGACGCCATCGTCATCAACGCCTCGGGATGCGGAACCACGGTGAAGGATTACGGCTTCATGCTGAGGACCGACGCGGCCTATGCCACCAAGGCTGTGCGGGTGTCCGCGCTCGCATGCGATATCTGCGAATACTTGGCGACGCTGCCATTGTCCGAGCCGTCACGCCAAGGGTCGCGCCAGGGCCTGCGTGTCGCCTATCACGCCGCCTGCTCGCTGCAGCACGGCCAGAGAATCGTCCGTCAGCCGAAGGATTTGCTTTCCAAAACGGGTTTCGTGGTCAAAGATGTGCCGGAGGGACATCTGTGCTGCGGCTCGGCCGGCACTTACAATATCGTGCATGCGGACATTGCGCGGAGATTGCGGGATCGTAAGATTGCCTGGATCGAGCAGCTCGCGCCCGACGTGATCGCGGCCGGCAATATCGGATGCATGGCGCAGATCGCAACGGGCACGGCCATTCCGGTGGTTCATCCCGTTGAATTGCTGGACTGGGCGACGGGAGGGCCGAAGCCCGGGAAGCTGAAGGAGGTTGATCGCGAACGACGCGATCGGGAAGCGGCGGCCGGCGAAAGGCGGATGAGATCGGAGCCGGCCGTTTTACAGTAATGTAACGGTCATTTTTCGGAGGTTGGTCATGGCGAAGAAAGCGAAGAAGGCAAGGAAGGCAAAAAAGACGAAGGGCAAGAAGGCGAAGAAGATGCTCGCCGCCCGCAAGAAAAAAACTGCGAAAAAAAGCGCGAAAAAAGCGAAGAAGAAAGTTGCGAAGAAGGCAGCAAGAAAAACCGCCAAGAAGAAAGCCGCGAAGAAGATGAGCAAGCCGAAAGCTGCGGCTCCCAAGGCCCCATCCAAGCCTGCACCTGCTCCGGCCCCGGCTCCCGCACCGTCCGAGTCCGCGAGCGGTTCGTCGGGCTTCGGCTCGAGCGGCTTCGGGTCGAGCTTCGGTAGCGGCTACCGGCCCTTCGGGTCGGGTGGCGATGGCGAGAAGTGATCGCACGATAACAACGGGAAACGACAAGTAGTGGCAAAGAAGCCGGCGGCGCGACGCGCGAAAGCTGGCCGGAAGACGAAGGCCCGGACAAAAGCCCGGGCCAAGGTTGCCGGCCGCTCCACCAAGACCACCAAAAGGTCGACCAGATCCAGATCAGCAGGGCGACGGACCATGCCGAAAGGCAAGGCCCGCGCCGCTGCGCGGGCAAAATCCCGCGCCACGGCCTCACGCAAGCCCGCCGGCTTGCTGGGTACGCTGAAGCGCGTTGCCAGCAAGCTGGTCACTCCTGCGGCGAAGCCGCCTTCGGGTGTGCGCGGCGTGAGAATCAAGGCGCCGATGCGGCCGCGCTACGAGGAAATCCTCACCCCGCCGGCGCTGCAATTCCTCGCCGATCTGCATCGCAATTTCGAGGGACGGCGCCGGGAACTGATGAAGGCGCGCGCCGACAAACAGAAGCGCTACGACGCGGGCGAATTGCCGGACTTCCTGCCCGAAACCAAATGGGTGCGCGACGGGCAATGGACGGTCGCACCGATTCCGGCCGATCTGCTCGACCGCCGCGTGGAAATAACCGGTCCCGTCGACCGCAAGATGGTGATCAACGCGCTGAATTCCGGCGCCAATGTTTATCTCGCCGATTTCGAGGATGCCAATTCACCCACCTGGGACAACAACATCGAAGGCCAGCTCAATCTCAAGGACCGCTGGGACGGCAAGCTCGATTTCACCGACCCGGAAACCGGCAAGGATTACAAGCTCGGCACGAAGACCGCGGTGATGGTGCCGCGGCCGCGCGGCTGGCATCTCCTGGAAGAACACATGACGGTCGACGGCAAGCCGATCGCCGGCGCGCTGTTCGATTTCGGGCTCTATATCTTCCACAACCACAAGGCGCTGAAGGCGGCCGGCACCGGGCCCTATTTCTATCTGCCCAAGATCGAGACGCATCAGGAAGCGCGGCTGTGGAACGAGGTCTTCGTCTTCGCGCAGCAGCGGCTCGGCATTCCGAAGGGTACCATCAAGGCGACGGTGCTGATCGAGACATTGCCGGCGGCCTTCGAGATGGACGAAATCCTCTGGGAGATGCGCGATCACATCACCGGCCTGAATGCCGGGCGCTGGGACTACATCTTCTCCTTCGTGAAGAAATTCGCCAAGAACAGGAACTACATCCTGCCCGACCGCAGCCAGGTGGTGATGGGCAGGGCGTTTCTCGGCAATTACGCGACGCTTCTGGTGCAGACCTGCCACCGCCGCGGCGCCTTCGCCATGGGCGGGATGGCGGCGCAGATTCCCGTCAAGAATGACGCGAAGGCGAACGAGGAAGCCTTCGCCAAAGTGCGCGCCGACAAGGAGCGCGAGGTGCGCGAGGGCCATGACGGCACCTGGGTCGCACATCCGGCTTTGGTGCCGGTGGCAAAGGAAGTGTTTGACCGCCTGATGCCGCAGCCCAACCAACTCGACAAGATCCCTGACGTGAAGATCACGCGCGACATGCTCTTGCAGGTGCACGAAGGCACGAAAACGGAGGAGGGATTTCGCCTCAACATCCGGGTCGGCGTGCAATATATCGCGGCCTGGCTCGGCGGGCGCGGCGCGGTGCCGATCTACAACCTGATGGAGGATGCGGCCACCGCCGAAATCTCCCGTGCGCAGATCTGGCAATGGATGAAATACGGCGCCACGCTCGACACCGGCAAGAAGGTGACGCCGGCCTTTTTCAGGAAGGCGCTGAAAGAAGAGATGCAGCGTGTGAAGAAGGAGATTGGCGCAAAGGCGTATGCGTCCGCGCGTTTTCCGGAGGCGATCAGGTTGTTCAGCGACCTGTCGTTGTCGAAAACCTTCGCCGACTTCCTCACCATTCCGGCCTACAAGAAGATCAAGTAGGCAGTCGATTTGAATTTGCGCTGAATCTCTCCGCCCTCTTCCTGAGGAGCATTGCGAAGCAATGCGTCTCGAAGGACGAGGGTGGCCCCATCCTTCGAGACGCGGGCTTCGCCCGCTCCTCAGGATGAGGCCGATTGAGCGATCGCTTCTCTTACGCCGCGCTCGACTTCACCGGCACAGCCTGATCGAATGTATTGCTCAGCGCGCCGATGCCGTCGATCGCAATCTCGATGACGTTGTGCGCTTCGCGCATCGTGCCGGCGCCGAGCGAGGTGCCGCAAGCGATGATGTCGCCCGGCATCAGCGTCATGTCGCGGGAGATTGCGGCGACGAGCTTGTGCGGCGGGAAAAACATGTCAGACACGGGATAATTCTGCCGTTCCTGCCCGTTCAGGATCGTGCGAACGTGAAGCTGCATGGGATCGAGGCCGGTCGCGATCACCGGGCCGAACACGCCGAAGGTGTCGAAGCTCTTGCATCGTGTCCATTGCTCGAAGGATGAATCCTTGCGCAGCAGGTCGACGGCGGTGACGTCGTTCACGCAGGTGTAGCCGAAGATATACTCGCTGGCCTCGGCCTCGCTGACATTGAAGCACCGCTTGCCGATGACGACACCCAGTTCTCCCTCATAGATCATCTTGCCGTCATAGGTCGGCGGGCGCCGGATCGGCTGGTGCGCCGGCCAATAGGCGCTCGGGGCTTTGAGGAAATAGAGCGGATCGTCCGGACGGGAGAAATTGTTCTTCGCGGCCAGCTGGTGGAAATTGTTCCACAGGCAGATCATCTTGCTGGGATCGCAGGGCGTGCGCAGCGCCACGTCGGCCAGCCTGACCGTCTCGCCGGTCCGGGTCGCGCTGGCAAACATGTCGCCGGCATGGATGGCGATAATCCCCTCCGACAGGATGCCGAACCCCAGGCGGCCCTGGTGCTCAAATCTGAGCCACTTGGACATTGCTACTCCCCGCACTGTCTTGTGATTCGCGGCTCTGCGGCCGCTTCAACGCTGTCGGGGGGACCGTGCCGGAACGGGCAGGAGGCCTGCAAGGCCTTTTCTTGTCTTGCTGCTGTGGATGTAAACGCTCAAAAATGTTGCTTTCTCGCAACACATTAATGGATTGTGACAGACAAGTGGAGGTTTGGACCAGAATCGCTCAAAAAGGCGGCAGCTGCTGTTTTTTTCGCATTGTCCCGAAAAGACGCAAAATGTGTGATGGCCACGACTGCAACGAGGCAGGGGGTGGCGGTTCGGAGTTCCGGCGGTACTGGTCGCGAACAGACGCCGAGCTTCTCCCACCGGAAGCGTGAAAGAAGGGGCTAGCCATGAAGAAGTTTGTAATGCCGGCGATGTTCGCTCTCGCCGTGTCCGCCGGTCCGGCGCTCGCCGCCGATATCGCCAAGCCGGTCTACAAGGCGGCGCCGCCGGTCGTCGTGTCGCCGTGGGACATCGCCTTCGGCGCCGGCATCGCCAGCGACTATAACTTCCGCGGCATTTCTCAGTCCGACCGCAAGCCGTCCGTGAATGCCTATTTCGAGGCGCGCTACAATTCATCGAAGGACCTGCAGTGGTACGCCGGCATCGGCGGCTACAGCATCGACTTCCCGAACCGTCCGTCGGCGGAAATCGACCTCTATGCCGGTGTGCGCCCGACCTTCGGCCCGCTCGCCCTCGATCTCGGCGTCTGGTATTATTGGTATCCGGGTGGCCAGTGCTTCAACACCGTCGCGCTCTGCGGCAGCGACTTCACCGCTGTCACGCTGCCGAACACCAACGTGATCAAGGCGGACGTGAGCTTCCTCGAGTTCTTCGCCAAGGGTACCTACACCTTCAACGACAATTTCAACATGGGCGCGGGCGTCTTCTACACGTCCGACTGGCTGAATACCGGCGCCAGCGGCACCTACGGCAACCTGACCGCCAAGTTCACCGGCAACGCGCTGCCGAGCGGCTGGAACTGGTATCTGTCGGGTGAGGTCGGCAAGTACTGGCTTGGCACCACGGACACCTTCTACGCCGTCGCTGCCTTCCCGGCCGGCACGCCGCTGCCCGACTACACCACCTGGAATGTCGGTCTGGGCTTCACCTACAAGGTGTTCACCATCGACCTGCGCTACTACGACACCGACCTGACCAAGGCCGAGTGCAACGTGCTGACCGGCGATCACACCGCCACCTTCGATGCCTCGAACATCACCTCGATCAATCCGGGTGGTATGGGCTCGAAGTGGTGCAGCGCCTCGTTCGTGGCCAAGCTCTCGGTCGACACAACGCTGTCGGCGATCAAGTAAGCCATCTCCAGGTACGACGATCAGAGCGGGCGGCAGTCGCAGGACTGCCGCCCGTTTCTTTTGCGCGCGTGGGGAGGCTGGCATTGCGGTTGCAAAGCCGATGGGGGGATGAGTCCTGTGATGCTGGATGCAAGATGGTGGAACGCGAATACCGGTTGACGGCGGCTGGCGCCGCCGGCGGCGCCGTCGCCATTGCGATCATGGAACTCCTGTCGGCGCAGCTCGCCTATCCGCTTGCGTCCATCCCCTTCGCCACCTCGATCGTGCTGGTGATGGGCTCGCCGGAGGCGGTGCCGGCGCAGCCGCGGGCCCTGGTCGGCGGACATCTTGTCTCCGCGCTGGCCGGCCTGCTGGTGGTGAAAGCGACCGGCCCGGGGCCTTTTGCAGCCGCCCTGGCGGTCGGATTGGCGATGGCCGCGATGCATCTGAGCCGCACCTTCCATCCGCCGGCGGGCATCAACCCGCTTTTGATCGTGCTCGGCGACCTGCCCTGGAGTTTTTTCTTTGTACCGGTCGCCGTCGGCGCGCTGCTGCTGCTCGCCTTCGCTTTCCTCTGGCACAACGCCGTGCGCCGCCGCTCCTGGCCGCAGGAAAGCTGGCGCAACGCCTTCAGGGTGTGGCCGCTTCCGCCTCCCGCAAGCGATGCCGGTTCGCCTCCGGTGACAGCGTCATCCGGCGCTGATGCAGCGCCGACAATGTCGAACGATGCCCGATCGAAATGATGGCCGTGCCGGCAAGCCGCTGCTGCAGCAGCTTGTAGAGCGCCTCTTCCGACGCTTCGTCGAGCGAGGCGGTGGCCTCGTCCAGAAACAGGAAGTCCGGCCGCTGCAGCAGCGCGCGCGCGATGCCCAGCCGCTGCTGCTCCCCGAGCGACAGGATGCGGTTCCAGTGCGCCTCCTCATGCAGCCGTTCCGCCAATGCCGGCAGGCCGACGGCGCGCAGTGTTTCGGCAACCTGCGCCGCGTCGAACGCGCCGGGCTCCGCCGGATAGGCGATCGCCGCCGCCAGCGTGCCGACGGGGAAATACGGACGCTGCGGCAGGATCATCACCCGTGCACCGTCGGGGATGCGCACTTCGCCGCGGCCGAACGGCCATAATCCGGCAATGGCCCGGAACAGCGTGGATTTGCCCGCGCCGGAGGGGCCGGTGACCAGCGTGTGGCGGCCGTCGAGCCGGATGTCATGCGCCGCCACCAGCGGCTTACCGTCCGGCAGTTCGAGTGCGAGCGCATCGAGCGCGATACCGTCCCTCGCGCCGGCGGTCGTCACGGCGACGTCGGAGGCCGCTGCCATCTTGCGCGTGTCGTCGATGGCGCGGTCGAATCCGGCCAGGCGCTCGACTACGGCCGCCCATTCCGCGAACTGGCGGTAGACGTCGATGAAGACAGACAGCGCGGTCTGCACGCTGTTGAAAGCGTTGGCCGTCTGCATCAGGCCGCCGAGTTGCACGGCGCCGGCAAAATAGGCGGGGCTGACGACGATGAACGGGAAGATCACGGAAATCTGCTGATAGCCGGCGGTGAGGAAGACCAGCTTCTTCAGCCGCGACATGATCTGCATCCAGTTCGCGACCACGCGGCCGAAACGCTCAAGCAGCCGCCCGCTTTCCGCCCGTTCGCCGCGCAGCAGTGCGATCTGTTCGGCATTCTCGCGTACGCGCACGAGATTGAAGCGGAAGTCGGCTTCATAGCGCTGCTGCTGGAAATTCAGCCCGGCGAGCGGCCAGCCGATCCAGTGCGTCAGAATTGTGCCGGCGATCGCATAGATCAGCGCCGCCCAGACCAGATAGCCGGGGATCGCCCAGACCGCTCCGCTGATGGTCAGGGGCGCCGACGCCGAAAGCGTCCATAGAATGGCGACGAAGGACAACAGCGTCACCGCCGCGCCGAGCACCTTGATGACGATATAGAGCGTGCGCTCGATGAACAGCTTGACGTCTTCGGCGATGCGCTGGTCGGGATTGTCGGCGGCGTCGCCCAGCAGTTGCATGCGGTAGTGATTCGAATCGGCGAGCCAGCGCTCGAGATAGGCTTTGGTCATCCAGCGCCGCCAGCGGATTTCCAGCCACTGGTTCAGATAGAGCTGGTAAACGGCGAGCACGATGTAGCTGCCGGCCAGCACGCAGAAGAACAGCAGTTCGCTGACGAAAGAATCCCAGTTGCGGTCCTGCAATGCGTTGTAGAAGCGCGCATTCCACTGGTTAATGAGCACGTTGATCGCGACGATCGCCAGCTCGATGGCGATCACCAGCGTCAGCAGCAGGCGGCCGGGCCAGCGGTCCTCCGAGCGGAAATAGGGAACGGCAAGGCGCCAGATGGTGGCAAGCAGCGTCATCAAGCCTTTCACGGCCATCTCCTTGTGTCACAGCGGTTCGTCCGGAAGGGGGCGCCCGATCCGGCGCCGCATCCAGCGGATATGAAACCCGGGTTCCGGGGCGGCCGCCGGATGGCTGTTTCCACGATGTTAAAAATCTCTGGTCCTTGCCCGCATGCGACGTTGCGAGGCTTGTGGAATGGCGGCAACCCGTCCAAACTAGAGTTGGGACCGCTGGAATACGATATACGCCCGGTGGTTAATAACGAAAAGCGCACACAAGTGCCGTTCGAAAACAGGTCGCTAGGGAGGACCTCATGACCGCGAAGTCTGAAAAAACCAAGACAACTCGTCGTAAATTCTTGCTGGCGGCCGGCGCCACCGGCGCAGCCACCATCGCCATGCCGCAGGTTTCGCGCGCGCAGACGGTGACCCTGAAGATGCAGACGTCGTGGCCGGCCACCGACATCTTCACCGAAATGGCCAACCAGTACATCACCCGCGTCAACGAGATGGCAGGCGGACGGCTCAAAATCGACCTGCTGCATGGCGGCGCGGTGGTCCATCCCTTCCAGGTGCTCGACGGCGTGCATGGCGGCCAGATCGACGCCGCCCACACCGTGACCGTGTACTGGTACGGCAAGCACAAGGCGGCTTCGCTGTTCGGCACCGGTCCCGTGTTCGGCTTCAACGCCAATGAAGGTCTCGGCTGGATCTATGCCGGTGGCGGCAAGGAGCTGTTCGAGGAACTGCAAGTGGAGATCATGAAGCTCAACGTGAAGAGCTTCTTCGCGATGCCGATGCCGACCCAGCCGCTCGGCTGGTTCAAGAAGCCGGTCACCAGCGCCAACGACCTGAAGGGCCTCAAATACCGCACCGTGGGTCTCGCCGCCGACCTGTTCCAGGCGATGGGCACTTCGGTGGCGCAGCTTCCGGGCGGCGAAATCGTGCCGGCGATGGAACGCGGCGTGATCGACGCCTTCGAGTTCAACAACCCGACCTCCGACCGGCGTTTCGGCGCGCAGAACGTGGCCAAGAACTACATGCTCGGCAGCCACCATCAGGCCACCGAATATTTCGAGATCATGTTCAACCGCACGAAGTTCAACAGCCTGCCGAAGGAACATCAGGCGATCCTGCAATATGCGGCGGAAGCCGCCTCCTCCGCCAACGAATGGCTGGGCATGAACCAGTATTCGAAGGACCTGCAGGAACTGATGGAGAAGGACAAGGTCTCCGTAATCCGCACGCCGCAGAGCGTGTTCGATGCGCAGATCAAGGCCTGGGACGGGCTGATCGACACGCTCGGCAAGGATCCCTTCATGAAGAAGGTGATGGATTCGCAGAAGGCGTGGGTGCGCCGCGTCGTGTTCTACAACATGATGAACGCGACCGATTACAAGGGCGCCTACAACCATCACTTCCCCGGGACAATGAAGCTCTAGGCCGCGCATCGTTCAATGCGCGCAGGCACGATTGGAAAGGGCGGGGCGCAAATGCTCCGCCCGGTCCGCTTGGGGCAGCCGGGTGCCGGCGGCGCTAGGTCTCATCGGCAGCGACGGACTTTTCGCACATGAACCGTTTTCTCTTTTTCATCGACTCGCTCAGCGCATGGGTGGGCAAGTCGTTTGCTTGGCTCATTCTCGTGCTCACGCTGGGCGTCAGCTACGAAGTGTTCGTCCGCTACGTGCTGCGCGCGCCGACGACATGGGCCTTCGATTTCAGCTACATCACCTACGGTGCCATGTTCCTGATGGCTGGCGCCTATACCCTCTCGCGCAACGGCCATGTGCGCGGCGACGTCGTCTACCGGCTGTGGAAGCCGCGAACGCAGGCGACAATGGATCTCGTCCTTTACATCCTGTTCTTCCTGCCAGCCGTTTTGGCATTAATCTACGCGGGCTGGAACTATGCCGCCATGTCTGTTCGATTCCGCGAGGTCAGCATTTTCAGCCCGGCCGGCGTGCCGGTCTTTCCGCTCAAGACGCTGGTGCCGATCACCGGCGTGCTGCTGCTGCTGCAGGGCATTGCCGAGATCATCCGCTGCATCCTCTGCATCCGCACCGGCGTCTGGCCGCAGCGGCTGCATGACGTCGAAGAAACCGAAAGCCTGATCCTGCAAGAGCAGAAGATCCACGCTGCCGAACAAGGCGAACAGCCGCAAGCGGGTCGTTAAGGGGGGAATTGCACATGACTGACCCGCAAGTCGGCATGTTGATGCTGGGATTGTTCATCTTCATCATCATGCTCGGATTTCCCATCGCCTTCACGCTGATGGCGATGGGCGTCGGCTTCGGCTATTACGCCTACTATACGCCCGGCCAGGAATTCTTCCAGAACCGCATCTTCACATTGCTGGTGCAGAAGGCCTTCGAGGTGATGTCCAGCGACGTGCTGGTGGCGGTGCCGCTGTTCCTGTTCATGGGCTATCTGGTCGAGCGCGCCAATATCCTCGACCGGCTGTTTGCTGCGCTTCAGCTGTCCATGAAGAATGTGCCCGGCTCGCTGGCCGTGGCGACCATGATCACCTGTGCGATGTTCGCGACCGCGACCGGCATCGTCGGCGCGGTCGTCACGCTGATGGGGCTGCTCGCCTTCCCGGCCATGTTGCGCGCCGGCTACGACGTGAAGCTGTCGGCGGGCGTCGTCTGCGCAGGCGGATGCCTGGGCATCCTGATCCCGCCGAGCATTCTGCTCATCGTCTATGCCGCGACCGCTGGCGTATCGGCAGTCAAGCTCTATGCCGCGGCGTTCATTCCCGGATTCATGCTGGCCGGCTTCTACGTGCTCTACATTATCACCCGCGCCATTCTCAATCCTGCGCTGTGTCCGAAGCTTCCCCCCGAGCAAACCAACGTGCCCCTTGGAACCGTTCTGTGGTCGCTGGCAACGTCGTTTCTGCCGCTGGCCCTGCTCATCGTCTCGGTGCTCGGCGCGATCCTGTTCGGACTTGCCACGCCTTCAGAGGCCGCGGGTGCCGGCGCGCTCGCAAGTCTTGTCCTCGCGGCCGCCTACAAGGCGCTCAACTACACGATGCTGCGGGACTCCGTTTATCTCACCGTGCGAGCGACGGCGATGGTCTGCTATCTGTTCATCGGCTCGTGGACCTTCTCGGCGGTGTTCGCCGTGCTCGGCGGCCAGCAGGTTGTCGAGCAGTTCTTCCTGTCGCTGAACCTGTCGAGGACGGGCTTCCTGCTCCTGACGCAGTTCATCATCTTCCTGCTTGGCTGGCCGCTGGAATGGACGGAGATCATCATCATCTTCGTGCCGATCTTCCTGCCGCTGCTCGATGACTTCCATGTCGATCCGATCTTCTTCGGCATTCTGGTCGCGCTCAACACGCAGACGGCCTTCAACACGCCGCCGGTGGCGATGGCGGCCTTCTATCTCAAGGGCGTCGCACCCCCGCATGTGAAGCTGACCGACATCTTCAGCGGCGCGCTGCCGTTCGTGTTCATGGTGTTCGCCACCATGGCGCTGGTCTATATCTTCCCCGGTCTGGCCCTGTGGCTGCCGGACTATCTCTACACGCCGCGATGAGCGGAGCGCGGCGTATCGCGAGGGAAGGGAGCATGAGTCTGTACACGCTCGGGCTGAGCGAGGCGGCGGCCGACATCCGCGAGGGCCGCATCACCTCCGCCGAACTGGTTGAGGATTGCCTCAGCCGGATCGCCGAGGTCGACCCGGGCATTCAGGCCTGGGCGCATCTTGATCGCGAGCATGCGCTCGCGCAGGCGAAGTCGCTCGACGAGCATCGCCGGCACGGCCACGCGACTGGCCCGCTGCATGGCGTACCCGTCGGGGTCAAAGATATCTTCGACACGAGCGATCTGCCGACCGAATTCGGCTCGCCGCTCTGGGCCGGCCGCACGCCGCGCAGGGACGCCGCCGCGGTCGCGCGTCTGCGTGCCGCCGGTGCCGTGATCATGGGCAAGACGGTCACGACCGAATATGCCTATTACCAGCCCGGCAAGACGAAAAATCCGCACAATCCCGCAAGGACGCCCGGCGGCTCGTCCAGCGGCTCGGCCGCGGCGGTGGCGGCGGGCATGGTGCCGGGAGCGATCGGCTCGCAGACCAACGGTTCGGTGATCCGCCCGGCGGCCTTCTGCGGCGTCGTCGGCTTCAAGCCGACGCATGGACTCATCCCGCGCAGCGGTGCGCTCGAGTTGTCGCGTGCGCTCGACCATGTCGGCGTGTTCGCGCGCAGCGTGGAGGACGCCGCGTTGCTCGCTGAAGTGCTCGTGGGATTCGATCAGGAGGACCCGGATACACGGCCCGTGGCGCGGCCGCCCTTTGCAAGCGTCGCCGCCAGCGAGCCACCCTTGCCGCCGCGCTTTGCCTTTGTGAAGTCGCCGGTCTGGGATCAGGCCGACACTGTGACGCACGATGCTTTTGGCGAGCTTGTCGAGGCGCTCGGGGACGCTGCCAATGAGGTGGAGCTCGGATCCGGCTTCGCCAATGCGATCGATCTGCATCGCACCGTCATGGACGTCGAAATGGCTCACAATCTGCGCCGGGATTACGACCGGGGCGGCGACAAGCTCAGTCCGCAATTGCGGCAGCTGATCGAGCGGGGCCGCACTCATAAGGCGACGGATTATTGCGCCGCGCTGGGCGCCATTGCGCCGCTCAATGCCGCGCTCGACGAAGTGTTCAACGAATACGACGCCATCCTCACGCCGGCTGCGCCGGGCGAGGCGCCGGACATCGCGACGACCGGCAACCCGGTCTTCTGCACGATGTGGACCTATCTCGGCACGCCGGCGATCACCCTGCCGCTGATGGCGTCGGAATCCGGTCTGCCGCTCGGCGTTCAGCTGGTTGGTCGCCGCGGAAACGATGCACGTCTGTTGCGCACGGCGCGCTGGCTTGTGAAAACGCTGACAAAAGGGGCACGCGGCCGCAAGCGGGCAGCGGCCGGACAGAAGGGAGGCGCGTCATGAGCGTGAGCTTGATTACCGGAGCAATCGGAATCCTCATGGTGGCGGGATTTCTCGGGTTCATGGTGGTGTGGGTGCCAGCCGTGCCGCTGATCATCATCGTCATCGGCGTGCTGCTGCTGCTGCTGTACGACTTCGTGCAGACGGTCCGCTTCGGCCAAAATTGGGCGCAGAGATAATCGTCCGGTCTGCCGCGGCGACCGCATGGTCCAGGTTCTACTTTGGACGCGCGAGATAGCCGTTGATCTTTCCGTTCGGAGACTCGTGCGAGACGCGCCCGCTGGCAAGCTGCGCGTCATTCGCCGCGCCTATCGCCGTTTGACGGGAACGGCAGTCGGGCTGCTGCGGCGCCTGATCGAACCTGCGAGATGCCTTAGGAAAATCGCGGCGCGTGAGTTCGCATGCGTGAAACGGTTGAAGGCCGTGATGATGTGCTCACCCACGACGCGCGCCGTCCCCGCGCGGCTCTTGTTTTCGCAGCGTGAAACACCGGCTTGGCGCCTTATTCGCGCGAATGTGTTCGCGCAAGCGCCAGGACGGATTGCAGACCGCGCACGCTCCTGCCTAAGATATCGGCACGAAAAATCGTAACCTTCTGCGGACGTGACAACAGGCTGGCGGAAAGCCCCTTCGTGCGCTGGCCCGTTCCTTGCTTGAAAATGGCGCTTCAACTTCGACGCGGGAGAGTGTCATGCGACGTCGCGATTTCACCAAACTGGCGCTGACCGGCGCGGCTGCAACGGTGGCAGCCCCCGCGGTTGTTCGTGCCCAGACCACCTTCAACTGGAAGATGACGAGCTTCTACGGACCGAATGCCGCCTTCTATTCCACCGGCCCGGGCAGCGCGAAGGATCTCGTCAAGCGCATCGAGGAGATGTCGGGCGGCCGCATCAAGATCCAGTTTTACGGCGCTGGCGAACTGATTCCGGCGGCGGAAGGCTTCGACGCGGTGTCGTCCGGCACCGTCGAGATGAACTACGCCAATTCCTATTTCTGGACCGGCAAGAGCTTCGCCGCGCAATATTTCACCGCGGTGCCTTTCGGTCTCAACTACCAGGGCTACAACGGCTGGATGTTCGATGGCGGTGGTCTCCAGCTCTGGCGCGAGGTCTATGACCGCTTCAATCTCGTGCCCTTTGTCTGCGGCAATACCGGCGTGCAGATGACCGGCTGGTTCCGCAAGCCGATCGAGAAGCCGGAAGACCTGCAGGGCATCAAGATGCGCATTCCGGGTCTCGCCGGCCGCGTCTACAAGGAACTCGGCGTCGACGCGCGCCTGATCGCGCCCGGCGAAATCTTCCCCTCGCTCGAGCGCGGCGTGATCGACGCCGCCGAATTCGTCGGCCCCTATCTCGACCGTCAGCTCGGTCTGCACAAGGTTGCGAAATATTACTACACCACCGGCTGGCACGAGATGGCGACGGCGAGCGAGCTCACCATCAATAAGGCGAAATGGAATTCGCTGCCGCCGGATCTCAAGGCGGTGATCGAGAATGCATGTCTGGCCTGCAACACCATCAGCGAAGCCTGGTGCCAGAAGAACAATGCCGAGGCGATGGAAGACCTGGTGAAGAATCAGGGCGTGATCGCGCAGCCGTTGCCGGATTCCGTGGTGAAGGCGCTGAAGGGCGCCACCGACAAGATTCTTGCCGAAGCGGTGGCCAAAGACCCGGTCACCAAGAAGGTCCACGATTCCTACATGGCCTACAAGGCGAAATACGATGCCTGGGCCGACTTGAGCGAGACCGTCTACCACACCAAGATCCGGAAGGCGTGATTTGAACGCGGCGCAGAAACTGGCCGGCGGGATCGACGCCTTCGTCGATCTCGTCGGCCGCGCCACCTCCTGGCTGGCGCTCGGCCTCGCGCTGGTCATGGGCGCCAACGTGCTCTTTCGCTACGGCTTCTCGCTCGGCTTCATCTGGGCGCAGGAGCTGGAATGGCACATCATGGTGCCGATCTGCCTGTTCGGCATGTCCTACGCGCTGCTGCATGGCGAACATGTGCGCGTCGACGTGCTGTTCCAGTATTTCACCCCGCGCACCAAGCACGCGGTTGGGGTCGTGACCAGCATCCTCTCGATGGCCTTCTGCGTCATCGTGATCTGGCTGTCCATTCCGTATGTCTATCAATCGTGGTCGATCGGCGAGGGCACCGCAAATCCTGGCGGCATCGAGTATCGCTATGTCATCAAATCCCTGATCCCGATCGGCTTTGCGGTGCTCTTCCTGCAGTCGCTTTCCGAGGCGATCAAAAGCTCTCTTGCGATGCGGAGCGCCTGATGCCGCTGGAAATTCTCGCAATCCTGATGCTGGTGTCGTTCTTCGTGCTGCTGATGGCCGGCATTCCGGTCGGGCTGACGCTTGCGACCTCGGGCCTCGTCTTCGGCTATATCGGCTTCGGCAGCCTTCTGTTCAATCTTCTGCCCAGCCGCATTTTCGGCGTGGTGACGAATTCCACGTTGCTCGCCATCCCGCTCTTCGTCTTCATGGGCATGATGCTGGAGCGATCCAAGCTCGCCGAAGACCTGATGGACGTGATCGGGCATCTCGCGGGATCTTTGCGCGGCGGGCTCGGCATCGGCATCGTGCTGGTCGGCGTCCTGCTTGGCGCGACAACGGGTATTGTCGGGGCGACGGTGGTCACGCTCGGCCTGCTCACGCTGCCCGGCATGATCAAGCGCGGCTACGACAAGGGCCTCGCCTGCGGCGTCATCTGCGCCTCCGGCACGCTGGGCCAGATCATCCCGCCAAGCCTGATCCTGATCCTGCTCGCCGACATCCTCAACGAATCGGTCGGCACGCTCTTTGCGGCGGCCATGATCCCGGGCCTTCTGCTGTCGGGCATCTATGTCGCCTATATCCTCGTGCTCGGCATGATCCGGCCGGAGAGCGTGCCTGCTTTCTCGAAGGAAGAGCGCGACCTCGTCTCAAAGCGCGAACTGCTCGGCAAATTGTTCAAGGTCGTGGGCCCGCCGGTCGGGCTGGTCGGCGCCGTGCTCGGCTCGATCATCGCCGGCGTCGCCGCGCCCTCGGAAGCCGCCTCCATGGGCGCGCTGGGGTCCATCGTCGTCGCCGCCATCGGCCGTCGCCTCTCCTGGCAGGTGTTGCGCGAGACCGCGCAGGCGACGACCAAGATTACAGCGATGATGATGTTCATCCTGATCTGCGCGCAGGCCTTCGCGCTCGCCTTCCGCGGATTGCAGGGCGAGAAGATCGTTCACGACCTGTTTGCGTTTCTACCGGGCGGCATCAATGCCGATATCTGGTTCCTGATGCTGATCATCTTCATCCTCGGATTCTTCATTGAATGGATCGAGATTTCCTACATCGCAGTGCCGCTGTTCCTGCCGGTTTTCCTGCAGGCCAATGTCGACATGGTGTGGCTCGCCGCGCTGATCTGCGTGAACCTGCAGACCTCGTTCCTGACGCCGCCCTTCGGGTGGGCGTTGTTCTTCCTGCGCGGGGTGGCGCCCCCGGAGGTGACGACCGGCGACATCTATCGCGGCGTCGTGCCATTCATCCTGATGCAACTGCTGGCCCTGGTCTGCGTGTTTTTCTTCCCCGGCCTTGCCACCTGGCTGCCCAAGGCGATCGGGTGGTAGCCGATTGATCCAGTTTTGCCGCTGTGGATGATATGTCTGCGGCGAAGCGGGAAGGGCGAAAATGCCAGGGATAACGCGGCGGGATTTCTTCAACGGCATGGCGCTGACGGTGGCGGCAGGGCTGACGCCCGCCGCGCAGCTGGCGGCCGCGCCATCGCGTTATCCGCCGGCGCTGACCGGCTTGCGCGGCCATCACGACGGCTCCTTCGAGGCGGCGCACAAGCTGCGCGACGGCGAGATGCCGAAATTCGACAATCTCGCGATCGAGGAGCGTCACGATCTGGTCGTGGTAGGCGGCGGCATCAGCGGCCTTGCGGCGGCGCATTTTTATCGCAAGCGAAATCCGCAGGCGCGCATCCTCATTCTCGACAATCATGACGATTTCGGCGGCCATGCCAAGCGCAACGAATTCACGTTCGGGCGCCGGCTGCTGTTGAGCTATGGCGGCTCGGAATCGCTGCAATCGCCGAAGGCGCTCTACAGCGATGTGGCAAAAGGGCTCTTGAAAGATCTCGGTGTCGACATCGCCCGCTTCGAGACCGCTTTTGAACGCAGGCTTTATCCTTCGCTCGGCCTGTCGCGCGGCGTCTTCTTCAACAGGGAGGCTTTCGGCCGCGACGTGCTGGTCACCGGCGATCCGGCCAGCATGGTTGCCGACGATCTGTCGCCGGACCTGTTGAACGCCAAGCCGCTTGCCGAATTCATTGCCGGCTTTCCGCTTTCTGAGGCCGACAGGGCGAAGCTGCTGACCCTGTATGACGCGAAGAACGACCCGCTTGCCGGCAAGTCGGAGGCGGAGAAGCTCGAAATCCTGGAGAAGACCAGCTATCGCGACTATCTGGTAAAAGTCTGCGGTTGCAGCGAGCAGATCGCCAACTGCTTTCACGGCCGTTCGCTCGATTTCACTGCGCTGGCCAGCGACCTGATCCCGGCCTCCTTCGCGCGCGAGATGGGTCTGCCGGGCTTTGTCGGCCTCGGCCTGCCGGAGGAAGCGAACCCCGAGCGCGAGGAGCCCTACATCTACCATTTCCCCGACGGCAATGCGTCGCTCGCGCGCCTTCTGGTGCGTGCGCTCGTTCCCGGCGTCGCACCTGGCAAAACGATGGACGACATCGTTCTGGCGAAGTTCAAGTATGAGCGCCTCGACCGGCCGGACCAGAAGGTGCGCATCCGTCTCGACTCGACCTGCGTCAATGTGAAGAGCGATGGCGGCGCCGTCGATCTGGTCTATCTGCGGGGGGAAAGGGCGCATCGCGTGCAGGCGAAACACGCGATCCTCGCCTGTTTCAACATGGCGATCCCATACATGATGCCGGATTTGCCGGAAGGCCAGCGCAATGCGCTCTCGCGCAACGTCAAGGCGCCGCTGGTCTACACAAAAGTGCTGCTGCGCGACTGGCGGGCCTTTGCGAAACTCGGCGTGCACGAGATTTCCGCGCCGATGTCCTTCCACAGCCGCGTCAAGCTCGATTATCCCGTCAGCCTCGGCGGCTACAGGCATCCGCGCAAGCCGACGGAGCCGATGTGTCTGCACATGGTGCATGTGCCCAACGAATCCAATCCCGGCATGGAGGCGCGCGACATGTTCCGCCTCGGCCGCATGAAATTGCTGGACATGACCTTCGCCGATTTCGAAAGGCACGTCCGCGACGACCTCGACCGCATGCTGGGGCCGGGCGGCTTTGTCAGCGCGCGCGACATCGCGGCCATCACGGTGAACCGCTGGTCGCACGGCTATTCCTATGGCGCGAATTCCCTGTTCGACGAGGGCGACCATGAGGCCACGGTGAAGGAGGCGCGCAAGCCCTTCGGCCGTGTCGCCATCGCCAATTCCGATGCGGACTGGCACGCCTATGCGCACACCGCAATCGACCAGGCCGAGCGGGCGGTGCGGGAGGTGATGGGGGGTTGAAGCGCGACGGGTCACGTCCCCCTTTCAGGGCGAGGTAACTTCAGCTACTTCCCCCATGCGCCGTCGCCAGCGCATGCGCATGCATCACGGCACCACGGCGAAGAACAAAAACACCGCAAAGATGACCAGGTGCACGATGCCCTGAAGCACCGTGGTCCGGCCCGTTCCCAGCGTCATCACACTGAGGAGCAGCGTCAGCGTCAACAATAGCTGGCCCTTGGGGTCGAGACCCAGCGCCAGGGGCTGACCGATCAGGATCGACACTGCGGCAACTGCCGGGATCGTCAGTCCGATCGTTGCGAGTGCCGATCCCAGCGCCAGGTTCAAGCTGGTTTGCAACCGATTGCGCAGCGCTGTCTTGAGTGCGGCCAGTCCCTCGGGCAACAAGACCAGTGTCGCAATTATGATCCCAACGACGGCTTTGGGAACGCCAAGATAGGCAACCCCGAATTCGACGGCGGGAGTCAGACCTTTGGCCAGGCCGACAATCGCGACCAGCGATAGCAGAAGAAGACCCAGGCTCAGGATGGCCGTTCTGTTGGCAGGCGGCGGTGCATGAGCCTCTTCGTTCCCGGCGTCGACCGGGAGGAAGTAATCGCGATGCCGTATGGTCTGGATGAACACGAACGAACAATAGAGCACCAGCGACACGATGCCGGCAAAAACGAGCTGCGGCGTGCTGTACATTGGGCCAAGTGCGCTCGCCGCATAATTGGGAAGAATGAGCGTCAGGCTGGTGAGCGCAGTCAGCACGGCGAGCGCCGCGCCGGCCCCTTGCGCCTGAAATCCCTGTTCGTGGTAACGTGCGCCGCCCATGAGCAGGCACACGCCGACGATTCCGTTGCACACGATCATGACGGCTGCGAACACCGTGTCGCGTGCCAGTCCCGAGCTTTCAGCGGGCGAGGCGATCATCACCGAGACGATCAGCGCGGTCTCGATGACTGTGACGGCCAAAGCCAGGACCAGCGTGCCGAACGGCTCGCCGACGCGATGCGCAACCACTTCCGCGTGATAGACGGCCGCGAAGACGGCGCCGAACAGGGCGGCGGACGATAACGCCGCGATCAGGCCCGTCCCGCCGAGGATAGAGGCCAACAACAGAATGGCCACTGCAACGAGGGGCCAAGTCCATGTCCACCACGGTGGCCGGGCCGCAACCATGCTGACGTACCCATCGTTGGTTGATCACTATTTCTTGTCGTTCGCCGTCACCAGCGCATGCACATTGGCGTCAAACATCGCGATGTAGTCGTCGGTATTCGGCAGCATGCCGACCGAGCCGGCCAGCTCCACCACCCTGGCGCCGGTCTGCTTGGCGATGCGGTTGACGTGGCGCTCGGGCTGGCCGGCCTCGCTGATGATCAGTTTGATCTTCTTGTCCTTCATCAGCTTGGTCACATCGCGCATGTGCCAGCGCTTGGGGTGGGCGCGATCACGCAGCACGATGAACTCCACGATGTTCAGCCCGAAGCGGTCGGCGAAGTAGCTCCAGTCGTCCCAGAAGGCGACGATGGGCTCGCCGCGCAGCGGCGAAAGGCGGTTGCTCCATTCGCCGAGTTTGGAATTCAGACGCTCGAGAAAGGCGCGCCGGTTGCTCTCGTAATACTGCCTGTTGGCGGGATCGAGCGTGACGAAAGTCTTGAGAATCTCCGCCGTGATCGGCTCCGCCGTTTTCGGATCGAGCCAGTAATGCAGGTTTGGGCTGCCGCGCGAGCCGCGGCGCGTCTGCGCGAAGCCGGCCGCGACCCCCCGCGGGTCGTTGGCGATGGCCAGCGAGGCGTCGATATGGCCGCCCTCGCCGCGCTCGATGCCGGTGCGGCCGTTCTTCTGCGCCGCGCGCGCCAGCAGCTTGTCGAACCAGGGGTCGATGCCGGAGCCGGCGCGCACCACAGCGCGCGCATCTTTCAGGATCGGAACGTCCTGCAGCCGCGGCTGGTAATCCTCCACCCGCTCGCCGGGCGGCACCAGGCTTGAGACGATGACGCGCTCGGCGCCCACTGCCTTCACCAGGCTGCGCAGGTCCGCCGATGTCGTGACCACGCGCAGGCGCTCCTGCGCGAAGCTTGTGGTCACAAATCCGCACAGAAAAACGAAGAGAAATACAAGTCTTTTCATGGCCCAACCCCGCGGGCAGTATAAAGGCCCGCCGTCTGCCAATCCACCCGCGAATACCTGGCTTTGTGCCGCTTACAGGGAAGCAATGAAAATGTCCGGCCGTCGTCACCTGAATGTCACGCGATTCGCGGGTCTGGCCGCGGTGCTTGCCATCGCCCAGTCGGGCGCGAGCGTGGCGACGCAGGCGCTGGCGCAGACGCGGGCCTTTCCTTTCGACCACGAGATGCATCTGGACGCAAAGCCGCAGCGCGGCTCCAAGCGCGTGCCGATCTTGCAGATTTCCGCGAACGGCGACGCTGAGATCGACCTGTGGTGCGTGAGCGGGACGGGGAAGGCGGTGATCGCCGAGAGCAGCATCACCATCGTGCCGACCGCGATCCGCGACAATCAATGTTCGGAAGAGCGGCTCTTGATGGACAAGCAGCTTCTCGAGCAGCTCACCCAGGTGACGAGCTGGCGCTGGGAAGGGCACATGCTGGTGCTGGTCGGGCCGCAGCCGCTGCGCTATCGCCCGGCGTCGAATTAGCGCGGTGAGGTCCGCTATTTCGGCGGCGGAATGTCGGTGAAGATGTCGCGCGGATCGCGGCGCAGAAACAGGGCCATGGTTCTCTGTTCGTCCGGCCGGATTTCCGCGAGGCCCTTCAACTTCGCTTCCGCCACCGTTTCGTCGATGCCCAGGTGTTTGGCCAACGTCGCCGCGCTGAGATTTTGCGCGGCCAGTTCCGGCGTGAGATCGGAGCGCACCCAGCGGTCGATGCCGGCACCGCCCAGACCGAACAATCGCGCCCCCTGCGCCTGGACATTGCTGATGGCGTTCTCCGACAATAGCCCGGAAATGATGGCGAGGAACGAGACGAAATAGGGATTGATGGTCGCTTCCCCGCCGAGCCGGCCCGGCTCGGCGATCACCGGAACGCCCGCTTTCGCCACGATGAAGATGACCAGCGCCGTCAGCGCGCCGACGGAAATGCGCTGGAAATATCGCCCCAGCGTCTGCGCCTGGTTCTTCATGAAATAGGCATGCGTGATCTGCAAGGCGCTGCCCAGGATTCCCATGAAAATCACCAGAAACAGCGTGAGCAGGTCGGGCTGGATGGTCAGCAGGAAATAGAGAAAGCGCGAGACCATGCGCCGCGGCAGCGAGACATTTGGATCGATGCCGCTGACATAATTGCTGACGTTGAGTTCGAAGAAGGCGTTCTCGACGCGCAATTGCCCGGCGGCGTCGAGATTGGGCTTGATCAGATCGAAGACGGCTTTCAGTTTCGTCTCGGTCTTCTGCAAGGCGTCGGTCAAGAGCTTGATCTGCTCGGCGGGGCCCGCCATCGCGGCGCGCGCTTCGATCTGCCTTCTGCGCGTTTCGCGATAGGTCTCGTAGCTCTTTTCGATGGCGGCGACGGTCTCGCTGAGTTGCGGGTGCTTCTCCTGCAACTGGTTCTTGGCCGCACGGATTTTCCCGACCTGATTCTCGTAGCCCTGCCGGTGAATCAATTTTGCCAGGTCCGGCTCCAGTCCGCTAATGGTGATGTAGAATCCGACAAGCAGGCCCTCGATTTCCTGTGTCGCGGAAGAATGATCGCCCTCCGCGGCCGTCAGGCGCGGTAGCAGCGCCAGGCGCTCTTCTTCCGTGCTGCCCAGCTTGCGCGAATAGCCGTCTCGCAGCCGGCGCAGCTGCGCCCATTGCTGGGCGATATTGTCGAGCTTGCGGATCGTGACTTCGACGCCGTCGATGGCGAGATTGCTGAGTCGCGATTGCGTCAGCGTCGACGACAGCAGCAGGATGCAGACGGCCGCCACCAGCATCGTGAACACGATCAGCAGGGCGCTGGTGAACCAGCGCAAGGTGGGGCTCATTTCGTCGGCGCGGCTCACGCCCTGATTTGCATTGGCGGCCATGTCGTCCTCCCCCGAAGCTCTACCTCTGATTGTAGATCGGAGGCGTGTGCACCGAAAGGCCGCCCGTGCCGCCGTCGCACTTTCTTCGGCTAGGGGGCTCGGATCGGCGGAATCCGGGAGCGGCAATCCTCCTCCTGATCGATCGCCGGAACCATGCCTCCTCGGCGCGAGGACGACGCTGCTCCGGCGGGAGGAACGGGGTTTCTACGAGCATGACAGCCGCGCCGCCGCGGCTGTTAGGAAGATGATCATAGGAATTGTTTCACGTGAAGCGGGCCCGCGGCTGCCGCCAATTCGGCTGTAACTGCAGCAGCTTGCGCCGCGAATAAAAAAGGCCCCGGCAAGCCGGGGCCTTTTCGCAGCCTGAATTCTTGCGGCTCAGAAGCCCATGCCGCCCATACCCCCCATGCCGCCACCGCCGGCGGGCATTGCCGGCGCCGGGTCCTTGGGCAGTTCGGCGATCATGGCTTCGGTGGTGATCAGAAGCCCGGCGACGGACGCCGCATCTTGCAGCGCGCAGCGTACGACCTTGGCCGGGTCGATGATGCCCTTTTGCACCAGATCGACATAGGCGTCGTTCTGGGCGTCGAAGCCGAAGGTTTCCGACTTCTCGTCAAGGATCTTGCCGACCACGATTGAGCCTTCGACGCCGGCATTCTCGGCGATCTGCCGCACCGGCGCTTCCAGAGCCTTCACCACGATATTGATGCCGGCCTGGATGTCGGAATTCTCGTTATGGATGCGGCCGATCGCCTTCTTGGCGCGCAGGAGCGCCGTGCCGCCGCCCGGCACGATACCTTCCTCGACCGCGGCGCGGGTGGCGTTGAGCGCATCCTCAACGCGGTCCTTCTTTTCCTTCACCTCGATTTCGGTCGCGCCGCCGACGCGGATCACCGCAACGCCGCCGGCGAGCTTGGCGAGCCGCTCCTGCAGCTTCTCGCGGTCGTAGTCCGAGGTGGTTTCCTCGATCTGCGCCTTGATCTGGCCGACCCGGGCCTCGATGTCGGGCTTCTTGCCGGCGCCGCCCACGATCGTGGTCTTCTCCTTCTCGATGACCACCTTCTTGGCGCGGCCGAGCATTTTCAGCGTCACGCTTTCCAGCTTCATGCCGAGATCGTCGGAAATGAGCTGCCCGCCGGTCAGGATCGCGATGTCCTCCAGCATGGCCTTGCGGCGGTCGCCGAAGCCCGGCGCCTTGACGGCGGCCACTTTCAGGCCGCCGCGCAGGCGGTTCACCACCAGCGTCGCCAGCGCCTCGCCTTCAACGTCCTCTGCGATGATCACCAGCGGCTTGCCCGACTGCACCACGGCTTCCAGCAGCGGCAGCATCGTCTGCAGGCCGGACAGCTTCTTCTCGTGCAGCAGGACGTAGGCGTCCTCGAGTTCGGCCACCATTTTCTCGGCATTGGTGATGAAATAGGGCGAGAGATAGCCGCGGTCGAACTGCATGCCCTCGACGATGTCCACCTCGGTATCGAGCGCCTTGGCTTCCTCGACGGTGATCACGCCCTCATTGCCGACCTTCTGCATCGCCTGCGCGATCATCTTGCCGATGGTCTGATCGCCATTGGCGGAAATCGTGCCGATCTGCGCGACTTCGGCCGTGGAGGCGACCGGCTTGGCGCGCTTCTGGATGTCCTTCACGACGGCTGCGACCGCAAGATCGACGCCGCGCTTCAGATCCATCGGATTCATGCCGGCGGCGACCGACTTGGCGCCTTCGCGCACGATCGCCTGGGCCAGCACGGTAGCGGTGGTGGTGCCGTCGCCGGCCCGTTCATTGGTCTTGGAGGCGACCTCGCGCACCATCTGCGCGCCCATATTCTCGAACTTGTCTTCCAGTTCGATGTCCTTGGCGACGGTCACTCCGTCCTTGGTGATGCGCGGGGCGCCGAACGACTTGTCGAGCACCACGTTGCGGCCCTTGGGGCCGAGCGTGACCTTCACCGCATTGGCAAGAATATCGACGCCGCGCAGCATCTTCTCGCGCGCATCGCCGGAAAACTTGACGTCCTTGGCAGCCATTCCACAACTCCGTTTGGTTTTCCGGGTCTTAGCCGATGACGCCCATGATGTCGGATTCCTTCATGATCAGGAGATCCTCGCCGTTCAGCTTCACTTCCGTCCCCGACCACTTGCCGAACAGCACGCGGTCGCCCGCCTTCACGTCCAGCGGGATGAGTTTGCCGGCCTCGTCGCGGCCGCCCGGGCCCACGGCAACGATTTCGCCTTCCTGCGGCTTCTCCTTGGCGGTGTCGGGGATGATGATGCCGCCCTTGGTCTTCTCGTCGGCTTCGAGACGGCGCACGACGACGCGGTCGTGCAGGGGTCGTAACTGGGTCTTGGCCATGGGCTCCTCGTGGGCGCTTTTGCGCCAGTGCAAACGGAATATGTCGGCTTTCCAGAGCTTCTGGCACTCAGAAATTCCGAGTGCCAATTCTGCCGTCGAGATACGGAAGCAGGCAGGGGGAGTCAAGCAAAGTCGGTCGCCGCGAATGCAAGCAGGCTTGAAAAACCTCGTGAATTACCGCTTCGCCGCTTCCATCAGCGCCGCTTCCGCCTGATCGAACACGGAAGGCGAATGGCCGGTGCGCGCATCGGCGCCGCGGCCGGCTGCAGGTTTCGGCTTTGACGCCTGTTCGACGGTGCGCACGGCGCGGCGGCTGGCATTCTCGATGCGCTCGAGGTTTTCCAGCCGCGGCGGTTCGGATTGCCAGTAGCGGCCGCTGCGGGCCAGCGCGCGGCCGGCCTCGAAGAGCTTCCTCATCTCTTCAGGCTGGAAGTTCAGCGGGTCCTTGGTTTCCTCGACGTCATCGGGAATGTAGGCGAGGTGGAATTGGGCTCCGGCGCGCTGGACCGTGACATAGATCTGATAGATCTGCTTGTACATCAGGCCGCGCAACAGCTCGGTGATCGAGCGCTTGGCGATGCCGGTCAAATTCGCGGTCACCGCTCCGGCATGATCCGAGGTGCGCAGCCGCAATGTTCCGTTCACAAGGATATAGACGTTCTTGCGCTTGTAAGGGCCGTTCAGCATGAACGTGCGCAACAGCACCGGCGCCTTGACGCCGCCGTCCACATGCATCTGCTGACCGTTTCCGGTCGCTGCCGGGATCATCACCGGCTTGAAGAAGCCGGGCACGGCGGCCGAGGCGAGCAGAATGTCGCGATAAAGTTCTATGCGTTCCGGTTTGTCGCTCGCGGCGATGGCGCCCATGTTCCAGACTGCGACGGTGCCGGAATCGAGATTGGTGGTCGCGACATAGAGGCGGCGGCCTTTGCGGTGTTCTTCCGCGACGGCATCCAGCGTCTCCTCGGTGATGGCCTGCGCAATGCGGGCGCGCAATGGCGCGGTGTCATTCAGGCTGTCACCGAACAGACCGTCGAGCCGGGTCGTGAAGACGTCCGTCGTCCGCATGGTCGTGTAGAGCTCGGCCAGCTTCTGGTCGAAACGGGAGCCGATGAACACGAAGCTCGACATCAAGGCGCCGGTCGAAACGCCGGTCACGATGTCGAATTGCGGCCGGGTTCCGGCTTCCGTCCAGCCGATCAGGAGACCCGCGCCGAAAGCGCCATCCGCTCCGCCGCCGGACAGGGCAATGATGTTGAGGTCTTGCTTGGCGACCTGGGCCCGTTCCGCAGGAGTCAGCACGCGGGTCCGGTTGTCGAAAAGCGCAACCGCTCCCCAATGCGTACTGGTGCGTGCTTCGTCCGACAGGTTGCGTTCCACGGGAAGGCACCCCGGCAATAGAAGCAACGCCACCAACGCAGCGATCAGGGCCGTATAACGGGACAAAATAAAACCCCCCGGAAATGGCTGCTAAACTACCCCCGGCGGCTCCCGCCCGCAATAATTGAAAAATTAACCATATTTGATGGCTAATCAGCCGGAGGGGGCCGGTTCCCGCGCGCGCCTCTGAGGGCCGCAACGCGGACAATCGCTGCCTCCCCGCTTGCATCGGGCGGGTCAGACACGCAGAGTAGTAAGCAGGGAGGCGAGGTCGGGATCATGGTGCCAGTCGCGTCGTTATTGCGGACGTCTTTCGCAGTGGCAGCCTGCGGCCTGATGGCGGCCTGTGCAAGCCAAGGCACGGGCCCGACGGCCATGACGCCGGCCGTGACGCCGGATATCCCGCCTGCGGTGAAGCCGCAGGAAATCGCCGGTCGTTGGGGGCTGGCCGCTTTTCACAAGCCGGATGACCGTCCGCGCACCGAGGTGGCAGCGCGAAATGGCTGCAAGCAGCCTTATGTGATCGGCCTGGGCTCAAGCGGCGGTGTGATCATGCATATGCCTGACACCGCCCAGCCGCAGGAATTGCGCGTCAAAGGCGCTCCCGGCAACAAGACCTTTATCGGCCCCGAGGGCGAAGCGGGCGGCATCCAAGATCGCGAGATCATATCGTTCGACGGGCGGGTCATGACCATCCGCTTCCTCGATCCAGAGGTGGCCGGCCGCTACGGCACGCAAGTTTATGTGCGTTGCGCCCCGCGCGCGTAACAAGCCGCAAGATTTCAGTGCCGTAATTGACTAGCTTCTGGCCGACACCGACAGGGAGCTCGGCCATGCGCTGGTTTCACGCCTTGATGCCCAAGGAGGATCGATTTTTCGATCTGTTTTCGGCGCACGCCAAGGTGCTGGTCGCCGGCTCCCAGGCTCTGCGGGCGATGCTCGAAGGCGGTGACGCAGTTGACGTCAATTTTCAATTGGTCATGGACCGCGAGCACGACGCGGACAACATCACTCGTGATGTGCTGATCGCGGTTCGGCGCAGCTTCATTACTCCCTTCGATCGCGGCAATGTGAAGGATCTGATCACTTCGATGGATAACGCCATCGACCAGATGCAGAAGACGGCCAAATCGGTCCGGGTCTTCAACATTCGGGAATTCACGCCACAGATGAAGGAGATGGCAGACGTCATCATCAAGTGCGCGCTGCTCGTCGATGAGGCCATGCCGCGCCTGCGGTCCATCAGTGCCGAGGCTGTGCGCCTCGGGCGCATCACCGAGGAAATCTCACGACTGGAGGGGGTGGCCGACGATCTTCACGACCGCGGTCTGATGGAACTTTACCGCGCGCACGGCGCGTCAAACCCGATGGCGTTTATTACAGGCAATGAGGTCTATGACCACCTGGAAAAAGTTGTGGACCGTTTTGATGACGTCGCCAATGTCATCCACGGCACGATGATCGAGCACGTCTGAGCGCAAGAGCATGGAGTTCGTCGCGCTCACCCTCCCCTTGCTTGTGGCGCTGATCGTCGTTGCGCTCGCTTTCGATTTTCTGAACGGTCTGCATGACGCCGCAAATTCGATCGCGACAATCGTGTCGACCCGTGTATTGCGCCCGCAATATGCAGTGGCGTGGGCGGCTTTCTTCAATTTCATCGCGTTCCTGTTTTTCGGTCTGCATGTGGCGCAGACGATCGGGACGGGCATCGTCGCGGCGAATGTTGTCGATCCGGGGGTGATTTTCGCCGCCTTGGTCGGCGCAATTTCCTGGAACCTTATTACCTGGTTCTTCGGCCTGCCATCGAGTTCGTCGCATGCTCTGATCGGGGGGCTCGTGGGGGGCGGTCTCGCCAAGGCAGGCCTCGCATCGATCGTCTGGCCGGGACTGGCCAAGACGTCGGCGGCGATCGTGCTGTCACCGCTGACGGGTTTCATCCTTGCGTTGTTGTTGACCCTGTTCGTGTCCTGGTTGTTCGTTCGCGCGACGCCTTACAACGTGGATATCGTCTTCCGCTATCTGCAGTTTGTCTCCGCATCGCTCTATTCGCTTGGGCATGGCGGCAACGATGCACAGAAGACGATGGGCATTATCGCGGCCCTGCTTTTTTCCCAGGGCCATCTCGGCGCGGAATTTCACGTGCCGTTCTGGGTGGTCATAACGTGCCAGGCAGCGATGGGGCTGGGCACGCTCATGGGTGGCTGGCGAATCGTCAAAACCATGGGGTCGAAAATTACGCGGCTCACTCCGGTCCAGGGCTTTTGCGCGGAAACGGGAGGCGCCATCACGCTGTTCGCGGCGACGTATCTCGGAATTCCGGTGTCGACGACACACACCATCACCGGCGCAATCATCGGCGTCGGTGCGGCGCGCAAGGTTTCTGCCGTGCGCTGGGGCATTGCTGGCAATATCGTCGTGGCCTGGATCATCACTATTCCCGCAGCCGGGTTGATCGCGGCGCTGACCTATATGACCGTCGAGTTCTTCCGCTGACCGCAGATCAGCCCGCGATTTCTAGCATGCTGCAGCGGCCGCCAGGTGTGCTAGGTTTCGGATCAGATTCCGCTCATGCCGCATCTCCGCGATTTCTTTTTCGGTCCCTGGCGCGCCGTGTCCGTTCTCGGCGTCACGCAGATTCTGGCATGGGGCATTCTGTTTTATCCGCCGGTACTGACGATGCCGCTGATCGCCGCCGATCGCGGCTGGTCGCTGGCTTTCGCCATGGGCGGCTTTTCGCTGGCGCTGCTGGTATCCGGTTTTGTGGCGCCGATGGTTGGCGGATTGATCGACCGCTTCGGCGGCCATGTCGTGATGGCCGCCGGATCGCTTGTTGGTGCCGCAGGCCTCGTTCTTCTGGTGCAAGCCGCCAATCCCTTACTCTACCTCGCAGTTTGGATCGTGCTCGGCGTTGCGATCTCGGCCAATCTGTACGACCCGGCCTTTGCGACGTTGGGGCGCATCTTTGGTATTGGGGCACGACGCCCTATTACGGCTCTCACATTCGCCGGCGGGTTTGCCTCGACGGTGAGCTGGCCGGCGACGCAATTACTGCTGAGCGTCAGTGATTGGCAAACCACCTATCTGGTGTATGCCGGTGTACTTGCGTTGGTGGCCGCGCCGCTTCATGCGTTCGTTTTGCCACGCAGTCGCGTTGCGGTTGAATCGGAAACTGACGATAGTATCCCACTGCCGAAAGCGGTGCTGCCCTCCAGCGGACTCGCTTTCGCGTTGGTGGCGGCGGGTTTTGCGATTTATGCTTTCGTGCCCTCCGGGCTTGCCGCGCATCTGCTCGCGATGTTCGGGCGGGCCGGCATCGATGCGTCCACTGCGGTCTTAATCGGGGCGCTTTTCGGCCCGTCGCAGGTTGGCGCGCGGCTGTGCGAGTTCATTTTCGCCGGCAACGTTCATCCGCTCAGCGTCGCACGTTTCGCCACTGCGCTGCTGGTCGCGAGCTTCGGTCTTGCGGCGCTATTAGGATTTTCCGTGCCCGTGGCGATCGCATTCGCCGTGATGTTCGGGGCAGCCAACGGCCTGATGACCATCGCGCGCGGAGCGGTGCCGCTTGCGTTGTTCGGGGCTGCTGGCTATGGACGCCTACTGGGGAGAATCGCCAAGCCGTTCCAGATCATGCAGGCGGTGGCGCCGGTGATCCTGGCCTTTATCATAGAGCGCGGGTCCGATTTTGCCGGGCTGGTGCTCACGGGCACTTGCGCGCTGATCGCTTTGGCCTGTCTGCTGACCATCCGGCGCCCGCCGAGCAAGCCGACCGCCAGTGCTCAGTGAAACAGCTTGTCGATGTCTTCCTGCGAGGTGTGTCCGGGATCGCCATCGAGTTTCGGACCGCTCAGCAGAGCGTCGTCGCTGTTTGCCATCGACTGAACCGCTTCGGAATTGAAGCGCTCGATCACGCTCCAGATTTCCGTCATGCGCGCGAGATGGTCTTCGACCATGTTCAGGGTCGCGACCACCTTGCTGATACGCTGCCCGGTCAGATCTTGGAAATTGCAGGCCTCGAAGATCTCGGTCACGCGGTCCTGAATATCCTGCACCAGGTCCTGCTCGTAGTTGTTCTTGAGAAGAGCGGACAGATTGCGCGCGGCTTCGTCGACGCTTTCTGCCGATTTGAGGATCTGGTTCGTGGCGTGTTCCGTGCCGTCGACGACCGCCTGCAGTTCGCTGGCGACGCGCGTTATCCTGCTGTTGTCGAAACCTTGGTCCTGCAGAGTGACGATCTCTTCCTTGGTCTGCTTGATGGCTTCGCCAATGACGTCGAGTTCGATCTTCAGCTTGCGTGCCTCGGTCACCGGGATCTGCAAGGCCGGTTCGACGCGATCTTCGCGCCGATCCTCATGCTTTGGCATGCGGGCGATTTCGGCGCGCAGCGCCTTCAGCTCGGCGAGAATGTCGGCGCCCGGCTTGGCGAATTCCGTGGGCCGCTGGGTCGGGGAACTATCCGTCGCCGCGGGATCCATCAGTTCTTCAATGCGAAAGACTTTGCGCTGTTCTGGCATCGGCCGGCCCTGCAGACGGTTTGGCATTGAATTTTCGCGTTGTTCTAGCGCATTCCGCTTAACGTGCAGTTCATTGCCCGCAGCGCGGCCGTCGGGCGCTATTAACCATGACGGGTCGTTCTTCACTCAAAATAAACGCTAATCCAATGTAAACCGCCTGAGTTTGCTGTTCGTGGGCGCGAACTCCCGCGGTCTTTACCAATCGGATGATTTTTTACCATGTACTCGCATGCCTAACGGAGAGCGACGTTCTGTGCTTTCCGCGGCGAACGAGTGACGAGTACGTTGATGCAGCGAGTAGCGAGTGTTGCGCTCCTTCTGAGCGCGGTCGGCCTGTCTGGCGCGCTGGCCCAGCCGATGTCGATATCCCCGAATTCTCATGAATCGTCGCCGCGGCCCATGCCGGTGCGCTACGGGGCGGGCGAGCCCGATCTCGGCGGCGGCTTCATCGAATTCCTGTTCAGCGGCGGCAATCAGGGCCGTGCGCCACGCTATCAGCAGTCGCCGGCCTATCAGCAGACACCAAGCGCAGGCGGTTATCCGCATTATCAAAATCGTGGTGAGCTGCTGCTCCAACCGCCTCCGCCGCCGCCGCCGATGTACGTGCATCGCGGTCCTGCCGCCGAGCCGGCGCAGCCAGCCGTCGATCCGCGCTTTCTGAAGCAGGTCGTATCCTATGACGGCAACGAAAAGCCCGGCACCATCATTGTCGACACCCCGAGCAAGTATCTCTATCTGGTGCAGCCGGGTGGCAAAGCGCTGCGCTACGGCATCGGAGTCGGCCGGCCAGGCTTTGCATGGGCGGGTGTGAAGACCGTTTCGCAGAAGCGCGAATGGCCGGACTGGCGTCCGCCGGAGGATATGCTCAAGCGCAGGCCTGATCTGCCGACATTCATGCCGGGCGGCCCCGACAATCCGCTTGGCGCGCGGGCGCTCTATCTCGGGTCGTCGCTGTATCGCATCCACGGCTCCAACGAGCCGTGGACCATCGGTCAGGCCGTCTCCTCGGGCTGTATCCGCATGCGCAACGAGGACGTGATCGATCTCTACGAGCGGGTGAAAGTCGGCACCAAGGTCGTCGTGATATAGAACCGCCGCCAGGAAAGGCCGCCAGAAAACGGGCGACCTTTCGCCTTCTCCGGCCGTCAGACGAAATCGGAATCGCCGACATCGAAATCCGTGTCGATGTCATCATCCTCCATATCCGCTTCCGCGGTGTCATAAGCATGCTGCGGCTCGCTCGGGCCCTGCGCACGATCGGTGCTGCGTCCGATGTCGCTTACGCCGGCATCTTTGGCGAGATCGCTTGATGCGGCCTTGTCGCCGCCCCATGGAGAGGCGCCGCTGCTCGCCGTGTCCGCAAGGCCGTGACGTGTGCCGCCGGTCATGGAGCGGATGCTGTCAAGCAGGAGCGAACCGCCGATGACGCCCGCGGCAGCGGCTGCCGCGGTGCCAAGGAATGAACCGCCACCTTGCTGCGGCGCCTGCTGCTGTGCGGGCGGATAATCCGGCCGTTGTGCGGCGGTGCCGAAGCCGGGCGGGACGCCCATTGGGGTGCCTTGCGGGCGCACCGGCGGCACCGATCCGCGCGGCTTGTCGCCGCCGAAAAGCGCGTCGCGCATGTTGTCCAGAAACCCGCCGCCTTGGGATTCGCCGCCCGATTCCAGTTCGCGGATCCGCGAATCTGCCTGCCGCAAGGCTTCATCCTGCACCAAGACGGTTTGCACCAGCGCATAGACCGCATGGGGGGCTTGTTGCAGGCCCCGGGCGATCAACGCTTCGGCCTCGGCATCGCGCGGGCGTTCTTCCAGGCTGGCAAGCCGGTCGAATAGTTCGGTGACACGCTGGGCTTCTTGCGGTGTCATGGGTGTCTCCTTTCCTCCCGTAAATTACAGGCGGGCATGTAGGAAGGCGTGGGCATGTACAGGAGGGGGCCACGGCAATGTGACCGTCACGTGACGGCAAGGGTAAAACCCTTGGTGGTCAGGACGGTCGGAAAGACGTCACCGGAGAAATATTTGTATTCGGCTTCGCGCAGCGTCGTGAGAGGGTCAAGCCGCTGCAACTCCTCATCGACATGCCCGGGGTGGCACATCACAACGCTGCCCTCCGGCAAGCCATCGAGAAAGCCGGGAAACAGCGCTGCAAAATCCGGCTTGGTGTCGAAATCGTACGTTCCGGCAAACGCCGGGTTGGTCTTCAGGCCGAGCTTTTTCGCGCGCTTGCGGAAGGTGCGGCTGAGCTGATCGAGCAGCCAGGCCTTTCTGTCCCCGGAGCGCGCGATGGCCGGAAGCCGGCCGCATTGCCGGACCCAGGCAGCGGGCACGCGATCCTTGATGACGTTCAGCACCGCGTCGCGGATTTGCGGAAACAGATGCACATGCTGATGGCCGTCGATGAAATCCGGCAGCCGGCCAAACGCTGTCTCGAATGCGGTGATCTGGGCTGCAACCTCGACCGCGATCTTCTCCGGACGCAGCATCCGCAACATCGCGCTGCGCAAGGTGGTTTTCAAAGATGGAAACATATCCTTGCGCAAAGGGCCGTAGCCGTTGCTGAGCGGCTTGAACGGGGCGGTCAGCGTCAGGTGCAGCCCGATCGCGACACGTTGCGTTCCGGCATTGAGAATGGCGAGTGAAAGTGCCTCGGAACGTTTGAACGTCGGTGTCACCACCATGACGGACGTCGCATTGATCCGACCCTGCAGAACAAGCTCGCGAATGGCGGTATTGACCGAATGGGAGATGCCGTAATCGTCGGCACAGAGCCAGATGCGGCGAAGCGCCGAGGTTGCCGGACCGGCGGCGGTCGCTGTTTCGTTTGACACGTCGTACCCCCAAGACAAGCCCGGACGCCACAAAGACGATTGCTGCGCTGCTTATTACAATACCAAACCTTACCAGCTCCGTCGCGGCTCGGTGCCGGCGGGTTCATCCTGATCCGCGGATTTCACCACATGTTCGGCGATGAAATAGACCGGGCGCGCTTTCTGCTCGGAGAGGATCTTGCCGATATATTCGCCCAGAATGCCGATCATGATGAGTTGCACGCCACCCAGCACCATGACGCCCACAATGACCGAGGGATAGCCGGGCACCGATTTTCCGTAGATCAATGTCTCGTAGAGAATCATGGCGCCGAACAGCAGCGCGACGCTCGCCATCAATATCCCGAGCAGGCTGGCAAAGCGGAGCGGAGCGACGGAGAACGACGTCAAGCCTTCGATTGACAGCCCGATGAGCGAGGCGAAATTCCAGCTCGTCTTGCCATGGGCGCGCTCTTCCGGTTCGTAATCGACACGCAATTGTCGGAAGCCGATCCAGCTGGCGAGACCCTTGAAGAAGCGGTTGCGTTCCGGCATCTGCCGCAAGGCGTTGGCGGCGCGCGGCGACAGCAGGCGGAAATCGCCGGCGTCTTCGGGAATCTTGTGCCGAGCACGCCAGTTGATCAAGGCGTAGAATATCTTCACGCCGAGCCGTCTCAGGAGGGATTCGGATTCACGGTGGGCCTTGGCGGTGTAGACGACGTCGTAGCCGTCTTCGAGCCAGTGGCCGACCAGCGTATCGATCAATGCCGGCGGGTGCTGTCCGTCTCCGTCCATGAACAGGACCGCTTGGTGCCGCGCGTTTTGCAGGCCGGCCATCAGGGCAGCTTCCTTGCCGAAATTGCGTGACAGCGAGATGACCTGCACGTCGAGCGACTGTGCAGGCAGTCCGCGGGCAACCTCGAAGGTCTCGTCCCTGGATCCGTCGTCGATATAGACGACCTCGCATGGCAGCCCGCGCTTGCGCGTCAGCGCTTGCACGGCGGCGCTCAGTTCAGCATGAAATTGCGGTAGTCCCTTTGCCTCGTTGAAGCAGGGTACGACGATGGAGAGCCCGGCGCCACCAGACCGTTCCGCCATCTTTTCCGTATTCGTTGTGCGGCCCGTCTCTGCCGTCATGTGTTGTCCCGCTGGCCCCCCCGGGTGATCTATAGCGCACCCCTCTCATGCTGTCGCGCGGCGCCGTGACGACATTCCAGTGACCGCAAATTGGCGTTAACGAAGAGAGGGCTGGCACCCCGGTCCGGACGTGTTAACGAAGCCGCGATGACAGACCCGCGACCCTCGTACGGCCCGGTTGGCCGCATCCTGTCCGTGCTGCGGCAGCAGGCCATGATGCTGAAAGCCATCAGCTTCGCCTCGATCGGCGTGGTCAACGCCACCGTCAACTACGTCATTTTTTGGCTGCTGCTGCGTTTGCTCGGCATCGCGCCAGCTCTTGCCGGCGCTGTCGCGTCTCTGGCCGGGTGGTGCGGATGTGTATCGGCCGAAAATGCCGGGATCATTCTGGCCAACGTCATTGCGTGGTCGATCGCAGTGTCCGGCTCTTATGTCATGAACTCGATGATCACCTTCGCCGCCGAATCCGGCCGCAGCCTCACCTGGCGAGCCTATGCGACATTTGCCGCCTCCGGCGTGCTCGGCCTCATCGCCGACACCGCGGCGCTACTCATCGCCAAGGAATTCCTGCCAATCATGTTGGCAAAGCTTATCGCCATCGGTGCGGGATTCGTCGTCAATTTCTCGATGTCGCATTTTGTGGTGTTCCGGCCGCGCAAGCACGATGCCGGAAAGACCACGGCGCCCTAGAGCCCGGCCTTCAGCTTCTCGAACAGCGGATTTTCCACCGAGAAGACGTAATCGATGTCGGCGACAGAAATCGCCGAGGCGCCTTTCTCACGCAGAAAATCGGCCAGCGCATAGACCTGGTCCGGCGGACAATGCAAGGTGAGCATGCCGGAGGAGGTGGGACCGCCGAACGGCGAGGAGACATTGAATCTTTTCTTTGCGGTCGCCAGCATCGCATCATCGCAGCCTTTGAAGCGTGTGCGTACCTCGCGCACGGCGCGGGCCCGATCCTGCGCGACAATGCGGTCAAGCACGCGCCGCGCCATATCGGATTGCCCGTTGCTCCAGTCGGCGCCGCGCGAGGCCACAAGATTGGCCTGCGATCGCAGCATGATTCCGTCCTCGACCACCTTCAGCCCGTTGGCGGCAAGCGTTGCGCCGGTGGTGGTGATGTCGACGATGAGCTCAGCGGAACCCGCGGCCGGCGCGCCTTCGGTGGCCCCAAGGCTCTCGACGATGCGATAGTCAGCAATGCCGTGCGAGGCAAAGAATGCGCGGGTGAGATTCACATATTTGGTCGCCACCCGCATCTTGCTGCCGCGCCGCATGCGGAAGGCGGTCGCGACGTCGTCGAGATCGGCCATTGTGCGCACATCGATCCAGGCCTGCGGCACCGCAACCACCACATTGGCAAAGCCGAAGCCCAGACCCTGCAGCAGAATGACCCGCTCTTCCGGATTCGGCATCACCTCGCGCACGAGGTCCTCGCCGGTGATGCCGAGATGTACGCTGCCCTGCGCAAGCGAGGAGGTGATCTCCGATGCGGAAAGATAGGCGATCTCGACGCCCTCGAAATTCGCAATGGCGCCGCGATAATCGCGGGCGCCGCGCGGCTTGACCAGCGTCATGCCGGCGCGTGCGAAGAACGCCTCGGCGTTCTCCTGCAGGCGACCTTTGGCCGGGACAGCGATGACGAGCGGACCGTTCATGAGCGGTCTCCGCACGCGACAAGTCGTCCGACAAAGGCGCCAAGACCTACCGCCGGAATCTGGGTCTTGCTGCCGAGCCGCGTGAGCAGATCGTCGTAGCGACCGCCGGCGACGAGAGGCTGCTGCACGCGGCCGGCCGGATCGTGCAGGCGAAACTCGAAGCCGGTGTAATAGTCGAGGCCGACGCTGAAGGCGGTCGAAAAGCGGATCGACGCAACGTCGATGCCGCGTGCGGCGATGAATCCGGCGCGGCTTTCGAACAGATCGAGTGCACCGGCGAGGTCGATCTTTGCGTCGGCGGCGAGCGCACGCAGATCGGCCGCGGCTTCGTCGGGATCGCCGGCGATGGTCAGGAAGCGTTCGATCAGCACCCGTGTTTCGTGCGGCAGCGAGGCCGACGCGCCCAGCGTCGCCTGCTCCAGGAAACGGTCGGCGATTTCGCCGACGGAGCGCCCGCCCACGGTGCTGATGCCGGCGATCGACAACAAGTCGGTGACCAGCGCATGTGCGGCTTTCGGATCGGAGCCCGCCAGCGCAGCGAGTACGCCCTGATATTCGGGCCGCTTGCTCATGGCGCCGAGCGTCAGCCGCTCGAGGTCCTGCGCCAGCGAGGTCTTGCGATTGAAATCCTTGATCAGCCGCCGCTTCCAGGCCGGCGCGAGGTCGAGTGCACCAATCAATGCTGCAAACAGGCCGACATCGCCCATGCGGATATCCGGTTTGGCGATCCCGTATTGCGCCGCCGCCTCAAGACTGAGCGAAAGCATTTCGGCATCCGCCGCCGCGACATCCCTGCGGCCGAACGATTCGATGCCGATCTGCAGCAATTCGCCGGGGCCGTTGTCGAGCTGGCGGAAAATGGGGCCGAGATAACAGAAGCCGGCCGGCGCTCCGGCGGCCGCGGACCCGAGATAGTCGCGCGACACGGCAATGGTGAAATCCGGGCGCAGACAATATTCGCGCCCTTCCGCGTCGGTGGTCAGATAGATCTTGTTGCGGACGTCCTCGCCCGAGAGGTCGAGAAACGGCTCCGCCGGCTGCAGGATCGCTGGCGTCACGCGGCCATAACCGGCCCGCTCATAGGCGGAGACAAGCGCGTCCGCCCGCGGGTCGGTTCCGATATCGTTGTTGGCCGCCTGAGGCATGAGATCGCGTCTGTCCGATTTTTCCCTAAATTCGAGCGCCCTTTAGCACGGCTTCTTTAAGGATTCGACGCCGTTCCGCCCTCGCGTTGGGCCCGGAAGCGCCAAATTGGCACCGCGCGCGGCATATCGTTAATGCGCGGCAAAGAGCCCGTTAACAGCCTGCAAACCGGGAACTCACGGAAAGATAAGGATTTCTGGGCACCATCTGCGCGTGTAGCGGAGTGACGGCCGATGGCGAAACCTGTATCGCCCAGCATCGTACAGGCCTTCTACCAAGCCTATGCCTCGCGCAATGCCGAGCGCATCGCGCCGCTGGTCGCCGATCATGTGAAATGGACGATCGTAGGGCCGTCGCAGATTTTTCCGTTCTGCGGCGAGCATCGCGGCAAGGCCGCGGTGATGAAGTTGTTTACGGACATCTTTCCGAAGACGATCCAGTTCCGCCAGATGGAGCCGGAAGTGATGGTGATCGACGGCGATCGCGCCGCGACCTTCATCAAGGTCACCGGCTATCTGCACAACAGCGCGCGGGTCATCACCTATCATTGCGGGCAGTTTATCCGCTTCGAGGACGACAAGGTCGTTTGTTTCCGCTCCATCATCGACAGTTTCGATGCCGCCGAGCAGGCGCTCGGCCATCACATCGATCCGATGCACGAGCCGGCACGGCACCTGCCGATCGATCCGAACGGCACCATAGTGGCGATCTGACCATGGCCATCACGCGCGAATTCGTGCTTGAGTTTCTCCGTGCGCGCAAGATGTCGGATCCGGCGCAGCTCGCGCCCTATCTCGACGATGATGTGGACTGGCGCATTTCCGGACCGGTCGATGTTCTGCCGCAATGCGGACAGCGCAGCGGCAAGGCGGAGGTCATCGATGCCATATGCCGTGTATCGCCCGAACTGTTCGGCACGCGCGAGTTCGAGATCGACCATCTCCTCATTCATGGCGATTATGCCGCAACGCTGGGCCGCTTTCACGCCACGCACGCTGCAACCGGGCGCCAGATCAGCTTTCGCAGTGCGCATTTCATGCGCTTTCGCAACGACAAGCTCGTCTGGTATCGCGGCCTGATCGACTCGTTCAGCGCCACCGAGCAGGTGATGGGGCACGAACTCGATATCGCGCATGCGCCGGACCTCGTGAGCATCGCGCCGGACGCCGATCTGGTCGAAATCTGAGACGACTTTCTGCGCATTGTGGCCGGTTTGCCACGGCGGGCCGCGTCGGGGCATGGCATGCTGACCCCCAAGCACAGGAGCCTCCGCATGCACCGCCATCTGCCGCTGATCGCCCTCGCTCTCTGCATGACGCCCGCCGTCGCCGCGGAATTGCCGCCGCGCAAGGCCGGGCTGTGGGAGATGCGCATGACGTTGGAGGGGCAGAAGATGCCGCCGCAGCTCGCCCAGCATTGCATCGACGCGGAGACCGACAAGCTGATGAACGATATGGGCTCCGGCATGCAGAAGGAGATGTGCCAGAAGCACGAGATGACCAAATCCGGCGACATGCTGGTGGTCGATTCGGTCTGCAATATCGGCGGCGTGAACACGACGACGCGCGCGGAAATCTCCGGCAATTTCGACAGCGCCTATACGGTGAAGGTGCATTCCAAGCGCGAGGACTCGCCGGCGGCGAAGAAAATCCCCGGGCCGGCCGAGATGAAGATGACCATCGAGGCGAAATGGGCGGGTGAGTGCAAGAAGGGCCAGAACCCGGGCGACATGATCATGCCGGGCGGCGTGAAGATCAACGTGCGCGACATGCAGAAGCTGCAGTCCGGGCAGGGCGCGGCGCCTGCGGCGCCGCAGAAGAAGCAGTAGCTACTTCACCCCGTGCCGCGCGAGAACCTCGCGCACCTTCTCGACCAGTTCGCTTTCCTTGCAGGAAAACTGCGCCGGGCGCGTCTCGCGCCATTCCTGGTTCGAGGCGATGGCGGCGGCGGCTTTCGCGCCCTCGATCAGGTCCTTGATCTGCACTTCGCCCTTCGCCTTCTCGTCGCCGCCCTGGATGATGGCGCAGGGCGAGTTGCGGCGGTCGGCGTATTTGAGCTGATTGCCGAAATTCTTCGGGTTGCCGAGATAGAGTTCGGCGCGGATGCCGGCATTGCGCAGGGTCGCGACCATCTTCTGGTAGTCGGCGATGCGGTCGCGGTCGAACACGGTGATGACCACGGGGCCGTATTCCGATTTCGTGTCGAGCTTGCCGATCAAAGTGAGTGCGGCCTGCAGACGCGAGACGCCGATGGAGAAGCCGGTCGCCGGCACCGGCTCGCCGCGGAAGCGCGACACCAGACCGTCATAGCGTCCGCCACCGCCGACCGAGCCGAAGCGCACCGGGCGGCCTTTCTCGTCCTTGGTCTCGATCAGGAGTTCAACTTCGTAGACCGGGCCGGTGTAATATTCGAGACCGCGGACGACGGAGACGTCAATCTTGATTCTGTTGGTCCCGTACCCGGCACTACGCACAATCGACGAAATTTCCCGGAGTTCACTAGTGCCAGCCTTCACAAGGTCAGATGTAGGGAAAAGATTGTCATAAGTGTCCAAGAAGCGCGGATTGGCAATGATGTATTTGTTGCCATGCACCGTAAGTATGGCGTCATCTTCAATCGCTGGCATTTCCTTTGTGGAGGCCATGAAGAAATCTTGGGAGCGATCTTGTTGATGTGCGTACAACTTCTCCAGCGCGTCAATTTGATTTGGATTTAGTCCGGCACCTTTGGTGAAGTCGCCGCTATCGTCCTTACGGCCTTCTCCAAGCAATTGACGCACCCCTTCAACGCCAAGGCGATCCAGCTTGTCGATGGCGCGGAGAACGGTAAGCCGCTTGCCAACATTGCTATCTCCGCCAATACCAATGGCTTCCATCACGCCATCCAGCACCTTGCGGTTATTCACCTTCACGACATATTCGCCGCGCTTGAAGCCAAGCTTCTCCATCGTGTCCGCCGCCATCATGCAGATTTCCGCGTCAGCCGCAGGCGAGGCGCTTCCCACCGTATCTGCATCGAACTGCATGAATTGCCGGAAGCGGCCCGGCCCCGGCTTCTCGTTCCTGAACACCCAGCCGAAGCGGTAGCTGCGATAGGGTTTTGGCAGCGTGTCGAAATTCTCCGCCACATAGCGCGCCAGCGGCGCGGTGAGGTCATAGCGCAGCGACAGCCATTGCTCGTCGTCGTCCTGGAACGAGAATACGCCCTCGTTCGGACGGTCCTGGTCGGGCAGGAACTTGCCCAGCGCGTCGGTATATTCGATGGCCGGCGTTTCCACCGGATCGAAGCCGTAAAGCTCGTAGACCTCGCGGATGGTGTCGGTCATGCGCCGCGTGGCCGCGATTTCGGCCGGTCCGCGGTCGGACAGGCCACGCGGCAGCCGCGCTTTCAGCTTCTGGGGCTTCGCCATTTATTGTCTAAAGTCCATGGTAGGGATTGGCGCGGTGGTAGCAGCCGGGCCATATAGCGGCAAGCACCCCGCCCGAACGCAAGGAGTCCGCCATGTCCCGCGCCGCGAGCCAGACCGTCGCCCAGGCCATCCCCAACGATCTCGAAAGCTTCTGGATGCCGTTCACGGCCAACCGCGCCTTCAAGGGCCGGCCGCGCATGGTCGCCCGCGCCAAGGACATGCACTATTACACCCCGGAAGGCCGGGCGATCCTCGACAGCGCCGCCGGCCTCTGGTGCACCAATGCCGGGCACAACCGGGCCCCGATCGTCGAGGCGATCCAGAAACAGGCCGCCGAGCTCGATTTCGCGCCGACTTTCCAGTTCGGCCATCCGCGCGCCTTCGAGCTGGCGAGCCGCGTGGCCGCGCTTGCGCCCGGCGATCTCGATCATGTCTTCTTCTGCAATTCCGGCTCGGAGGCCGCCGACACCGCACTGAAGATTGCGCTCGCCTACTGGGTCGCGAAAGGGCAGGCGCAACGCGTGCGGCTGATCGGCCGCGAGCGCGGCTATCATGGCGTCGGCTTTGGCGGCATGTCGGTCGGCGGGCTCGGCAACAACCGCAAGCAGTTCGGTGCGCTGCTTGCGGCCGTCGATCATCTGCCGCACACCTACAATCGCGAGCAGCAGGCCTTCTCCAAGGGCGAGCCGGAATGGGGCGCGCATCTTGCCGACGATCTGGAGCGTCTGGTGGCGCTGCATAGCGACTCGACCATCGCCGCCGTGATCGTCGAGCCGATGGCGGGCTCGACCGCGGTGCTGCCGGCGCCGCAGGGCTATCTCAAGCGCCTCCGCCAGATTTGCGACAAGTACGGCATCCTCTTGATCTTCGACGAGGTCATCACCGGCTTCGGCCGTCTGGGACATGCCTTCGCGGCGGAGCGCTATGGCGTCGTACCGGACATGATCACCTTCGCGAAGGGCGTGACATCAGGCTCTGCGCCTATGGGCGGCGTGATCGTGCGCAAGAACATCTACGATGCCTTCATGAACGGGCCGGAGCATGTCGTCGAACTGTTCCACGGCTATACCTACTCCGCGCACCCGCTTGCGGTCGCCGCCGGGCTCGCGACGCTCGATGTCTATCGTCAGGAAGATCTGTTCGCGCGGGCGAAGAAACTTGAGCCGCTCTGGTACGACGCGGCGATGAGCCTGAAGGGCCTGCCGAACGTGCTCGACATCCGCTGCGTTGGCCTCACTGTCGGCATCGATCTGGCGTCGAAGCCCGACGGCGTCGGCAAGCGCGGGTTCGAGGCGATGGAGCGCGGCTTCCACGACGAAGGCATCATGTTCCGCATCGTCGGCGATTCGATCGCCGCTTCGCCGCCGCTGATCGTGAGCGAGCAGCAGGTCGGCGAGATCTTCGAAAAGATCGGCAAGGTGATCAAGGCGCTGGCGTAACCGGGCGTCCCCGCGAAAGTGGGGACCCTTAGCCACCGCTGAGAGTATAGGCCCCCGCGTGCGCGGGGGCGACCATCTTACTCCGCCGGCTGTTTGAGCGGTGTGACGGCGCCGCGCTCGCGGTCAGCTTCCGTCTCGGCGACGATGTAGGTCGGCCGCCCGCGCGCCTCGCGCAGGATGCGGCCGACATATTCGCCGATGATGCCGAGCACCAGGAGCTGCGCTGCGCCGAGAATGGCGATGGTCGCCATCACCGACGTCCAGCCGTGCAATGTTCCCGGCACGAAGAAATAGCTGAACACCGTATAGACGAGCAGCAACAGGCCGAAGGCGGCCAGCCCCAGCGCCAGCCAGATCGCAAGACGCAGCGGCCGCACGCTATGCGCCGCGATGCCGGTCACGGCGAGATCGATCATGCGCCTGAGCGTGTATTTGCTGTCACCGTGGATGCGGGCGCCGCGCGAGAATGCAATCGACGTCATCGGGAAGCCGAGCCAGCGCACCAGCGCGCGCAGGAAGACATCCTGGTCCTGCAGACCGTTCACTGTGTCCACCACGCTGCGATCGAGCAGCATGAAGTCGGCGCTGCCCGGCTCGATGCTGACATCGCCGATGGCGTCGAGCACGCGGTAATAGAGCCGCGAGGTGACACGCTTGACCGCGGGAAGGTCGGCTTCTCCGTCGTCGCGGCGGGTGACGACGATCCTGGCGCCGTCGTGCCACGCCGCGAGCAATTGCGGGATCAGTTCGGGCGGATGCTCGAAGTCGCAATCCATGACGATGACCCCGCGCCCGCGCGCGTGCCGCAGGCCGGCCCGCAAAGCCGCCTGATGTCCGAAATTGCGGGTGAAGGACAGGTAGCGAATGCAAGGGTCGGTTGCCGCCGCGGCGCGGATCGCCGCCAGCGTGCCGTCGTCCGACCCGTCATCTACAAAGACGATCTCAAAACGCCCGAGCGGCTTGAGCAGGGCGGTCAATGCCGCCGCCATCGGCGCGATATTGCCGGCCTCGTTATGGGCCGGCAGCACGACCGAAATGTCCGGGAGGGGATTTGCCATCGCCTGTCCATCCGCGCCGCCGGGCCATTGACGGCAGCGGGCTTGCCGGGCACTCATCGCCGCGCGCAACAAGGCAATCTTGGCCCATAAGGCAAGCGCATTCAACCGGGAGGGTTTATTGGGGGCGTTGGCCGCGAAAACAGCCGGTCTCCTGGAGGGGGCGCTCGATATGGCCCGGCGGCAGCCGGGCCGGCTGCTGACGGCCGTGCTTGCGGCCCATCTGGTCGTCTGGACGCTGCTGCCGATCCCGTTCAGTCCCAATCTGCAGCTCGACCTCGTTGAAGGCCTGGCTTTGGGCAAGGAATGGCAGATCGGCTACTGGAAGCATCCGCCGCTGCCATGGTGGATCACCGACCTCATCTACCAGATCACCGGCAGCATCTATTCGGTCTATGCGCTCGGGCCGCTTGCCGCCGTGGTGTGCATGCTCGGCGTGTATTTTCTCGCACGCGATATCGTCGGGCCGGTACAGGCGTTGATCCCGGTTCTCGCGCTGGAAGGCATCCACTATTACAATTTCTCGGCGGTGAAGTTCGCGCACGACCAGATGCAATTGCCGGTCTGGGCCTGGGCCGGATTTTTCTTCTACCGCGCGCTTGTCCGTGGCAACGCATTGTACTGGCTCGGCGCCGGCGCACTCGTCGCGCTGGCCTTCTGGACCAAGTATTCCGCATTCGTTTTCGGATTGAGTCTCGGCCTGTTCCTACTGCTCGATCCCGCGGCGCGTCGTTGCTGGCGCACGCCCGGTCCTTACCTGATGGCGGCGGCCTTCGCTGTGGTGATTGCGCCGCATCTCGTGTGGCTGATCGAGAATCTGCAACAGAGCCCGATTGTCTATGCCGAGCTGCGCGCGCGCAAAGCCGATCACTGGTACGAGTTCATGACGTTTCCGCTGCGTTGGGTCGGCGGCCAGGCTTTCTTCGTGCTGCCCGCGTTGGGTCTCTTGGCGCTGGCCTATGCGCCGCGGCCAGGTATTGCCTCGGCGGACAGCAAGACGGATTTCGCGCGCCGCTATGTCACGATGCTGGCATTTGGACCGTTCCTTCTCGTGACTTTGACCTCGCTCTTCGCCGGCCGGCTTCCGGTATTGTTGTGGGGCTATCCGCTATGGTCGTTTCTGCCGCTGGCCGTTGTCCTGTGGTTCGGTCCGGTGACGGACTTGGCACGGCAGAAATCCTTCGCCGCCGGTTTCGCGGTCGTCTTCGTCGCAATGCCCGTCCTCTACGCGGCGGTCCCCGTCGTAGAGTCGTTCCTGCGCGATCGTACGCTGGCCATCCACTTCCCCGGCCAGGCGGCCGCCGACTATTTCACCAGAGTGTGGCGCGCAAAGACGAATACGCCGCTCGCCTATGTCACCGGCGACGAGCTCGCTGCCAACAGCATCGCGGTCTACGGGAAAGATCGCCCGCGCGTCATCGTGCACGGTACTCCGGCACGATCCCCCAAAATCGATATGAACGATGTCCGGCGCAAGGGGATCATTGTCGTCTGGACCGACGCCGGGCGCGGGGAGACCTATCTGCCGCAATGGGAGAGCACCTTCGGGTTCAAAGGCGCGGACACAGATGTCGTGGAACTGCCGATGCAGTCGCGCCGCGCCAAGACCGTCCGGCTGCGCTACGCCATCATCCCGCCCCGACCCTGACGGCTGCCGGAACGCACCGTTTTCGCGATGCGCCCATTGCATTGGCTTGCGCGATCACCTCCGGTGATGGACAGTAACGAGCGGCTTGCCGAATCAGGGAGCTGCCGTTCAGGATCGCCCGGATGTTACGCATCACTGCCATCTTCGTCGCGGTTTGTGTGGTTCTGATCGCGGCCTCGCTTGGCGCTGTCGTCTATCTCGTTGTTGGCTTGTCGGCCGTGGAATCCGGCATCGTGGCGCTGGCCGCGCTGACGGCGCTCGCGCTTTACAACACGCTGTCCACCCGAGTGCGCGACCGCACCGATATCGGCGAACAGATCGCCGATCTGTCGCGCGGCAGCGCCGACCTTGCCAAGCAGGTGGCGGAACTCGGCCGGCGGGTGGCGGCGCTGGAAAGCGAGACTGTGTCTACTCCGAAGCCGCGTGGCGCCAGTGACCCCCTCGCGGTTGAACTGGGCGAACTCGGTGGCCTGATGAAACAACTGGCCGAGACGGTCGCCGTCCACGATGCCAAGCTCGTTGCCATGGCCGCGGCGGCATCTGCGGCTTCCGTCGAATCGGCTGCAGCGGTTGTTCCGCAGGCGGCGCCGCTCGTTCCGGCCGAAGCGGCCCCGCAAGCCACGCCGGTGGACGCGAGCGTACCAGCGGCTCAGCCGGCGGCCCTGACCAAGCCGCCAATGGCCCCCGGGCTGGTGGCGAACGGCATTTTCAAGGGCAAGACCGAAGACGACGTCGTTGCGATCGTCCGCGCCGCCATCGACGCCAACCGCATCGACCTCTATCTGCAGCCGATCCTGACCTTGCCGCAGCGCAAGGTCCGCTACTACGAAGCGATGACGCGCCTGCGCACCGAGGACGGCACGCTGGTCCTGCCCGGCGATTTTCTCGAGTTTGCCGAGCGCGCCGGCCTGATGCCCAAGATCGACAATCTGCTGCTGTTCCGCTGCGTGCAGGTGCTGCGTCGGCTGCTGATGAAGAATCGCGAGATCGGGCTGTTCTGCAATATTTCCGCGACCACCCTGAACGATCCCGTGGTGTTCCCGCAATTCCTGCAGTTCCTGGAGGCGAACCGGGCGCTGACGCCGTCGCTGACGCTGGAATTCGCGCAGGAAGCCTTCCGCGCCATGGGCGCGCTGGAAAGCGAAAGCCTCGCCTCCTTGCGCGAACTCGGCTTCCGCTTCTCCATGGACCAGGTGAAGGACCTGCAATTCGGTCCGCGCGACCTGTCCGAGCGCGGGATCAAGTTCGTGAAGGTGCCTGCGGCGCTGCTGCTCAACCGCGTTCCGGAATCCGCCGATATCCACACCGCCGATCTGTCCGATCTGCTGGGTCGGCATGGCATCAGCCTGATCGCTGAGCGCATCGAAGCCGAATCGGTGGTGGTCGATCTGCTCGACTACGATGTGCGTTTTGGGCAGGGCTTTCTGTTTTCGCCTCCGCGGCCGGTGCGCGCCGAAGCCCTGCAGGGCGTCGCCGACCGCAACGACGTCGTGGCACGCGACAGCATCCCCGATCCGCGCGAGGTCACGCCGGGACTTCTCGGCGCGCGGGCAATCGTCTAAACGAAGCACCGTTTTCGCCCGTTTCCGGATTGGCCCCGCGTGACCCTGCTTATCGACCGTTTCTCGACACTGGCGCCGCGCTATGACGTCGTCCTCTCCGACGTCTGGGGCGTGATCCATAACGGCGTCGCCGCCTTTCCGCCGGCCTGCGATGCGCTGGCGCAATTCCGCAAGGCTGGCGGCACCGTCATCCTGATCACCAATGCGCCGCGGCCGCATGAAGCGGTCATACGCCAGATCGATCGTCTGCAGGTGCCGCGTGACGCCTATGACGATATCGTGTCCTCGGGCGACGTGACGCGCGGGGTGATCGCGCAGCGGCCCGGACAAAGCGTGTTCCATCTCGGGCCGGAGCGCGACCACGCCATCTTCGAAGGCTTCGACCTGCGCTTCGCCGATGTCGAGACCGCCGACTATGTCGTCTGTTCCGGCCTGTTCAACGACGACACCGAGACCCCGGACGATTATCGCCAGATGCTGGCCGTCATGCGGCAGAGGAATCTCTTCATGGTCTGCGGCAATCCCGATGTCGTGGTCGAGCGCGGGGACGATCTCGTCTATTGCGCGGGGGCGATCGCCGATCTCTACAAGTCGATGGGCGGCGAAGTCCTGTATGCCGGAAAGCCCTACAAGCCGATTTACGATTTGTCGCTGGCCAAGGCCGAAGCCGTGCGCAAACGGCCGACAGAAAAATCGCGCGTGCTGGCGATCGGCGATTCGGTGCGCACCGATTTCACCGGGGCGCTGCGGCAGGGGCTGGATTGCCTGTTTGTCACCGCCGGCATCCATGCTGCCGAACTGGGCGGACGCGACGTGCCGGACGAAGAGGCGGTGAAAACGGTGTTCATGGAAACCGGCGCGGCACCGAAGGCGCTCACGCACCGGCTGGCGTGGTAGCCTCGCCGAACACCGCCTCGATCTTCGCCTTCAGCGTCTGCGCGTTGAACGGCTTGACGATGTAGTTGTTCACGCCCGCCTGTTTCGCCGCGATCACATTCTCGGTTTTCGATTCCGCGGTGATCATGATGAACGGGGTGGCGGCGGTCTCGGGGTTGGCGCGCACTTCCTTGAGCAATTCGTAGCCGGTCATCGGCGCCATGTTCCAGTCGGAGATGATCAGGCCGTAGCGGCGCTCGCGCAGCCGCTTGAGCGCGGTGGCGCCGTCGGTGGCGTCGTCGATCTGGGTGAAGCCGAGCTGTTTCAGCAGATTGCGGATGATCCGTGTCATGGTCTGATAGTCATCGACCACGAGGATGGGCATCGACAGATCGACAGCCATGGCTTCGACTCGCACTGGACAGATTGCATGGCCGGCCGGGACCGCGAACCGGGCCATGCGGCGGCGCGTAACGTGGCAAAAGCGGCTGAACATCCGGTTAACCGCCTGCAAATACGCAAATTTTGGGGTCCAGCCCCCTCCAAAGGGGGGCTTGCAGTCCTTTCGCAGTGCAGCGATTGTCTTGTCAGAAGGTGCCGAGTATCCAAGGCCATGCCCCCGGTTGCGACGAGACCCCCGGTCGACCCCCGCATGATGCGGGTCCTGTGCTTCGAGGACCTGCGGGTGGGGATGCGCGAAGTGCTGATGAAGGCGGTGATGGACACCGACGTCATTGGCTTCGCCGAGCTGTCGGGCGACAACAATCCCATCCATCTCTGCGATGACTATGCCGCCGGCACCCGCTTCGGCCAGCGCATCGCGCACGGGCTGTATACGGCGAGCCTGATCTCGGCGGTGCTCGGCACCCGCCTGCCGGGGCCGGGGGCGGTGTACCGCTCGCAGACCCTCAATTTCCTCGGGCCGGTGAAGATCGGCGACGTGGTCACCGTCATGGTCGAGGTGATCGAGCTGGTGCCGGAAGGCCGCAAGGTGCGACTGCATTGCGAGGCCTCGGTCGACGGCAAGGCGGTGCTGGACGGCGAGGCGATCGTCTCGGTGCCGAGCCGCG
>Ga0073934_10001833_pt1 | contig 48028 bp, 39 predicted proteins | sample LarsenN4metaG_FD_76834 | JGI IMG/M metagenome (GOLD analysis project Ga0073934, IMG submission 76834) | Hot spring sediment bacterial and archeal communities from British Columbia, Canada, to study Microbial Dark Matter (Phase II) - Larsen... ...
AGTAGTCGTCGGTCACCTGCATCGTGTAGGCGACCGCGTCATAGAGAGCGGTCATGCCGCCGGGGCGATACGTTCCGTGATCGAGGTCGGGCAGCTCCACCACGGGAACCGCCTCCGCGACGGTCACGAAGTTCGTGTCGAACAGGGTGAGCGTGATGCGGGCATCGCCCCCCTCGGCACGCTGGTCTCCGAGGAACTCGTTGAATCCCGAGATCGTGGCGTCGGTGATCGAGCTCATCGATCCCGACTTGTCGAGCACGAAGTTGATCAGGATGCTGCGGTGCTCCTGGTCGGCGATCTGCTCGCCTTTGTCGTGTTGTGCCATGTCGCATCTCCTCCCTTTCATCTCGATGCAGCCGAAGCGTAGAACATGGGTCTGACATCCGGCTGCCGATGCGTTTTGACATCTCTGTCAACTTGTTTCTACCACCGATTCGCCTATTGTGTCAAATTCATGTCGAACAATTTGACAAAGTGGTAGAATCGCCGCAGGAGGTGTCAGCCATGGGTTCGCCGATGGGCTCGGAGTTCGGATCGCTGCTGCGGGTACTGCGCAAGTCGGCCGGAGAGACGCTCGAGCAGGTCGCACAGTCCACGGGACTGTCGATCGCGATGCTGTCGCGCATGGAGCGCGGCGAGCGCCTCCCTTCCCCCGACTCAGTGGCGGTGCTTGCTGCCCACTTCGGCGTCCCCGAAGAAGAGCTCCTGGGCGCCGCCGCGGCCAACCGGCTCGAGAACCGCTACGGACAGCGCGGCGCCGACCGGGCGGCCGAGCGGATCATCGGCCGCTCCATGGCGCGCGGCGGGTACCCTCTCGACGCCCCTGAGGAGCGGGCGTACGGGGCATTTCGCGCACGGCCGATCGGCGAGCTGTTCGCGTCTCCCGCGCGCAGGTCGAGCCACGTGGCCCGGGCCGAGCACGTCGACGCGGCTCCACCGCCACCCGCTTCTATGGCCTCGGTCGCGAACGTCTCAGTGCGCGCCGACCTACACGAGCAGGGACCCTACTCGGGTGCCGCCGAGGAGGCCGCCGAAGCCGTCGAGGTTGCGACCCGGGCGGCGCTCCATGCGCGACGCAAGATCGCCCAGGCGATCGGCGACGACGACACGGAGGGCATGCTGGATCTCATCAGGGCACTCGAGGAGCTCGGAGCGCTCGCGGTCTTCGAGCTGGCCCGTATCCGTGACGGAGCCTCCGGCGAGCGCGTCCGCCTCGAAGCCGAGCGGGCGCTCGGCCACCTCGATCACTTCCGCTGATCCTCGATGTCCACCCGGTAGGGAGCGTCTCCGCCCCATGCCAGGTAGAACTCGAAGGCCTCGATCAGCGTCGTGCGATCGGGCTCAGGGCGTGCGCTGACCCACTCCATCCAGCTGGCGACCGATTCGAAGGTGATGTACGCGGGATCCTCGTCGAAGCGCTCAGGTGGGGGCAGATGCGCCGCCAGCCGCGGATCGATGCCCCGGCGCGCGGCGTAGGCCTCCACCTCAGTGCGGCTCTTGGCGCTCACCCACCGGCCGGCGATCAGCGTCTTGCAGCGCTTCGCCATGCGGCCACACACGATGTCGCCGGTACGATAGAGCCGCTTGGGCCACGAGCTGTCCCAGTTCGAGCACACCACGCCCACCTCCTGCATCCGAGGGTGGCATGCCGCTCTGACATCAACGGATCAGGGCAGCTCCACGAGCAGCTCCCACGCACGGTCGATCCTCTCGCGGGAGACCTGGAGGCGCAGGTAGCTCGGGTCGAGATCGCCGAGCCTGACACGGTCGAGCCCGTCGGCGTCCTTGAGGATCCGAAACACCCGCAGCGCCATCGTGGGCTGGACGGTCCACGCCATCGCGCGCTCGCCGTGCTCTTCCGAGCCGCTGTGGTGCGTCACGGCGGCGAGCGCCATGTCGAGCACCGGCCCGTCCACCCCCTCGTGGAGCCGGCGACCGATCACCTTGCCCGCGCTCTTGGCGCCGTGATAGTAGTCCGCGCCATCGTGGGTGCGCCCGATGTCGTGCCACAGCGCGGCGTAGTGCAGCGCCTCACGCTCGGCGGAGGTGACGCCGAGCTGCTCGGCGATCTCAGTGACATGGATCCAGACCCGTAGCGTGTGTGAGCGGCCGTGAATGGTGTTGAAGCCGTTCGACCCGTCCGGACGGTCGAAGTGGCCACGGTCGAGTCTGGGCAGTTCCGGGACGATACCGTCGATCTCCACTCAGTACCTCACTCTCCTGAAATGGGAACGAATGACTGCATCAGCCTCACCTTACCCAACGGCACTGACATCAGTCCGCACGACCAAGGAGTCCTCCGATGCCTTACGTCCTGGCCTGCGATCAGGGAACCACTTCGACCCGCGCGATCGTCTTCGACGAGACCGGCGCCAAGCGTGGCGTGGCGCAGATCCCGCTGCCGCAGATCTTCCCGCAGCCGGGCTGGGTGGAGCACGACGCGGAGGTCATCTGGAGCCACCAGCACACCTGCTGCCAAGATGCCATCGCAGCCGCCGGGATCACCGCGGCCGACCTGTCCGCCGTCGCCGTCACAAACCAGCGCGAGACGTCGATCGTGTGGGACCGCGCGACCGGCGAGCCCATCGCCAACGCCATCGTGTGGCAGGACCGCCGGACCGCGGAGACCTGTGACGAGATCGCGAGCCGCCCGGGTGTCTCGGCGATGGTGAGGCAGCGCACGGGGCTGGGGATCGACCCGTACTTCTCGGCGAGCAAGATCGCGTGGCTGCTGGACAACACTCCGGGCGCGCGGGCGCGCGCGGAGGCGGGCGAGCTGGCCTTCGGGACGGTCGACTGCTGGCTCACCTACCGCTTGAGCGGCGGAAAGGTGCACGTCACCGACCACTCCAACGCCTCGCGGACACTGCTGCTCGACATCGAGTCGGGCTGCTGGGATCCCGAACTGTGTGCGCTGTTCGACGTGCCCATGAGCCTGTTGCCCGAGGTCGTGCCGTCATCCGGCGTCGTCGGCCACACCGACGCGGCCGTGCTCGGCGCTGCGATCCCGATCGCCGGCATCTGCGGCGACCAGCAGGCAGCGCTCGCCGGCAACGGCGGCTTCGCGCCCGGGGATGCGAAGGCCACCTTCGGCACCGGCGTGTTTGCGCTCATGCACACCGGCTCCACCCGCCCCTACTCCCAGAAGCTCGCGGTCACGCTCGCCGCGACCACCGGCCCGCAGATGCAGTACGCCCTCGAGGGCACCGTGTTCATGGGCGGCGCGATCGTGCAGTGGCTCGTCGAAGAGCTCAAGCTCGCCGAGACACCCGCCGCGCTGCAGGCGCTCGCCGAGACGGTGCCTGACTCAAACGGCGTCGTGCTCGTGCCCGCGCTCACCGGCCTGGGCGCACCCGAGTGGGACCCGTACGCGCGCGGAGCGGTCTTCGGGCTCACGCGCGGCGCGAACTCGGCGCACCTGGCCCGGGCGGCGCTCGAGTCGATCGGGCTGCAGGTCGGCGACCTGGTGGGCGCGATGACCGCCGACTCCGGACACGCGCTGCACCGGCTGCGCTGTGACGGCGGCGTGACGGTCAACGCGCTCGTCATGCAGTCGCTCGCCAACATCCTGAGCGTCCCGGTCGACGTCGCCGCGATGGCCGAGTCCACCGCACTGGGCGCGGCATACCTGGCGGGGCTGGCGACCGGCGTGTGGGACGGACCCGACGACCTGCCGATGCTCACGGCGGTCGGCCACACCTACGAGGTGGACGCCGACGGCGCAGCGCGCATGACGGCACTCAAGGCCAAGTGGGGCGAGGCGGTCCGCCGCTCGCTGCAGTGGGAGCACGCGTAGGGCGCCTGCGCGCCTGCACTACCCGAGCTTGCGGGCGAGCACCTCGTTGACGACACCCGGATTTGCGGTGCCGCCCATCTCGCGCATGACCTGACCCACGAAGAAGCCGATGAGCCCGGTCTTGCCGCCGCGGTACGCCTCGACCTTGTCGGGGTTGGCCGCCATGATGCGATCGACGACCTCCTCGATCGCACCGGTGTCCGAGACTTGCTTCATCCCCTTGAGCTCGACGATCGCGCCGGGCGCGTCACCGGTCGACGCCAGCTCGGCGAAGACCTCCTTGGCCTGCTTCGACGAGATCGTGCCGTCCTCGACGAGCCCCACGAGCTCGGCGACGCCCGCCGGCGTGACCTTCGACGCGAAGGCGGTCAGCCCCTCGGCGTTCAGATGCGCCGAGAAGTCGTTGAGGCAGATGTTGCTCACGGCCTTGGCGCGCTCGTCGCCGGCCAGACCGACGGCCTGCTCGAAGAACGCCGCCATCTCGACGTCACTGGTGAGCTGCACGGCGTCTTTGACCGGCAGGCCCCAGGTGGCCTCGAAGCGCGCCTTCTTGGCGTCGGGCAGCTCGGGCAGGCGCTCGCGGATGCAGTCGATGTACTCCTCGGAGAACTCGAAGGGCACCATGTCGGGCTCGGGGAAGTAGCGGTAGTCGTGTGCCTCTTCCTTGGAGCGCAGCGAGCTCGTGCGCTTGGCGCCGGCGTCCCAGTGACGGGTCTCCTGCACGACGGTGCCGCCGCCCTCGAGCACGTCGGCTTGCCGGATGATCTCGTAGAGCAGCGCGTCGTGCAGCGACTTGAACGAGTTCATGTTCTTGACCTCGGCCTTGACGCCGAACTCGGTGGCTCCGCGCGGACGCAGCGACACGTTGGCGTCGACGCGCATCGAGCCCTCTTCCATGTTGCAGTCCGAGATGCCCAGCGTCAGCCAGATGAGGCGCAGCTTCTGCGCGAAGGCGCGCGCCTCGGCGGGGGTTCGGATGTCGGGTTCGCTCACGAGCTCGATGAGCGGCGTGCCGGCGCGGTTGAAGTCCACGAGTGACTTGGTCGCCCCGCCCAGTCGGCCCTCGGAGCCACCGAGGTGCACCATCTTGCCGGTGTCCTCCTCGAGGTGGATACGCGTGATGCCGATGCGTGCACGGTAGCCCTCCTCGGCCAGCGTGACCGAACCCGGAGGGTCGACCAGGTCGATGCGCTGGTAGCTGCTCGCGGCCTCGACCTCGACCTCGACGAGTCCGTTCTCGCAAAACGGCTTGTCGTACTGGGAGATCTGGTAGTTCTTGGGCATGTCGGGATAGAAGTACTGCTTGCGGTGGAACTGGCTCCAGCGGGCGATCTCGCACCCGGTCGCCAGGCCCGCGAGCACCGTCTGCTCGATGGCGAACTCGTTGGGCACCGGCAGCGCGCCGGGCATGCCGAGACACACCGGGCACACGCGGGTATTGGGCTCGCCGCCGAAGTCGACCGGACAGCCGCAGAACATCTTGGTGTTGCTCGACGTGAGCTCGGTGTGGATCTCGAGCCCGATGACGGGCTCCCAGCGGTCGAGCACTTCGATGAGACGGTCCTTCGACATGTGACGCAAGCCCTTCTTCGGACGCACACGGGTGGGTCAGCGGATACCGCACGATTCTACCCGAGCACGCGCCGTGTTGCGGGTAAGTACCAGTGACCGGATCGATACGAACGCCACCCCGTGCGCGACGGCCGCCACATGCGACCGCGCACCGAAGAAAGGAAACGCCATGTGCCCTGAGGACTTCGCCGCCACACCGGCCCCCGAGACCGCCGAGGAAGCCGCCGCCGTCTTCGCAGGCGACGCCCTGGACGCCGACGTCGCCGAGATCTCATTCTCGGCGGTGCAGCGCACAAGTGCGCAGTCGATGTCTGCGACCGGCTCGGCGATCGGCGTGGCCAAGGCCGAGAGCATCGACGCGATCGGCTCGGCGATCGGCATGGCGAGCGTCGGCGGAGATCTCACGACGCGCTTCGCCTCAACCCCGCTCGTCAACGTGCACGGTGACGCGAGCATCCGCCAGTCGTACGCCAGCGCGCTGATCGCGGGTGGCACGGTGGAGATGAGCCAAGCGCTCGCCCCCATCGTCGCGGGCCGCGAGGTCCACATCGACATGGGCGGCGGGGCCGCAGTGGTCGCGGGCGATGTGAAGGTCGAGCGCGGGTTCATCGGCGTGCTGCTCGCGGGGCGCGCCGAGGTCGGCGACGAGACGCGCGTGCTGATCGGGACGCGCGCGGCGCTGATCATCGGCGGCGTGCTGCTGGGCGGGTTCGCGCTGCTGGCGATCGCCGGCGTGCTGGGCGTTCGCAAGCTCGCCGAGTGGCGCCCGGTCGACTTCGACGAGCTCGCCGAGCACCTGCCCTGGCTGCGGTAGGCGCCCGCCTCTCGCACGCGCGTCACGCTACAATCACCCGTGAAGGACCGAGGGGGTCCTGACCGGGGGGTCTTCACGTGGCGCAACGATCGTTCTGCACGTCCTGCGGCAGCCGGCTCACACCGGGCTCGTCTTTCTGCACGTCGTGCGGCACCCCGGTCGCGTCCAAGCCCGCCCGTGCTCCCAAGAAGACTCCGGCTGCGGCGGCGACGAGCGTGGCCGCCACGGTCGCGACGGTCTCGCGCGCCGGCGGTGGTGCCGCGGCGCTCGCGGGCGCGCTGCCATGGACGACGATCCGCGGACAGCAGCCGCTCGACGCGCGTGAGATGGCCGAGGCGGCGGCGCCGGCGCTGCTGGCCGCACTCCCCCGCCCCAACCTGCGCTGGCCGGCCGTCTCGATCCTCGTCACGCTGGCCTCCGACGTCGCCATCGTGCTTCTGCGCGGCGGGCCCATCGCGTGGCCGATGCTCGCGCTTCGGCTCGTCACGGGCCTTGCGACCTCGCTGCTCGGCTTGGCGGCCGGTGCAGGCGGCGGACTCGTCCGTAAGCTCACCGGCATCGCATCGGTGGCGTTCGGCGTGGCCCAACTCGTCTCACTGCTCGCGGGTGCGTGGGCCCTGATCGCGACCCCGGCCCAACTGCTTCCGTTGCTGCTCTCGCTCGTGGCGATCATCTCGGGGCTCGTTCTGTCGGTCTCGACAGCCGTGGGAGCGTGGCGCCGATGAGCCGGCGACTGACGCGCGCACTGTGCTCGCGCCGTATGCGGGCGGGCTTCTCGGCGGGGCTGGTGGCGCTGATCGCACTCGTGGTCGCCGCTCCGGCGCTGGCGGCGGATTGGACGGTCTCGGTCTCCGGGCAGCTGCCGAGCGGCTGGAAGGTGAACCCGAACAACATCTACTCGATGGCCGGCTATCCGGGTTGGGAGTGGGTGTCGCGGGAGACCATCGAGAGCGAGACCGACCAGATATCGGCGGCCGGTTCGGTGCGCGCGGTGCTCTATCCGGAGGTGGGGGTGGTCACCTCACCCGAGGCGTTCGTCGAAAACGTGCGCCTGGTCGACATGCAGCTCTACGACGCGACCGTGATCGACTCAGGCGAGATCACCTTCAAGGGCTTCCCCGCCTACTACGCGAAAGGCACCGTCGCGACGCAGGAGGCGCGCGACGGCTTCCCCAAACCCGACGGGATCAGCCACCAGGAGCACTTCTTCGTGATGCTTCCCGACGGCAAGGCGATCCGCATCGACGCCACGGCAGGCGCAGCGGTCGAGCTGCAGGACAGGATCCCCAGCTACCAGGCCGAGGTGGACAAGGTCCTGGATATGCTCGAGATCACACAGGGCGCTGCACCCGGCGCTCCGGCCGGAACCGCACCGCCGGCGTGGAAGACCGTCGCCGGCGGACTCGCGGCGGTCGCAGCGGCGGCCAGCGCGATCGCGGGCGCGGCGGCAAGCCGGCTCGGAAAACGCGCGAAGGTCGACCCCAACGCACCGGTCGGCTATGTCTTGCAGCTGTCGGCGGAGCGGCTCGCGATCGGTTCGGCGGCCCAGTCGCCGCTGACCGCGACGGTGTGGCGCGTGCTCGCATCGGGCAGCATCGAGCCGGCTGAGGGGGCGCAGGTCGCTCTGCACGCGCCCGCCGGCGTGGGCGTCGCACCGGTCTCGGGAGCAAGCCCGCTGTCAGCCGGCGTGTGGCAGACCGGCGACGTGGTGGCGGGAGCCTCGCTCGGCGTCGCCGCGAGCGCGCCGGGCGGGGGCACGACCGCGACGATCCCGCTCGACGCCGAGGAGACGAGCAAGCTCGCGCTGGCGTTCGAGCCCGCCGTCGATGCCATCCGCCCCAACGGCAGCCACGTGGTGAGCGCCGTGGCGACCCTCGAGGTCTCGCCCGCGTTGGCTGCGAGCCCCGACTTCGACGCGGCAACGGCCGCGGCCTCGATCGCGTTCACCGTCTCACCGGCCGACTGGGTCGATACCGGGCAACTGCGAGAGGTGCCGGGCGGTCGCTCGATCTCGGTCGCGGTGTCGCAGCCCAACCCCGACAGCCCCGCCGAGCCACCCGCGACCATCTCGGTCACCGCCACCGTGCAGCTTCCCGGCCGCGCACTGAGCGAGACCGTGACGCTTGTCGTCGAGCGCCCGCCGGTCATCGACGCACGCCCCGACCGCGTCTCGTTCGCCATCGGCAGCAAGGCGTCCGAGGAGCTGCTCGTCTGGATCGAGCCCGCCGACCAGCAGCAGTGGGCGTTCTCGGCCGAGTGGTCCCGCGGGGACCGCGCGGTGGCGACGCACGCGGTGCGCTCGGACTCCCCCGGCACGGCGGTCGTGAGGGTGACCGAGGCGGCCGGCTCGCTGCCTCCCGCCTCCTCGGCGGTCGAGACCTCCACGCTCGAGGTTGCAGCGACGCATCCGGACTGGGGGACCCTCAAGCGCCACATCAAGGTGTCGGTGGCCAGCGAGGGCCTGTACGTCGACTCGGTCGGCCAGAGCCGCGACGGCACCTTCCATGTGCTTGCGGATGGTTCAGGCGAGACCACCGACATCGACGTGCGCGTCTTCGTGCGCGACACGTCAGGGCAGATCGTCTTCTCGCCCGAGGCCAGCGCCGCCGCGATCTTCGAGCCCACGAGCGCCGAGACGCTGCCCGGCGGTGCGGCCTGGCGCTACGCCGGCGTCGAGCACACCGACGGCGGCATCCGCCCGAGCAACTCGCCCTCGGCGATCCACCGCTTCTCGGTACCGCGGCCGCTGCCCACCGCGGGCGAGCCGCTCTACTGCGAGCTGCGCGTGGGCTCGGACGCGGGCCCGGCGGAGCTGTTCAGCAAGACCGTCGGCATCTCACTCATCGGCGTGAACACCGCACCCGACTCCAAGGCGTGGCAGACCGAGAAGACCAACTGCCTCACCATCATCGACGAGTTCGTCCCGCCCGAGCACCGCGCCCGCCTGACCGCGCTCGTCGAGACGCGCGGGCGCACCATGGGCGCCGAGGGGCTGTACCAGATGCGCCGCCAGCTGTGGGACTTCGCCTACAACGAGACGATGCGCGAGGCCCACGACCACCTCACCGCGGCGTGGTGGTCCGAGCAGGTCGAATCCACGCTCGACTGGGTCTCGTGGTGCGGCGACATCGCACTGGGCGCGGCCACCGGCTCGCTCGCCGGCACCGCGGCCTCGGTCGGCGTCGGGTTGCTGAAGCCCTCGCTCGTGAGCGCGATGAACGTCTGGGTCGACGGCGGCTCGGTCTCCGACTGGGCCTACGGGCAGGTCTCGGTGTTCGCCGGCGCGGTCGAGGGCGCGGCCACCGACGTCGACGCGATCAACAAGCTCGCGGGCAACAAGGCGCTCGCGTGGGCGGTCTTCATCGCCTACACCTTCGTGCGCGAGCTCATGAGCGACCCGAACCTCTCGGTGACCGAGGCGATGAAGCGCATCGCGCAGCAGATGCGAGACGAGGGGCTCGTGCAGTTCCTGCGCATGGCCGTCGCCAAGGGCGGTGCCAAGACCCCAGCCGCCAAGCCCGACGCCAAGAAGCCCGCGGACAAGCCCGCGAAACCGGCCGACAAGAGCGCCGACGGCGACGCCAAGAAGCCCGCCGAGAAGGAGCCGCCCCGCGGCGACAGGCCCGCTCCCACCGACAGCCGCGCGGTCAAGGCGCTCGCCGAGCGCGTGAAGTACCGCAACGGCAAGGCGTACGCCGATCCCCGCGACGTGCTCGCCATCATGCGCGACCCCGAGGCGACGCGCTCGCTCAAGAACGCCGACCCGGCGATCCGTGACGCATTCGAGAACACGCGCCAGGAGATCTACGCCGAACACGACCGCAAGCTCAAGGAGTACGTGCAGTCGCAGCCGGGCATGGAAGGCAAGAAGATCGTCGTCGCCGAGGTGCGCACACCGGGCAAGGAGGCCGGGTTCAACACCGACCGCGACTTCCGCGTTCTCGTGGAGACGACCGACCCGGTCACCGGCAAGACCGTATACGTCGAGGTGTCGACCAAGAAGTGGGTCGGCGAATCGAACAAGATCTTCGCCGGCGAGACGGGCGGACCGACCGACCCCAAGGGGGCCAAGGACTGGGCCGAGAAGCACCAGCAGCTGGGCACCGACAAGCTGCACGCCGAGGCCGCGCCTGACATGAGCGACCAGACGTTCACGAAGGGCCCCGACGGCGAGATGGTCGCCACCCAAGGCGAGCCCCGCATCGCCGCCGTCAAGGATGGCCGAGGCACCCTCATCGATCCCGAGACCCTCGGCGACGTCTACGAGCACAAGGTCGCCGAGCAGCTCAACGCCGGTCACAAGGGCGAAGCGTTCGCGCAGGCGAGCAAGGCGGTGCGCGACCTCGGCGAGATCCGGGACGGCTACCAGAAGCAGGACTACGACGTGGGCAAGCTCTCCGAGAAGTTCCAAACGGGCATGGAGATCGTGAAGCAGGCGGGCACCAACGGCTTCGACGACCCGGGCGCGGTCGCGGCTGCGGACCAGGCACTCAAGGACGCGGGCTTCTCGGGCGGGCTCAAGGGCTTCATGAGCGCGCTCTCGTCACAGGTGGAGTCGCTGAAGTACGCTAAGAAGTAACGGCGCGGGGTGCGCCACACGGGGGAAGGAAGCGGCACATGAACTGCGCGAACTGCGGCCAGCCGGTCGGCGATGCGGACGTCTTCTGCGGCACCTGCGGGGCGGACCTCAACGCCCAGCGCGCGGCAGCCCAGCAGCCGACCCAGGTGATGCCGGCGCAACCCACGCAAGCCATGCCGCCGCAGCAGCCGACCCAGGTGATGCCACCCGCGGGCGGATACGCCCCGCCCCCTCCCGGTGCCGCCATGCCCCCGCAGCAGCCCTATGCGGCGCCCGGACAGCCCGGCGCGGCACCACAACCGACGGCACCGCGGCGCGACAACAAGACGATCGCCATCGTGGCGGTGTCCATAGGCGGCGGCCTGCTGCTGTGCTCGTGTCTGGGCGCGGGTGCCTGGGCATACCTCGCCGGCCCGCTCAAGCCCGCAACGACGACCGGCCAGCCGACCGCTCCTGTCGAGACCACCACTCCGAGCGAAGCCGCCACCACTCCCGCGGAAGCGGTGAAGAGCTACCCGACCCCCGAGGAGGCCGTGAAGGCCGAGGTCCCGAAGGGCTGGGTGGTCCGCAAGGTCAACGAGGGTCCCCAGCAGGTCGAGTTCTGGGCGGGCCCGCCCGCAAGCGAGTTCACGACCGTCTACCTGGTGGATGCGCAGGGCGATGGCGGATGGCTCGTCGGCGAGTCCTACCCGCTTGAGATGGGCGGGGACGTACAGCCGCAAGACGAGGCCCAGTCCGTCGTGGAGCAGCACCTGAAGTTCGTCAAAGCCGACAAGGGCCTCGAGGCACAGAAGCTCACGGTCTCGCCGTTCAAGGAGGACTCCGCCTCGGCGCAGGTCTCCGGCGGCGGCTTCTCGGCATTCGAGATGGTCAAGGTCGAGGACGCGGGTGACGGGACGTTCTTCGTCACCACGAAGCAGACGTGGTACGGCACGACCGAGACGTGGGTCTACCGCGTGGTGCCCACCGAGGCGGGCATGCGGATCAGCGAGCTTCTGCCGCCCGGACAGTAGGGCCGGGCCGCTCGAACGTGAGCACGTAGCCGCCGGCGCGACCCCGCGCGTCTCGAGTCACCTGGGTGCTGACCTCCAGCTCCACCGTCCAGCCGTCGGGCCAGGCGATGCTCACCGGCACTCCGGTATGCGACTGATCGTCGAGCAGTGCCTCGAACTGCTCGGTGGGCCCGTACTGGGCCTTCCACGGAGCGCTGAACCACCCACGGTCGTCCTCGACCAGATCGAGCACCTCTTTGGCACTCGCGTTGGCGAACGCGATCGCCCCGGACGGATCCAGGAACATGATCCCGGCCGGAGCCGCGTCGACCATCTCGACCATGAACATGTGGGACGAAGCCAGCGCGCTCTCGGCACGCTTCAGGTCCCCGTACTGCCGGGCCGTGTAGGCGCCGTAGAACCCGGCGAGCACGAGCATAGGTGCGAACATCTCGAGGTAACCCTCGTACAGCTCCGTGTCGAACCCGGGGACGAGGCCCTCGATCAGGCTCGCGGCCGCCACATACGCGTAGATGGCCCAGACAGCGATGAAGACGGCCTTCACCACCCGCGTGTAGACGCCATCCTCAGGGCGCACAGCCGGCGTGATGGCGAGCGCGACGACCGCGACGAGCATACCCACGAGACAGACGGCGTCGCCGAGCAGTGCGGCGGCGTTCATCAGCGGGCACCTTCCGTGGTCAAGAGACGGTGCAGGCGGATCGCGGTGACTGCAGCTGCCACGCCGGCGACACCGTAGGCCAGATGCTGCAGTGCGTTCATGAGCTCGGGCGCCACGAAGACCTCGAGCACGTTGAACAAGTAGGAGGCGAAGAGTGCCGCGAGTGCCACGACACCGGCGCCGCGCCCGGGCCGGTATCCCAACCGTCCGTAGTAGATCCATGCCGGCACCGCGACGATGGCGGCCAGAAGCAAGCGTACGACCTCGTATGGCTCAAGCGCCACGGTAGCCCCCAAGACGACCGTCACCAACCCCCGACTTACCCCTGTACCCCATGATACCCGTGCGGGACAATGGAATTCGAACGGTTCAGGGTGCGCGGCTCTGTTGGGGGGAAGAGCATGCCGAGTCCCGGCCCACGATTCTGTACGAAGTGCGGCACGCCGCTGGCTGCCGGCGCTCGGTTCTGCACGAAGTGCGGCGCGCCCGCACCCGAGGCCGCAGCGCAACCGCCCGCCACGCCGCATCCCACCTCGGTGGCGGCCACCCTCGCCACCGCGCGCACTGCAGCCTCGTACGCAGGCACCGTCGCGTCGGTCGGCGGTCTCGGCTGGCAGACCGTGGTCAAGGGTCAGCCGCCGGACATGGCCCAGTTCCTCACCCGGGCCGGCGTACCTGTCGCACAGCAGGTCGTGCGGCGCTCGATCCGCCGTCCCGCGGTCGCCCTCATCATCACCACACTGCTGGACACCTTCGTCGCATGGATCTCGGGTCAACCCGCCGCGCTGGCTGCCGCCGGGATGCGACTCGCGATGGGCGTTGGGACCGGCGTTCTCGGCATGTTCGTGGGCAAGCGGGGCGGGTTCTTCCGCGTCGTGGTCGGCATCGGCTCGGTGATCACGACCGCCTTGCAGGGCTATAACGCGGTCGTGATGCTGCTCGCCGCGATCGCTCGGCAGGCCCCGCTGCTGCAACTGATCCCGTCGATCGTGTCCACAGCCTCGGTCATCTTCGTCGCGGTGCGCATGGCGATCACGACCTTCAGGCGGGTGAAGCAGTGATGCGCGGTGTGCGCCGACATCGCAAAGGGTTGCGCCTCTTCGCCGCCGCCGCCCTTTTTGGCGCTCAACTCACCATCCCTGTCATCGGGCTCGCTGCGCCCGCCGAGGGCGGCGAGCTTACCGTCAGCCCAGGCTCAGAGCCGGAGAAGTACCTGCCCGGCACCCAGGCCCTGGTCGATATGATCAAGAGCTCGGAGATCGGCGGCTGGTACACGCAGCAGGGGACCTACGAGCTGGATCCCGGCGCCGTGGCGGCGGCGATAGAAGCCGACGCCCGGGCCAACCGCGGCTGGGACCCGAAGCACAGGATCACGAAGGTCTACTCGATCGTGAGCGAAGACCGCGACATCTTCGGAGTGCGCTACAAGACCAACCAGAACTTCGGCATCGTGCGCGGCGTCGAGTACATGGAGATCGTGGTCCGCAATCCCGACACCGGCGAGATCGGCGTCGGCGGCATGTTCTGGGTCGACCCGCTGTTCGCGCTCAAGATGCCCGACATCGACCCGACGTGGAGGACCGCGGTCGGCGGTGCGGCTGCCGTGGCCGCCGCCGCTGCGGCACTGGCGGCCGCCGCGGCCGGAGGTGCCGGGGCTGCAGGCGCGGCGGCCGGGGCCGGCGCTTCGGGCGGGCAGGGCGGCGACCCCAAGCGGCCCGTGGGGCACGTGCTGCAGCTCAACTCCCGTCGCATCGACGTGACGATGACGAAGTCGGCGCTGCTCGAGGCCAGCGTGTGGACGGTACGCGCGGACGCAAGCTACGAGCCCGCGTACGACTGCGAGGTGATCCTCCACATCCCTGAGCGTTTCTCGGCGAGCGTGGACCGTGGACAACAGAGCGTCTCGGCGGTGATCTCGCAGGAGGAAGGGGCACCGGCCCGAAGCGCCATCGCGGTGTACGTGAACGGCCCGGCGTCCGGCACCACCGAACACGTCGAGATCGTCGCCGAGGTGCCCGCCTCGATCCAGTGGCGTGTGGAACCGAACGACCGCGGCCTGGTGCCCAACGGGCGCGACAAGGTGACCCTCATCGCGATGGTCCAGCCGAGCCCCAGCCAGCAGGCGGCGGGCATGGACGTGGCTGCTGCCTCGGCCAACCTCACCTTCGCGGCGCTCGGCGAGTGGGGCGAGGTCAGCGAGCCGGTACCGTGGGAGGGCGGCGCCCGCGCCGTCTCGGTGATAGCTCGCAGCCCGCAGCCGGACCGTCAGCTCGCTCCGCCCGAAAGCATAGAGGTCGACCTGTCGGTGACGCTCGGCGAAGTCACGCTCACCGAGCGCGCGCATGTGCTGTGTGCCGGTCTGCCGGAGCTCGAGGTCCAGCCCGAGGAGCTCGAGTTCGCCGAGGGCTGCGGCATGGCGTTCGACCTCAAGACCACCGTGAAGAACCACGCGGGCGTGGAGTGGAGCTTCGAGGCGGACTGGAAGGAGCAGCACCCCTCGCTCGGCGCTGTCACCTGCGTCGACACCTTCCCCGAGCGCACGACGGTCCGCATCAAGGAAGCGCCCCCCGAGAAGGCGAACCCCGACAACCCGAAGACGACGAGCCGCCTGACCATCAAGGCGACCGCGGAGGGCTTCGACGACCTCGAGCGCGAGATCCTTGTGAGCTCGCTGCGGGAGGGCCTGTACCCCGACACGATCAACGCCGACCCCGCCACCGGTCGCTTCAGGGTCGCCGCGGACGGCTCCGGCAAGCCCACCGACATCGGCTTCCGCGTCTACGTCGCCGACCCCGCCACCGGCCGCATCGTCACCAAGCCCGAGCTCGCGAAGGGTCTCGAGTTCGTCGAGAACGAAGACGAGGGCACTCCCGAGGCCAACATGCTGGCCTTCGCCGCGATGGCGCCGTCGTTCGTGACGACACGCGACACCGGTTCGGGACCCACCGGTGTCTACCGGTTCAAGACCGACAAGAAGATCCCGGGACGCACGCCGCTGACCGACGTGGCGTACTGGGTCAGCGTGCCGGGCATGGACGCCGAGAAGTTCGGCTACGACCTGCACATCGGGCTGCTCACGCCCGCGTCCGCGCCGGGCAGCCCCGCGTGGAACCTCGAGTACGAGCGGGCCTCGAAGATCATCAACGAGTTCTGTCCCCCGGCCTACCGCGACAAGTTGCGCAACACGCTCGAGACGCGCGGCAAGCAGCTCGGCGCCGAAGGCCTCGCCGAGATGCGCAAGCGCATCTGGTTCATCTCGGCCGACCTGGTCTTGGCCGAGGGGGCCGCCGGCTACGAGGCCGAAGCCGCCTGGGCCGACCGGATCGCCACGGTGCTCGACTGGGCGAGCTACATGGGCGACATCTGCTTCGGCATCGTCATCGGGATGTACACCGGGCCCTACACCGCGTTCGCCGCCCAGACGCTCAAGCCGATGATGATCTCGGCGATCATCGCGTACCGCGAGGGGCAAAGCGCCGAGGCGTGGCTCAACGACCAGCTGTGGACCGTCGTCGGGATCTTCGAGGGCAAGGTCATCGACCCCGACAACTTCGCGAAGCTCACCGGCGGCAACAAGGCCAAGGCGTGGGCGCTCTACGTCAGCTACCAGTTCTTCAAGGAGTACGCGTACAACGGCAAGTCGTTCGTCGAAGCGTGCAAGTCGGTCGCCTGGAACGTCAGCGAAGAGGTGTTCGTCGGGTGGCTCGGCGAGAAGGCCCGCGCGAACGGCGTGCCGCAGGATCCCGCCAAGCCCGGCGACAACACCATCCGCGACGGGGCCGACCCGACGCGACCGGTGGACCCGACAAAGCCGACCGGTCCCGCGAAGCCGGGCGAGCCCGCCAAGCCCGCGGAGCCGGCTGACGGAGGACGCCCCCAGCCCACAGAACCCGGGCGCCCCGCGGACGGCGCCGAGGGCCCCGCAAAGACCCCGAAGCCGCCCGAGACAGACGCCGAGACACCCATCGGCACGAAGCGCCCCAAGCCCGGTGAGACGCCCGGACCCTCCACCCCCAAGCCGGGCGAGCCCGGCCCGGCCAAACCCGGCGAGACCGAGGGCCCGGCGCCCGAAGCCGGCGAACCGCCCAAGCGCGAGAAGAAGGGTCCACCCGACCCCGACAAGAAACCCAAGCCCGCCGAGAAGCCCCCGGAGGTCTCCGGCGACGCCAAGAAGCTGCGCGAGACGGCGACCACCGGCGCGGACGGCAAGAAGTACGCGGACAAGGCGACGACGCTCGAGATCATGCGTGACCCGTCACGGGTTAGACAGCTCAAGAACGCGCCGCCCGACGTCCAGGAGGCGTTCGAGAACACGCGTCGCCAGATCTACGACGCCCACGACGCGAAGGTCGTCCAGGCTGCCAAGGGCGCGCCCGGTATGGCCGGCAAGAACCTCAAGGTCCTCGAGTTCCGCACCCCCGGGCAGACCGGGCCGAGCCTCAACACCGACCGCGACTTCCGGGTCTGCTACGAATCGACCGACCCCAACACGGGCAAGCAGGTGTGGATCGAGGTGCCCCGCAAGCACTGGGAGAACACCTCTCTGGAGTCGTTCGCCAAGCAGACCGGCGGTCCGCAGCCGGCGAAGCCGGGGCAGCCCACGGACGCCGAGGTCGAGGCGATGCGCCACTGGTCGGAGGCACATCAGCAGCTCGGGACCGACAAAGCCCACGTCGAAGCCAGCCTCGACTTCACCGACCAGGGCTACACGGTCGGCGCCGACGGCAAGCTGGCAAAGACCCAGGTCACGCCCAACATCGAACTCGTGAAGCAGGGCAAGGCCAAGCTCATCGACCCCGACGGACTCGGTCACATGTACGAGCAGAAGGTCCGAGACGCGATGGAGCACGGACACCAGAGTGAGGCCTACTCGCAGGCCAAGAAGGCCGTCGAGCAGCTCGATGGCGTGCGCGACGGCTACGACAAGCAGGGCTATCGGGTCGGAAACCTCACGCCGGAGATGCGTGTCGGGATGCAGGCCGTTCGCGAGGCGGCGGCGCGTCCCGGCGACATGAAAGCGGTCGCCGACGCCGAGGCGACCCTGCGCTCGCAGGGCTACTCGGGTCTCTCGGACTTCATGACCAAGGTTCACAGCCAGTTCGGCTCGTTGCAGATCGCGAGGAAGTAGATGGCACCGGCGCCCATCGAGTGGCAGATCGACATCCCGCTGCTGAACAACCGCTTCATCTGGTGGGACTTTCTCAAGGTCGGCGTGCTCTCCCCGCTCATCATGTGGACCTCGGTCGCACTCATGGGGTGGATCCTCGATGGCGAACCCGTGCTGTTGCCGTGGTGGCTCCTTCTGATCTCCGGTGGCGCACTCATCGCGTTGCTCGCGTTCTCGTCACTGCTGCTCGGCAACCGGCACGGCGCGTACTTCGGCGTGAGCGAGGATGGGATCGGGTGGGCGCCCGGCGCACGTGAGGCGCGCATCAACGCCACGGTCGCGGGACTCGGAGCGCTTGCCGGCAGCGCGTCGACCGCGGGCGCGGGGCTGCTCGCCCAAGCCAACCAGCAGGGCTTGTTCGAGTGGAGCGAAGTCCGCCGGCTCAAGGTGCACCCGCGCCAACGGGTCATCTCCGCGATGAACTCGTGGCGGGTGGTGATACGGCTCTACTGTCCGCCCGAGCTGTTCGACGAGGTCGTGAGCGCGTGTGAAGCGCACTTGGCCACGGCCCGCGAGGCCGCACTTCTCGAGACGCAGAACGCAGGGCCTGTCGCGTCCTCGCGGCCCTACGGCTGGCCGTGGCGCATCGGGACGGCGCTGATGACCTTGGTGCTGACGGTGTGCACGCAGGCGTGGTACTGGATCGAGGTCGACCACGAGGCCACCATGCGGCTCGCGCTGCTCGGCGGAGCGTTGATCGCGCTCTCGGTCCTCATCGAAGGCCCGTTGCGCCGGGTGTTCGCGCTGGCGGGAATCGTGGGCGCAGGTCTGGGCGCGTGGGCGCTGATCGTCTCGGCACTCGATCCGATCACCGTGCCCAACCTCGACCCGTCGCTCGGCACGCTGGAGACGACGCGCGTCTCGGCCACCTTGGACACACCGATGCTCGTGCTCGCCGGGGCGAGCATCGCGGGGCTGATCGTCATCGCAGCGTGGCGCGCGTTCGGCCGCAGCCGCTAGGCCGCCCTACTGCTTGGCGACAAGCGCGATCACCGGGAGCTTGGCCGACCAACCGGTGCCGGCGGGCGGGAACTGAGCGAAGACCCGCCCCTTCGGCTTGCCGTCGGCGACCACCTCGAGGACCACGGGCTTGAAGCCCGCCGCACCGATCGTCTTGCTGGCTTCGGCCGAGCTTCTGCCCATCACGTCGGGCACTGGTCCGTCGACGAGCGCTCCGCTCGACACGAGCAGGCCCACCGTCGTGCCCGGCCCGACCTTGTCACCGGCCGGCGGCATCTGCTGGAACACGGAGTCCTTCATGGCGGTCGCGCTCGGGACCACGCGCACGGCGGGCTTGAGACCGAGGTCCTTGAGCTCCTTCTCGGCGTCCTTGCGCGTTTTGCCGGTCAGAGTCGGGATGGTGACGTTGGCCGTGCCGGCGCCGTCGGAGATCAGGTACTGGACGGTGGTGTCGGGATTGACGCGGGTGGACGCGGTCGGGTTCTGCTCGAAGATGACGCCGGCCGCAGTGGACGGCTCGATGGCGCGGTAGCCGGCCCCCTTGAGCCCCAATGCCTCGAGGGTGGCCTTGGCGTCGTCGCCGTTCATGCCGACAAGGTTCGGCACGATGACCTGCGTCGGCGCCGGACCCTTGGAGACACTGACGGCGACGTAGCTGCCGGGCACGAGCATCGCGCCGGCGCTGGGCACCTGGCCGATGACGATGCCGACCGTCGCCGTGGTCGAGAACGTCTCGACCCGGTAGGTGGCGAGCCGCGCCGTTGCGAGCGCCGCGTCGGCGTCAGTGATCGACTTGCCGGTCACGTCGGGGACCTTTGAGCGGTCCGCGGGGGTCGCGACGACCAAGCTGATGCTCTCGCCCGGCTTCATCTCGGTGCCGGCCGCGGGCTTCTGCTCGATGACATTGCCGGTGGGGGCGGCGTCGGTCGCGACCTCGCTCACCTTGCCGAGCCGCAGGCCCGCGTCGTTGATGCGCTGCGTGGCCTGGGCGACCTGATCGCCCGTCACGTCGGGGACGGCGATGGGGCGCTCGGTGAGCCACCAGTAGCCGAAGCCGATGGCGCCGACGAGCAGCAGTGCGAGCGTGACGCCCCAGAACAGCCACCAGTTGAAGCGGCGCTCCGGTCCCATGTCGATCTCGGCGGCGCTGCCTTCGGCCAGCAGCTTGGACTCCGGCTGCGGGACCGGGCCGGTCTGGCCGTCGGGAAGCGCGGACGTGCCAGTGGGCGGCGCATCGGCAGGCGCGTCGGCGGCGGGCGCATCGGCAGGTGCATCGGCAGGGGGCGCGTCGGCAGGAAGCTGCTCGGTCGAAGCTGTAGAGGGCTCTTCGGCGGGCGTCTCAGCCGCGGGCTCTTCGGCGGGCGGCGTCGCATCGGTAGCCGGCTCCTCGCTCGGCTGCGGCATCTCCGTCGCAGGCTCCCCCGCGGGCGGCTGCTCAGCCGCTGGCGCCCCGGCTGCAGGCTGCTCGGCCGCGGGCGCCTCCGCAGCAGTCGCCGCGGCGGCAGCGGCTACTACCGCCGCTTCCTTCTTGCGGCCCCAGGGCCAGAACTTGCGGCGGCCCTCCGGCTGCTCCGCTGCGGGCTGCTCGGCTGCAGGCTGCTCGGCGGGCGGCTCGGCCGCGGGTTGCTCGGCGGGGGGCTCGACCGGCGCGGGCTGCTGCTCCTCGATCGCGTCGGCGGGCTTCTCGTCGTCTGCGGGCATTCCGGCTCCTCGATGTCGCGTACGGCCTTCGTACGGGAATCCTCGTCACAATGGTACCGCTCTTGTACCCGCGTTGCCGCCGCTTCGTGGTCTGTATATTGTGGGCGTGCAACTGCATACCCCGCCGAAAGGAACCACCCGATGACCGAGAGGTCCGCCGAGTTCATCGCAGCCGACGAGCGTTACGGCGCGCACAACTACCACCCGTTGCCCGTCGTGGTCGCGAGCGCCGAGGGCGCCTGGGTGACCGACGTCGACGGTAAGCGCTACCTGGACTTCCTGTCGGCGTACTCGGCGCTCAACTTCGGGCACCGCCACCCGGCACTCATGGCGGCGACGCTCGAGCAGCTCGCGCGCGTCACGCTCACCTCGCGCGCGGTGCACTCGGACCGCTTCGGCGAGTTCGCCGAGAAGCTCGCTGCGGCGTGTGGCCTCGAGATGGTCCTGCCGATGAACACCGGCGCCGAGGCCGTCGAGACCGCGATAAAGACCGCCCGCAAGTGGGGCACCGACGTGAAGGGCGTCGCCCCGGGCGCGGCCAAGGTCGTGGTGTGCGAGCACAACTTCCATGGCCGCACGACCACGATCATCAGCTTCTCCGGTGACGACAGCGCCCGGGCGGGCTTCGGTCCCTACACGCCGGGCTTCGTCACCGTGCCCTTCGGCGACACCGCCGCCCTCGACGCGACGCTTGCCGACCCCGACGTCGTCGGTTTCCTCTTCGAGCCCATCCAGGGGGAGGCCGGCGTGCTCGTCCCGCCTGCCGGGTACCTCACGTCGGTGCGCGAGCTGTGCGACCGGCATAACGTGCTCATGATCGCCGATGAGATCCAGACCGGCTTCGGCCGCACCGGCGCGACGTTCGCCTGCGACCGCGAGGGCGTCACCCCGGACATCTACTGCCTAGGCAAGGCGCTCGGCGGCGGCATCCTGCCGCTGTCGGCCGTGGTCGCCCGGCGCGACGTGCTCGGCGTGCTGACGCCCGGGACGCACGGCTCGACCTTCGGCGGCAACCCGCTGGCCTGCGCCATCGGCATCGCTGTACTCGACCTCGTGGCCACCGGTGAGTACCAGGAGCGCTCCCGCATCCTCGGCGACCACATGCACGCACGCCTGCGCGACGAGCTCGCCCCTGGGATCGTCCGCGAGGTGCGCGGCGTGGGCCTGTGGGCCGGCATCGAGTTCGAGCCCACCGCCGGGACCGCCCGCTCGTACGGCGAGAAGCTGCTCGAGCGCGGCGTCATCGCCAAAGACACTCACACCTACACGCTGCGCCTGGCTCCCCCGCTCGTGATCGAGAAGCACGACCTCGACCACGCCATCGACGCGCTCATCGAGTCCACCGCGTAGTCCGGACGGCGCCCACAGCGTATGGCAAGAAGAAGGCCGCCTGACTCAGGCGGCCTCTTTCCATCCGTGCCTAGAAAGCGCAGGTCTAGGTGCCCATCGGGTGGCCCGAGTGGAACAGCGAGCCATCCTCGTGATCGAAGGCGACCTTGACCGTCTCGGTGTACATGTAAGCGAGCAGTCCCGCGCTGATGAGCAGCGAGACGACCACACCGGCCGTCGCACCCACGGTGAACAGCTGCACCAGCCCGCTCAGCACGCCGATCCCGAACGCCACGACGCCGAGCGTCCACGCCCACGGCCGGAGCGACAGCGCCCCGATGCCGAAGGCCATGTACAGCGACGCGACGATGAGATTGACGATGCCGAGGGTGAGCAGCGTGCCCGCGGCTACGCCGGCGAGCGTGCTCGAGATCCCCGGGATGGCGATCGCGGTAACACCGACGAGCGGCAGTGCCACGAGCAACCCGAGGATGCCCATCACGAGCGAGAGGATCGCCAGGATCGTGATGCCGAGCGGACGCTTCATCGCCGGCCTCCTTCCTTCGGAGCCGGCCGCGCAACGACGTACCGGCTCAATCCTCACTTCTCGGAGGTCCATCCCTCCACTAGTGAGGTACCCTCATCGCCTCGCCGAGAAACCCCCAGGGGTATTCCTGAGCGAAATCTCATCCAAGAGTAGGATGCCTTCGCGACGCGAGCGCCGGACTACAGCGCGGCGACCGTCGGCGGCGTGGTGTCGAATGCGACCGCGGCCTCGAGCGCCCGGGCGGCACGCAGGATGGTCGACTCGGCGAAGTGCGTGCCCATGAGCTGGACGCCGACGGGCAGACCGCTCTCCGAGCCGAGCCCCGCAGGCACGCTCACCGCGCAGATGCCCGTCAGGTTGACCGGGATCGTGTACACGTCCGAGAGGTACATCGCGAGCGGGTCGGCGGCCTTCTCGCCGATCTTGAACGCGGTCGTGGGCGAGGTCGGCGTGACGAGCACGTCGAAGCGGCCGAACGCCTCCTCGAACTCGCGCAGCATGAGCGTGCGCGCCTTCTGCGCCTGCCCGTAGTACGCGTCATAGTAGCCAGCCGACAGCGCGTAGGTGCCCAGCATGATGCGCCGGATGGACTCCGGGCCGAACCCCTCGGCACGCGAGCGCATGTAGAGGTCCAGCACGTCGGCGGCGTCGTCGACGCGGTGGCCGTAGCGGATGCCGTCGAACCGCGCGAGGTTCGAGCTCGCCTCGGCAGGCCCGATGATGTAGTACGCGGCCAAGCCGTGCTGCGCGGTGGGAAGGTCGACCTCGTCGACCTCGGCGCCCGCGGCGGCCAAGGCCTCGACGGCGGCCATCGTCGCGGAGCGCACCTCCTCGGAGCAACCCTCGAGGTCGAGCATGTCGCGCACGATGCCGACACGCATGCCCGCCACGCCGCCCTCGAGCTGCTCGGTGAAGTCCTCGGCCGGGCGCGTGATGCTCGTCGCGTCCATCGGGTCGGCGCCGCAGATCGCGTTCAGGGCGAGCGCGCTCTCCTCGACCGACTTTGAGAACGGGCCGATCTGGTCGAGCGAGCTGGCGAACGCCACGCAGCCGTAGCGCGAGACGCGGCCGTAGGTCGGCTTCATCGCCACGACGCCGCACAGCGAGCCCGGCTGACGGATCGACCCGCCGGTGTCGGAGCCGAGCGTGATCGAGGCCATGCCGGCGCTGACGGCGGCCGCCGAGCCACCCGAGCTGCCGCCCGGCACCCGCTCGAGGTCCCAAGGGTTGTGGGTCGGCCCGAAGGCGGAGTTCTCGGTCGACGAGCCGAACGCGAACTCGTCCATGTTGAGCTTGCCGACCGGAACCGTGCCGGCCTTGAGCAGCCGTGCGACGGCCGTGCAGTCGTAGACGCTCTCGTAGTTCTCGAGGATGCGCGACGAGCAGGTGGTCTTGGTCCCCACCAGATTCATGTTGTCCTTGAAGGCGACGGGCACGCCCGCGAGCGGCGGAAGCTCATCGGGGCTGGCCCCGGAACGCACCATGTCATCGACGCAGTCGGCGGCATCCAGTGCGAGCTCGTCGGTGACCTGGTTGAACGCGTGGACGTCGCCGTCGAGGGCGTCGATGCGCGCGAGCGCCGACTCGGCGACCTCGCGGGCGGTGAAGTCACCGGTGATGATGCCGCGGCGGATCTGCGGGGCCGTGAAGGCCGAGAGGTCGATGTGGCTCACGCCTCATCACCGCCGCCCACGATCTGCGGGATCACGAACGCGCCGTCTTGAGCCTCGGGGGCGTTGAGCAGCGCGGCATCGCGGGCAAGCCCGGGCCTGAGCTCGTCGGCGCGCGTGGAGTTGCACACGTCGAGCGCGTGAGCCGTCGGCTCCACGTCGGCGAGATTGAGCTGCTGGATGCGATCGATGTGGCCGAGGATCGAGTTGAGCTCGACTCTCAGCGTATCGACCTGCTCGTCGGTCAGCGCGAGGCGGGCGAGCATCGCGACGTGTCGGACCTCCGACTCGGACAGCGCCATGGCGTGTCACGCGTCCTTTCTCGGCACGGGTGAAGTGTCACAGTTCGGCCGACAACCTGCGCCGGCGCAAGCCCACATGATACCCGAGCACGGGACCGCCGGTCGCGAACTCTCGCGTCAGGATGCGAGCCAGAACGCCGCCGCGACGACGATGCCGTTGTAGGCGGCGTGCATCACGATCGACGGCGCCAGCGAACGGCGCGTCCAGGCGAGCCAGCCCAGAGCCGTCCCGAGCGCGAACGTGGGCACGAGCAGCCACGGTGTCAGGTGGAACAGCGCGAACAGCCCCGCGGAGCCCAGGATCGCAGGCCACATCCCGAACCTGGCACCCGCGGCGCGCATGACCACGCCGCGAAACGCCAGCTCCTCGATGACAGGGCCGACCACCACCACGAGCACCACGGTGAGCAGCAGCCCGGCGCCGCCGGACCCGAACAGCGCCGTGATCTCGCCGCGCGCCGGAGGCTCCCAGCCGACCGCCTGCGCGAACGCGCCCCAGGCGGTGGCGAACAGGCGGGTCGCCACGAGTAGCGCGAGCGTCCACCCGGCCGTCGCCAGGCGCTCGCCGAGCGTGCGGTCGAGCCCGCGAAGCCCGAACGCCCGCGTCACCGTCATGCCGCGCCTGCGGGCGAGCGCGACGAGCACGAACGCCTGCAACGAGTAGTACACGCCGAGAACACCCGCACGCGCCAGCGACCTCCCGGCGTCGGGGATCAGCGCGAACGGCTCGGAGGCCAGCACGAACTCCTTGAGCGCGAAGGCGCCCAGCATGACCGCAACGACGATGGCCGCATCGGTGAGCTCGAAGGTCGCTGCACCATCGGCGCTCACCGCCTCGACGTGCTCGCTCTTCACGCGGTCGGCGCGCTGGCGCTTCTCGGCGACCTTGGTCGCCTTCGTCCGCTCCCTGGCCGATACCTGCGCCGCCTGGCGCAGCGCCTTGGCCTCGGCGCGCGAGCCCACGATCACGGTCGGGCCACTGCCCACGGCGACCGGCGAGCTCACCGGCGCGCGCCGCACGATGGCGCCGGTATCGCACGTCTCGACGCACGCGAAGCAGCCGTCGCACGCCGAGGAGTCCACGTACACGTAGCCCCCGCCCACACGGATCGCGGAGCGCGGGCAGGCGCGCACGCAGCGACCGCAGCCGTTGCAGCGCTCAGGCGAGACGGCGAGATAGGCCTTCGACGCGCTCACAGCGGCACCCGACCGTCGGCGAGATACAGACCCAGGAGTGCGATGCCGTTGAACACCGCGTGCGAGAACACCGCCACGGGCAACGAGCGCGACGTGGTGAACAGCCGCCCGAACAGCAGCGCCGCCACGAAGATCGGCGGTATCGCGAACGGCGTGACGTGGATCAGCGCAAACGCCAGAGACGACAGCGCGATCGCTCCGGTGCGCCCCACCGCCGAGTCAAGTGAGGTGAGCAGCACGCCGCGAAAGACGAGCTCCTCGGCGAGCGGGGCCGCGACCACGACGAGCGCGACGGTCAGCGCGATGCCCAGCGCACCCGGGCCGAACAGCCGCGTCGGGTCGAGGTCGGCCCCGGGCAGCTCGATGTCGAACGCGAACAGCAGCAGCACCCACAGGCCGACCACCACGCGCGCGAGCAGCGCCACGCCCAGACCGCGCGCCAGTGCCGGACCCCAGGACTCCGGCGCCCGCCACACGACCGCCTCGGCCAGCGGGATGCCGTGACGAGAGGCGACCAGCCACACCGCCGCGATCGAGAGCGCGTAGCCGCCGAGCAGCAGCACCGCCGCGCCGACCGTCGCAAGCACCGACCCCTCGGTCATCACGAAGCCGCCGAGTGCCGACGCAGCCATCACGCACAGCGCCGAGAACACCGCGAGCCCGACCGCCGCGCCCACGGGCAGCGACCGCTCGGTGAGCGGCGTCACGAAGCCGCCCCGGCGGGTGGCTCGCCCGTCTCGAGGATGGTGACCAGCTCGGTCTCTGAGAGCACCGGCACGCCGAGCTCGACGGCCTTGTCGTACTTCGAGCCGGCATCCTCGCCTGCCACGACGTAGGATGTCTTCTTGCTCACGGAGCCTGAGACCTTGGCCCCGAGCTCCTTGAGGGCCGCAGAGGCCTCGTCGCGCGTGAAGGCGCTCAGCGCACCGGTGAGCACGAACGTGAGGCCCGCGAGCGTCTGCGGCCGCGCAGGCTCCAAGCGCTCCTCGGCAAGCGTCACTCCCCGCTCGCCAAGCCTCGCCACGACCGCCAGGTTGTCCGGGTTGTCGAAGAACGCGCGCACGCTCGCGGCGATCTTGGGCCCGACGCCGTCGACCGCTCCGAGCGTCTCCGCGTCGGCACCCGCAATCGCGTCGACGCTGCCGAACGCCGCGGCCAGCGCCTCGGCGACCGATGCGCCGACGTGCCGGATACCCAGGCCGAACAGCACCCGCGCCAGCGGCCGGTTGCGACTCGCCTCGATCGCCGCCATGAGTTTGGTGGCGACCGTCTCGCCCAGGACCACGGGCTCGCCGTCCATCTTCACGCGCCCCATGTCGAGCGACGCGAGGTCGTCGAAGCGCAGCGCGTAGAAGTCGCTCACATCGCCGAGAAGCCCGCGCTCGACCAGGCGCGAGACGATCTCGGCGCCCATGCCGTCGATGTCGACGGCGGTGCGGCCCGCCCAGTGCAGCAGCCGCTCGAGCCGCTGCGCCGGGCAGCTGACGTTGGTGCAGCGGACTGCGACCTCGCCGGACTCGCGCCACACGGGGCTCGAGCAGCTCGGGCACACCGACGGCATCACGAAGGCGCGCTCGGTCCCGTCCCTGAGCCCCTCGACGGGACCGACGACCTCGGGGATGACGTCCCCGGCCTTGCGCACCACGATGGTGTCGCCGATGAGCACGCCCTTGCGTGCGACCTCGTCGACGTTGTGCAACGTGGCCTTCTGGATCGTCGAGCCGGCCACGAGCACGGGCTCGAAGACCGCGAAAGGCGTGAGCACGCCCGTGCGCCCGACGCTGACCTGGATGTCGAGCAGGCGCGTCGTCTTCTCCTCGGGCGGGAACTTGTAGGCGATCGCCCAGCGCGGCGCCTTGCTGGTGTAGCCCAGCTCGTCTTGCAGCGCCACGCGGTCGACCTTGACGACGACCCCGTCGATCTCATACGGCAGCTGCTCGCGCTTCTCGAGCGCACCTTCGCAGTAGGCGTGGACGGCCTGTGCATCGGCGCACGTGACGACGTCGGGGTTCACGTGGAATCCGGCGGCCCGCAGCCAGTCCAGGACCTCGGACTGCGCCGTCAGACCCAACGCGCGGGGGTCGGCAACCGCATACATGAAGGTCGCAAGCTCGCGCGATGCGGTGACCGACGGGTCCTTCTGGCGCAGCGAGCCGGCCGCAGCGTTTCTTGGATTGGCGAACAGCGGCGCACCCGCGGCCTCCTGCTCGGCGTTCATCTTCTCGAAGCGGTCCTTGGGCAGGTAGACCTCGCCGCGCACCTCGACGGCGACCCCCGCGGTCTTCTCGGCCTCGCCGAACAGGGTCGCCTGCGCCGAGGGTGCGGCAGGAAGACCCGCGGCCTCGGAGAGCCGGAGCGGGACGTCTCGGATGGTGCGCACGTTGGCGGTCACGTCCTCGCCCACCCGGCCGTCTCCGCGCGTGGCCGCCCGCGCAAGCACGCCGTCCTCGTAGGTCAGCGCGAGCGACGAGCCGTCGATCTTGAGCTCGCACACGAAGGCGCAGTCGCGGTCGCCCACGGCCGCGCGCACGCGGTCGAGCCACGCGTCGAGCTCAGTGAGGTCCATCGCGTTGTCGAGCGAGTACATGCGGCTCGCGTGCGTGACGGGGGCGAAGGCGCCGGAGGGCGCGGTGCCCACGCGCTGCGTGGGCGAGTCGGCCGTCACCAGCTCGGGATAGCGCTCCTCGATCTCGCGTAGCTCGCGCATGAGCGAGTCGTACGCCGCGTCCGAGATCTCCGGCGCGTCCATACCGTAGTAGAGCCTGTCGTGCCTGGTGATCTCGGCACGCAGCTCGCCTGCGCGCCGGATGGCCTGACTGCGGTCCAATCGTCCTCCGGATGGTGGAAGTGTTCGTCCCCACGGGCATCATACCGTCTGGCAGGCCACGGGGGCTGATACGATGAGAGGCCCTGACGAGTTGGAAGCGAGCCGATGAGCGAGTACCTGACAGATGGCTCGAAGACCTACGGGCGCAGGCGGCGGCTGAGCGGCCCCCGGCTGGCGCTCGCCGTGCTCGCAGGAGTCACTCTGGTCGCGCTCGGCCTGCTGGCGGCAGTGGGGCTCCCGGCGACGCTGGACGGCTCGACCCTCATGGTGCGGCTCGGCACCACCAGCTCAGACGTGCTGATGCTCACGAGCGTCGCCGAGCGGTCCGGTGACCTGCTCGCGGCCAAGGACCGGCGCGTCCTTCGCACGGCCGGAGGTATGCCACCATCGCTGACGTACCGCGGGGCGCGTGTGCCCACAAACGCTCCCCTGCTTCCATTCAGGGCCTACGGGATCAGCCCGGGTGACGACGTCGTCGAGCCGACCAAGTCGGTGACCAAGACGGTCGATCCCCCCGTCGATTACCGGGGCAGCGGACCGCTCGAGCGAGTCGTTCGCTACGGCCGCAAAGGGGTCAGCGTAACCGTGTACGGAGCAGTCTCGGGCGACGTCCTGTCGAGCGAGTGGGTGGTTCCGGTACGGGGCGAGCTGGTGATGCGAAGCTCCGGGGCCTACGCCTCCTCGAGCGGCGGCAAGGTCAGAGGCACCAAGAAGCTCGTCGCACTGACCTTCGATGACGGGCCGGACCCGCGCTTCACGCCTGCCATCCTCAAGATCCTGAAGGACAACGGGGTCAAGGCGACGTTCTTCGTGCTCTCGTCGCACGCGAAGCAGCGGCCGGACCTGACGCGCCGGATCGTCGCCGACGGTCATCTGATCGCGAACCACTCACGCACGCACCGCGACATGACCAAGCTCAACGCTGCCGAGCTGGAGGGCGAGTTCCGCCGCTCGCAAGAAGCGATCGCCTCGGTCACGGGAGCAGCACCGCGGTTCTTCCGGGTGCCCTACGGCATCACCGATGCCAAGGTCACAGCCGAGGCCAGGCGCAAGAAGTTGCAGCTGGTGGGTTGGGAGGTCGACTCCACTGACTGGTCCAAGCCGGGTACCGCGACGATCGTGAAGCGGGCCACCCCGCAGCGAAACGGCGGCATGATCGTGCTGCTGCACGACTCAGGAGGAGATCGCCGGCAGACCATCGCGGCGCTGCCCGCGATCATCAGGACCTATCGCGAGCGTGGGTACGAGTTCGTCACCGTCGAACGGTTCTACAAGTAGGACCGCCCGTGCCGCAGGGATCGATGCGTGCTGCGAACGCCTACTCGTCGTCGCCGCGCAGTTTCTGCACGTGCACCGGGCCGACCTCGTAAACGACGACCTCGGGCACGAAGCGCTGCGGGCGCTCGGCCTCGTAGATCCACGTGTCGGTGAGCGTGACCTTGAAATAGGTACCGCCGGCGGCGTGGACCGGCTCCACATCGACACCGTTGCACAGGTAGGCGCGAAGCTCGGTCTCGACGTAGAAGCCGAAGACGCGGATGGCGTCGCGATACTCGTTGTAGAGCGCGAGCCGCTTCTCGGCCTCGTACATGTCGAGCTCGTCGATGCTGTCCATTTCGCCACCCTCCCTGAGGTCAAGAGCGGGGCGCCCGCGACGCGGACGCCCCGCAACCATGAAGAAGGAGCACGCCGGATGACCCGGCATGACCCCCCACGGGTGCGATTATACCCGCCAAAGCACACGGTCGGAGCGCATTTGGGGGCAGATACTCGATACGGCCCTTCATCCGGGAGGAACAGATGCGCGAGATACTGGAACTGTGCGTGGAGCTCGACGGCATCGCGTACAAGACCTATCGGCAGCTCTCCGAGCACTGCCCAGACCCCGGGTTGGCCACCCTGTTCTCGCAGATGGCCATCGAGGAGCGTCAGCATCTGGACTGGTGGCGCGACCTGCTGATCGCGTGGGAGGGCGGCCTCGTCCCAGACATCGCCTACGAGGCGGACCTGCTCGAACGCCTCCAGGCCATCGCCGCCGACGCCACCGCCACGGCCTCCGTGGACTGCGCGAACCTTACGAGCGACCAGATGCTCGACACCGCCGCCCACCTCGAGTTCTACCTGCTCGATCCGGTCTTCGGCGAGCTGGTCGACCTCATGCAGCCCGGCAACCGTGTCGAGGTGCGCGAAGCCTACTCCCGCCACGTGCTTCGACTCGTCGAGGCGATCGAGCAGCGCTATTCCGAGAAGGGCCTCGCGACCTTCCTGGCGCGCGTCTTGCGCCGCGCCTACCGGGACCAGCAGCGTTTGGCCTCACTTGCCATGCGCGACCAACTGACGGGCCTGTACAACCGACGAGGGCTGCTCAGCCATGCGAGCCAGTGGCTGTCGTGGTCGGCTCGCTACGGCCGTCCGGTCGGAATCGTCCTCGTCGACATCGACAACTTCAAGCGGATCAACGACACGCACGGCCATGCTGCAGGCGACCGCGCGCTCGAGGCCATCGCAAGCGCCATGACGAGTGCGACGCGGACATCGGATGTCGTCGGTCGGTTCGGCGGCGACGAGTTCATGGTGCTCGCCCCCGAGACCGACGGCGCAGAGCTCACGCGCCTCATGGAGCGCATCGCCGAGACGGTACGCGCGACCCAGCTATGCATCGACGGCGTGGACCTGAGCCTGAGCGTGAGCGCGGGCGGAGCGTGGGCACCCGGCGGTGTCGAGGTCTCGTGTGAGGCGCTGACTTCTGCGGCCGACCGGTCGCTGTACCAGGCCAAGGAGGCCGGGCGCGACCGGGCCGGCGAGCCAATGCTCACCGGCCCGGCGTGATGCCGTAAAGCGACGCCCGAAGGCCCGCCTGCTACTTGCCGCTCGCGTCGAGCGCGAGGCGCTCGCAGATCTGGCCCTGCACCTTGGCCGAGACCGAAGCGGTCCCGCCGAACACGAAGCAGTCCTCGATCGAAGCGTCGCGCGCCTCGATGAACGACGCCGTGGCCGGGGACAGGTCGCGGCCGTCGGTCAGCAGCAAGACGCCGCCGGCCACGCCGCAGAAGCTGCCGCCGGTCAGAGCGTCCGGCAGCTTCGCCGCGACACCGATGCGCTTGCTGTCCACCCAGCCGGCCGCGATCGCCTTGCTCGCGATGGTCGCAGCAGTCGAGTAGCGCGTGGAGCCCGCCCAGCGCTCCGCCCCGAGCTGGCGCTTGACCGAGTCCGACACCGAGCCCGTGCCGCCGCCGACGATGACCCGCCCGGCACCCATCGACGCCAGGGCGCGCTTCGTTGGGGTCGGGACGCTGCCGGCGGAGACGAGCAGGATCGGATAACCCTTGGCCGCGGCGACCGGCGACAGCGAGAGCGCGTCGAAGAACTTGGTCGGGTCCGCACCGTTGGCGACCAGCACGACGTCCGGCGCACCCGCGACGGCCTTGACCTTCTCGGCGACCTTGGCGGCCGTGGAGTAGCGATCCGTGCCCGCGAGGCGCACCTTGGTGAGCTTGTCGGCGCCCACGGCCTGCTTGAGCTCGTAGAACCGGGCGTCGGGCACGGAAGCGGTTCCGCCGACGATGTAGACCGTGATCGGTCCGTTGGCCGCCACGATCTCCTTGACCGCGACTTTCACGTCGGAGGGGACGTTGCGCTTGGAGACCAGGAACAGCGGCGCGTCGAGCGCACCACACAGGCCCGCAGCTGCGAGCGGATCGGGCGCCGAGCCATCGTCGCCCGAAGCGATGACGATCGCGTCGACACCGGGCCAGCTCGCGTCACCGGCCGGATCGAATCCCTCGCGGGCGATCTGGACCGCAGTGGAGTAGCGGGTTTCATCCGCGAGGCGCTCCGGCGCCTCGGCGCCCAGGTCGATGTCCATTTTCACGGTCGTGGTGCCGTCGTAGGAGAACTGGTCGCTGACGTACGCGACGTTGTAGTCGCAGTCGTACACGCGCAGGAAGTAGGTCCCCGGAGTCGCGGTGAACAGCTCGAACACGCCGTCCTCGCCGGTGTAGTCGTAGTCCGCCCACTCCTCCCAGTCACCCTTGTCCTGCCACAGCTTGACCTTGTAGCCCTTCACCGGCACGCCGTCGCGAGACAGCACGCCGTTGACCGCCATAGGGACGGTCTCGAGCGAGAAGTCGTGCGTGATGAGCGCGCCCGTGTAATCCATGAGCCCCGACTCGTAGCCGGCGTGCCCGGACTGCTCGTTGACCTTGATCCAGTAGCGGTAACCCGACGGGATACCCGAGAACGTATAGCGGCCCGACGCATCGGTCACGGTCGCAGCGAAGCACGCGACGCTCAACGCCGCATCCTTCTCGAGCCACACCTCGACGCCCTCGAGCGGCGCGCCCGTGTCCGCGTCGGTGACGACGCCCGTGATAGACGGCGTTGCGGGCGGTACGACCCCTCCGGCGCCCGAGACGGCCGGCGCCGCCAGCGCGATGATGAGCGACGCGACCAGCGCGACCCTCACCAACCAGCCCCTCTCCTTGAATCCCATGATGCCCTCCTCGAGTAGAACGGTATGAATTCGCGAGGGCGATGCCCTCTACGCGCTCATCGTCGCGCGGGGCGTGCGGGACGGTGATGCGGCTCACACCAGCGCGGAGTGCATGTGATTTCGCGCACACTGTCGGGCGGCCGCCGACGGGATGATCGCGGCGAGAGGGCCGGAGGCAGCCGAGGGGCTACGCCTCGCGCTGCTCGGCGAGCTCGCCGGCGTGGTAGCTCGAGCGCACGAACGGCGCCGATGCCACCGCCGAGAAGCCCAGCTTGTAGGCGTCGCGCGCCAGCTCGGCGAAGACGGCGGGCTCGACGAACTCGGCGACCGGCAGGTGTGCCTTGCTCGGGCGCAGGTACTGCCCCAGCGTCAGCATCTCGACGCCGTGCGCGCGCAGGTCGCGCATGACCGCGCGGACCTCGTCGGGCGTCTCGCCCAGCCCAAGCATCAGCCCGGACTTGGTCGGCAGGTCCGGCTGCGTCTCTCGCACGCGCTCCAGCACGCGCAACGAGCGCTCGTAGACCGCCTGGGGCCGGACGGTCGCATACAGGCGTGGCACCGTCTCGAGGTTGTGGTTGAAGACGTCGGGCCGGGCCGCTGCAACGGCGTCGATGGCCGCCTCGTCCCCGCCGAAATCGCTCGTGAGCACCTCGACCGCGGCCTCGGGCACCGCCGCGCGCACCGCCTCGATCGTCGCCACGAAGTGCGCCGCGCCGCCGTCGGGCAGGTCGTCGCGCGTCACGGTGGTGATCACGACGTGGTGCAGGCCCATGCGGGCCGCCGCCTCGCCCACCCGTCGCGGCTCATCGGGGTCGAGCGGCTCGGGGACGCGTGCTTCAACCGCACAGAACCGGCAGTCACGCGTGCACACGCCGCCCATGATGAGGAACGTCGCCGTGCCCGAGCTGAAGCACTCGCCGCGGTTGGGGCACTTCGCGCTCTGGCACACCGTGTTCAGGCCCAGCTCGCCGAGAAGCCCGTCGACCTCGGCGAAGGTGCCGGTGCGCGCGATCGGACGGCGCAGCCACGCAGGCAACCGCCTGGTCGACGCTTCGTCGCCGTGCTCGTATCCGCGTGCCTTGCGGCTGTCGTGGTCGCAACCCATGCGGCGCAGGATAGCACGCGGGCGCCCCATGATGAGGCGCCCGCAATCACTCGCTGTGAGATGGGGCTAGTGCCCGGTGCCGGTCTTGTTGGCGGCCTCGATGCAGGCGAACTTGATGACCTCGGAGCAGGTCGGGTGACCGAACACCGAGTGACCCACCTGGCCGACCGTGAGCCCTGCGCTCATCGGAATGCTGATCTCCTGGATGAGCTCGGCGGCGCCGGGGCCGACGATCTGGCAGCCGATGATGCGGCCCGTGCCGTTCTCGGCGACGATCTGCACGAAACCGTCGGCGTGACCCTCGCCGAGCGCCTTGCCGTTGCCCGCGAACTTCATGACGACCTGGACCGCGTCGATCCCCTTCTCCTTGGCGGAGTCGCGGCTCGAACCCACCACGCCGATACCCGGCTCGGTGTAGACGGCGGCAGGCACGCACAAGAGGTCCACCGACCCGGTGGGCGCCTCGCCCTTGAGCTCGGCGACCGCGTTCCTCGCGGCGGCCTCGCCCTCGGCCTCGGCCGCGTGGGCGAGCATCATGCCGCCGATCAGGTCGCCGATGGCGTACACGCCGGCCTGGTTGGTGCGGTAGAACGTGTCGACTTTGACGGCCGCGCGGTCCATCTCGATGCCGGCCTCCTCGAAGCCGAAGCCCAGCCCGTTGGGGCGGCGACCCGGCGCTGACAGCACCACGTCAGCCTCGATGACCGAGCCGTCGGTGAGCGTGGCGACGACGCGCTCGCCGGCCTGCTCGACCTTGTCGACGGCGATGCCCAGGTGGAACTCGATGCCGAGCTCCTCGAGCGCCTTCTGGACCTCGCGCTGCACGCGCTTGTCGTTGCCGGGCAGCACGCTGGGCGTGAGCTCGACGACGTGGACCTTCGAGCCGAAGTTGGCGTAGGCGTCGGCGAACTCGAGACCGATCACGCCGCCACCGATGATGACGACCTCGCCCGGGATGTCGCGAAGCGAGGTGGCCTCGTCGCTCGTCCAGACGCGCTCGAGCGAATGGTCGATGTTGGGCAGGAGGAACGGCACCGAGCCGGTCGCCAGGATCACGGCGTCCGCCTCGACGGTGACCGGGCCCTCCGCGGTCGCGACCTCGATGACCTTGGGCGCGACGAGCTTGCCTTCACCGTAGACGACCTCGACCTTGAGACGCTTGGCGGAGCCCTCGACCTGGCCGACGAGCTCGTCGACGACGCCTTCCTTGCGGGCACGCAGCGCGTCGACGTCGACCTCGGCGACGGCCGCCTTCAGCCCGTACTTCTCGGCGTGGCGGGTGTCGCCGACGATGTGTGCGGAGCGCAGGATCGTCTTGGTCGGGATACAGCCCCAGTTCAGGCAGGTGCCTCCCAGGCGCTCCTTCTCGACCAGCGTGACGCGCGCGCCCAGGCGGGCCGCCTCGAATGCGGCGGAATAGCCGCCGGGTCCCCCACCGAGTACCGCGATGTGCATGCGATGACCTCCCACGATTCCCTCTGGACGCATAGTGTGCGGGAATTCTAGCATGCCTATGGCGGATCCAACGGTCCGCGAATCATGCCTGATGAGGCTCACAAGTGACTGGGGGACACGCATGACCGCGGATGAGACGACCACGCCCGCACCCGAAACGCCCATCAACGCACCCGTACCCGACCCGGGAACGTCGCCCGCCAAGCCGCGCCGCGTCTGGCCGTGGGTCGTCGTCGTGGTCGCGCTGGTCTTGGGCCTGGCCGCCGTCGCCGGCTACTTCGGCTATCAGCAGTACCTCGCAGCCCAGGAGGAGCAGCGCAAGGAGCGTGTGGCCGCGCAGGCGGCCGCCCTCGACGCCGAGATCGTCAAGGTGTTCGCCGCCGCCGAGGCGATCGACGCCGACTGGCGGGCCGCCGAGGGCGACAACGCTGAGGCGCTCAAGCCGCTGGTCGACGAGACGACCTCCAAAGCCACATCACTCACCGCGACCGTCGAGCAGCTGCGGGAGCGCGTCAAGAGCATCGAGTCCACGACCATCGCAAACGAGTACGACGAGCTCCTCAGCAACATGGCGTACGTGTTCAAGGGAGTGGGGCTGCGAAGCGCCGACTCCGAGGACACCCTGACCCAGGCGAAGCAGAACGCGCGGGCGGAGGCGGCGTGCGAGAAGGGCTGGGACCTCATCGGTGGGTCGGTGAAGTCGTGCAACGCCCGCAAGTACTCCAAGGGGATGAAGCAGGCCCAAGACGCCCGCAGGCAGCTCCAGACAGCCCAAGCGGCGTTCCTCGCCATCAAGGAGGCCGGCGGGCAAGACACCGAGGAGAGCCTGCGCTGGATCAAGGAGGTGATTGTGGTGGCGCGACTGCAGGAGGAGCTGGCCCGACTGGGATCTCAGGGGTCGATCGGCGGCTACAACCGCAAGATCGACCAGCTCAGGGCCCAACAGAAGAAGATCGACAAGCTCGACGCCAAGCCCTTCTTGCGCGATGACTATCTGGCTGACGAGATGCGCGGCGGCAACGGCTCGCTCGTGTCGTCGCTCAAGTCGGCCTCCGAGCGCTGGCAGAAGGTGAAGATCGCTGTGGCGGCAGGAGACATCTGACGCCGACCGCTCGCGCGCAATCGAGAATCGGCCGATAACATACGTGACACCGCACGCCGCTACGAATGAGGTGCTCATGAAGGCCTTGCGGATGGCATCACTCGCCGTCTTGACCGCCGTGTTCGCAGTCCTGCTGCTCGGTTGCGTCGCCGAGAAACCCGCGGCGACCACCACCGCGGACGACCCGGCCGGCAAGGCGACCTGCTTCGCGAACCAGCAGTCGGTCGAGACCCAGGTGCAGCAGGCGCTGTTCGCCGACGGCAGCCGGCGGGTGCCGATGAACTACGGCCAGCTCAAAGGGCAGGGATTCATCGCCGAGCTTCTGTGGTGCCCGGCCGGCGGCGACCTGACGTGGGTGCCGACCGAGATGCGGCTCATCTGCTCGGTGCACGGCCACTACACGGACAACGACGGAGTCCTCGACTAGGCGGTCCGCACTTCTCGGCAGCGCACGTCAGGCGAGGTCGGCGCCTCGCAGGATCTGCGGCACGGCGTCGTCGGCACCCAGCGGCATGATGTGCACGCCGTCGGCGACCTCACGAAGCGCCGCCACCTGCTCGGTCGCCAGCGCGATCGACTCGGCGAGCGGGTCGTCGGCCGCGCCGATGCGTGCGGCGATATGGTCGGGCACCATGAGGCCAGCGAGGCGCTCGTTGATGAACTTGATCACGCGCGCGTTCTTGAGCAGCAAGATCCCGGCGATCACCTTCACGCCCGAATCCTTGAGCTCGGCGCACCGCTCGGCGAACACGTCGACGTCCATGACCGCCTGGGTCTGGAAGAACGCCGCGCCGGCCTCGACCTTCTGAAGCCCGCGACCGCGCTGGATGTCCCACGGCTCGGCCTCCGGGAACACGGCCGCGCCCAAGAAGAAGTCGGTCGCGCCCGTCAGCTCGGCGCCGTTCATGTCGACGCCCTCGTTCATGCCCCGGGCCACCGACAGCAACTGGGTCGAGTCGAGGTCGAACACGCCCTTGGCCTCGGGATGGTCGCCGCCGCGCGGGTCGTCTCCGGTCACCATCAAGACGTTCTCGAGCCCCAGCGTCCACGCGGCGAGCAGGTCGCTTTGCAGCGCGAGGCGGTTACGGTCGCGACAGGTCTGCTGGAAGATCGGCTCGGCACCGGCGTCGAGCAGTACCCGTGACGCCGCCAGCGAGCTCAGGTGCAGCGTCGCGCCCTGATTGTCGGTGACGTTGATGGCGTGGCAGTACGGGCCGAGCACGTCCACGCTTCGCAGCATCGCCGAGAAGTCCGTGCCGTGGGGCGGGGCCACCTCTCCGGTGACCACGAACTCCCCGCGCTCAAGCGCGTCCCGAAGCCGGCTCATCGGCCCTCCCCGCCCTTGCGCCCGAGGGCGCTGTCACGCACGTCGACGCGGCCCGGGCCGCGCTTGGCCGCGAAGTTCTTCGGGGGAATGACCGCCTTGGGCTCCCGGCCCTGCTCGGCGAGGCGGCGACGGATGCGGACGTGAGTGCACTCACGGTCGGTGAGAACCTCACACTTGCCGTCCCACATGCCGCCGCACGGGCCGTTGAGCAGACCTTTCGGGCAGGTGGTGACAGGACAGATGCCGGCGGTCACATCGAGGACGCAGTCGCCGCAGGTCTGGCAGCGCTCCTCGTAGACACCATGCCGCAGCACGGTGTCGAGAAACGCGCTCTCAAGCCCAGGGAAGACCGGCTTGCCGACGCTATCGGCGACCGTCTGCACGCCGGCCCCGCAGGTGAGCACGAGCACCGCGTCGGCCTCGTCGATGGAGCCGAAGTGTTTGCGCGCCTCGAGCTTGGTCCCGCCCAGATGGCACGCGACGTCGCCGACCGCCCAGCCCGTCACCGAGTAGCCGTCCTGCTCGAGCTTGGCCTTGGCGACCAGCAGCTCCTTCTCGCCGCCCGTGTGGGCGACCGTGGCGCACTGACCGCATCCCATGAGGAACACGCGCTTGGCGCCGATCTCGTCGAGGTTCGCACGTATACGCGCCCAGTCGCGCGGCTTGGTGATGATCATGAGCGGCTCACGTCCTGTCGAGTTGCTCGGCGAGGATGTCGGCGATGCGGATCGCCGCCCGTCCGTCACCGTAGGGGTTCGATGCCTTGGACATCGCAGAGTACTCCTCGGCGTCGTCGAGGAGAAGGGATGCTTCCGCGAGCACGCGGTCCTCGTCGGTTCCCACCAGGCGGACCGTTCCGGCGGCGACCGCCTCGGGACGCTCGGTCGATTCCCGCAAGACAAGGACAGGCTTGCCGAGCGACGGCGCCTCCTCCTGCACTCCGCCGGAGTCCGAGAGCACGAGCGTGGATGCCTCCATGAGCTTCACGAACGGCAGGTAGTCCAGCGGGCCGAGCAGATCCACACGTTCCACGTCGGCCAGCACTTCGCGCGCAGCCTCCTGCACCTCGGGGTTCAAGTGGACGGCATAGAGCACGTGCACGTCGTCGTAGCGCTCCACGAGGCGCCTGGCGGCTCGGCAGACCGCACGCAGCGGCTCGCCCCAGTTCTCGCGGCGGTGCGTGGTCATGAGTACGATCCTGCGGCCACTCGCGAGAGCTTCGGCAACGGGGCCCGGCTCGAACTCGTAGGGCTTCGCCTGTGTCTCGAGCAGGGCGTCGACCACGGTGTTGCCGGTGATCCAGACCGCGGCCGGATCGATTCCCTCGGCGTGGAGCACGGCCTGCGACACACCGGTCGGCGGGAAGTGCCACGTGGCGATCGAGGTAGTCAGCCGGCGGTTCATCTCCTCCGGGAACGGCGAGTACTTGTCGGACGTCCGCAGCCCTGCCTCGATATGGCCGACCGGCACCTTGCGGTAGAAGGCCGCGAGCGCCGTCGCGAACGTGGTCGTGGTGTCGCCCTGGACCAACACCGCGTCGGGAGCGATGCCGTCCAGCACGGGCCCCATGCGCTCGAGCACGCGGGCCGTGAGCTGGTCGAGCGTCTGACGGGCCACCATGACGTCGAGATCCGCGTCCGGCACGATGTCGAACAGCCGAAGTACGGAGTCGAGCATCTCACGGTGCTGCGCGGTCACCACCACGCGCACATCGAACTCCGGATGCTCGCGCAGCCGGTGAACGACGGGCGCCATCTTGATGGCCTCCGGGCGGGTCCCGAAAGCGACGACGATTCGCTTGGTCGACATCATCTCCCCTTGGAGCCGCGCAGCGACGTCCATGCGCCGGGCGTCACTTCTTCTTTGCGGGAAACGTGATCTCCGCCTCGGCATCATAGTCCGCCCGCAGCGGAAGTGCTGCAACATACTCGCGAGACAGGGAGACGAGCTCCTTCACGTCGCGCCACGTCTGCTCGCTCGCGGCCGAGATGCCCAGCGGCTCTCGTGTCCGGACATCGAACGCGCGTCCCTGCGCGAAGTCGGTGCCCGGCACGTACAGTACCGAGTCGTCCGCGTAGGCGCCGCGCCCGAGCAGCCCGCCGGCCGCGATCACGCCGTCGGCCGAGCGGAGCACGCTGCGACCGAACCGCACGATGTGCGATAGGTCGGCGTCCAGTGCGTCGGCGATCGTCGGCGTCAGGTCCACCTGGCCAGCGGCGGATGTCACCTCAGTGCCCGAGGTCTGCCCGGGTAGGTGGATCACGAGCGGCACGAGCGCTTTGTCTGCGTCGTTGTAGTCGTGACCAGCGAGTGCCCGCAGGGCTTCCGCTTCCTTGTCATCCCGGGGTTCCGGTAGCCCGAAGTGGTCACCGTAGACCACGACCACGGACTCATCCCACAGGCCGGTCCTCTTGAGCTCCGAGACGAAGTAGCCCAGCTGTGCATCGGCATAGTTGATCTCGGTGAGGTAGTCGCCGACTATCGTTCCCTCGTACGGCGCACCGGGGCGAAGCGTGCGTCGGTCGCTCGGCACGTTGTCGAACGGAAAGTGCGACGACATCATGATCACTTGGGCGTAGAACGGCCTGTCAGCGTCGCGGGCCTTCGTGAGCTCCGGCAAGGTCTTCTCGAACAGCACCCTGTCGGAGGCCGAACCGAAGGCCATCTTGTCCTCGACCCCGAAGTGGGTGCGGTCGAAGAAGGTCGTGAACCCGAGTGCAGGGTAGAACTGGCTCCTGTTCCAGAAGCCCGACTCGTTCGTGTGGAAGGTGTAGGACTCGTAGCCGTACTGCGAGAGCACGCGCGGCAGCGAGGTCAGCTCCCGATCGGACCATCCCAGCGACGCCCCGACTTCGGGCGGCGGATACAGCGAGGTGTTGGTGACGAACTCGACGTCAGCGGTCGTCCCGACGCCGGCGGCAGATACGCAGTTCGGGAAGTACCAGCTCTGTCCGATCAGCTCGTCGAGGTTGGGTGTGACGGAGCTGCCGGCGACGGAGTGTCCCACCGCGATCGTCTGCAGAGCCTCGACCTGGATGACGATGACGTTGGCGCCCTTCGCCTGCCCGGGCTTGAACCCCGGACGCGGCGCGCCCTCGTTGCGGCCCGACAGATCGTCCACCTGCTTCTGGAAGTCGTCGATCGTGTCGCTTTGGGCCACCGCCGAGCCATCGTCCTTCGCACCCATGAGCGCCACAGCCACGTAGGACCCGACGCCCTTCTCGGCCACGACCACGACCCCGTCGCCGGCATCGGGCGACGCGGCCGTCGCGCGGACGCTGAAGCCCAGCAGGATCGCAACGCCCGCCGCCACGACGTAGACCAACCGCCGCTGGTACACGTACGGCGTGCGCAGCCCCTGTGTCGCGAGCGCTCCGGGGAGGTCTCCGGTGAGCGGATCGAACCCCTTGCGCCGAGAATGCGACACCCACAGCGCGATCAGCGGGATGTCGATGAACAGCAGCAGATACACCGGGTTGAGCAACCGGACGATGCCACCACCCACGGTCGTCGCCTGGCCCATCAGGGCAAGCGACTCCCTGCTGGGGAGCAGCCCGTAATACGCGTGGTAGACCACGAGCGCGGCAAGCAACGCCGACACCGCTGCGTCAGCGATGAGCATGGACCTGAAGCGCAGGTCCGCGAAGGCAAGGTCCACCGCCGAGAACAGTACGAACACGAACAGCAGGTCGAGCAGCAGCGCAGCCGGACTCAGCGAGCCGAGCAGCATGAACTGGACGACCCAGACCTTGACGGTAACGATCCCAACGAAGCAGATGAGAGCGACGAAAGCACGGCGCCGCGCGCGTGCCCCACTGTCTGTCGCGATCGGCGTCTCTGCCGTCATCAGTACCCCGGAAGCGGCACGAAGACCCACGTCGACGGCTGCGTGAAGACCATCTGCACGCCGTAGCGCATGCCCGGGGTGGCGTACATGTCGTAGGTGACCGGGGGGTAACCCGGAACGGTGATCACGAGGGTGAACGGCTGAGGGCCGTCCTTGAAACGCAGGCTCCACGAACCATCGGCCGCCGTGGTGGTCGACGCGATCCTCGTCCCGTCTCGATACTCGGTCACGATGGTCGCACCCGAGATCGGTGCACCCGACGCATCGACCAGCGTGCCGTACAGATTCACGTGGTTGGGGCTAGCGCTCACACCCGCGCTCACCGTCGCAGCGATGATCGGCTCCGGCGGCGAAAGCACCGCCGTGAGGGCCACTCCGATGACGAACAGCGACAGCAGCGTGAACACGAAGTCCTCGAGCACCGGGTTCGACGTGAGGTGGGCGCCGCGCAGACGGAGGAAGGGGCTCATGAGCGCACCCCCCGCCAACGGGAACGATCGCCTATGTTGAGGCGAAGCATCATCAGACAGCCGCCTCAGAGTCGACGCGCGCCGTCTTGGCCCACGACCCGCGCTTCAAGACGATGCGGGACCATGCCCACAAGGTGGCGACCAGCCAGGCATAGGTGTAGACCGCGAAGACGACGGCATACGCGGGCAGCCACCGGACCGGCATGGGGAACGCGGTGCGCGCCTGATACGTCAGCAGGAAGACCGTCAGCGGCCCGAACGACAGGAACAGGATCAGCGCATTGCGAACGATGCCCTCCGGCACGAAGTGGAACGCCGTCGAGGTGGTCGCGATAAGACCTGCCGTCGACAGCATGCTGAACAGCATGCCCGCCGAAACGAGCACGACGAACACGACGAGAACCAGGTACAGCGCGAGGTCCACCCGCGTCTGCAGCGGGACGTCCTTGCGCTTGAGCAGCAGCGGCAGATGGCGCCAGCACTGGTAGTGGCCCTGCACCCAGCGCGTGCGCTGCCGGAAGAGCGGATGCAGTGACGTGACCGCCTGCTGTGCGACGTAGGCGTTCGGGTTGAAACGGATGCGCCAGCCGACCTGCACGAGCGACAGTCCGAGGTCGAGATCCTCGGTCAGGCAGTCCGTCCACGGTGCGTAGCCGAGCGAGATGAGCGCGGACAGACGCGTGAACTGCCCGTTGCCGCCCAGCCCAACCGAACCGAACGCGTCGCGCGCCTCCTGTACGAACGCCGAGAAGCCGACGAACTCGATGTCTTGCATCCGGGTGAGGAGGTTGGTGCCCGCGTTCGCGATGCGGACGCCGATCTGCAGACCGCCGACGTCTGGCTCGGTGAAGTACCGTGCGCACGAGCTGAGCGTGTGGCTCTCGAGCTGCCCATCCGCGTCGGTGATCGTGATGATGATGTCGTCAGCACCTCGACCCTCGAGACGCTCATCGTGGCCGTCGACGAGCCCACGGATGATCTCGAACGCGTGATTGAGTACCGCGCCTTTGCCCCGACCCGCGATGTCCGGGCCGCGATCAACGACCATGACCTCGGGGTACTCGTCCGCGAACTCGTGCGCGATCGCGCTGGTCGCATCTTTCGAGCCGTCGTTCATCACCATGATGATGCGGTGCGGGTAGTCCTGCTTGAGCAGGGACTGGATGGTGTGACCGATGACGGCCTCTTCGTTGTGCGCCGGGATGACGATGAAGAAGAACGGCCGGTAACCCCGGTCCTCGGGGTACGGCACGAGCATGCGGCGGACGGTCAGATGGAGCCAGAGCGCCATGTAGTAGATGACGACCGCCGCCACCACGTAGTTGAGAACTGTCAGGTCCAGTACCTTCATGTCCATCGGCTCGGTCGCACCCGTCAGGGCGCCACGTTGAGCCACACTCCGTTCGAAGAGACGTTCTGCTTGATGACGCCGACGTATCCGGAACTCGCCCCTGCGGGGACCCGCACCCGGGCCACTCCATCGGCCCAATCCTCGACCGCGCACTCGTGCACGCCACCGATGAGCACACGGCTGCCGGCCGAAGCCGGTCCGAACCCTGAACCGGTGACCGTGATGAGGTCGCCCACACGAGCGGTCCGCGGTACGACCGAGCTCACGGTCGCGGGCGTCTCGACCACCAGGTACTTGCCGTTCGAGCAAGCAGCGACCGTGCCGACGCCCACGTATCCGCTGGGCGCAGAGGCGGGGACGCGCACCCGGATCGACGTGTCCGACCACGAGGCGATGTCGGCATCGGGCACTTCGACCCTGCCGACGGTCACTCGGTAGTCGCCCTTGCTGGACCCGAAGCCGATTCCCGTGAGCGTAATCTCGGAGCCGGGCCGTGCCCACCACGACGACAGCGCCTGCATCCGCGGAACCAGGTTCACCCACCAGCCGTTAGAGGTGTACCGATCCTCGCGGAGGATGCCGAGATAGCCACTGCGCACGCCGGCGGGAACCGTGAAGGTGACGCGCTTGTCGCTCCAGGTGGTCGGCGTGACCTTGGCGGTGCCGATCAAGACCCAGCCCTTCACGTCGCCGAAGTCACGACCGGTGATGACCACCGTGTCGCCCTTGGTGAGACGTTGCGTGGAGACCGCCGAGACGTACGGCAGTCCGTAGGGGCCGTAGAGCAGTCCGTTCGATGACAATCCGTTGGCGACCACCCCCGCCCAGCCCGCGGCGGCGTTGCGCGGGACGACAACTTGGATGCGGTCGTCCGCCCACGAGACGACTTCGGCCGTCGCCCCGGCGAAGCTCACCCAACCGGTTCCCTGGACGGTGCCGAAGTCGCTGCCGGAAATCGTAACGAGCGTGCCGGGCGCGCCTTCGCGCGGCGAGATCGACGTCACGGTCGGCCGATCGGCCGGGATGAAGTACAGGCCGTTCGACGAACGGCCACCCACATGGACGCCCACATACCCCGGGAGGGTAGCGTCGGCGGGCACGATGAAGTCGATGCGCACGTCGGACCACGACTCGACCTGCGCACGGGCACCTGAGCACACGACGAAGCTGTCGTCTTGGGCGGCGCCGAAGCCCGCTCCGATGAGGGTGATCTTGGTTCCCGGCTTGCCGTAGTAGACGGAGAGTGACTCGGCGACCGGCGCAGGCGCCTCGGCGACAGTGCTCGTGACCGAAGGAGCCGCGGGGCGCGGCGTCGGCGGCTTCAGGGTCTCAGCGGCGGAGTCGAGCGCAGACGCGCCGGATAGCACCTCATCGATCACGAGGCCCACCGTATCGCCTTGCGGCACCGCGATGAGCCGGACGCGCGCGGAACCCTTTGCGGGCATCCGGGCAGCCACCGGTGCCTTCACGGACGCCAGCAGCCGCCGGCCCTCGAGGCTGGCTGCGACGGCGCCCGCGGGTGAGACCGACGCCTGCTGACCGACCTCGGAGGAGACCTCGACCGGCCGCGCCGTCAGCACCGATATCTCGGTCACTCGTGTCGTGCGGTCACGCCAGCCGATGACCTTGACGTCTGCCACACACACGACGGGCTTGACGAGGCCCTGCGACGACAGATGCGCCTGCGCGCTACGCTCGAGCATCGGCCGCTGGAACAGTGCCCTCACCGGCTCCGGGATGTCGCCGCGGGCGCCGGCCATCGAGACAAGAGCGACACCGCACACGCCCAAAACGATGAGCGTCGCCGACATCAGCGAACCGAGCTCCTTGAGCTTCTTCTTGAATGCCGCGCGGCTGTAGCGTCGAAGGGCCATCTCAGTCACCCATCGCCGTCTTGGCCGCCGCAAGTACGCCTTCGGAGACGGATGCCGGGCCGCCGACCACGTGCAGACGGCCGATGATGCCCGCGTTCGTCTGCAGCGCCGTCCGCGTCGCGGGGGAGATCTGACTCGACCTCGTAAGCAACACCACCGAACGAACTCGCGCCGCCATGACGCCGCCCGACAAGGCATCCGGGAACTTCTCGCCAGTGGCCATCGTCAGGCCATTCCATTCGAGACCGGCATCGGCTATCGACCATCTGGCTATTCCTGCGGCCGCCTCATAGCGATCCCGACCACCAAGTCGGATGACCGCGCCTGAGCCAAGACGGGTGCGCAGAGAGGATTCCACGGACGTCGCGACGGACGCCTTGCCGCCCAGGATGACAGCTCGACGCGTCCCCGAGGGAAGCCGGTAGGTCCGCTTGACGGGGTCGACGAGCACGATCGGACGACCCTCCGCAGCGGCCACGGGAGACCCCGCGAGCGCATCCGGATAGTTGCCTCCGGTCGCGACAAGGACGGTGCCGTCGAAGCTCGCACCCTGCAATCGCACGACCTCGTCGGCGATCCGCTGGGCAGCCACGTAGCGGTCCGAGCCGCCCAGTCGCGACACGGCACCGACCACGGCGCGCACTTCTCGCTCGGTGTTCGCCGAGACGGACGCAGTGCCGCCGAGGATGTATGCCCGGCTCGCACCGAGGCGACGGATCTCGGCCTTCACCGTCGGTGTCAACCTGCTTGTCTCGGTAAGCAACAGCGGTCCACCGACCACGCCGGCCAGTGCGGAACCACCCAAGGCGTCAGGCCAGTTGGCGCCGGTTGCGATCACAACCGCGGGCGCCCCAAAGGGGAAGCCGCGCTTGGACGCCTCGACTGCGGTCGTGTATCGGTCACGACCGGCGACGCGCCGGTATACGCGGGGGCCGAAGTTCGCGACGAACACGTCGGCCACCCCGTTGTCATCCCCTGCAGCGATATCGTCGGCTTCCGAGTGGAACGCCAGGCTGCCCCCCGAACCGCAGAACGCGGGTGCGGCGCTCGAGCCGCTCGCAGCACCGCCGGTCCGGGCGTTACTGATGCGTGTGATGTAGCCCGTTGCCCACTCCCACACGAAGACGTCAGATGCGCCATTGAGGTCGGACGGAACCAGATTGCCTGCCACCGAGGAGAACGCCACCTTGGACCCGTCGCCGCAGATGCGTGCCTCACGGCTCTCGGCTTCGGCTTGGCTACCGGCTGTCGGCACACTGACCCTCCGCGTGACGCCACTGGTCACGTCCCGCACGAACACGTCGCGCGCTCCGTTGGTATCACCCGTGACGAGGTTTGCCGCCAACGACTCGAAGGCGACCCGGCGGCCGGTGGCATCGAGTGAGGGCGCAAACGAGCCGAGCGTGCCCTGTGCCCCGGTCGACGAGACACTTACCCGCGCCATACCCGCACCGCTGCGGGACACGCGGAACACATCCGGTTGCCCGTTGGTGTCACCGTCGATCAGATTCGAAGCGGACGACGAGAACGCAACGTAGGCGCCGTCGGAGCTGATGGCCGGGGCGCCGGAAGCCCCATCGGCGGAACCCCCGACTCGCGCACCGGAGACGCGCACCGTCGTGCCGGCAGCTCGGTCACGAACGAAAATATCGGCATGTCCACCCGTGTCCCCGGACACGAGATTCGACGCCGTCGACACGAACGCGACGTACCGACCGTCCGCGCTGATGGCGGGCGCGTAGGAATCCCCTGCGCCGACCGCACCCGTCGACGTGACGCTCACGATCGACAGTGAATCGGACTCTCGATCCCAGACGAAGACGTCGTGTGCCCCGTTGTCGTCGCCGGCGACGAGATTGCTCGCATCGGACACGAAGGCGAGGAATCGGCCGTCTGCGCTCAATGCGCACGATCCGCTCGACCCGTTCGCGGCGACATCGCCGATGCCCCTGCTGACCAGACGGGTCTGACCCGTGACGACGTCACGCACCGCGACATCCTGTCGGGAGGCTCCAAAGTCGGCAGCCTCCGTCTGGAAGGCCGCAATCGAGCCATCGGCGCTCAAGGCGGGCATCCTCGACGGGCCGTCGGCCGAGCTGCCGTCGGGCCCCGTGGTGAGCAGCGCGATCGTGCTGAAGCTGCCGGCGCCGGCCTCCTGAGCCTGCGCGACAGGGAGCATCAGGCATGCAGCGACCAGGACCCGCGTCATCCCGAAGATGACCGGACCTGCTTGCGTCGGCTTCCACCTGCCGACCACTGCACTCGGGGCTCGCACGGAGACCCTCCCGGAGCCGAATCGATGCCGTATGCCCTCACGAGCGAACGCGCAGCGAAAGAGCTGGCTGACACTCGCAATATCCTTATCGGCAGAATCGCCCTCGTCGATGAGCACAAAGCGTGACAAAAATCACAAGCGCTTTGGAGGGATTGCGCGCACGGGCGTGCGTCCCTACATATACGCGTAGAGAATGCCGTGCCGAGATGAGGAGTCGCAGGTTACGAGCGGATGACTGCCCGTACCGCCTCGACGCAGCCGGGTGCGTCCGCCGAGTAGCCGGCGCCGATCCCGGCCGCCCACTCCGCCGTGACCACCGCGCCGCCCACGAGAACCGGCTTGCCCAGCTGTTCCGTGACCGCTGCCGCCGCGTTCTCCATCGCCGGCAGCGTGGTCGTCATCAGCGCCGAGAGGCACACCACGTCGGCATCGCGGGCCGCTTCGAGCACCCGGTCGGTGTCGACGTCGACCCCGAGGTCGTCGACCTCGAACCCCTGGCTCTCGAGCAGCGACACGCAGATGTCCTTGCCGATCGAGAGGATGTCGCCCTTGACCGTGGCGAACGCGACCCTTCCCGCCGAGACACCCGCCGAAC